>Ga0066709_100002374_pt1 | contig 13693 bp, 8 predicted proteins | sample GraSoiAngelo_158_FD_79665 | JGI IMG/M metagenome (GOLD analysis project Ga0066709, IMG submission 79665) | Grasslands soil microbial communities from the Angelo Coastal Reserve, California, USA - 14_1009_16_30cm | ecosystem: Environmental > Terrestrial > Soil > Grasslands | place: USA... | reverse complement strand
TCCGGTGGTTCAAGCCACCCAGCCTGTGCGGTTCTGTCGCTTCACAAACTGCGCCGCCGCGGGTTCGTTCGTGGCGCTCATGTTGGGCCCGTCCCATTCCAACTTGCGGCCGATCCCGGTTCGCAGTGCGACACAGCCAAGCAGGATGATCTCTGTGAGATACGCCGCGATGTCGAAGTTCGAGTAAGTTGCCGGGCCGCCCTTCATCGCCGCGAACCATTCCTCGTCGTGGCCGGGCGAGCGCGGAATGGTTTGGGGCACCGCCTTGCACGCTTCATGTTTATCGCTGGCGGTGTATTCCTTTTCGTCACTGAGAATGACCTGGAAACGCGCGCCGTAGTCATTATCCGAAAACAGTTTTCCCTTCTCGCCGACGACGAGACACCCGCTGATCGGGAGTACTCCTCGTTGCGAGACAATTTCACTCGTCAGGTCTGCGGCGGGACGCAGGGGCGTGACGAAGTTGCCGGACTGGAACATGCCGTGCTTCGAATCCGGATTGCCATCATACCACCAGAATTTGCACGGTGGCAGACCTTCACGTTCAGGGAAGTCGAAGCGTATGCGCGAGGTGAGCGGGAATGTCTCGGGATAGATGCGCGACGCCACCTCGAGTTCGACCGCCGTCGGATACCCGAGTTTGAGCGCGCGGAAGGGCATGTTGACCGTGTGACACGCCATGTCGCCCAGCGCGCCCGTGCCGAAGTCATACCAGCCGCGCCACGGGCCCGTAGCACCCGGAGCGTGATATACGCCTTTCTTGAAAGGCCGCATCTGCGCAGGACCGATCCAGAGATCCCAGTCCACATTTGGTGGCACCGGGTCTTCGCCCTTGGGCCGGTCCAACCCTTGCGGCCAGATCGGGCGATTCGACCAGACGTGAAGCTCGCGCGGCGCACCGATGACACCCGCTTGAATGACTTCGACGGCGCGGCGCAGCCCAGCGCCCGCGCTGCCCTGGTTCCCCATTTGCGTGGCCAGTTTTTTCTCGCTAGCCAGCCGCCGCATCTCGCGCGCTTCCCAGACGGTTTGCGTCAGGGGTTTCTGGCAATAAACGTGTTTGCCCAACTTCATGGCCGTGATCGCAGCCATGCCATGCACGTGGTCCGGCGTGGAGACGGTGACGGCGTCGATGGACTTGTCCATCTCGCTGAACATTTTGCGCCAGTCGCGGTAAAGCTTGGCGTCGTAGGTGCGATTCTCCTTCGCGGCCCGAGCTTTCAGGGAATTGTTTTTCCCTTCCAGCGTGTTGGAGTCGATGTCGCAGAGGGCAACGATGTTGCCGCCGAGCCCGAAGGCGCTGCTGGAGTCGCTGTCGCCTTTCCCGCCCACGCCGATGCAAGCGATGTTGATGCGATCGTTTGCGCCTGCCGAGCGCAGGAAGTAGGGCGCGCTGAACATGGCTGCTCCGGCGAGGAGTGAGGATGATTTGATGAAATCCCGACGGGACCCGTAGTAGAAAGTTTGTTTTGGCATTCCCGATTCCTACGCCAAGCGCCGAAAACCGACAAGAAGATTTGTTGGCGCCGCAGGGGTGAGTTCCAGGCTGTGAATGCGCGCCAGAATCCGCCTCCGCGTCGGCGGCTGCTATTCCTGAACACACCCTGTTGGGAAGCACGCCTCCGGCCAACGAGGAGTGTCTGGCCATTGGCGTTCGCGAAATTTCCTGGAATTATTTTCGAACGAACGAATCCTTTTCACCATCGAATCAGTCTAACGAAAGGCAAATTATGACTAAAGCTATTCCAGATGGATTCCACACGCTCGCACCGCACATCGTTGTCCAGGACGCCGCGAAGGCCATTGAGTTTTACAAGAAGGCTTTCGGCGCGCAGGAAATCACCCGGCTCATGACACCCGACGGCAAAGGGGTCATGCACGCCCAACTGAAAATCGGCGATTCCATGCTCATGCTTGGCGGTGAATTTCCCCCGAGCTGTCTTTCGCCGAAATCCCGCGGCGGCACCAGCGTCACCCTCCACCTCTACGTCGAGAATGCCGACGCCGCTTTTGACCGCGCGCTCAAGGCGGGTTGCACGGTGAAGATGCCCATGACCGACCAGTTCTGGGGCGACCGATACGGGGTGACAGAAGATCCGTATGGTCATCAGTGGTCGATCGCGACGCACAAACAAGACCTCAGCGAACAACAAATTGCCGCCAACGCCAAAGCCGCATTTGCCAAGATGTAATAGGCTTTTCCGGACCCGGAATAACTCGGTGAGGTGGCCGGAGGTGCGGAGTTGGTGCGTGCGGGTTGAAGGTTTGCCGCGCACTCCGGCACTCGTGCGTGCGACCCACTCGCGGCCTGAACGCGGCGGGGGCAAGCTGCGCTTAACGTGGAAAACTCCTCTCACGCGGCGGGGCTGGTGCCTTGCTTTCTCACCATCGTCGCTTCGCGTGCTCTGCAGTTCCTCCCTGTACGGCGGACCATGATCGGCAAGGGGCCATGCTCAATTGCTTCTTGGCTTGAAAGGGGACACCGGTGCGGGCGTCGCTCATTCGATTATGAACCTGTGGATGTGACGTGAGCGCGCTTGACGCGGCACCCGGCAGCCGCAATGCAGCCCGTCAAGGTCAGCAGGGACAACACTGTGCCCGCCACACACCCCCAGTCTCGATAAACCAGCTGCACGAGGTGTTTGCCTTCAGGAACGACCACTGCCTGGAAGGCGTAGTTGGCTTGCCACAAGCGAAGCGGGTCACCGTCCGAATAAGCCCGCCAGCAATGGTGATTATTTTGAGCGATCACCAACCATGATCGTTCTTGGGCTTCGATCTGAATTTCCGCGCGATGCGCTGTGAAGGAAGCAGCCACCACCTTGGCTTGGAGCTGCGAACTGGTGGGCGGAATTGATTGCGTCTGGCGTTGCCGTTCCGTTCGGGTGAGTTCACGGGCCCCGAACCCACCCCCAGCCCGTCCTGAAACGGGAAGTCCGCGTGCAGACGCGCTGGTGGAGTTTCCCTCCGGGGACGAGTCAGGGGCGGGGTCATGAGCGCTCGCAAACGTTCTGGCTTCCAGAGGTAGATAAACTGTGGAGCGCGGATTAAACTCCGCGCTGGTAATCGCTTTGAAAGTCGTTGCTGGATCCGCGAAAATTGGTTTCTCACCCACATTGGCCAAAGGCAAATAGTCGGGTCGATATTTCCATTCCAAAAAATTCTCCGGGTCAGTGATGTGCGACACTCCCAGGAAGTCGCAGAGCGGCGCAGGGGGAGTGTTGGTTGAGTCATAGAGAAAGGAACGCACAACGTCGCCGTCACGAAGGTACAAGGAGTAAAATCCGTTTACCTTCGGGACAGCGTCGAGCAGATTGCAATTCGCGAATAATAACCGCCGATTGTTGATGTAATCATTGAATGCGTTGGTTGTCGCGAAGCGATACAGCTTAAGATTATTGGCGGGAGAGATCATGGCCCGTCCCTCACCATGTCGTGGCTGAGGGGACAACTGCGCCAGGCCCGGTTTAAAGACCATTGGCGAAACAACCGGGTTTTGCCGGGGCACATGGGTCAACAAGTCTGAGACCAGCAACAGAACCAGGGCCAATCCCACGACGACACTGCCGTGCTGCTGGAGGAGAGTCCCGCGGGCCGTTTCCGTAGTTTGAGAGCCGGAACCAACCCCCTGCCCCTCCAAAGGAGGGGAGCTTGATTGTGGACTGATCGGGAACGTTCCCCTCCTGGGAGGGGTCAGGGGTGGGTTATTGAAGAAACGGCCGTAAAGATAAAATCCACCGAGCGTCAGGGTAAGAAACAGGGCGCGGGCCAATCCATTTTTCCAGGTCAGCGTCCAGTTCTCATCGCGTGCCGGATGCAGTCGTGCATACCAGACCACGGCCAGCATCATTCCCAGCAAGAGCAACCAGATAGTCGCGATGGACCGGGTCCGCCGTCCGGCCGTCGGCGCCGGCTGTTGGAAATGGGAGACCGCATACGCGGCCAGGAGCGGCAGCGAGAATGACAGTAACACCAGGAATTTTGCCGGGTAGCGCATGAAACCAAGCTGCGGGATGGAGCGGCGCAGCCAACCATATAGAATTCCAGCGTCTCCCAGGGCCAGGATCAGCGCCAATACTGCCATCAACGTCAGCACTTGAACGTTCCGTTTCCGAACCACCACTGCAGCCAAAAGAGCGAGTGCCACGATCGCCGCGCCTGGGTAATAGGACGAAGTCCAATACTGTTCCCGCTGCCAATAGACCCCGTGAAATCCGCGAATACAATGAAACATCGGCACCAGCAAGTTGGCCCAACCCCAAATCGGCATGGCCCAGGCCGAATCGCCGTAGCTCGCATCGCGGTGCGCGTGGCTGAGCAAATCCAGAAACGGGAGCAACTGCGCCGCGCTGGTCCCCGCGACCAGGAATGCAACCGCGGCAAATCGCCTCCACAGTTTTCCTGCGGCACGAAGCTCTTGAAACGATTGGCCGGCGGCCAAAACCGCCAGCGTTATCCAGGTCAGCAATATGATTTCCGGTGCGCCGGAGAGCATCTGCATCGCGCCGACAGCAGCGGCCGCGGCGATGCTGCGCCCTCCGTCGGTCCAGGCTCGTTGCGAAACCAAAATGGTCCAGGGCATCCAACCCAGCGCCGCGATGTTGTTCGGCCACATCAGGCAGTTCAGAGTCAGTCCGTTGAAGGCGTAGGCGACGCCGGCGACCGAGGCTGCGAGACGATTGCCAGTCCAACGGCTGGCCAGGCAGAACATTCCCATTCCCGCCAGGAATTGGTGGAGCAAACAGAAAACGGCCAGCGACCACGACAGCGGAAAAAGCAGGTAAAACAGCGAACCGGGATAGAGAACCAAGGTGTTCCACTGGGCCAGAAAGGGAAGCCCGCAATTGCTGAGTGGATTCCAGAGGGGAATTTCTCCCTGCCAGAAGCTTTCGCGATGGTAATGCGCCAGTGGATAGCTGAAAAATCCGAAGTCTCGGTAGTAGAATGTTTGCCATCCCAGCAGGACCTCCGGGTAGGCCGCAAAGATGGAGATTGCCAGAATGCACGCGAAGCGACCAGGCGTGAACCACCCGTCCATCGCGGGACCGTTGTCCGCCGCTGACATTTCCCGCACTGCAGAATATGCCTTCATCACGCAACCTGATTTTGTGCGACGGACTGAGCCTGCTCAAGGCGTTCGACGTTGGCAGGCGCTCTGAATCGCCCAAAACTGCTTATCAGCAACCCCGCGAGCGTTGTTATGGACACGAGGGTTGCCGAATGAAACAGCGTGTCGCGGTAAACCAACCGCACCTCATGTCGTCCGGCTGGGACTTCGACAGCCTGGAAGGCATAGTTTGCGCGCCAAAGGCGTGCGCGTTGACCGTCCACAGAAGCCTTCCAAGGACGCTGATGAGCTTGCGAGACGACTACCAGTGCGGGAGCCGATGCTTCGACGATGATTTCTCCACGATGATCCGAAAAACGACTGGCTTCAATACGAACTGACGTTTCTCCGGCGGTGACAAAGGGCCTTGCCTCGACGGGCAGATAGACGACACGTCTGGGAGAAAAGTCCGGCGCAGTTAAGGCCCGGAGCGTGTTGGTTTCATTTTCAAAACTGGGCCGTTGCCCCGCGGTGACAAAGGGCAGGTAATTGGTTTGCAGTTCCCATTCGAATAGTTTGCCGCGGGCGGTGATGTGGGAAACATTGAGAAAATCGGTCAAGCGCGGCAGGTTCGCGTTTACCGGCGGGTAAAGCAGCGAGCAGACTTGATGGGCCTCACGAAGGTATAGTGAAAAGAATCCGTTCACCTTCGGAATGTCCTCCAACAGGTTGCAATTGCTGAAAAGCCCGAGACGATTGCCGATGTAATGGCTAATCCCTTCTCTGACCGAAGCCGTCCGAAACTTCATGTCGGCGTCAGGGCCGATCATCGCCCGCGATACGCCATGACCTGGCGTAGGGGACAGCCGCAGCAGTCCTGGATCAAAGGCGGCGCGTTGCACGGTTGGATTTTGACGCGGCGCATGAGTCATAAAGTCCAACCACATCAGGAAAACCAACGCGATTTGCAGCAGTCGTTGCAAACGGGATTGCCTTGCCTGGAACGCAGCCGGCAACAAAGCGAGGAAGCTCATGAAGAAGATCGCCCGAATGGCGGCATTTTGCTTGGTTTGCTGCCACTCGTCCCACTGGTAGGGATAGTGACGGGCAAACCAGAGCAGTCCTGCCATCAACGCCAAAGGGCCTGCCCAGCCTGCGAATACCCATCGGACGTAGAACCCTGCTCTGCCCGGCATGTGCCTCTGAATCCATCGGACGCCGTATGCTGCCAGCAAGGGGAAGCAAAAGACCGCCAGCGTAACAAACTTGATCGGATACCGCAGCCAGCCGAATTGAGGTACCGCCTGGCGCAGCCATTGGTAAGCGTAGCCGTTGTCGCCGAGCGCCAGAACCACGCTCAACACGGCGAAGGCGGCCAGCAACAAGACGCGGCGTTCACGCACTCGCCACGCGGCGAGCAAGGCCAGAACCAGAGTCTGCACGCCGACGTAGTAGGATGAAGTCCACCACTGTTCGTATTGGAAGAAGACGCCCTGGTTGGCGGAAAAGCAATGAAACAGGGGAACCAGGAAGTTGGCCCAGCCTGTTCCGGGCATGGACCAGGACGATTGAGCATAGCTCGTGTCGCGCTGGGAATGCGCCAATAGATCAAGAAACGGGAGCAACTGAGCGGCGGCCAGGCCGGTCACGAGCAAAACGACGGCGAGGAATCTCTTAAGATAAAGCCTGTTCTTTTGGCGCAGCGACAGCATCTGAGTGGCGAGCAGGACTGCGAGGACAGTCCACGTGAACAGGATGATTTCCGGCGCCCCGGCGAGCATTTGCAGCGTGCCAAACACAACGGCCAAGCTGGTGTGTCGTCCGCCGTCATTCCATGCCCGTTCCACCTGCATCACCACCCAGGGCATCCAGCCGAGGGCCGCGATGTTGTTGGGCCACATCAGGCAGTTCAACCCCAGACCGTTAAAGGCGAACACCACTCCCGCCGCACAAGCGGCAAAACGGTTTTGAGTCCAATGCGTCGCGAGAAAATACATCCCTAGACCGCCCAGGAATTGATGAAGCAGACAAAAGACCCCCAAGGACCAGGACAATGGAAGCAACAGGTAAAAGATTGAGCCGGGATACAGGACCAACGTGTTCCACTGGGCGAGAAAGGGCAGGCCGCATTCGCTGAGCGGGTTCCAGAGGGGAATCTCGCAGCGCCAGAAACTTTCCCGATGGTGAAACGCCAGCGGATAACCGAAGTAGCCGAAATCGCGAAAGAAAAATGTTCGCACTCCCAACGCAACCTCCGGATAAGCGGCGAAAATACAGGCGGCGAGGATGCACGCGAAACGGCCAGGCGTTAACCATTCTGTGTCTCCGCTCGTTTTTCCCTTCTTCGTTCGCGCCGGATCTGAAGTGTCGAAATGGCGGTTCGGCGCCCCCGAATCTGCGGCTGCCGCCACATCTCTCGCCAACTCGCGTCCCGGACTGTCCTCGCCGTTTGGTTGCATGACTTGAGAGTTTCAGCCTGGTACTTTGACAAAGAATTTTCTCATAGGCGGTTTGCGCTTGCTCCTGGGACCTTCGGATCGGTTTCGTTCCTTCACCCCGGCCCTCTCCCCTGGGGAGCCTGGGGAGAGGGAGAGTCGTCCGCCGTCTTTCGGCCATACCGGCGACGGACTTTGCCAAGCCAGTGGGCGCTAAACCGGCTTGGCGCTGGCTCTTCCCTCTCCCCGAGGGAGAGGGTCAGGGTGAGGGGAAACGACAGTTCGACAGCCACTGGGTGTTGCTTCTCCAAAGGACTCCTCAGTATGCCTCTCCCGGACCACCCGCAGCATGCTGCCAATGTCAGGATGGAAATAACGCTGCCAACGTAAAAGACACGGTCTTCGTAAGTCAAAATGACCTGATGGGGTCCGGCGGCGACTTCCAACGCTTGAAAGGCGTGGTTGGCAGGCCAAAGCGGAACCACTCGCCCATCCACCCGGGCTTTCCAGGCGGGAGAGTAAGTCTGCGACAAAACCACCCATGCCGGGTCGCGCGCCTGAATCGCCAACTCGACACGTTGCGCGCGAAAGCGACTGGAAATGATTTCGGCCTGCGCCTGGTTCGTCACACTGATCAGCAGTTTGGTCCAAGCCGGCAGGTAAACAACTCGCCGGCCGTCGAAGGTCGGTTGGGCCAGTTGTTGCAGCACCTGCGCGCGTTCGGCGAAAATCGGTTGTTGTCCCGCGGTCGCCATTGGCAGGTAGTTCGTGCGCGTGGTCCATTCGACTATTTCTCCCGGTTTTGTCATCTGCGAGACGGAAAGGAAATCGGCCAGTCGCGGCAGGTCGGTCTGGATATTTTTGTAGAGCACCGACTCAACGTCCGCTGATTCACGCAACTGGAGTGTGAACGCACCGCCGACCCTCGGGATTCCCTCGATCAGATTCAAGTTTAACCAAAGCGCCAGCCTCTTGCCGACGAGGTCGTCCAGGAAATCAGGCACGCGGCTGTAAAGCAAGTGCACCTCCGCCCAAGGCGAGAGCATTGCGCGCGATGTGCCGTGTTCCGGTTTCGGCTCCATCTTCGCGGCGGTGGCTCGTAGCGCGAACGAAGGCAGCGTTGGATTTTGCGGCGGTGCGTGCGTTAAAACATCCCCCCACAGCAACAGCAACACAGCCAGTTGCAAAACGACCTGCAACGGCCGCCGCTTTGTCCAGCGCAGGGGCCAGACAATTCCCGCAACCAGGACCAGGAACACCGCCCGCCAAAGAGTGTTTTCACGCAAGGCGGGCAGTTGCGCCTCCGTCTTCGCATTGAGCGGGAACTGGTGCGCGAACCAGACAATAGCGCCCATGGCCAAGAGAGCGCCCGCTGCGGCAAAGGCGCCTGACCGGAGGGCCCGCCGCGGTTCATCCAGGTTGGAATGGAGGCAAAATCGGCGGATGCCAAACCCCGCCAGCAGCGGGACAGTGAACGCGATCCACACCAGGAATTTCACCGGATAACGCGCGACGCCCACCAGCGGCAGCGCTTTTTTGAGTCCGGCGAACACAAAACTGTGGTCGCCCGGCGCCAGCATCAGACCCAAGGCGGCGAATGCCAGAAGCACTCGAACCCTGCGAGTTTTGTAGTGAGGGAGCGCCAACAAAGCCATGACCACGACGCAGGCTCCCAGGTAATAGGATGAATAGAACTCCTGGCCAATTTGAAAAAAGAGGCCCTGCGTCACGCGGTAGCTGTTGAACAGCGGGACCAGGAAATTGGCCCAACCCCAGCCGGGCATGGCGGATTCGTTGTCGCCATAACCACGGTCGCGTTGCGAGTGGGCCAGCAGATCGGCAAACGGCAGCAACTGGATGGCGGTCAGTCCCGTGATCAGCAACACCACCGCAAGAACGCGGATGGCCATTGTGCCGCGGTCCGTTCGCGCCGTGATCCACTCGCTCAGAAACAGGCCCGCCAAAAACAGCCAGGTCAACAAAATCGTTTCCGGCACACCGGACAACATCTGCATGGCGCCGGCGATTGCCGCGGCGGGCAGCGCTTTGCCGCCATCGCGCCAGGCACGCTCCGTCAGCAGAACGACCAAGGGTAGCCAGCCCAGAGCGACCTGATGGTTCGGCCACATTAGGCTCGACAACGTCAACCCGTTAAAGGTGTAAACCAGGCCAGCCAGACTCGCAGCGAAACGGTTTAGCACCCACCGGTTCGCCAGAAAATACATGCCGAATCCGCCGAAGAAAAAATGCGCCAGGTCAAACAAAGCCAGCGACCACGGCAGCGGCAGCAGCAGATAAATCAGCGATGGCGGATATAACACCGTCGTTCCCCACTGCGCCAGGAACGGGACGCCGCAATGGTTTAACGGGTTCCACAGCGGCACTTCGCCGCGCCAGAATCTTTCGTGGTGATGAGCAACCGCGGGATAACCCAGCGCGCTGTAATCGCGATAAAAGAACGTGCGGTTCCCGGCCAGAACTTCCGGAAAAGTGGCGAGGATCAACAGAAAAAGGATCAGCGCGAACCGCTTCGGCGTCCACCAGTCCTGCGCGCTGCGGCCGGTGGCCGGTCCGTGGCCGTACGCATCCCAGCTCATGGTTCAGCAATCTGTTGGCAAACGGCCAAATACCCAAGCGAAAACTAAATCGCTGCCTGGAAATAGACTGATTTACTGGCCGGACTTGGGACGGGCCGGCTCGAATCGGACGACGGTGAAGGGCCCGTACCTATTGGTTTCCACTGCCGCTTGGGATACACTCGGAGGCAGTGTGGAAAAAGTTGTCACGACAACGCACGGTGAAGGTGCGGTCGAGCGGATCAGGGCTGTCTCGTTTTCGACGTAGAAATGATCGATCCGCCCTTTGAACCCCCGATTGCCCAAGAGCACCCAAAGGACGTACTCGGGATCATCGTATCCGAATTTGACCCCCACGCGGTTGCACCGGGAGGCAACGATTGCGGCGGCGACCTGCGTTAACGGTTCGTAATAGGTCGGGGCCATCGTTTGCATATACTGCTGCTCCCGCGGCAATCGGTTGAAATTTCTGTCCAGGATCGGGCGTGATGCGTTGTTCAGCAGACAGAAGACCGCAAATGCCCAGACCCACGCGGCGCACACGCACGACACCGCGCGGGCGGCCTGTTCGGCGAGGACCGCTCCGGTCAGCGGCATCAGCAAAACCAGCCACGCGATGTGAATCCGACCGTGCCATTGTTGCCAGCGAAGCATGGCGCAAAACAGGACGAATCCGGCAACGATGGTTGCCAAGTAAACCAACATCGCAAGCTTCGTCCTCCACTTGGATGCGCCTCCTGGCCATGATCGCACTCCCGCCCCCTCCCTGGAGGCGAATGGTGCAGGCGCTTCCGACCGAGTGCTCCCTTCCTGGGTGGGTCGGCTCAAGGGAACATGGCGGTGGGGCCGCCGGAACAACAGCATCACCGCGAGCAGCGCCAGCATCAGATGATAAAAATTGCTGGCATAACTGTCGAAAACGAGAAAGCGGTCCGGCACGCCGAATCCGCCACTCTGAGAAGTGAAGTCGGGATCCTGCAGGTCCCGCCCGGTGATACGGTGAAGCCGCAACAGGAGCGCGTTTAGAGCGTCGGTCAGCGGCCGGATGCCGGTGTTGGTCTGCAGTGTGAGGTTACGGACCACGTTCGACAACGCGCCGCTCACCGAGATACCTTTGTTGCGTTGGACAACGTCCACATGCCGCGACCCGAGGGGTGAACCGAACACGGCATAGTTGCGCGCCCAATGCGGCGCGTTGATCACCACCAGCGCCAGCGCAAAGATCAATGCCTGATTGGCCCGGAGGCGGGCGTCGCGCAGCCCAAAGAGCCACCACAAACCATACGCAACGCCTGGAACCGCGGCGTAAACGAACATGGTCGCCTTCGTCAGGATGCCCAACGCGAGCGCCAGTCCGCCCGCCACCGCGTAGCAGAGGTTTTTCCCCTCGCGCCAGAGGGCGAGCAGACAACTCATGAGCACGGCCACCCAGCACGTGACCACGTAATCCGTCTGGGTCGTGATCGATTCGACGACGCCGATCGGCAAGGTCGTCACCAGCAGACCCGCGAGGGCGGCCGCTCGCCTCCGCGCCGAAGCTCCGCATCGAGAGGGATCGGATTCAGTTCCCACGCCGGTCGATGAAATCAGTTGTTCGGCGATATACGAAGAAGCGATGACGCAAGTGAGCATGGCGAACCATTGAACGATATTGTCCAGTTGGTCGCCGCCCCCGAGCAGATGAAAGGTCAGGATCGCGTATTCGGACCAGGGACCATATTCAATCTGGCAGGTGTTGTTGGTCGGGAAATGCTCGACACTGTGCTGCTCGATCCAATGCATCACCCGTGGCAGGTGATAGGTCATCGAGTCCCAATTCGTCGTAGGCGTCCCGACTGCGATGACGCCCAACACGATGATCAGCGCGCCGGAAGCCAGCAGCATCAGCCTGGCATCCAGCGGCCAGTTTTGTTTCCAATCCCGCGCAGCGCAGTCGAGCATCGAACCGATCATGGTCGGGGACAGCCGCCCACGCCGTCCGGCCAGCCACGCCGACCCACCGCAGAGGGACCCGGCCGCGATGATCCACGCAACGAAAAGCGTCGGCGCATCGACGCGGTGCGCCAGACTGGTCAGCTCGACGATCAAGGTCAGGACGGTGGCCCACGCCAGGCAGGCCAGCATCCAGGAAACTCGCCAACCAGCTGCGATCCGATTTCGCGCCGCCAGTTCGCGGCACAAGCCGTAACAGCCGAACCAGGCCAACGACACCGGGAGCAAACCTGCGGATGGCAGGTTCATTGTAATTTTGGGACACCTCCGTCTCCGCCAGAGGACCTGTTTACCGGGCTGCGGCTGTCCTCGGCCGCAGCAGGTTCGACAGGCTCGAAGCCGTCAGATTTCTCAAGGACCACATCGTTCCCGCGCGTTTCTGCGCCCGAGCACGGGCGCACTCCGCTAAACACATACCCGCCGGAGGACTCGCCCAGTTCAATGGTTCCTGGAATGGTCCGGTACGCGAGAGGGACCGTCCGCCTGACCGCTGGCTTGCGGCTGTAGCGGCAGCCATCTTGGGTGACGTAGAGGACGGCATCTTGCCGCCCGGAATGACAGCTCTGAATGTGGAACTGACGGCGACGCCTGCACGACGCCCCGCCTGGCAAGATGCTCCCGATGCGTCGGGACAACGCGATGCCGGCCGCTACGCTAAACACACACCAAGGGAGAGTAGCGCTGTTGGGAATTGGATAGACGCATCTGACCATAACGCATCTGACTATTGCCCAAACAGCTCGTTGCCTTTCAAATGGATACGCAGAAAACCGGCTCATTTTGTGGCGTTGGAGGCGCTTTTCAGGCCCGTTTCTTGGCCGTAAGCGATCCCTTCCTCTTCAACGCTATGTCAGCGCCCGATGCAACTTCGATCTCCACGTCCAAAGGGTTTGCCCGTGATATGGCCGCGACCATAGCGGCATGAGCTTTCCCTTACACCCCAAAAATGCGGCCCAAAATCGCCTCTAATGCCCCGTAAACCACCTCTAATTTTGTGGATCTCCTTTCGAGAACGCAACTTGGTTGGGCGACAGTCGATCTCGTGATGGCCGTGAAAGTGTTGTTGCCGTCGGCGAGTATGAAGTTGGTTCGCGCGAATGTGTTGTCTGCGTAGCGGTCTGCCGTCAACGTGTTCACAGTCTTCACAGTCACATTCGTGGCCGCGCTGCTGGTCGTGCCCGCCATCGGCGTGGACTTGCCAGTCCGTTTTGGCGCAGGCCTCGACGAGCGCCTGGAGGAACCGATGCCCAGATCGTCGTGGAAAATGGGCTCGCGCCGATCGCCGCACCTCTCCCCAACGAGCGTCGATGGCTAAAAACTAGGGACTGATAAGCATTAAGGGCTTGGTTGTTGAGCGAGGCGGTCGCCTCGCGGTAAGAGTTGTCGTTCGTCAGCAGAATAAAATGAACAACAACACTCAACTGAAAGGCGACCGATGAAGAAATTAATGGCAGGAATTGATCTGCACAGCAACAACCTGGTGATCGGCATCATGGACATGGACGGCAAACGGGTGGCCAGCCAGAAGCTTTCGTGCAAGCTCAAGGAAGTGGTGGAATTTCTCTCACCGTTCAAGAAACGACTGGAGCAGGTGGCAGTCGAGTCCACCTACAACTGGTACTGGCTGGTGGACGGGCTGCAGG
>Ga0066709_100002372_pt1 | contig 13694 bp, 14 predicted proteins | sample GraSoiAngelo_158_FD_79665 | JGI IMG/M metagenome (GOLD analysis project Ga0066709, IMG submission 79665) | Grasslands soil microbial communities from the Angelo Coastal Reserve, California, USA - 14_1009_16_30cm | ecosystem: Environmental > Terrestrial > Soil > Grasslands | place: USA... | reverse complement strand
GCTCAGCGCTGGCGGACCGGACGGACTGGCCTCCGATGTGACCGCCGAGCGCGCGTTGGTGATCGGATTCGCTCGCCGCTTTGCGCTCTACAAGCGCGCGGGACTCCTGCTGAGCGACGGGGACCGCCTGCTGCGGCTCCTGCATGGCACCAGACGACCAGTACTGGTGGTCTTCGCCGGTAAGGCCCACCCGCGCGACGACGCCGCCAAGCTACTCGTCCAGCGCATCGTCCAAGCCGCTCGCGACGAGCGCTTCCGCGGCCGGATCGTCTTCCTCGAAGACTACGATACGCTCCTGGCACGGCTGCTCGTGCAGGGAAGCGACCTGTGGCTGAACACGCCGCGCCCGCCACTGGAGGCGAGCGGCACGAGCGGCATGAAAGCGACGCTGAACGGCGCTCTCCACCTGAGCGAGCTCGATGGGTGGTGGGACGAAGCGTACGCGCCAGGGCTGGGCTGGGCGCTCGGCCAGGGCATCTCGGACGACCTCGACAGCGAGGCACGCGACGCGGCCGAGGCACGCCAGCTGATGGACATCCTCGAGCGGGAGGTCGCGCCGCTGTTCTTCGAGCGCCACGGGCTCGACTACCCGCGGGAGTGGACTCAGCGAGTGGCGCGCTCGATCATGACGCTCGCGCCCGCCTTCAGCGCGCAGCGCATGGTCCGAGAGTACGCGCAGCGCGTCTACTTGCCGGCTGGGGCTACGTACGGACAACGGCCAGGCGGCTCGGCGGTTGACGTACCGTTGCCCGTGGAGAGCTACGGGTCGATTCCAGGCACGGCGTCGGGGTTCTACTGATGCCTCGGAGGCGCCACGCTCGTAGAGTCTTGGCGTAGACGTGATCTGCAGCGTCCGACTTGAGCCATGATCAACACCCACTCCAACTTGAGCCATGATCAACACCCACTCCAATCCCAATTCCCAACCCCAACCCCACCAGAAACGAATCCTGGTCATCGCCGAGGACCACCACACTCGGACGCGCATGGTACAGATCTTCGAAGACGGCGGTTACGCGGTGCTCGTGGCCCAGGACAGTGTCGAAGTGCTGACCCTGGTCGACCTGCACCAGCCCCACGCCGTCGTGCTCATCGCGACGTTCCCAGCCACCATGGGTCTGGACGTGCTCGAGCCGCTGCGCAGCCGCCGCCCGCCGATGATGATCCCGGCGATCCTTCTCAGCACCGACGCAACCCTGGTCCTGGATTCCGACTGCCACCGGCCGCGCATGCTGAGCGATCAGCCCATCGCGCTGGATGACGTGCTCGCCCACGTCGAAGAGCTGACGCTGGCGGCCTGAGTCAGTCAGGCCACGTCTGAATAGCCGCGACCGCGCCGCCCGCGCGCCTCTGGGCTCGTTCGGGACATGGCTCGTTGGACCACAGGGTCCGTGTCGCTCACGAGCAGACCGAGGCGCGCTCCCCAGGCGACCAGCTGCGCGCGCGACTCGAGCTGCAGCTTGGTCAGGATGTTGTGAATGTGCCCTTCCGACGTGCGCTCGGAGATCGCCAGCTCATTGCCGATCTGGCGGTTGCTCCAGCCGCGCACAGCCAGCTCAATGATTTCGCGTTCGCGTTTGGTGAGCTCTTCGACCACCCCGTTGACGAAGACCTTCTCGGGACAGCTATTTGAGCGTGCGAGCGTGTCGTCTTCGAGGCACAACTGAACCGCTTCGTCCAACGCCAACGATCGGCCGACGGCATGCGCGGCGGCCGAGGCAGGCTCACCCAGCTCTTCACGTGTGGCAGCCCGCTGGGCCTCGAGGTCCGACGTCCAATCCGGTGTCGCGTGCGCGCCGACCGCCATGCGCATGCTCTGCGCGGCTCCCAACAGCCGCAGGGCACGGGCGGCGGCGCCGCGTCGCGCGGCAATGAAGGCAAAGACCTCGAGCACTGACGCCAGGCTCCGATGGTCGCCCAGCTTGCGCAGGATGGCCAATGCCTCCTCCAGTTGCGAGCGTGCCTGGGCGAGGTCATCCTGTGCCATCGCGACGCGCGCGAGGCCCAGTAGCGCCAGGGCGATGCCGCGCGTGTCGCCGAAGCGGCGGCGAATCGCCAGACTTTTGTCGAAGCAGTCGCGCGCGCTCGCAAGGTCGCCCTCGTCCAGGCACAGATTGCCGAGATCCTGCAGCACACGCGGGGTGCTTCCGGTGAAGCCGAGCGATTGAAACGTCGCCAGGCTCTCTTCGAGCTGGCTGCGCGCGGAAGCCACATCGTCGGCATATTTCGCCAGCAGTGCGAGGCGATGCAGCGCCATGGCGATGCCCTGAGCATCGCCGATCTGGCGGCACAGCTCCAGGCTCTGGCCCTGCAGGCTGGCGGCCTGCTGGTAGTCCCCCTGGGCCTCCGCAAAGGAGCCCGCCGCGGCGAGCGCGAGCGCACGCGCGGTGTCCGCGTTCGCGGCCTGAGGCAGAGCCAGCAGCTGCCGCAGCCATGTGCGACCCTCCGCGAGGTAGCCGCGGATCGACCAGAATCGCCGCAGCGCCGCGCACAGTCGAAGTCCGAGCTCGACCTGGCCGGAATCGATCGCCCAGCGCAGGGCCTCGCGCAGGTTGGCGTGTTCGCGCTCCAGCTGTTCGAGCGCCTCCAGCTGGCGTGGTCCCCACAGATGCGACGCGGTGTCTTCGGCCAGGGCCACGTAGTACTCCGCGTGCCTGCCGCGTATCTCGTCGGCAACGCCGCTCTTCGCGAGATGCTCCAGAGCGTAATCGCGGATGGTGGCCAGCATGGTGTAGCGCGGAAGCCCACCGGCAGCCTCATGTAAGCGCAGCAGGCTATGGCGCACCAGGCCCGAGAGCCCCTCGAACACGTCTGCATCGGACTCGCTGTCTGCGCACACCGCTTCGCCTGCCTCAGGGCTGCAGCCGCCGTCGAAGACGCTGAACCGTGCGAAGAGCGCTTGTTGGTCTTGCTCCAACAGGTCGTAGCTCCACATGAGCGCGCGACGGAGCGTCCGCTGACGGGCTGGAAGATCCGGTGCGCCGGACTCGAGGAGCGTGAGGCGATCGTCGAGACGCTTCAGCAGCGTCAGCAGCGTCAGTCCCTTCGTCCGCGCGGCAGCCAGCTCGAGCGCCAGCGGCAGCCCGTCGAGGCGGGCGCACAGATGGGCGACGGTCGCGGCGTTGGCGTCGGTCAACTGGAAGTCGGGCCTTGCGGCACGGGCGCGTTCGACGAACAGGGCGATGCCCGCGTAGGCAGCAGCGGTGACCGCATCGGTCGGAAGGCTGGCGTGAGGCACTGCCAGCGGCGCGATCGGGAAGGCGTGCTCCCAACGCAGCCGCAGCGCGGTGCGGCTGGTAGCCAGGATCTTCAGCGATGGGCAGCCGATCAGGAGGGGAACCAGCTGAGGAGCGAACTCGATGACCTGCTCGAGGTTGTCGAGGACCAGGAGCACCTGGCCGTCGCTCAGAGGCGATTCGAGCTGCTTGAGCAGGAGCGGATGTGGCGCGTCGCTCAGGCCGAATGCTTCGGCGATTGCGCGCAAGGCGTTCGTCGGCTCTCGAACGGGGGCCAAATCGACGAAGACGACGTCACCCTTGAATGCCGCGCGGATCTGTGGGTCGGCGGCGACGGCCAGCGCCAGCCGCGTCTTGCCGATGCCGGCTGGACCCCACAGGGTGAGCAGGCGGACGTCCTTCTGCAACAAGGATTGGCGGATCGCATCCAGCTCCCAGCCGCGGCCGATCAACGGCCCGGGCTGCGCTGGCAGTCGACCATCGCGCCAGGCGTGCATAGTCATCCGCGTTGGCTCGGCGCGATCCTGCGCTGCCACACGTGTGCCCGCTGCCTGGACTCCATCCCCATCACTGTTCCTCGCGACGCACCATGGATGGGCCACCCCTCCCACCGACAAGGCCGTCTCAACCTGATCAGTGCTCCGACGTACGCCGGAAATACAGGCGAATGGCTCGGGTCAGCCGATTTGGCCTAAAATTTCCCGGCCCTCGCCCATGTAGCTCAGTGGTAGAGCACACCCTTGGTAAGGGTGAGGTCGTGAGTTCGATCCTCACCATGGGCTCTGGCTCTTCTTCGATAATCCCCTAAAGACAGGCAGGCGCACAGATGGCCAAGAAAGCTGATCGCGTGCTCATTACGTTGGCGTGCGCCGACTGTAAGGAGCGCAACTACCACACCGAGAAGAACAAACGGAACGATCCCGATCGCATCGCGCTGCAGAAGTTCTGCCCGCGGTGCCGCAAGCACACCGAGCACCGCGAGACCAAGTAGATCGATTGGTCGCCCTCCGCGGCTGGTGGTATAAGACCCGGCACAACCGAATAGCTCAGGGGCGTAGCTCAGTTGGTAGAGCGCCGATCTCCAAAATCGGAAGTCGCGGGTTCGAGCCCTGCCGCCCCTGCCCTATCCTGAGCGGCCATCCTCGCCAATGCGAGCTTCCGGAAATCAAGTTGCTCTGCCGTGCGTCGCCGGTAATCGTTTGCGCATCGCACATCGCACTTGGCGATCTCGGCCTCAATCTGCGCCCAGCCGTAGTTGCGCAGCATCGAACTGACTGCCAGGAGCTTGGCCGAAGCGTCACGGTGGTCGAATTCGAGCACGATCACATCGGTCTCGCCGCAGTCGACACACGGGTGATCGAGTAGGTATTGGACGATGCGATCCAGATTCGCTTCCCAGAACCTGGCGGCGTTGCGGTGCGCGTTGGCGATGTAGGTGGCCTTGTTGCGCTGGTAGTGTTCGCGGTTCCACTTAGCGTGACATTCACGGCAGTAGTTGTGGAGGACGCCCTTCAGGCGGTCCTTCTGCGTGAACTCGCTCAGGTCTTTGATCTCGCCGCAAGTCGTGCAGCGTTTTTGCCCCCCTGGTTGTACATGCGATAGTATAGAACATCAGTTCTAAAGAAGTGAGCAATTAGCGCGAGCGTCCAGCGGGGAGAAATGTAAAGAAAAAAGCCCCCGGCCTTAGGAGAGCCGGGGGCTGGTGCGAATCGAGCGCGAATCAGCGCGAGCAGCTCACGTTCGCCGCCACGGTGTAGGTGACGCCGTTGAACGTGTAACTCCTGTTGTAGCTGCCGGTGAGATTCGCCGTGGTAGTGAATGAACGTGTGACGCTGTAAACCTGCTTGCCGTTCTCGGTCAGGGTCGCGCTCGCATTGCAGTGAAAGAGGCTGCTGCTGGTCGGAACGCTGCTGGTCGAAGAACTGTCGGCAAAAGCGGGCGCGGCTGCGGTGGCCGCGAGCGTCGCTGCCGCGGCGAGTGCCACGAGGCGCTGTCGCATGTGTTTCGCTCCTTTGTGCGATCTGTGTCGTCCGCTCGGTGCTACACCTCGTGCAGTCCGGCGCGGCGCACAATATTGAGCGATTCGCCCTCGCGTTATGTAACGACCCGGTTGAGTTCTGGTTGAGCTTTCGGAGAATAGCGCCGATGCGGGTTGCCCTGCCTGGCGGACTCCTCGTCGTCATCCGCGTGCTCGCGGCCGTGTTCACGTATGTCGCGGTGTTCGATGCCACGGCACTCGTCATGTATGCCATCGGCGTCGCCATCGTTCCCGACGAGGCGCGCGGCACCTTCGGGCTGATCGGCCTGGGCATAGCCGAAGTCGCGGCTCTGGCGACGCTCCTGGTGTTCTGGCGCGTCATGGATCGCAGGCGCCTGCGTGGCCTCGGTCTGAATCCTGAGCTGGCCAAGCGGCAGTGGCTGCGCGGCGCGGGTGTGAGCGCGCTGATGATGGGCTTCATCGTGCTGGCCTGGTACACCCTGGTCGACGGTGCGACCTGGGACGTCAACACCGATGCGCTACGCGCGGCCGCGGTGGTCTCGGGCGGCCTGGCGGGCTTTGTGGTTCAGGGAGCAGCCGAGGAGCTGCTGTTCCGCGGCTACGTGCTGACGAACCTGCAAGAGCAGTGGGGACTGCGCTGGGCGGTCGCGCTCTCGGCCGCCGGGTTCGCGCTGTGGCACGCCATGAATCCGGCCTTCAACGCGCTGGCGCTGATCAACCTGGTGCTGTTCGGTATCGCAACCGCGCTCTACAAGGTGCGCGTCGACCACGGACAGTTGTGGGGCGTGTGCGCCATCCACACGGTCTGGAACTGGCTACAACAGATCGTTTTCGGCTTGCCAAACAGCGGCTTGACCACGCCGCGGGACGATGTCCTGTTCAGCGTGATGCCGAACGCTTCGCTGCCTGATCCGATCTGGGGCGGCGGATTCGGTCCAGAGGGCACGCTGGCCGCGAGCCTGGTGTTGCTGGCGCTGATCGGCGTGACCCTGCGCCAACCCGCGCGCAGAGGCTGAATCGCGCTAGGAGCTGGCGATGACCTCAGATTGCGCGGGGTGAAATTCCTCACTGCGCAGTCGGCTTGCGATGCGTCGGGCGAACAGCAAGCCGTCGATCGCGCGCTGATCCGACGAGAGCATCTCGTGCGGCGCGCATGTCGATAGTCGCACGCCTTCGGCAGTGACCACGCATGAGCAGTTGCGGCTGAGCGCTTGCAAGAGCTCGAGAGCTTCGGTTTGGGTGCCGTGCCACAGCACGCTGGTTGCCATTGGAGTGGACCTACCTCAATTCTGCGTCCTGCCGGTTCCTGACGACCGGGTCACGTTTGCCTGCTGCTCGTAGACGCAACCTGCGTGCCACTGCCAGCGGCAACGCTAAGCGAATCGCACTTCGGGAACGGTGTGGTATAGTGACGTGCTGTCGCCTTTCGGCGAGAGTTTGGCTTGTCGCAACCGCCTTCGTGGCGGCCATAGACGTCGCAACCGAACACCATTTTCTGGGGTTGGCTGAACACCCGAACTGCCAGTAGTGAAGGGATCTTCTGGCGGGGCCACCTTGGGGTGGTGTTTTCTGTTGCCTTCTGCCGGGCCCGCGGCCCCTACATCACACGCCCGCGTGTCGGGAGGTCTATGCGTTGCACACACCGTCGCTCATTGAACAAACTCCGAATGCCGTCTGGGCCTCCGCCGGTGCGGCGGAGGGCGATACCGAGCTAAACGCGTTCGATAACGCGCTGCTGGCTGCGCAGGTTGGCAATCTCAACCTGATTCGGATCAGCAGCGTGCTGCCCCAGAACGCCACCGTTCTGGACCAACCGCCGCAGATCACGCCCGGCTCGCTGGTACCGACGGTCTACTCCGTCCACGTGTCGGCGCGCCCTGGCGAAACCGTTGCCGCCGCGGTCGGCATCGGCGTCGCCGAAGGGTCCCACGGGATGATTTACGAGTCGCACGGCACCTCGCTGGTCGAGGTCGAGGCGTCCGTACGCCAGATGATCGACGAAGGCTTTGCCCGTCGCGGGCTTTGCCTCAAAGAGGTCATCGTTCGCTCGATCGAGCACAAGGTCGAACGGATTGGCTGCGCTGTCGCGGCCGTTGTCCTGTGGTGGAGGTGAACCTATGAAAGCCATTGGTCGCCACATCATTCTCGAGATGTGGGGCTGTGAGAATCTCGACTCGGTCGAGACTGCCGAGGAAGCCCTGCGCGACATGGTCGAGGCGCTGGATGTCAATCTGCTCGATCTGCGAGTCTATCCGTTCAGTCCCGTCGGCGTGACCGGCATGGCGATCGTGTCCGAAAGCCACCTGGTGATTCACACGTGGCCCGAGCACGGTTACGCCGCCGTCGATATCTTCACGTGCGGGGCTCCCCGCGATCCGCAGGCCGCCGTGCAGGTCCTGCGGCGGCTGTTCCGGCCAGAGCACATCGGCGTCATGGAGATCAATCGCGGGCAGCTTGACCTGCCCGACTACTCGGTCGAGGCCAGGCCCGAGCGCGAGCGCTCGACGCCGCGCCGAACGCGTGCTCCCGCCTACTCGGCCTGACTCTGCGGAACCAGGCAGGGAGGACTGGTTCGCCGAGCCAGCGTACGCTGGCTGTCAGCAGCGCTATCGGGTACTGCAGCGGCTGCACGCGCAGACCACGCCCTGGCAAAGCCTGGAAGTGCTGGAACTGGAGGGGCCGGGACGAGCGCTCATCCTCGGCGGCACGCTCCAAACCAGCGTGAACGAGGAGTTTACCTACCATGAGCAGCTCGTTCACATCCCGATGTTTGCGCACGCCAACCCACACCGCGTGCTGATCGTCGGCGGTGGCGATGGCGGCGCGCTGCGTCACGTGCTCCTGCACCAAAGCGTGGATCGGGCCCTCGAGGTCGAGATCGATCAAACGGTGGTCGAGGTTTCGCTGCGCTTTTTGCCTGAGATCAGCGGTGGCGCGTACTCCGACCCGCGCGCCGAGCTGAAGATCCAGGACGGTGCCCAGTTCCTGGCAGAGACAAGCGAGCGCTTCGACGTGATTCTGGTCGATTCCACCGACCCGGTCGGCCCCGCGGCGGCGCTGACCTCGGACGAATTCCTGCGCAATGCCCATCGCGGCCTGGCGCCTGGCGGCCTGATCGCGATGCAGAGCGGCTCGCCGATATCGCAGCCGCGCGAGTGGCTCAGCACCGTGCGCGCGTTCAAGCGGGAGTTCCGTATCGTCAAGCCGTATCTGGGATATGTGCCGATCTACCCCGCGATGTTGTGGAGCTGGGTCGTCGGCTCGGACGAGGTGGATCCGACGAGCTTCGACGAAGTCAGCGTCCGCTCGCGGCTCGACGGACTCGGAACTGAGCTGCGCATCTATAACCCAGGCTTGCACCGCGCAGCGTTCGCGCTGCCCAACTTCGTGCAGGCGCTGCTAAAACTGATCGATCGTGACGAGGCCCCCACTGCCGCTCACCTTCGCGCCGCCGGCCACCCACTTCCTGGCGTCCTCGCCTGAGCGCGCCACCGCCACCGCCGCCGCGGCGATCTTCGGTGCACCGCTGGACCTGACCGAGACCTTCCGGAGCGGCACGACCGCGGGGCCGTCCGCGGTCCGATTCATGTCCGACGTGCTCGAGACCTACAGTCCGGTGCTCAACCGTGACCTGGAGGATCTCGTCGTCTCGGACCTGGGCGACCTGGTACTCAGCGGCCTCAGCATCGAGCAAGCCCTGGATGCCATTGCTGACGGCATGGCCTACGCCGCCGAGCAAGCCAGACTTGCCGTCATGCTCGGTGGTGAGCACACCGCCAGCCTGGGCAGTTTTCGTGGCCTGAAGCGCGTTTGGCCTGAGGCCATCATCCTGCAAGCCGACGCGCACCTGGATATGCGCCCCGACTACGCGGGCCAGGTGCTCTCGCACGCGACATGGCTGAACCACGTTGGCAAGGAGTTCGGCTTCCGGACAATCCATCAGGTGGGATTGCGCTCGGGTGATCGACGCGAATGGCAGCTGGCGCGCCGAGAGACGGCATGGAGCAGTACCGAGCTCAGCGTGCCGCTTTCCGTGCGCGACCACGTCGGCCATCGCCCCGTGTACGTGTCGATCGACATCGCCGTGCTCGATCCGGCGCATGCGCCGGGCACGGGCTGCCCGGAACCGGGCGGGGTGACCGTTCGCGAGCTGCTGGACTTTCTCTACAGCCTGGAGGGGCTACGCGTCGTGGCGCTCGACGTGATGGAAGTCTCACCCAACGTTGATGCGGCGAACATCACCGCGGCAGCCGCGGCGAAGCTGGTGCGCGAGGCGATCCTGCTTTTCGGGAGCGCGGCTACCCCTGTGGGGCGGTGATCTTCTGGACGATGATCTCGAGCGCCTTGCCCAGCTGCGGATCGCGATCGTTCTGCAGGTCTTCGTCAGTCAGGTCGACCTGCACCTCGGGCGTCACGCCGACGCCGTCGAGCTGCGCGCCTGATGGCGAGACAAACCGCTGCTCGGTGACCTGCAGCACGGAATCGTCGGGCAGCGTGATTTGCGTCGCGACGCCGACATTACCGGCAGTCTTGCTGCCGACCAGCGTGGCGATTTCCGCCTCTTGCAGTGCGGCGGCGAAAATCTCGGCGCCTGAGGCGCTGTCGCGGTCGACGAGCACGACCAGCGCCGCGCCATTGAGCAGGTTCATCGGCTGCGTCTGCAGCGGAGTCTGCCTCCGCTGCCGATCGACCTGGTACCCGATGACGGCGTGGTTCGCGTCGAAGAAGCCTCCCGCGGCGCCGATGACCGCGTTCAGTGATCCGCCGGGGTTGCCGCGCAGATCGATCACCCAGCCTTTCAGTCCGCGTTGGCGGCCCTGATCCAGTATGCCCAGCACCTGGTCGACCGTAGACGCGTCGCCAAAGCTGCGAATCTTCAGATAGCCGATCGGCGCATTGGGTACCTGACGGCCGATCACCTGCTCCACCTGTACGAGCGCTCGCTTCATCGTGAATTCCAGTGGGTCGGGCGTGCCGAGACGGCTGACCTGGACGCGCACCTGCGTCCCGGGCTGGCCGCGGATAAGCGTCGCGATGTCGCCCACGGCGCGGCCGCTCACGTCCTGCCCGTCGACGGCGATGATCCGGTCACCACGCTTCAGGCCGCTGCTCGCAGCAGGGCTGTTTGGGAAAATCTCGGCGATCAGCGGCGGCTGGTTATCCTGCGGCCGCGACATCAGCACGCCGATCCCCGCGAAGCTGGTCTCGTTGCGACGTTTGGCCTCATCCGGCGTCATAAACGAGGTATGTCCATCGTGGAGGCTGTCGGCCATGCTGCGCAGGACGGTCCAGTCTGGATGCGTCTGTTGCGCCCAGTCGGGCATCTTCGTCACAACCGAGTCGTACGCATCGCCGAAGCCCTGCCAGTCCTTGTCGGCATCGCCCGTCGTCGCGCCGGCCAACTGGAGCGGCAGCGTCAGCAATGGCAGCGTCGGATTCTCTTGGAGGCCCTGGCGCAGTCCATCTGCGGCTGCCCTGATCAGCTGTGTGTTGTCGACAGGGTCGACGTAGGTCTCCAGGATCGCGCGGTACGCCGTGTACAGGTCAGTCGACGAGAGGCTCTCGCCGCGTAGTCGCGCACTTGTCGACGCTGACGACGCTGGCGACGCAGCGGCGGGCGCCGACGTGTCGACTGGCGTCGGAGTGGTACGCGCGCCGCTCGGCTTGGCAGCCGGGGCCGGCGTGACGATGCGGTTACCGCTGGAGCTTCCGCCGCCCGCGGGGGTGCACGCCGCCAGCGAGAACAGACAGATAACGGCTAGCGGGCGAAGGATACGAAGGCTGGATTGCACAAAAAATACAGCAAGGCCTGCGGCTCAGAATGATAACGCCGTGGGCGAGGCCGAGCGCTACCATCTCGCGCGTGAAGATCAGGGCGGTCACCCTCGGGTTCGATTTGCCCTATCCCGCGGTGGTCACCGCTCCATTCGAAGCCGCGGCGCGTTTTCTGACGGCAGCCAGGGCGGCCTTCGACGCGGCCGGTGTTGAAGTCCAGACGACACGCGTGGCCGGCCCTGATCTTGGCCCCACCCTGGCCAGCGCCGGCTCAGACCTGGCGAGCTGGGCTGCCGATACGGAGGCGGCCGCGAGAGGCAGCGGCATCGACTACCTGTCGCTGGGGCGCCTGCCCGCGACCGCGCACCAGTTCGTAGCCGAACGGGTCGCGCCGATCCTGGCTGCTGGCGAGACTGTATTTTTCTCGGCTGATCTCATCGACGGACGGCTGCCATCAGTGGCCATGGCGGCCGCCTGCGCAAGGGCCGTGAAGCAGCTTGCCTCGATGACACCCTTGGGCTTCGGCAATCTGCGTTTCGCGGCGACGGCGCACTGCCCACCGAACATCCCGTTCCTGCCCGCGGCGTACCACGCTGGCGGCCCGCCACGATTTTCGATCGCCGTTCAGGCAGCCGACGTCGTGGTGGATGCGCTCGGTGCTTCGGGTGGCACGTCAGAGATCGAGGACGGTCTGGTCGATCGGCTCGAAGCCGCTGCCGCGCCAGTCGAACGGACCGCCGACGCGCTGGCCGCGGAAAGCGGCTTCGACTTCGTGGGCATCGACCTGTCGCCCGCGCCTTTCCCATCCGACGAGATATCGATCGGCGCGGCGCTCGAGCGCGGCGGTGTGGATCGCTTTGGCGCGCCGGGCACGCTGTACCTGTCGGCCATGCTGACGCGCGCGATTCGCCGCACCCGGGTCCGCCGCTGCGGCTTTTCGGGGCTGATGCTGCCACTGCTCGAAGACTCGGTGCTCGCCCGCCGCGCCGCGGAATGTCCACCGAGTTTGCACGAGCTGCTGCTCTACTCGGCGGTCTGCGGCACGGGTCTCGACACGCTGCCACTGCCGGAGGATGTCTCGGAAGCCGAGCTGGCTGGCGTGTATCTCGACGTCGCCGCGCTGTCGGTAGCGCTCAACGGTAAGCCGCTCACGGCTCGCTTGTTGCCGGTCCCCGGCGCACAGGCGGGGGATTCGACCACGTTTACGTTCGACTACTTTGCGAACTCGCGCGTGCTGCCAGCACGCGGCGCGGGTGCAGCGCGCATTGTGGAGCGCGGCCAGTGAAGCTGCTGACCACCCTGCTCATCGCCGCGCTGGCGGCGCTGGCGGTGTATTCGGCGCGGCGACGCATCTTCTTCGCGCTGAAAACCGGCGCCGTCGTGTACATCGTGCTGCTGTTCGGGCGCCTGTTGCTGTCGGCGGGCAGTCTGGCCGATCGCTGGGAAGACCTGATCTGGCCAGTGTTCTTCCTGCTGCTGGCGTGGGTGATCCTGTGGCGGGTCAGCACCACCTATGCCGAGCGACGGGCAAGGAAAAGTCAGAACCGCATCTGAAGCTGGGCCACAAGCTCGCCAAATTCCTGGACCGTGTCGACCAGGAGCGCCTGACCATCACAAACGGCTTCGGATTTGTGGAAGCGATAACCGTTGGCCAGAAGCTGGCAGGCGCGAGCAGCACTGATGACCGCGTTCTGGACGTCGCGGTGCACCCCAGCCAGCGATCGGGGCGGATCGAGGGCCTCGACTTCCTGCGCCAGCCGCATCAGCTCCCAGCGGTTGACGGCGGCGGTGTTGGCGAGGCGGCCGTTGTCGGGCTCGAGCTCGCGGATTGCCACCCAGGCGTCAAAGACCGCGCGCATGCGGCCGGCGATCTGCTGCACGTGGGCGCGGTACAGCCGCTGTTCGCGTTGCTCCTGGAGGCTGCGTGGTCGAAGAAGTTGCAGGAAGGTGGCAAGAGCCACAGACGAGCTCCCTTAGTGCGGGCTCGGGGCAGCGTGCGGCGGAAGTTCAGACCAAAGAAAAAGCCCCAGAGATGCATCGTACATCTCTGGGGGCTTCATGCGGAGTTCGATGATGTGGTGAACCGGATCGGTACCCTCGGGCTCAATGGGCCCGTTCTCACCGCGACTGATGGAAATCAATCCACCGAGCTGCAAAGTCTCACGCGCAAGCGGGGGTGCGACCCGGGGTCTCTCCTAGCGCCCTGCCCCGCCACACTCGGCTGCAGGACGCTTGATCAATCGATTTGACGAACTCCGTACAGGAGCTGGACCAAGGGTTTTTCGAACCTCCTTCCGCTCCACTCAGCTCTGGTCGTATACGCACGAGTGCGCCCGACCAAAATCACCATACCGACGACCATGCCGTCTGTCAAGGGGATTTCCGACTGTCCGTGGGGCCCAGCCGACGCTCGACCGCCTCGCGCACCTGGACGTCGTGTGCCGCGTAGGCGCGCAGCAGACCAAGATTACCGGCCAGCATCATGTCGCCGTGCGGGACAGCCAGGTATGGCTGGAGGCTGCTGCCGACCATCAACGCCCGTCGCGGACCGGTCACCGCCAGCAGGTCCGGCGGCGGCGCGTCCGTGTCGAAGACGATCGCGCCATGGCCCATGTCGGCGAAGACCGCCTCGTTGCTGATCGTGCCATCGGCGAGCTGCTCGACGTAGGCCGCGAGGCGCGCCG
>Ga0066709_100002371_pt1 | contig 13695 bp, 9 predicted proteins | sample GraSoiAngelo_158_FD_79665 | JGI IMG/M metagenome (GOLD analysis project Ga0066709, IMG submission 79665) | Grasslands soil microbial communities from the Angelo Coastal Reserve, California, USA - 14_1009_16_30cm | ecosystem: Environmental > Terrestrial > Soil > Grasslands | place: USA... | reverse complement strand
GGATTCGGCGCGCGTCGCTGCCAAACCTGGGCAGCAACTGGATCTCAAAGCGGTCGTCGCGCCGGACGGACGCGCCGCGGCGCAGGTGTATCCGGCGAATTACTGGCTCAGCCTGTTGGAGATCCCCAAAGGCGAACACTCCGACAAGGACGTGGTCCTGGAAACCAAGGCGTGTTTCTCATGCCATCAAGTGGGCAGTCGTGCGACTCGTGAATTGTCGAAGGGCTCATATGCCTCGACCCTGGATGCCTGGGATCACCACGTGATGATGGGGCCCAACGGGGCGAACATGGGCGCCGTCTTCAAGCGGCTCGGGGCGCAGCGCAAGGCATTCGCCGATTGGACCGATCGGATTGCCGCCGGCGCCTATCCCGACGCGCCGCCACGTCCCATCGGCGTCGAGCGCAACCTCGTGATCTCGATGTGGGACTGGGCCCTGCCGACCAGCAGACGGAGCGATGCGGCTGGCACCGACGAGCGCTCTCCAACACTGAACGCGAACGGGCTGATCTACGGGGCGATCCAGACTTCCGACATTCTTGCCGTGCTCGATCCGCGAGAGAACCGGACGACGGAGATCAAGCTTCCGTCGAACGGGCCCGTGCTCGATGCCAACACCCCGAGCTCTCCGACGTGGGGCGACGAAAAGATCTGGCAACGGCAAGCCGACCCGCGCAGCGTGGCGATGGACGGCAAAGGACGCGTGTGGGTCACGGCACGAACTCGCGCTCCCCAGCAGCAGCCGGCGTTCTGCAAGGACGGCTCGACGAACAAGTTCGCCAAGTACTTCGCGATGCCGGGGCCGAGCGCAAGGCAGATCGAATTGTATGACCCGAAGACGAAGCAGTTCACCTCCATCGACAGCTGCTTTGCCGCGGATCATAACCAGTTCGACGACCACGACGCACTCGTCTTCGGCCAGGACAACGCCATCGGCTGGGTCGACACGGCGACATTCGACAAGACCCACGACGCCGCCGCATCGCAGGGATGGTGCCCGGGCGTTGTGGACACCAACGGCGACGGCAAGATCACCGAGTGGACCGAGCCCAAGCAACCGATCGATCCCAAGAAGGACCACCGGATCGAATTCGGATGCTACTCGATTGGCATCAGCCCGACCGATGGCAGCGTATGGTGCTCGGGAATCGGTCACGACGACACGACGCTCGTGCGCATCGAGCGCGGGGCCAACCCGCCGCTGTCATGCAAGGCCGAGGTCTATGAACCGCCGCCATCGAAGATACCGTTGCCATATTCGGGAGGCGTGGCCATCGACAGTAACGGCGTGGTCTGGCAGAACTGGCGGGGCGTCCATGAGGTTCTGAGCTTCGACCGCCGCAAGTGCAAGGTGCTGAACGGACCGACGGCCACCGGTCAGCAGTGCCCTGAGGGGTGGACGGCGTACACGAAGCCCGGCCCCACGTTCAAGGGCGCGGCGGACTATCTCAGCACGGACATGCTGTATCTGACGAACATCGATCACCACGACGCGCTCGGTCTCGGGAAGGACGTCCTGGTGGCCGGGGACTTCAACGCGGATTCATTCTTCGTCCTGATGCCGCAAAACGGTCAGATGAAGACGTTGACCTTACGCGTGCCTTACCCGCTGGGATTCTCCGCCCGTCACGCGGCCGGCCGGATCGATGACCCGAAAGCCGGCTGGAAGGGTCGCGGGCTCTGGTCGAGCTACTCGATGTACACGCCTTGGCACCAGGAAGGCGGCAAGGGTGCAAGGCCGAAGGTTGTGAAGTTCCAGGTCCGACCGAATCCCCTCGCGAAATAGCGCGGGCTCTTTCAGACTAGTAGCCGCGCTGCAAATATGCGATCAGGAAGACCAGCGTGAAGGGGCTGAGGAGGGTAGAAAACATCACGACGTTGGTCGAGAACCCTGCGTCCAGATCGAACTCGAGCGCCAGCACGGTCGTGATGACGGCCGCCGGCATCGAGGCTTGGATGATGGATGCCTGGCGGGCGGCGCCGGCCAGGCCGAGCGTTGCGGTGAGCGCGAAGGCCAGGATAGGCGCGACGACCAGCGAGACGATGACGGCGGCGGTCACTGCAGCGGGGTGGGCGGACGGCGTGGCGCGCTCGAGCTGCATGCCGAGCGCCAGCACCATCACCGGGAGCGCCGCATCGTTCAAGAGTCCGACCGGCCGCATGACCGCGAGCGGCACGGTGGCGCCGGCGGCGAGCACGATTACGGCGGCGACGACCGCATAGATGGTCGGGACGCGTGCGAGGCCGAGCACGGCCGACCGGATGCTGCCGCGACCGCTGGCCGCGACGAAGACGCCAACCGTGTAGACCAGGATCGCGCTCGTCACGAAGTAGACGCTGGCAAAGGCCAGTGATTCGCGTCCGAACGCGAAGAGCACGACAGGCAGCGCGTAGTTGCCGCTGTTGGAAAACATGACGACGAGCAGGAAGCTGCTGAGAGTTGCACGGTCGAGCCGGAGCGGTAGCGCGGCGAGGCGCGCGGTGACGCCGAGCGCCACGGTCAGCAGGACGCAGAAAAGCGCCACCCGCCACGACTGCGCGACGCTCACCTTGGCCGTGACGAGCTGGTCGAAGACGAGGCAGGGAGACAGCGCGTTGAACGCGACCGTTGAGAGCGTCTTCACGTTGGCGCCGAAGCGCCGCGCCAGCAGGAACCCGACTCCGGCGACGACGAAGATCGGCAGGATGTCCTGCGAGAAGATGGAAACAACGAGCGACACGTAGCGAACCGGTCCCGCGAACGAATTCTAACGCTGCCCGGGCTGTAACGGGCCCACATCGGCGGTGCTGAACAGCCTGACGTCCACCAGTGCCGAAGGCAGACGTCCCGACATCAGTCGCGCGTGCTCACCCTATCGAGGCGGCAGCGCAAAGCTCAGGATGAGATCGCCGCCCCGACGTCCCCGATCTCCTCCGCCTGACGCGACGGCCACGAACTGCTCGCCATTCACCATGTACACGGACGGGGACGAGAAGACGCCCGATCCAGTGTTGAATTTCCACAGCAGATCGCCGGTCTTGGCGTCGAAGGCGAAGAAGTACCCGGCGATGTTGCTGCCGGTGCCGACAAACATGAGACCACCCGCCGTCACGACGGACCCGGCTTGGCCAAAGCCCTCGACGATCTGCCGCCATTTCAGTTCGCCTGTCGTCGGATCGTACGTGGAGAAATAGCCCTTCGGCCCCCGTCCACCCCTGTATGGCTGGTCGATCGCCGAGACATAGAGCAGCCCCGTTTGCGCACTGTAGGAGAGCGGGCTGTAGTTGGCGCCGCCGCCCGTGCCTGGAGCAAGAATCTGATTCGGCCGCATCGGGCTGAAGATGGGCGCGATCGTGTTCGTTGCCAGCTGCTCCGGCGGAATCTCGAGCGGCACGATGGGGGACACCGGTTCCATCGGCTTGCCGCTGGCGGTGAACGGAATCGGCTGCGTCGGCCACGGCGCCTGGCCGGGACCGGCGTCCTCAGTAGGGACCGGCATCTCCTTGATCGGATGGACCGGCTTTCCGGTCTCACGGTCGAGGATGTAGAGATGTCCATTCTTGCTCGCCTCGGCCACGGCTTTGACGCGGCGGCCGTTCACCTGCATTTCGAAGAGGATCGGGGGACCGCCTGAGTCGTAGTCCCACACGTCGTGATGGGTCTGCTGGAAGTACCACTTCAGCCGGCCGGTATCGAGCGTCAGCGCGATGATGGAATCGGTGAAGAGGTTCATGCCGGCCCGCTTCGTGCTGTCGCCGAACGGATTCCCGACGGCGACGTACATCATGCCGAGCTCGGCATCAATTACAGCCGTTTCCCAGATACCGCCGCCGTTACGCTCGCCGCCCACCCAAGTGGATCCGGCAATCTCCCATCCCTGGTCTTTCTCGTCCTGCGGGATGGTGTTGAAATGCCAGAGCACTTTGCCAGTCTTGGCGTCGACGGCGAGGACGTGGCCGCCCGGAATGTGACTCTCGCTGCGCGTGCTGCCGATGTACAAGACGCCCTTGTAATACTGAGGCGCCGTCGTGAACCAGTAGCCCATGCTAATCGCCGATTTCACGTCGGCGTACCGCTCCTTCAGCACGTCGAGGATGACGCTGGCCTGGCCGTTCTTCCCGAATGCCGGAATCGGCTTTCCGGTCTTGGCGTCGAGCGCGAAGATGAACGACCCGCCCGCTGTATAGACCACGCCGTCCCCGTAGGTGACGCCGCGATTGCGGAACACGTAGCCTTCGCGCGCGCCGCCGCCAAGCATGGCGGTCACGTCGTACGTCCACAGAAGGTGGCCGTCGGCCCCGTCCACGGCATAGACGCTGCCGCGCGAGTCGGTCACGTACATCGTGCCGTCGACGATGACCGGCGTGGTCTGGTTGCTGACGCCGTCGATGACGCCGTGCTGAAAGAGCCAGCGGGGGACGAGAGTCTTTACGTTGGACCGGTTGATCTGGTCCATCGTCGAATACCGGGTGCCGGCAAGATCGAGGTTGTGGAGGGGCCAGTTGACAGTCCTGGCCGCCGCGGGGGCTTGAGCCGCCACAGGTGGCAACCATCGCGACGCCATTTGAATCGCTACGACCGCTGCAACGGCAAGAACGACGACCGAGCGCTGAATCTTCACCGCGTGCCCCCTTTCATTCTGGGAGACCGAAAGCAATGATGTTCGATCCGGCGGCGACCGCCACGTACTGCTTGTGGTCGAACATGTAGGTCATCGGCGACGCCTTCCAGAGCTGACTCGTTTGAAAGCTCCACAGCGATTTGCCATTCGCGGCGTCGGCCGCCATCAGAGCGCCGCTGTCCTCTCCGAAAATCACTAGGCCGCCGGCCGTCGAGAGAGTACCTCCCCACGAGTTGACGGCTCCGGTCTGCGGCAGTTCCCAGACGGCCTTCCCCGTGTGGATGTCGATGGCGCGGAGGATTCTCTGCGCCGGCTCGTCAGGCGCCTGCCGGAACGATCCGCCCATGAAGCCCTTTCCCGCTTCCCACTCCATCGGCGTCCTGGTGAAGATGCCGCACTTGTCGTTGGTCTGGACGTAATACAGTCCGGTCGTCGTATTGAACGAGGTGGAGTACCAGTTGGAGGCGCCGTCGAGCGACGGACACACGCGTTTGCCCTCGAGCGACGGCTCCATGTCCGGCACCTTGATGGGACGTCCTTCCGGCGTCAGACCGGTCGCCCACGTGAGGTTCTTCACGTACTGCGCGCCGAACAGAAACGTGCCGTTCGCGCGATCGAGCACGTAGAAGAAGCCGTTCCGGTTGGCCTGCACCAGCAGCTTCCGCCGCTGACCCTGCCACATCGCATCGACCAGGGCCGGCGGCTCCTGCGCGTCGTAGTCCCACACGTCGTGCGGCGTGAACTGGAAATGCCACTTCAGCGCGCCGCTCTTCGGATCGAGCGCCACGATTGAATCCGTATACAAGTTATCACCGAGCCGATCGTCCCCGATCAGATCCGGACCCGGATTGCCGACGGGCCAGTACACGAGATCGAGCTGCGGATCGTACGCACCGGTCATCCACGTTGTCCCGCCCGGATGCTCGATGCCCTTGCCCTGCCACGTCTCCGATTTCGGTTCCCCCCGCCGTGGAACGGTCCAGAAACGCCAGGCCTCCTTGCCCGTGGCCTGATCGAACGCGGCCACGAATCCGCGAACGCCCTCGTCACCGCCCGAGCTGCCGGTTACGACGAGGTTCCCCACGGGCAGCGGCGCTCCGGTGGCGTTGTAATTCTGGTGCCAGTCCGCCATCTCGGTCTCCCAGAGCAGCGCGCCAGTAGAGCGATTGAGCGCGATGAGGTGCGCGTGATCGGTGACCATGAACACCCGGTCGCCCGCAACGCCAACGCCCCGGTTGATGCCGCCCGCGGCGTTCCCGACGAGGCCCTTGGTTCGCGCACGCTGATAGTGCCAGATTTCTCGTCCGCTGCCCGCATCGAGCGCATAGCATTCGTTTGCGCTCGTCACGTACATCATGCCTTCCACCACGACCGGCGTGACTTGCAGGCGTGATGTGTTGGGCAGGCTAAAGATCCACCTGGGAGTCAGTCGGCCCACGTTGCTCTTGTTGATCTGGCCGAGCGCGCTGTAGCGGCTGCCGCTGGTCTCGCCGTTATAGCTAGGCCAGTCGGCCTGCGAGGTGACGACGCGATATTGCTGGCCGCTCTTTCGGAGCAGATGAATCCTTCGATCGTCACCCAATAGTTGCAGATCGCCCGCACTTTGATTGAGGACGAGACCCGCGAGCGCGCGGCCGCCAGCGAGCGTGACCGATGTGCGAACGGGCCCGGACCCGTTGGGCGGCTTCAAGGTGCGCAGGTAACGAATGAGATCGGCGGTTTCCGCGCCGCTCAGGCTTGCGAACGCCGGCATGCCGGCGGCCGGCAGCCCTTGTCCAAAGAGCGTCGCCAGCTCCTGGTCGGTCCGCGAGGGCACGCGCGTCGCAATGCCTGGACCGAGCTCGCCGCCGTTCCCGTCGGTCCCGTGGCAGCTGGCGCATCGGCCGACAAAGACTTGACGGCCCGGATCGGCAGGCGTCTGGGCCGCGGCAATCGCGCTCGACCACATCACGCACACGACAGCGCAACTTAGACGGGCAGCGTGAACTCGCATCTCGATCACTCCAGTTGGCAGAATCCTCGCGAATCTTAGTCGATTCGAGGACCCGACGGGCTCCCTTTTGGATGCGAATTGGCGTTTGCTGGCGCCCGGACTATGGTTGTTGCGCCGCGCCGGCGGCGGGAAGTGCTCCTTCAGCAGGGGGGTTGCCTAATGTTTTCCCATTAGCGAGCACCGCCCCAAGGATACGGCCGATTGGCCGGCCATTTTTGACCGGCTCCACGGTAATGGTAACCTCGTCGCCCGGCTTGAAAGAATCCTTGCGATAGCCAAGGGGGAAGACGGAAGTCGGAGGCTGAGTCTCCGCGAGCCACTGTACCACCTTGCCGTCTTCACCTTTCACGTCAAGCGTCAGCAAACAGTGAGGATTCACGTAAACCCAATCCTTGACAGTGCCCTTCAAAGTGACTCTTTTCCCGGTGTCAAACACCGCGTTGCCGTGATGTGCGAACAGTGGAAGCGACATCAAGACGACGAGCGCTCCGGCCAACACCATGACAAGCTTGGTTCTCATTGTGCCCCCATCCCGGAATGCAATCTCACGGTGAATTGACCGCCCAACCTGCCACCCACTACATCAGAATTTTCAGTTGCGATCGGCCGGCCTGCAGCGCAGTTCCGTTCGTGTGACAGCGCATTATAGCGCCGGCTACGGACCACCACACTGTTTTCATCGCTCTGCGTTACTTGACGCTCGCTGGGTTGCCAAGAAGCTTGTTATACCTCTCTTGTTCTACAGGTGAGCAGTAGTACTCCATGAGGTCCGTACGCGGATCGTGCAACCTCATCGGGAGCTTCATGGTCTCCCACGGTCTTGTGTAAACCTTGGGATCGTCAATCGTTTCTGACCACTCCAGTGTGTCATAGTCCAGGCGCCGGAATGTCTCTGTTACGCGTACCTGATCGCTGATCGGCCTGCCAGTCGAATCGAGCCACACCCGGTCTTCCGGCATTGTTCCGACGGTCTGGACCTCGAGCGTGTAATCGTCTATCCACTTGCCGACGGAGTAGCCGAAAATCCGCTGCTCTCGTTGCTCACCAGCCATTGCCACGCCTCCGTCCTGCAATTTGGGGAGCTCTCGACCGTCGGTCCAGATGACGCGCCAACGGTTGTCGTACTGATACAAAATCACGACCTTGTACTCGTCCTGAAATATTTGGGTGAGCCTGATGTTGTAATGGTTGTAGCGCGGCACTCCTAACGGCTCGCAGAGATTCCTGGGATCATTGTCCTGGGAAGGTAGCACCGCGTCGAAGCCCTCAAGCCCCTTGTGCGACCGGTACAGTTCCAAGCCATAGGGAGTGTATGGGAGCTGATTTTCGGGTTTGCCGTTGTTCGGCTTCAACTGCACGCCACCTGCCTGGACTCCCGCTCCCGCTCCTCCCGCCGGGCCCCACGTCCCGACAAGGCTGCGCCGCGGAGCCTGCTTCCTATTCTCGTTCGTTATCGGCGGCTTGTTCCAATCCGGACTAAGCCAACCGCCTGGTGAGCTGTTCTGAGCAAGACTGTCAGCTGGAGAGACCAGCGCCGCAGCGAACAAGCCGACCATCGGAACCAAAAGACGGTTTACCATCATCGGAACGCCCTTCTGACAATCGAGGACATTGTAGAGGTCGATATCGAGCTGCCGGGAGCGATCCTGCACTCACCACGCGTTAGTGTCAACCGACGTATCCCTAGTGTCGCCCGGTTTGCTTTCCGGTCGCTGCAGGGGCCTAGGCTGTCACCGCGGCCGTTATTGAGGGGGATGGTCCGTTCCAAGAGCCCCCGGGTTCGCAGCTCAAGGCAAGTTTTCGGACTCGTGGATCTTCGTGCCCGTAACTCGAATGGGACCCTGCTGTTACCTGGTGTTTGGGAGGCAAATTGCTCACTGAATGTTCACCGTCAGGACGTGGGTCAGCCGGGGGCGGCGCACGTCGCAGACCAAGCCGCGTCCATTGCTCCAAGGATTTGGACGCGGCTACATCAGAGCTTCGGAATCTCCCAAATTGGGCAGCGCACGCCGCGTTGAAAGGTGTAAAATCCCAGCCCGACGGCTAGGATAAGTTTTTCCTAAAGGCGCTCCCTGAGCGCGTGCAGCCGAGCATATCATCCGGATTTCGCTAGGAGACGACGTGCTCCCTTCGCGGAGACTGTCGCTCGGCGGCCTTACGAAGCCGTCCCCTCGGGACGTGGCGCTCGGTCAACGTGCGTGGGCCGGGTCCCTGATTCCTGACGCGGCCATCATTCAATCCATCTCAAAATCAGAAACGGCTCGACCGTTCTCGAGCCGCTCCCAACAACGAAGACGCGCGAAGAATTCGTCCCGGCCCTCGATGGCTCTGCCGATCGGACGTGTGCGTAATAGATGACAGGAGGAGGAATCTCAATGACATCAACCATCATTCGACGGCTCCTCGTGGTTGGCGCGCTCTTGGCCTTGCCAGCTCGCGGATATGGGCAGGAAGCGACGATGAGCGGGACGATCACCGATTCCACGGGTGGCGTCCTGCCCGGGGTCACTGTGACGGCCCTGCACGAGGCCTCAGGGAACACGTTCGAGGCGGTGACCGATGAGCGCGGTACGTACCGGATCGCCGCCCGCGCTGGGGTCTACCGAGTGACCGCGACGCTGCCGGCGTTTTCGACCGTCTCGCGCAACGGGTTCGAGCTGCTCGTGGGACAGCTGGGAGTCGTGAATCTGCAGATGTCGCCATCAACGGTGCAGGAGTCGGTGACGGTCACGGCGGAGGCGCCGCTCGTCGATACCACCTCGTCGAGCCTGGGCGGCAATATCGATCCGCGGCAGACGCAGGAGCTGCCGGTGAATGGCCGCGACTGGCTGAGTCTGACGGCGCTGGCGCCGGGGATGCGTGCCAACGCCACGGACCTGGGGCCGACGACCGGTGAGAGGCTGGGGAATCGCGAATTTCAGCTCAACATGGACGGCCAGGAAGTGTCGGTCGCACAGGGAGGCAACCGCGGTCAGCCGCGATTCAGTCGCGATGCGATCGCCGAGTTTCAGTTCCTGTCGAGCCGGTTCGACGCCACCCAGGGGCGCTCGACCGGCATTCAGGTGAACGCCATCACCAAGTCGGGTGCCAACATACCGGCAGGATCGCTTTCCGGCTACTTCCGAGACGACAGCTTCAATGCCGCCGACTTCATTGCGAAGGACGCAGCCGGTAAACGAATGGTCCTTCCGTATTCGAATCAGCAAGTGAGCGCAACGTTCGGCGGCCCCATCCTGAAGGACCGGCTCCACTACTTCGCCAATTACGAATACGAGCGCGAGCCGCAGACGCTCACGGTCAATACGCCATATCCCCGCTTCAACGTCCAGCTCACTGGCACGAAGCGCACGGACATGGCGGGGCTGCGACTCGATTACCAACTGTCGTCGCGCACGCGCGTGATGGCACGTGGGAATGTTTTCGACTTCGTGAACCCGTATGAGCTGCAGTCGACGCAGCTCGGCAGCCATCCGGCGGCCGCGGAAGACTTCAGACGCCACAGTGAGGAGCTCTTTACCACCCTGACGCAGGTCCTGAGCAACCGGGCTGTGAACGAGGTGAGGGCGGGGTTCAACAGCCACCTTTACCGCACCGGGAACCACACATCCCGGCCGGATCACCCGCAAGCCGCCAATGGCATCGTGTATGGCCACCCCCGAATCATGTTCCGAGGCTTCAATATTGGAGGCAACGTCCGGACGCCCCAGGATAACAGCGCAAACGTCTACCAGCTTCGGGACGACTTTTCGCTCTCGTTCAACAAGGGGGGCCGACACGACTTGAAGCTGGGGGGTGAAACTCTGTATGCGATCAATGCCGGGTTCGGTTGTCTCTATTGCATGGGTCGCATCGACGCTCAGGGTGGGCCGATTCCCGCCAACATCGAGGACCTCTTTCCCGTGTGGAACGACGTCTCGACCTGGAACCTGGCGGCCCTGTCACCAATTACCAGGCGATATACGTTTGGCAACGGGCAATTCCGCAACAGCTTGCCTGAGTACAACTACGCGGGGTGGTTCCAGGACGACTGGACGATGACGTCGCGGTTGACGCTGAACCTCGGGCTGCGGTACGACGTCGCGTTGAATGTGTGGGCGAACCATATCGTCCTTCCACCAATCATCGCCGCCGAGCGTCCCAACGACACGAATAATTTCCAGCCGCGGCTCGGGTTTGCCTACACGCTCACCGATCGGACCGTCATTCGCGGCGGCTACGGGAGATATTACGGCGACATCATCACCGGACTGGCCGGCCAGATGAACTCCCTATCGAATACGGCCGTCGTGGAGATACCGAATGATGGCCGGCCGGACTTTGCGGCGAACCCGTTCAATGGACCGTGGCCGACCAGGGAACAACTCGAACAGCGGTTCTGCTCGACGGCCCGCACGCCAACGTGCATTCGAAGAGACACCGGCGAAAATTTTGTCGCGCCTCCGGCCGAGTTCACCAAGATGCCGTACAGCCATCAGGTTTCGATCGGCATGCAGCATCAGGTGGCCAACACGATGAACGTAGAGGCGGATTACGTCTTCGTTGGTAGTCGAGACGAGCGGACGACGCAGGGGACTACGCTGAACAACATCAACCTCACCTACGATCCGGTGACCGGCGTGAACTATCCCTTCAGTGACATCAGCAGGCGCCCCTTCCCCGATTTTGGGGCGGTGTCCATGAACGTCATGGGAGGCCGGTCCAACTCCCACGGGCTGCAGACGGCCTTCACGAGGCGGTTGAGTCAACGGTGGCAGGCCTCAGGTACTTACACGCTGTCGTGGCTCTATGACATGTCTGCCCCACCCTTCAGTGGAAACCAGCCGGTCCCCTTCCGTGTCGCGCCGGATCTGGGTGGCGAATATACGCTCGCGGCCACCGACCAGCGCCACCGGGCGACATTCAACGGTATCTGGCTGGTGGGCCGCGGTTTCCAACTGAGCGGCCTCTATTTCTACGGCTCCGGTCAGCGCTTTGCCACGAGCTACGGCGGTGACCTGCGCCAATGTGGGCAGGGCTGCGACCGCCTGCGTCCGGATGGAACCATCGTGCCGCGCACCGGCCTGGTCGGCCTCCCCATCCACCGCGTGGATCTTCGACTGCAGAAACGGTTTCGGCTTGCCGGGCGCGTCGCGTTCGAGGGCCTCCTGGAGACTTACAACCTGTTCAACCACGAAAATCAGGGAAATTACGAAACGCGAGAGAGCAACGCGAACTATGGGCAGCCGATTCCGATCCAGAGCCTCGCCTACCAGCCGCGGATGCTGCAGCTGGGGTTCCGGGCGACGTTCTGAAGATCGGAAGTGCTCGAGTCGGAGAATTTGATTATCGATGATTGGGTGATCTGCGGGCTGGAACGGGATCGCCGAAAAGGCCGCGCGGCGGCCAAGTCGGCTCCCGGCTGGACGGCCGAAGTGTTGGCGATGCTGTCACCGTAAAGCCTCCGGACGATCTGGAGGCGCTCATTCTAGTGTGCCGACCCGTACGAGGAAAGCGCCCGCACGCGCAGGCCCGCGATCTGCATCACCGTCCTCCGACTCGCGTGGACTCAACTACGCTGGCTTCGCCTTCAACATCCCAATCTGCACGAGCATCCCCGTAAAATCATAAATACTCCGCTGGCGCACGATCTGATGCTCGTTCAGGGTGCACACGAGAACCAGCGGGAGCCTGAACGGCCTGCCCGTGGCGGGGAGCCCCATGAAGCCGCCCATATCTGTGCCGACGAACGTCGCAATCTGGGCGACCCGGTTGCCATCGATCAATAGTTCCTCGCCGTCATACACGACGTCGGGAAACGCCGTAAACCAATGCCGATAGACTTGCTCGATCGCCTTGCGGCCGGTCACGGTACCGGCCCATGGGCTCTCCATGACGCAGTCCTCGGCGTGAGCGGCCGCCAGCGCCGGGGCGTCGTGCCGCGCGAACGCGTCCTGCCGCCGCGCAAAGAACGCGATGATCTCCTCGCGGGTCATGTGATCGTCTCCTCCCCGCCGCCGACAGTCACCAGACGTCCAATCGTGCCCGCCCAACCTCTCTTCTTCGATAAGCTCGGGACGGGGCGCAATGTCACTGCACCGAGTGGTCGGACTCTTGCGGACCGCAGCTCGTCTCCCGGCTCGACCCCGCTGTGTTAGACGGACGCCTTCAGCGTGCGAGCGGTACGACCTTCGATCTGAGCAACGCTCGATCTCTCGTCACAAGGGGAACCTTGTGCACGACGCTGGTGGCGGCGATCAGCTCGTCGGCCGGATCGCCACGTATGTCGAGGCGCGTGCTCGCACGGGCGATATCACGAGTCAGGGGCCAAACGTGAATTTGCGCGAGAGCTCGGACTACCTCGGGTTCGTCCAGATCAACCTCGATCCGGCCCAACTGGGCGAGCTTGGCGATTTCCCAAAGCACAATCGCGGAGCCGCTCCAGCGCGTGGCGCTTAACAGCCGAATCTCGCGCGGCTTGAGCGCACCCGCTACAGCGTAGAGTAGGACATGCGTGTCAACGTTCAGCATTCCAATCGAGCCCAGTGGAGAAAATCTCGCCTTTGATTTCAAGCTTGCCTTTGAGCGATCCGATGAGATTCGCCGAATCGGATGCAAACGGGATCAATTTCGCCACAGGCTTGCCCCGTTTTGTGATCACGATCCCGTCCGGGTCGACTTCGTCGAGTAAGGAAAGGCACTGCTCCGTGAACTTCGCGGCCGCTATGTGCTTCATGGCTATATTATACGAGTAGTCATCATAAGTGTCCACTTAAAGAGCGCGGCTGTATGTTCACAGACCTCACGCGTCGTGCTCGGTGTTCCCCGGTGTTCGGGAGCAAATTGTTCACTGATTGGTCACCGGGGATTCAAATCGCGGGCGTGCAACCAGCGGTACTTGCAGCTGTGGAGGGCGGCGGCCTGACGCACTCTGACCGCCATTCGCTCAGCCGAACGCCTCGTCAATGCCGGCGATGGCGCGATCGCCTACCGAGCGGCGCCAGGCGGGACCGTGTCTCTCAAAAGTGAACCGACGCCATCACACCGATCCGATCTGGAGTGAGCATCGGTGTGACACGGACTGTCGGAACCGCAGCCCTATATACAAGCGGACGTTCATGGACG
>Ga0066709_100002370_pt1 | contig 13698 bp, 10 predicted proteins | sample GraSoiAngelo_158_FD_79665 | JGI IMG/M metagenome (GOLD analysis project Ga0066709, IMG submission 79665) | Grasslands soil microbial communities from the Angelo Coastal Reserve, California, USA - 14_1009_16_30cm | ecosystem: Environmental > Terrestrial > Soil > Grasslands | place: USA... | reverse complement strand
GTGCCAGATGGATAACTGTTCACTGTTGCTGCTGTTCCTGCTCCTGCTGCGCCTGAAAATTCTCGGCCAGCGACGGTGGCGGGGCGCGGCGGACTGTCATGGCGGGGGCCATGTCTTCGTTGGCGGGCGCGTCTGCAAGGGCGACAGTCACCGAGACGCTGAGTTCGCTTTCGGCTCCGCCTTTGAATACGCCCCGGGTGGGAGGGACTTCGGCATAATCGCGTCCAACGGCAACGCGAATGTGGCTTTCGCCTCCGAGGACGTTGTTGGTGGGATCGAATTCAGTCCAGCCGAGTCCAGGCAACAGGGCCTCGACCCAGGCGTGGGACGCGCCTTCCGCGGCGGCGGCCTTGATGGGATCGGCATGGAAAAGATATCCGCTGACATAGCGACACGGAATGCGAAGTGTGCGGGCCAGCGCAATCATGATGTGGGCGAAGTCCTGGCAAACGCCTTTGCGTTCCCTAAGCGCATCGTCAATCGGTGAGTCAACGCCGGTGCTGTTGGGGACGTAGGCGAATTTGTCGTGAATCCCTTGGCTGATTTCCAAAAGTAGCTCGAGTGGGGTCCCCCGCCGCTCCAGTTTCATTTCACTGGCCAGCTTCTCCAGCAAGGGCGTGGAGTGGGCGAAGGCGCTGGGCAGCATCATCTCCCAATAATCCCCGGTTGCAACCATCTGATCGAGATCGTCCCAAGTGCGCTCGGCCGCGACGAATGCGTTGGGCGCAGGCAGAACGTCCACCAGCGCCTGCGCCTTCAACCTGAGCTCGGCATGGCTTCCGGCTATATCAAAGTGATGGACGATGTTGCCCAGGAAATCGCGGTACTGCATGACGGCGGCCGCCGGACGCACGTCCAGCGAGAAGCTGAGGCAGCGCTGGCCTTCGTCGCTGCGCGGCTGCATGCGAACCTCCATCACACTCTCGCGGACAGCGGGCTTGTAGCGGAATTTGGTGATGTGGCGGACGGAGTAGATCAATGGGTCTCCTGGGATGTAAGTGTTTCGCTCAATCAGGACAGGCGAGCCGCCTGTCCCACGTGGTCTTCCCCTCCTACCGTGCCAGCGCCGACTCCACTGGATAGTCAAAATAAATCTGCTGAATTGCGTTGTGCGCCTGGCCGCATAGGCGCTGAATGTTGCTCAAATGACTCTGAAGACCATCGGCCATGATTTCCTCGATTTGCGCAAAGCTCAGATTGGCGCGCATGCGTCCCGCGAGGCGCGTTGGCGAGTCGGCTTTGCGTTCGGTCAGTTCACTCACGGAGCGCAAGGCGGCGTGCACTTTGTCCACGGAGAAACGGACCGAATGCGGGAAATCTGGATTCAGCAGCAGGAACTCCGCAACACGCAATGGCCGCAGCTCGGCGGTATATTTTTTGCAATAAGCCTCGAAGGCGGCACAATCCTTCAAAAGTCCCACCCACTCCAGATATTCGTCGGTGTCGATCGTGTACTCCCACGGCTGGGTGAACTTTCGAAAATGGGTGCCGATCAAAGTTGCCAGGCCGTGAGTGCGCTCTACAAAGCGCCCAAGCTGAATATATTGCCAACCTTCACCGTGGCTCATAGTCGAGTCGGTTACGCCTTGAAAAAGATGGGCGCCATCGAGGGCTCCGCGAAAGAACAGTTGCGAGTGCAGGATCCAGCTCTCGCCTGCGGGGGTCGCGACGATCTGGAGATAGAGCCGATTGAGCTGCTCCCACATCTCTGAGCTGCACTGCTCGCGCACCTGGCGCAAATTTTCTCGCGCGGAAGAAATACAAGAAACGATCGACGAGGGGTTAGTGCGATCGAGCGTCAATGTATAGGCGAGAGTTGCGGAGTCGATTTTGCCTCCGGCAGGAACCGGGACCTGCAATGCCTCGAGCAAGCGCAACCAGCGAGTGGAGCCTGATTTCGGAGACTGGTCGAGCCGCAACTGGAAATCAACGTCAATCAGGCGAGCGGTGTGCTCGGCCCGCTCCAGGTAGCGGCTCATCCAGTACAAACTGTCGGCAACGCGGGAGAGCATATGTGTGTGTTCCAACCCTGTGTCATTCCGAACCGCTTCAGGGGTGAGGAATCTGCCTTCGCCTTTCTTGTCGCTCGGGCATTCGCCCTCGCGCTTGATTTCTTTGGTGATCCTACCCAGGGCTTACGCCCCTTCGACTGTGCTCAGGGCAAGCTCTGGGCTAACTATGTTTCGTCCCTTCGGGATCTGTACACTCGTACGATTCTTGCTAACCTCAAACTCATTCTTCAGGGCCCCCGTTTTGTATGTGCTCATTTTGTAGAGACGTTGCTTGCAACGTCTTGAGACGTAGCGAGCTACGTCTCTACAGCGGCAGTTTCATGCGCGCAAAACCCACGTGTCTTTGCTGCCGCCACCCTGCGATGAATTTACGACCAGCGATCCGCGTCGAAGCGCGACACGCGTCAGTCCTCCTGGCACGAGCGTCACGTTTTCTCCGTAAAGAATGTAGGGACGGAGATCAATGTGGCGTGCTCCGATTTCTCCATCCACAAAACAGGGTGCCCGCGACAGGGCCAGCGTCGGCTGTGCAATGTAATTGCGCGGATCAGCTTCGATTGCGCGACGGAATTTCTCCCGCTGATCGGCTGTGCTTTGCGGGCCGATCAACATGCCGTATCCGCCCGATTCTCCGACGGCTTTTACTACCATTTCGTCCAGATGTCCCAAGACGTGATTGCGTTGCGTCTTGTCGGTGAGAACGTAAGTTTCGATGTTCGCGAGAATTGGGTCTTCGCCGAGGTAATAGCGAATGATTGCAGGGACGTAAGCATACGTGGCCTTATCGTCCGCGACTCCGGTGCCGACAGCGTTCACCAGCGAGACATTTCCGGCGCGATAGGCGTTGAAGAGTCCTGGGACTCCTAGCCGAGAATCGGGACGAAAGCACAATGGATCAATGAAATCGTCGTCCACGCGGCGATAGATTACGTCCACGCGGCGCAATCCGGCGGTCGTGCGCATATAGACGATGTTGTCGTGGATAAGAAGATCGCGGCCTTCCACCAGCTCAATGCCCATTTGTTGAGCCAGGAACGTGTGCTCGAAGTACGCCGAATTGAAAATTCCCGGCGTCAGCAGAACGATGGTGGGCTCGTGGCGTCCCGAGTGGCTTGCAGGGATGAGCGCTCGCAGCGTCGCCAGCAGGGACTGCGAGTAGTGATCAATCGGACGCACGCCGTAGTCCTGGAACAATCCCGGGAAAACGCGCTTCAGAACTTTGCGATTGGCCAGCATGTACGAAACGCCGCTAGGAACTCGCAGGTTGTCTTCGAGCACGGCAAAGCTGCCATCGGGCAATCGCACCAAGTCGGTGCCGCAGACGCTGACGTAGATGCCGCGCGGGACGGGCAGTCCGCGCATCTCCCGACGAAAATGTTTGCAACTGTAGATCAGTTCGCGGGGCACGACGCCATCGGCCAGAATGCGACCCTGATGGTAAATGTCCTGCAGAAAGAGATTCAGCGCGGTGATGCGCTGGGTTAGTCCGCGCTCAATGACATGCCATTCACTGCCGGAAATGATACGCGGTAGAAGATCGTTGGGGAAAACGCGCTCAGTTCCCTGCTCATTTCCATAAACGGTGAACGTAATTCCCTGGTGGAGAAACGACAAGTCCGCGGCCTGCTGGCTTTTTCTCAGGTCTTCGGCCGGCAATTCGAGCAGCGTGCGGAAGAGCGCTTGATAATGCGCGCGCGGAACGCCAGGCGATCCGAACATTTCGTCGTAAGCATTGTCGAATTGATAGGTTAAAAACGGCGGCGGAAACGGGGACGGCGGAGGCGGCTGCTTGAGTCGCAAAACCCGAGATCTGGCCGTGCGTCCTTGAGGCACTTCAGAAGTTTAGGGGCTGGCGGGAGGGGGCGTCCAATCGAAATTGTTTATTGGAGTTATGCGGCGGTCATCCGGGCATGGTCTGCGAAGCGCGTCAGTTGCGAATATCGGACATCAGTTGCTCGACTTCGGTTTTCAGTTCAGCTGTAAGAGGCAAGAATGGAAGGCGAGGTGGGCCGCCATAGTAGCCGTTTAGGTCCGCGGCATATTTGAGAGCAGGAACACCGAGCTCCGCACCGACTCGGGTGGAGGCCTTTGCGATGCGATCCTGCTTGACGCGGGCGAGTTCTTGGTCGCCTTCTTTCCAGGCGGCGTAAATTTCGTAGCATGCAGTCGGAGCTGGCGAGGCAAAGGCGAGAACTGCGCCGACGGCTCCGGCTTCGAGCGATGGCAGCAGTCGTTGAGCGGCGCCAGCGAGTATCTGAAATCCGACTTCTTTTTGACGGGTTTTGAGATTGCCGACCATTTGAATCGAGGAAGGTGAGAGGTGCTTAGATTCTGCGGCCCGATATACCTGGGCCGCCGGACGGGTGGGGGCACCCGTCCCCACATGGCCTGTGGTGGCGGCTGTTTCCACGTGGTCTGTAGCGGGGCCCGCGAGTGCGCCTATAGTGACCAATTCAGCATCTTCATTGGGCGAATGGGCCTGCGGAGATTTCAGCATGCGCGGCGTGACTGCTGCAAACGTTTCCGTTACTGTCGCGCTGCGCTTGATGTGGCGCTTGCCTTCTACGATCTGGCGAATTTTGACGGCATCGCCACCTGATTCTTTGATCCCGATGATGTTTGGGTGATGGGCGAGTTCGATCACTAATTCCGCTGGCATATCGTATCCCGTAAATGCCGGAACACTGTAGATAAGCACTGGCAGCGACGATCGGTCCGCGACCGTGCGATAGAAGGCCAGAAGACTGGCGGACTTCATCTGCGGACGATAAAAGTGTGGCGTGCGAACCAGCGAAACGTCGTAGCCGAGTTCGGCGGCGTATTCCGTCAGACGCAGAGTTTCGATTGCAGATTCGGCGCCCGTTCCGGCGATCAGAACTTTGTGCGGCGCGCAAGCTTCGCGAGTGGTGCGCAATACTTCCCTTCTCTCTTCGTCGGAAAGCATAATGGCTTCTCCGGTCGAGCCGAGCACCACAATTCCTGCCACCGGAGTCTTCGAATACCGCTCGACGTTGTGTTCGAGCTTTTTCAGGTACACGCGCCCGTCGGGATAAAAGGGCGTTGTGATCGGGGGGAAGATGCCGTGAAGGAGCATGGTCTGGCCTCTAGCTTATCAACTCGGAGGGTAGATCGTCGGTATGACTTCCCTTTTATTCCGGCGATAAACGCGAAAATCAGCTTCATCGACAGTTATAACCGAATATCGCGGATAGAGCTCGCTCATGCGGATGAGACATAAATCCGCAAGGTCGGGGCGCCGGTCCGCATACCGGGTGGCAAGATCGTGAAGCTGCCTCAGATGACTTGAGCAATCGAATGCGATGCGGATTACGCCACGCTCCAACATTTCGAGAACGTATGCACTGGACGCCAAATGAAATGCCGCTTCTGCTAAAACAGCTTCGCAAGTTAGCAGGGGCACTTTGAGTTGTGCGGCAAGGCCTTTTGCCCACCTATGATGCTCGTCCTCCCGCCTCAAGAGAGCGACCAGATAACCTGTGTCGACAATGCCACGCATATTAATCGCGGGAGAATCCCTTGCGAGAGGACACGTTCCGAGGTCCGCCCTTTATGACGCCGGCAAACTCTAGCAAAGGGTTAGTTACGTTTTGCGAGAGTGTCGCTTCCAGGGATTCACGAATGAGTCTCCCGAGGGGAATGCCGGTCTGGCGGGAGGTTTCTTTCAGCCGCTCAAGGATTTCCTCGGGAAGGCGAATTGTGAGTGTATTACTCATATGGCATCATTGTAACACACCTGTTCCGTATCATCCCCGAGTGCATCGAAGGATGGGGGCATTCCCTTCCTGGGCTGTCATCCTGAGCCCAGCGGCTGGTTCGCGAAGCGAAGCGTCTGCGGAGTCGAAGGGCCCCGTTGGTTACCGGTCGCCATTACAACTGCGTGAAGGCATTACCACGACACCGACTGAGTGTGTCTCGGAAATTGCGGGGAGGATGCCGTGCGGCTTGATGGAGGGTGCTGGCGCCTGAGGGGTCTTTCGACTTCGTAGCCGGTGCGGATTTGCGCATCGGCTACCGCGGTCAGGATGACAAGGTTTATTATTGCTTCCCAGAATGCACGGCGTTCTCAATGTCACTAATTGACCGAATCAAGTCGTGGGCCCGGTTGGGCCGAAAGAAGGAGACACCACTCATCTCCGTCGTCTTGCTTCTTCGCGAACGCATTCACCTTGCTGACGAACTGCTTCACAGCGCCATCGTGAAGGCTTGGGGACGCGATGTTCGCGAGGAAGACAAAGAATATGTGGTGAATAAGCCGCCTGTTTGTTTCGTGAAATTCGAGGACATCGTTCTGCTCATTAACAATGTAGGCAAGCCCTACGTCACCGAAGAATACAAGCAACGGCAGGCTTCCGAGGAGTTCAGAGAGAAGCGGCAACTCAATGCGGTTATGGAGCACCGCGCATTCTTCACAGTGGATCTGATGCACCCAAAGGATCCTGGCGGGAGTGTGAAACAAAACTGCTATCGCCGGATGTGCGCACTAGCAGCCGAGTTTGTTGACGCCAATTGCATGGCAGCGAGCTTCCCAGAAACCGGTCATTTCCGGCCGTACGACGGTGAACTGAAGAATGTGCTGAGGAGCGATCATCCGCTTAAGGCGGTCACTCAGTGGGAGCAAGTGCCGGTAGTAATGATTGAGGAGGACGATGCCAAACTTCGCGGGGCCACTGAAGAGGCCCGGAAACGATGGCCAGAGTTCGTTGCCGCGTTCCGCGAACGAAAAGCCGATCAGCCATTTTCCGTGAAGGCCCCGTTTCGCGATGGCGAAGACGTGGAATGGATGTGGGTCACGGTATCGGGAATAACGGAAGACGCAGTTGAGGGCAGCCTGGGGAATGCTCCTGTCAATCTCCGCAACATCGGGGAGGGAGACCATGTTCGCATGCCTATATCCTCGATTGCCGATTGGGGCTATCTGGTCGGAAACAAAATGATAGGTGGGTTCAGTGTAGAAGTACTAACTCGCCGCAAACGGTGAATCCCTCAGTTCTTGGCCATCCGTTCCGCATGGAGATGCTGCAACGCCTTCACGTTCACTTCCCCGCGCTGCAAAGCGGCAATCCCTTCGGCAGCGGCGCGGGCTGCGGCTAGCGTCGTAATTGTGGGAATGCGGGCGGTTACGGCGGCGCGTCGGATGGCCTTTTCATCGAAGAACGGATCTGCGCCTTCGGGTGTGTTCACGATCAGCTGAATGCGGTCGCCTTTGATCAGATCAACTACGTTCGGCCTGCCTTCTTTTACCTTGTAAACGCGATCGCAGGCCATGCCGGCGGCTTCGATCACGTCGGCGGTGCCAGCGGTGGCGACCAGCTTGAACCCCATGTCAACGAACTTGCGGGCGACTTCGGCGACTTGAGGTTTGTCGTGGTCGGTAACGCTGACGAACACCTTGCCTTGGGTCGGGAGCTTTTGGCCTGCCGCGATTTGTGCTTTGGCAAAAGCTTCACCGAAATTATCGGCTACGCCCATGACTTCGCCGGTGGATTTCATTTCCGGGCCGAGAACGGTGTCCACGCCGGGGAATTTATTCCAGGGGAAGACCGGCGATTTTACATAGTAGTGCGAGCCGGTGTCTAGATCTTTTTTCTGTTCGATGTATTCAGGGAGAAATTCGCGAAGCTTGCGGCCAGTCATCAGGCGCGCAGCGATTTTTGCCATGGGAATGCCAGTGGCTTTCGAAACGTAGGGAACGGTTCGCGAGGCGCGAGGGTTAACTTCGAGGACATAGACCTTGCCGCCAGTGCCGTTGCCTGACTCACCGCGGAGCTGCGCTCCGCCTGGGCGGGTGAGGGCACCCGCCCCTACGTGGTCGGTGGTGGCGTCGGCGTATCCGCTGCGGGGGATGGCGAACTGAATGTTCATCAGGCCGACGACTTTTAGCGCGCGGGCTAGTTTGAAGGTGTATTCGCGCATGCGATCCAGCAGATGCTCAGGGATATCTACGGCGGGAAGAACACAAGAAGAATCGCCGGAGTGGATTCCAGCTTCTTCAATATGCTGCATGATTCCGCCGATGACTACGTCTTCGCCGTCGGAGAGCGCGTCCACATCGACTTCGATTGCGTCTTCGAGAAAGTGATCGATGAGGACGGGGCGATCCTGCGAATACTCGACCGCTTCCTTCATGTAGCGCACGACGGTTTCTTCGTCGTAGGCGATGACCATGGCGCGCCCACCGAGGACATATGAAGGGCGCACCAGCACGGGATAGCCGATTTTGGCGGCGCCGGCGACAGCTTCTTCGAGTGATGCCGCCATTGCTCCGGGGGCTTGTGGGATATCCAGCCCTTCGAGGAGCTTGTTGAATCGCTTCCGGTCTTCGGCTAAATCGATGGACTCGGGCGATGTGCCGATGATCTTTACGCCAGAGTTCTTGAGCGGTAGAGCAAGGTTCAGCGGAGTCTGTCCGCCAAACTGGACGATCACGCCGACCTCGGCGCCCGCGGCGGCTTCGTGTTCGTAGATCGCCCACACGTCTTCGAAAGTGAGCGGCTCGAAGTAGAGGCGGTCGCTGGTATCGTAGTCGGTGGAGACCGTCTCGGGATTGCAGTTGACCATGATGGTCTCGTAGCCATCTTCGTGGAGCGCGAACGAGGCGTGGCAGCAGCAATAATCGAACTCAATTCCCTGCCCTATGCGGTTCGGGCCACTGCCGAGGATGATGACCTTTTTCTTGTCGGTGGGCGCGGCTTCGTCTTCTTCTTCGTAGGTGGAATAAAGATACGGCGTGAAGCTTTCAAACTCGGCGGCGCAGGTGTCGACGCGCTTGTACACCGGCTTGACCTTGTGCTTCTTGCGCAGATGGCGAATTTTTTCCTGATCGCCTTTGCCGCTCAGGCGCCAGGTTCCCGCAAGGCGGCCGTCGGAGAAGCCCATGCGCTTGGCATCGCGCAGCACTTCGGTCGGGACAGACTCGAGCGGGTGCTTCTCGACCTCGAGCTGCATGTCATTAATTTCTTTGAGCTGATAGAGGAACCACGGATCGATGCCGGTCATCTTGGCAAGCTGCTTGACCGTGTGTCCCTGGCGAATGGCATAACGGACATACGAAAGCCGCTCGGGATGCGGCGTGACCAGGCGCTGGGTGAGAATCTTGGGCTCGATCTTTTCGCCGCCGATGCGCTTGCCAGTATCGAGTGCGCGGACGCCTTTCATCAGAGCTTCTTTGAAGGTGCGTCCGATGGCCATGACTTCGCCGACTGACTTCATCTGCGGGCCCAAGCTCTCGTCGGCGCCGGGAAACTTTTCGAATTGCCACTTTGGAATCTTTACGACCACGTAATCGAGCGTCGGCTCGAAGCAGGCAGGGGTTTTGCGAGTGATGTCGTTGGGAATCTCGTCTAACGTGTATCCGACTGCCAGTTTGGCGGCGATCTTCGCAATCGGAAATCCTGTGGCTTTCGAGGCTAATGCCGAAGACCGCGAGACTCGCGGGTTCATCTCGATTACGACCATGCGCCCGGTATGAGGGTGAACGCCGAATTGAATATTCGATCCGCCGGTTTCGACGCCGATCTCGCGGATCACCGCGATTGCCGCGTCGCGCATGCCCTGATATTCGCGGTCGGTGAGAGTCTGCGCCGGGGCGACGGTGATCGAATCGCCGGTGTGTACGCCCATGGGATCGAAATTCTCGATCGAGCAGATGATGATGACGTTGTCCTTGAGGTCGCGCATGACCTCAAGCTCGTACTCTTTCCAGCCGAGGACGGACTCTTCGATCAGCGCCTCGTGCACAGGTGAGAAATCGAGGCCGCGGGCTAGCACTTCCAGCAGCTCTTCGCGGTTGTAGGCCATGCCTCCGCCGGAGCCGCCGAGGGTGAACGATGGGCGCACGATCACCGGGAAGCCGATTTTGCCGGCGAATTCGAGGCCACTCTTCAGATCGTTGACGAGTTGGGATTTTGGAATGTCGAGGCCGATCTTCTGCATCGCGTCTTTGAAGTAGAGGCGGTCTTCGGCCTTCTTGATCGCTTCGACATTCGCGCCGATCAACTTCACGTTGTACTTTTCGAGCACGCCGCTGTCGGAAAGTTCAATGGCGAGGTTGAGCGCGGTCTGTCCGCCGACGGTTGGTAGAATCGCGAATCCGCTGCCAGGAGAGAGCTCGCGCTCGACGCGAATAATTTCTTCGAGATACTCGCGGGTGAGTGGCTCGATGTAAGTGCGGTCGGCAAACTCGGGATCGGTCATGATGGTGGCCGGGTTCGAGTTGGCCAACACGACTTCGTATCCTTCGGCCTTGAGCGCCTTGCAAGCCTGCGTGCCGGAGTAGTCGAACTCGGCGGACTGACCGATGATGATCGGCCCCGAGCCGAAGATGAGGATCTTGGAGATGTCAGTTCGTTTGGGCATGTTCTAGTTTTTATCGACTAACAGCCACCGATTCGCATTGTTAGTCGTAAGTCTTCCAAGCCCTCGTTCGCGATCTCAAACGCGACAACTTCTGCACGGAACCCATTCATCCGAAAGACGGCAACATAAGTACCTTCCGACAGCTGTTCTGAGAACCCGCCGTCCTCTTTAGAGTTGAGCTCGGATATGGTCAGGCCGGTGTTATCGCTGGATCGCGTCCTCATCACGACAACGTCAGCATTCGGAATCGGAGCACCTGATGGGTCTACTAGGACTCCACTGAACCGTTGAAGACGTGTGCTGACCGGCATCTTCACAGCTGCGGTCAGTTCTCCGATGGTCAAAGGCGGGAGACCGCCCAATGACGGAGGTACACCTACAAGACTGATGAAGAATGAACTGGTGCGGTTCTTAGGACTTCGCGTCACCTGCAGTGCCAATTGTCCATGGAATTTTTTGTCGGCTGACTCGGCAAGTATTCCATACAGGCCGGGTAGCAGCTTTGGGAGAACTGCAACGCCATTCTGGTCGCTCACAACAGACTCCTTGTATTGATTTTCGGACCCATAAATGTCTACGTTCACTCCGGGTGCTGCTTTGCTGTTCACTACCATGGTGATACGAACGTGTTGGGAAGAAGGCTCCCCGCCGCTGACTACCTCTACGCATTCCCCAAGGGCTGCAATGGCCAAGACTGAGCAACACACAGCTACTTTAGAAAACTTCGCTGCCTCGCGATAACACAAGGTCCCTCGACTGTGAAGATCGTCTGCTCTGCGGACGATCTTCTTCGCTCGGGATGACAGAGTTATTTTCATTTCAATTTGGCGCGGCTGAAGCCGCTCCCCTCCGTAGCGCCTTCTCAACAGGGACAAAATCTTTGGGAACGATCAGGCCTGACTCTATTCGAACGTCGAGAGACTCAGCGAAACGGCGAAGCTCAGCAGGAACTAAACACCCACACGCTAGTATTGCGGTTGGAACAATTTGTAAAGGCTCTCCACCGGCGAAGGACTCGTGTCGCAACTGCGCAGTCATGACGATTCGGTATTTCAGACACTGGAAGATTCCGCGAACCAGATCGGCTTCTGGAGAGTTCTTCCCCTTGACTTCAACCGCGACCCATTGCTCATCGTCACGAAAACTTACATTTAGTCGGTCTCCTGATAAAAGGAGCACTTCTGTGTCGCCCCTAGCCTTGAACCGAATTTCGATCTTCGCAGGGTTTTCCACTAGAAATAACTTCAAATTCTCGTGTTCTTCTCCCTCGCCTGTCGTGCGTCGCGCAATGTTGTTTATCATCGGCAGGATATTTCTGGGGTTGGGCAGATTAAGAGTGACTGGCCTTAGTCCGAGAGCCTTTAAGACATGAGGCCACTTTCGATATTCAAAAATCCTCTGGTGCGCAGCGCAGACAATCGTATCCAGCTGTTGTTTATTCATTCTGTCGGTTTCAGCTTTCGTAAAACCGACAAAACCTAAAGCGAGATTTCCAGGCCTCCCAGTCTTCTGGTTGCAGACGAGCAGCTGGACGGGAGGGATTGTGCCAAGTTTCTTCGTCTCTGATTTACTGAGCGACTCTAAGGCCTTGCCCAATCTACCCAACGCACTCATCAGAGGATGCGCATACTTCTCGTCGCGAAACATCAATCGCGACAGGTCTGTGTACGTCGTCTTCCTATTGCTTTCTGCGAAGCTAACGAGGATAGGAAGCGCCTCCTCGGCATTTGTCGCCGCCCACGTGCTTCCATGGAAGTAGTTGCTCACCCTTTCCATTCCTCCATCATCTTCACAAAATCTTTGAACAAATAATGCGAGTCGTGGGGGCCGGGGCTGGCTTCGGGGTGATACTGCACGCTGAACAACGGCAGATTGCGGTGGCGCAGGCCTTCGAGTGTCTGGTCGTTCAGGTCCATGTGCGTGAGTTCGACTTCGGACTGCGGCAGCGAGTCGGGATCGACGGCGAAGTTGTGGTTGTGGGCGGTGATCTCGATCTTGCCGGTGTTGAGTTGTTTGACGGGATGATTGCCGCCGTGGTGTCCGAATTTCAGCTTGAAGGTTTTGCCGCCCAGAGCGATGCCGGTCAGCTGGTGGCCGAGACAGATGCCGAAGATGGGCTGGCGTCCCATAAGGCGGCGGATGTTGTCCACCGCGTAGGTGCAGGGCTCGGGGTCGCCGGGGCCGTTCGAGAGGAAGACGCCGTCTGGTTTGAGCGCGAGAACGTCTTCGGCTGGGGTCTGTGCCGGGACCACTGTGACCCGACAGCACTCGCTGCGTAACTTACGCAGAATGTTTTGTTTAATGCCGAAATCATAAGCCACTACATGAAAGCGCTCAGGCTGGTCTTTTACGCCTACGACCTCGATCGGTTCATGCGAGCGCTCGCCCACTTCCCAGACGTAGGGACGATTCGTTGAGACTACTTTCGCGAGGTCGAGGCCGTCCATCTTCGGAATTGAATTTGCTTTGGCGACCAGCTTCGCCGCGTCCGTCTCAATGGTCGAGATCACGCCGCGCATCACGCCGTTGTCGCGCAGATGACGGACGAGACAGCGCGTGTCTATGTCCGCGAGGACAGGAATTTTGAACTGCTCGAGATATTCTTCGGCCACCTGCTGCGAGCGCCAGTTGGAGCTGACCTTCGAAAACTCGCGGACGATGAGTCCTTCAATGTAGGGACGCGTGGCTTCGTTGTCTTCGGCGTTGGTGCCGTAGTTGCCGATTTGAGGATTGGTTAAAACGACAATCTGTCCGGCGTAAGAGGGGTCAGTGAAAATTTCCTGGTAGCCGGTGATGGAAGTATTAAAAACGACTTCGCCGTAGCATTCGCCTTTGGCGCCGTAGCCTTTGCCTCGGAAGACGCGGCCGTCTTCGAGCGCAAGGATAGCCTGCATTCGAACTCCGGGGAGTGGATTTTGTAGAGTTTAGCAGGGATAGGGAGGGAGCGGAAGGAGCAAAGTCAAAAAGGTCGCAGAGTAACAAAGGAAGATCGACGGTTCAAGCTCCGACACGGCGGAGGCTGATGTGGGCGGCGTGGCAAGCCGCTTGACTTCGACAGCGGCCTTCGGATACTCTCCGCGTGCTCTGGGATTGGGGCCTGGAGCGTCTGTGTACGTCTCACCTGTGTTGGTTCGCGTCAGTAGTTTTCCGTCTCGTTGACCGAGGAGGTCATCTCTATGAAAATCTCTATGAAAAAAATGATGAGTGGTCTGCTGGTAGCAACATTCTTGTGCGCAGGGGTAGCTGTGGCTGCAGCGCAGGAAAAGTCTGATGGCGTAATGCCCCCGCCGAAGATGCTGGTGGTATTTCG
>Ga0066709_100002369_pt1 | contig 13698 bp, 12 predicted proteins | sample GraSoiAngelo_158_FD_79665 | JGI IMG/M metagenome (GOLD analysis project Ga0066709, IMG submission 79665) | Grasslands soil microbial communities from the Angelo Coastal Reserve, California, USA - 14_1009_16_30cm | ecosystem: Environmental > Terrestrial > Soil > Grasslands | place: USA... | reverse complement strand
CGTTCGCGAGGAAGAGGTCGGGCCAGCCGTCGCCGTTCAAGCCGGCCGCGGCCGCCGCCAGCGTCCACCGCGTGCTCCCGACGCCGGTGCGCGCGGTCACCTCCTCGAAGCGCCCGCCGCCGAGGTTGCGAAACAGCCGGTTCATACCGCCGTTCGTCGCGAACTCCCAGCTGTTGTGCATGATGCGCGTCGTGTTGAGGTGCCAGAAGTCGATGTCGGAGCGGAAGTATCCGGTCACGTAGAGATCGAGCAGCCCGTCGCGGTCGTAGTCGAGCCACACGGCGCCGTTGCTGTTCATCCAGTGGCGCAGGCCGGCCGCCGCCGTCACGTCGGCGAAGCGAAGTCCCCCGAGATTCTTGAACAGCTGGAGGTAGCCCCACTTGTAGACCAGGAGGTCCTCGAGCCCGTCGTTGTCGTAATCGCCCCACACGGCGCCCATCGACACGCCCTCGCCGGGCCGGTTCACATCCGCGACTCCCGCGCGTGCCGCGACGTCGGCGAACGACCCGTCGCCCCGGCTCAGGTAGAGCGCGTTGGCGAACCCGAACCGGCTGTTCGTGAAGTAGAGGTCGGGCCACCCGTCGTTGTTGACGTCGCTGACCGACACCGCCGCGCCGAGCGCCCCCACGAGTGGGGCGACATTGGCGATCCGCGGATCGAGCGTCGGCCCGTGATGCACGAAGTCGATTCCCGTCGCGGCGCCGGCCACATTCTGGAGCGAGAAACCGGGCGGGACCGCCGCGCCGGACTCGTTCCGCCCTGCCTCACGATTCAGGGTGACGACGAGAAAAATGGCGCCGAGGAACACGACCGAGAGCGCCAGGCGGCGCAGGGCTGGTGACGTCACGCGGTAAACCATAACATAGCCGTCATGAAACGTCTCGTCGTCGCAACGCTGCTCCTCGTCGGCTGCCGCGGCCGGGAGGCGCCGCAGGGCCTCGAGCGCGACTCCGCCATTCTCACGGCTCGCACCGTCGGACTCGCCTACCTCCAGAGCGACCAGCTCGCCCCAGCGGAGTCGTCGTTCCGCCGGATCGTCGCCCTGGCCCCCGACCAGGCCCTGGGCCACGCCAATCTCGGTCTCGTGCTCCTGCGCCAGGGCCGTTATCGCGACGCGGAGGACGAGATCCGCCGTGCGGCGGCACTCGACACCGCGAGCGACGACATCGCGCTGACCCTCGCCAAGGTCTACGAGCTGACCGGGCGCGGCGCGGACGCGCGTCGCGAGGTGGAGCGCGTGCTGCGGCGCACTCCCGACGACCTGCGCGCCCTGTACGAGCTGGTCCAGCTCGACCCGGCGTCCCAGGAGACCTACCTGCGGCGGATCGTGGAGCGCGCGCCGGCCAATGTGGCGGCCCGGCTCGAGCTGGTGGACGCGCTGCTCGCACGCGGCGCGCCAGACTCCGCGGCAGCCCAGTTGGAGGCCCTGCAACGCCAGCTCCCCGAGCTGCCGCGCGAGGCCACCCGGTTCTTCGAGCGGGCGCTCGCTCTCGCGCGCGCCGGCAGCGCGGGAAGCGCGGCACGTCCCGCCATGATGTTCCATCGCGTCATGGAGACGAGCGCCGTCTACCAGGCGAGCCTGCAGAAGCTGCGGAGCGCAAGCGGCGCGCCGCCCGGCTATCCGATCCTCACGTTCAACCCCATCATCACGCCGCCGGCGCAGGACGCGCGCGCGATCGCGGCGGCGATCCGCTTCGCCGACGTGACGACCGCGGCCGGGCTGGGAGGGGAGGGAGGGCCCGCGCTGGCGACCGGCGATTACAACGGCGACGGCAGCGAGGATGTATTCGTCGCGGGCCGGCTGTTCCGCAACGAGCTGGCGCGCGCAACCGAGACGCCCGTTCCAGCGGGCGCGCGGGCCGCCGTAGCGGCGGCCTTCGGCGACTACGACAACGACGGGCGGCTCGACCTGTTCGTCGCGACGGCGACCGGCGGCGTGCTCCTCCACAACGCCGGCGACTCGTCGTTCACCGACGCGACCGCCGCCGCCGGCCTGAGCGGCGCGCCGGCTGCAACGACCGCGCTGTTCGTAGACTTGGACCACGACGGCGATCTCGACCTGTTCCTTACCACGCCGGCCGGCAACCGCGCCTACCGCAACGTCCTCGGGGGGGCGAGGCGGCCGTTCGAGGACATGACCGGCTCGATGGGCCTGGCAGGCGGCGGGGGGGGCGGGGGGGGCGGGGGGGGCGGAGCCAGCGACGACGCCGCCTTCGGCGACCTGGACGGCGACGGCCTCACCGACCTCGTGGTCGCGGGAGCGGACGGGCGGCTCACCGTCTTCCGGAACGCGGGACAGGGCCGCTTCACGGACGCGCCGGTGACGACGAGTCGTGCCACGGCCGTCGCCGCCGGCGACTACGACAACGACGGGTTCCTCGACCTGTTTGCAGGCGGACTCTACAAGAACCGCGGTGACGGCAGCTTCGAGCCCGATCGCCGCAGCGCCTCGCTCGAGGCGCTGCGCAGTCTAAGCGCGCGCGCCGTCGTTTTCTTCGATTTCGACAACGACGGCTTCCTGGACCTCGTGGTCGGCGGCACGCCGACCAGGCCGGGAGCGCGCAGCCTCTTCCTGTTCCGCAACGATCAAACCGGGCGGTTCGTGGATCGTTCCGCGCTTCTCCCGAACGACGCTCGCGCGGTGCGCCGCGTCGCCGCGCTGGACTACGACCGGGACGGCGACCTCGACCTCGTCGTGGTGAGGGACGACGGGCGGCCGCAACTGCTGCTCAACGAGGGCGGCAACGCCAACCAGTACGTCCAGGTGCAGCTCACCGCCCTGAGGACGGGGAACGGCAAGAACAACCGCTTCGGGATCGGCTCGACGCTCGAGGTCAGGGCGGGGAAGCTGTACCAGGCGCGCGTCGTGACCGGCCGCGTGACGCACTTCGGGCTGGGCCAGTACCTCAAGGCCGACGTCCTGCGGGTGCGGTGGCCCAACGGGGTCGCGCAAACCGCCTACTACCCGGTGAGCGACGAGGACATCCTGGAGCAGCAGGTCCTCAAGGGGTCGTGTCCCTTCCTGTACGCCTGGGACGGCGAGGCCTTCCGGTTCGTGACCGACGCGATGTGGCGCAGCGCCCTCGGCATGCCGCTGGGCATCATGGCCGGTGGAGCCGACATCGCGTCGGCGCCGCCGCACGCCTCGCGCGAATACATGCGAATACCGGGCAGCGCCCTCGAGCCGCGCGACGGCCGCTACGTCCTGCAGCTCACCGAGGAGCTGTGGGAGACCGGATACCTCGACCAGGTGAAGCTGCTCGCGGTGGATCACCGCGATTCGGTGGACGTGTACGTTGACGAGGGCTTCGTCCCGCCCGATCCGGGGCCCGCGGCGCTGCGCCTGTACGCTGTCTCGCATCCGCGGCCCCCCGTCGCCGCGACCGACGAGCACGGGACCGACTGGCTGCCCGCGCTGCGGGCGCGGGACGACCGGTACGTGGCCCCGCTCACCCTCACCCGCTACCAGGGCATCGCGACGCTCCACGACCTGATTCTCGACTTCGGCGACTTGCGCGGCCTGAAGAGCGACAGCGTCCACCTCTTTCTGGCGGGGTGGATCTACCCGACGGACGCCAGCATCAACATCGCCTTGGCACAGGCGGGGAAGCCGGGCGTCATCTTCCCCTACCTCGAGGTGAAGGACCCGCAGGGTCGGTGGCGCCGGGTGGCCGACGTGAGCTTCCCGTCCGGAAAGAACAAGACGGTCGTCGTGGATCTCACCGGGAAGTTCCTGAGTGCCGACCATCGGGTCCGAATCCGCACCAACATGGAGATCTACTGGGACCAGGCGTTCGTCGCCGCGCCGGGGCCGGAGGGCTGGGCGTCGATCGCCACGCTCGATCCCACGGCGGCCGACCTTCATTACCGGGGGTTCTCGCGGCTCTACCGGAAGGGCGGGCGCTACGGACCGCAGTGGGCCGCCTACGAAGACGTGTTTCGCGATTCGCCGTGGGAGCCGATCGTGGGCGCGTACACGCGGTACGGCGACGTGCTGGCGCTCGTCCGCGCGCCGGATGATATGTACGTCATCATGGCGCCCGGAGACGAGGCCACGCTGACGTTCGACGCCAACGCCGCGCCACCGTTACGCCCCGGCTGGACGCGAGACTTCCTGCTGTACACGGACGCGTGGCTCAAGGACTCCGACCGGAATACCGCGCGGGGCGGCACGGTGGGCCCTCTGCCGTTCCACGGCATGTCGCGGTATCCCTACGGCTCGGACGAGGCGTACCCCACCGACGCGGAGCATACCCGCTACCTGGAGGCGTACAACACGCGCCGGGTGGAGCGCTCGTCCGCTACGGCGGTGGCGCGCCCGTAGCGCCGCGTCGCGTCGAGACCACGATCGCGCCCTGCCCGTGGTCCAGACCCCACCGTTGCGTCGCCTCGACGGCGTCGTAGAAGCGGATCGAGGAGATCGAGGTGGCCGTGATTTGCTGCAGCTGGTCGGGCGCGCCGAGCAGCGAGCCGTCGAGATACACCTTGATCGTTTCGCGCTGTGAGATCGACGTTACGCCGCGGCTCCGCAGCCATTGCGGCCGCAGCGACTGCACCACGCGAAAGGCGTCGGTGTACCCGGAGGCCTGGATCTCCTCTTCGGTGATCAGCTTGTAGTCCACGCCATGGCCGCGGCGCGGGCCCGGCACGGTCGCGCACGCGGCGACGAGGAGCAGGACGACGGGAGCCCGATGCATCAATATCCCGGGTTCTGGGTCAGGTTCGAATTGACATCCCTTTCCGCCTGTGGAATCGGGAAGAGCAGACGCTCCGGCGGGATATTCAGGACCGTCGTCGCCAGGCCCATACGGCGGAGATCGAAGAAGCGGTGCCCCTCCATTGCGAACTCGACGCGAGACTCTTGCAGGATCGCATTGAGCAGGTCGGTCTGCGTGGTGATCGTGGTGGCGAGCGGCGCCAACCCGGCGCGGGCCCGCACCACGTCCACGTCGGCGCGCACGAAGACGGGGGCCGCCCCCAGACGGGCGTTCGCCTCGGCGCGGATCAGGTACATCTCCGCCAGGCGCAGCACGATCACGTTGTCGTCGCCCAGGGAGATGCGGAAGTATTTGTTCCCGAACCGGCTCGTGCCGCTCATGCCGATGGACGCGTCGCGCCGCGGGTCGCCCGCCTGGAACGCGTTGTACAGGCTCAGCGACGGCGAGAACCCCCAGCGGCCGCCAAGCGCCTGCGTGAAGAACCAAAATGCCTGCGAGTTGGAGTTGTTCACGCTGTACTGCAGCTCGAAGATGGACTCCGAGGTGTTCTTAGTGAGGAAGAACGAGACGCGGAGCGTGTCACGGTCGGTCGTGTCACTAGGGACCTGGTGGTAGACGGTGTCGGCGTACCTCGACACCAGGCCGTACGTCGGGTCACCGATGAGCCGGGTGGCCTTGTCCTCGGCCTGCACGTACTTCCCGTCCTCGAGGTAGACGCGCGCCAGCAGTGCGTTGGCCGCGCCCCGGGTCGCTTTGCCGACGACGCGCCCGGCGGGCAGGAGGGTGGCGGCCTCCTCGAGATCGGCTTCGATGAACGCATACACTTCCTGCAGCGTGGCGCGCGACACGAGCGACTGCGCCCCCACACCGTGCGACGGCTCCGTCACGATCGGGACGCCGCCGTGGTAGCGCGCCAGGATCGAGTAGAGCAGCGCCCGGATGAAGAGCGCCTCGCCGCGGTACTGGTCCCTCTGCGCCTGGGTCAACGCCGCAACTCGCGGAATGGCGTCGAGCAGGTTGTTCGTCCGGTTGATCCCGTTGTAGGCCGCCTGCCAGGCAGCCAGGATCGCGCCGTTGGCCGTGCTGATGTTGCGGAGCGCCACCTCACGGTCCGTCTGGAACGTCCCGGTGAAGGTCAGATTGTCCGCGTACAGGTCCGGGTACACCATCTCGTTGGTACCGTACAGGTTGCCGCCTTGGAGGGAGCGGTACGCGCCGTTCGTCCCCAGCTCGATCCCGCGCGGCGTGGTGAGCGCGCTTCCCGCATCGATGGACGCCGTGGGATCGGTGTTCAGCGGTGAATCGCAGGCTGCCACGAGCGCAGCGGTCGCGATGCACGCGAGGTATCTCGTGTTCATCATGGTCTATAGTCTCCCGGCCTCAGAGGCCCACGTTGAAGCCGAAGGTGAACGTCCGGGCCTGAGGCAGCGTGTAGAAGTCAGTGCCCCGGCTGATCGCGGTCTGGCCATCGTAGTGCACTTCCGGGTCGAAGCCGCTGTACCGGGTGAGGGTCACCAGATTCTGGGCTTGGACATAGACCCGCATGGTGCGATAGCGGATGCGCGAGGTGAGAGAGCCGGGCAGCGTGTAGCCGAGCACGATGTTCTTGAGGCGCAGGTACGAGCCGTCCTCGATGAACCGGTCCGAGTTGCGCGTGTTGAGGTTCGGATCGCCCCAGACGGCGCGCGGCTCGGTCGTGTTCGTGTTGGTCGGCGTCCAGCGCCGCAGGGCGCGCGTGGTGTGATTGTCCCCGCCGCTGCCGTACTGATTCTGGTAGATGCCGTTGGCGTTGAAGACGTCGTTGCCGAGCGAGAACTGCACGAAGCCCGTCAGGTCGAAGCCCCGGTACGAGAGGGTATTGGTGATGCCGCCCTCGTAGTCCGGCCACGGCGAGCCCATCATCTCGCGGTCGCTGGTGTTGATGACGCCGTCGCGGTTCAAGTCCCGGAAGCGGATGTCGCCGGGCGACGTGGCGGCGTTCTGGAACGCCATCCCCGCCGCGGCGCAGCGGGCGTTCCGCTGCGCGGCCGTCTCGCCCGATTGGGTCTTGCAGATCTCGGCGGTCGACTGGAGCAGCCCAGCGGTGCGGTACCCGTAGAAGAAGCCGAGCGGCTTGCCGACCTGGACGCGGTTCGCGAAGCCGCCGTTGATCGGCTGATTGTTGTACAGCGCCGTCACCTTGTTGCGGTTCCGCGAGAAATTGACCGTCGTCGACAGTTTCAAGCCACGCGGGTCGGGGGCCTGCAATAACCGTGCGGTGGACGTGATTTCTAATCCCTTGTTCTCCATCGAGCCGACGTTCGACCAGATGAACGTGAAGCCCGTGGTCCGCGGCACCGGCCGCTGCACCAGCAGGTCGTCCGTCTTTTTCTGGTAGTAGTCGAGCGTGATGGCCAACCGGTCGCTCACCACGGAAAAATCGGTTCCGACGTTCATCTGCGCCGTCTTCTCCCACCGCAGATCGGGGTTGGCGAGCTGGGTCGGCGAGATCCCCGGCAGGTCGAGGTAGTTCGCGCCGCCGCCGAACAGGCCGCGGGACGCGAAGTTGCCGAGCCCCTGCTGGTTGCCGGTGAGGCCGTAGCTCACGCGCAGCGCCAGGTTGCTGAACACGTTCTGGCCCTGCATGAACGCCTCATCGCCGATGCGCCAGAGCAGCGCGGCGGAAGGGAAGACGCCGAAGCGGTGCGCGGAGCCGAACCGGGACGAGCCGTCGCGGCGGATGTTGAAGGTCGTCGTGATGCGGTCGGCATACGTGTAAGAAAGACGCCCGAAGTACGACGTCAGGCCCCAGTCGGTCCGCGTGGACGTGCCGCCGTAGATGTTCGCCGCGGACGTGATGTACTTGAAGTACTCGGTCGGGAACTGCGTGCCCTGCACGTAGCTCCACTCCTCCGTGTTGTCCTCGTAGCTGCTGCCGACGACGCCCGACACCTCATGCCCCGGCCTGAGCGTGCGGTCGAAGTTGACGGTGCCCTCGTAGGTCACTTTGGTGGTGAAGGTATTTCCCGCCTGCGCGGAGCCCCCGCTCGAGGCCCACGGTCCGAACGCGGGCGAGTCGTAGCTGCGCGAGCGCATGGTGAGCTGGTCGAGCCCGACGCTCACCCGGGCGCTGATCCCCTCGAGCAGCCGGTAGCTGCCGAACGCGTTGCCCAGGATACGCAGGCCCCGCTCCTCGGCCTCCGCTTCGCGGTTCATGCCCACGGGGTTCGCGTACCACGTGGGGTAGTATGCGCCGTTCGCGTCGAACACCGGCTCGGTGGGTGGGTTGGCGATCGCGTTCGCGAAGGCACCGTAGATCGTGTTGTCGCTGCGCGCGCGATTCGTGACGCTGTGCGCGAGCGATACGTTGGTGCCGAGCGCGAGCCGCTGGAACGGCTCGTAATCCAGATTGACACGGCCGTTCATCCGGCGATAGCCCATCGACTGGATGATGCCGTCCTGCAGGAGCGAGCTGCCGGAGACGTAGTAGCGCACCCGGTCCGTTCCGCCGCGCACCGAGCTCTCGAAGTTCCGCATGGGCGCCCGCCGCATCACCGCCGCCAGCCAGTCGGTGTCGGTTCCCGGAGGCCCCCCGGTGACCCAGCAGGTTTGGCCCGGTTGATCGTAGCAGAACCACGCGTTGTACCCGGAATCCGCGGCGAGCCCTTTCGAGGCCGTAGCGCCCTCGTTGTAGACGGCCATGTACTGCTGGGCGTTCAGCATGTCGAGCCGGCGCCAGTCCTTTTGCGTGCCGTAGTAGCTGCCAAAACTGAATTCGGGGGTGTTTGCCCTGCCGTGCTTGGTCGTGATCAGCACCACGCCGTTGGACGCGCGCGAGCCGTAGATCGCCGACGCGGACGCGTCCTTCAGGATCTCGATGCTCTCGATCTCGCTCGCATTCAGGTCCGAGATGGCGTCGATGTCCTGGCCGCCGAACCCGAGGTTCAAGGCCGAGAAGTTGCCCTGGGTCGCCGGCACTCCGTCGATCACGTAGAGCGGCTCGTTGCCGCCCGCGATCGAAGACGAGCCGCGCACCCGCACCGTGATCGCGGCACCCGGCGTACCCGAGTTCTGGTAGACCCCGACGCCGGCCACCTGCCCCTGCAGCACCTGGTTCACGGACGTGACCGGCGCCTCCGGCACCGCTTCATCCCGCTTGAGTGAGCCGACCGCCCCCGCCAGGTTGCCGCGGACCTGCTCGCCGTAGCCGGTCACCACGAGCTCCTGCAGCCGCAGCGGGTCGGCGCCCATCGCGATCGTCACGCTCGCCGGCTCGGCCCCGACGGTCACGTCACGCGCGACCAGGCGGTAGCCGATCAGCCTCAGGCGCAACGTGTGGGTGCCGTACGGGACATTGGACAGCTGGAAGCGGCCGCGCTCGTCGGTCGCGGTGCTCATGTTGAGCGCCGGAATCGCCACGCGGACTCCCTGCAGCGGTTGGTTTGTGCCTTCCGCGACCACCTGACCCGTGATGCTCGAGCGCTCTTGAGCGCCCGCCGCTCCAGGAAGCAGCCAGCCTCCCAGGAGCAAGGGGAGCAACCAACGAAGCTTGTTCATCTTGTGCCTCCTGCCATGGGCGTGGACGGGACGGAGGAACGGCGAGCGGCGCCCGCCGTTTCATTTCGTAATATCGCGAGTTGGGTGTCGCGTCAAGGCTACAGGAGATAGCCGCGCTTCATGAGGTTCCGCCCCGACGCGGCGTAGCCGTCGGGGCCGGGGAGATGCCAGCCCATCGCGTCGGCGAGCCGGTCATACACGTTGAACAGCACGCACACCTGAATCGCGTCCTCGATCGCGGCGTCGCTGACGCCGGCGGCCCGGAGCGGCGCCACATCGGCGGCGCGCACGTCGGCCGGCGCGAGCGTGAGCTTCTCGAGGAAGGCGAGCGCCGCGCGCACCTTCGGCGCGACGGGCGCGGTGCGCCAATCCGCCAGGACCGCCTCGACCAGCTTATCGCCCTTCTTTTCCTCTTTTAGGGCCAGCGACGCGACCGCGCCGTGCGCACCCGTTCAGAAGACGCATTGGTTGAGCCGCGACGTGAATGCGGCGAACAGCTCCCGCTCGCCGACGCTCCACTCCGACGGCCCGCGCATCACGGCCTGGGTCCAATCGCACATCGGGCGGCCGAAGAATTCCGGGCGGTAGAGCAGCGTCTTGACCACGTCGGGCACACGGCGGCCGCTCGCCAGCCGGATGAGTCCGAGCTTGAGCCGCTGGGGCAGGCGGTGGCCGTGCTCGACCGCATGGAGTCGCATTACTCGCCCCGCAGCGCGGCCAGCCCGCGCTCGAGCCGGTGCAGCGCGGCGCCGACCGCCGCCGCCACCGTGAGCTCAAAAACCGCGTCCTCCGAGTAGCCCGCTGGTGCCAGCCCGGCGACGTCGGCGTCCGTCACCCTGTAAGCGTGCTGGAAAACCTTGTCCACGTAGGAGGCAAGCGGAGCGGGCACCTTCCCGCGCTCCAGCACGGCGCGGCGGAGCTCGCTTGTCGTTTGCCCCGGCGTCATGAGCACGGAGTCGACTAAGCGCTGGGTGAGGGCGCCGTACCGCCCGGTCGGTCTTTCCATATGCGAATCGGCTATTCTACCACCGGTCCGGCTTCCCCGCATCGGGCACGAACAAACTCTGGCCGAAACGGGACCTGCCGAACTGGGCGATGAGCGCCTGGGCCTCGGGCGATACGAAGAAGTCGGCGAGCGCCCGCCCGCCCGCCACGTTCAGGCGCGGCGCGTTGCGCGGGTTAACCTCCATCACGTGATACACGTTGTAGAGCAGCGTGTCGCCCTCCGTGAGCGGCACGAGTTGGAGCTTGTCGCGCCAGGCGAGGTAGGTCGCGCGATCGCTGATCGTGTAGGCGCGCTTCTGGTCGGTCATCTGGAGCGTGGCCGCCATTCCCTGCCCCGATTCGACGTACCACTCCCCCTCCGAGGGAAGCCGGATTCCCGCCAAGCGCCACAGCTTCTGCTCGAGCAGGTGCGTCCCCGAGCGGTCGCCGCGCGACACGAACAGGCCTCGCCGCTCCGCGATGCGCCGCATCGCCGCGACCGCCTCGTTCATGCCGCGCAGGCCGGCGGGATCGCTCGCCGGCCCGACCAGGAGAAAGTCGTTGTGCATGACCAGCCGGCGCCGCAGGAAGTAGCCCGAGTCCGCCAGCGCGCGCTCGGCGTCAGGGGCGTGCGCCAGTACCACGTCGGCGTCGCCGCGCCGCCCCATCTCGAGCGCCTGCCCGCTGCCCACGGCGATCACCTTCACTTTGAGCCCGGTGCGCCGCTCGAAGACGGGCAGCAGCGAGTCGAGCAGCCCCGCGTCGCGGGTGGAGGTGGTGGTGGCGAGGAGCACCACGGCGGACTGGCGGACGGGCGGTCGGGCGGTCGGCAGCCCTGCGAGCACGCCGAGCACCAGTCCGCCTGTCCGCCAGCGACCGTAAGGGAGTCCTTTAGGGACCGCCCGTCCGCCCACTAGAACCGCGCCTGCATCTGGACGATCACGCGGTTGTTGGGGATCGCCGGACCCTGCTCCGCGAACGCCGTGAACTCGAGCTGTAGCTTCAAGTCGTCGCCGGCCCAGAAGTACTGGGCGGCGGCGGTGTAGCCGGTCACGCGATCGGCCGCCGCGGCGTCGTTCGGATCGAATTGCTGCACGCGCCCAACCAGCTGGAGCCGCCGCGCGACGACTTCATAGGCGCCGAGCGCGTACCAGCCGCGCGTCGTGACGTCGGCGGTGGCGCGGTGACGCGACAGGTACTCCGCGCGCGCCGCCAGCCGCGGCCGCTCCACCACTGCCTCCGCGTCCCACGTCGCGGTGTCGGGCTTGGCGGCGGCGGAGAACCCCAGCTGCAGCCCCGTGACCGGCTTGACCACGGCCCGCGCGAGGTACAGGAAGCGGCCGTCGCGGTTCGCGGCCCGGTTGATGCCGTCGCCGTTGAAGATCCCGCCCTGCAATGCGACCGGCTGCGACGCGCCCCACTCCACTTTCACCCCGACGTCACGGTTCGGCGCCAGCGAATCGACCGCCATGGCGCGCTCCGGCAGCTCGAGCACGGTGGACGAGCGGATGAATTCGATTGACAACGGCGTCTTCGACTGGCCCAGGGTGGCGGTCCACCGGCCGCGCGACAGGGCGAGGTACAGGTCCGTCGCCGCGACGGTCGCGGCCGTGGCGCCGGTGCCGCCGCTCCGCAGCTCGACCTGGGCCTTGTAGGTGGCCCACGGCGTGAGCCCGCCCTGCACGCCGACGCGCACCCGGCGCAGCTTGAACAGTGCCGAGTCGCCATTCGACTCGAAGCGGGCCTGGACGTACCCAGTGACCTTCGGCGGCGCCGCTCCGGGGGCCTGGGCGGCGAGGGGCGCGCCAAGGCAGAGCGCGGCGAGAAGACTGGTGCGGAGTGCGGGGTGCGGGGTGCGGGATAGCGATGCGAGGTCGCGCGCCATGACGCTCAAACTTACACTCCGCATTCCGCACCCCGCACTCCGCACTTATCGTTCATCTACGTGTCCACCCTCCTCACCGCCATTGCCGGCCTGCCCAACGCCTGCGAGCCCATCGCCGGTCTCGTGACGGGCGGTCAGCCCACCGCCGACCAGCTCGCGGCGCTCCAGGCGGCGGGCTGCGAGGCGGTCGTGGACCTGCGCGATGCGATGGAGCCGCGCCCCGTGAACGAGCCGGCCGCCGTGCAGAGCGCCGGCATGGCGTACGTCAACATCCCCGTGAGCGGCGCGACCATGACCGATGCCACCCTCACCCGCGTACGCGACGCGGTCAGCAACCTGGTCGGCGACCGCAACGTGTTCATGCACTGCGGCAGCGGCAACCGCGTGGGGGCGGTCCTGATACCATACCTGATGCTCGACAGGGGGCTAGGAGAAGAAGAGGCGGTCGAGATCGCTATGAAGGTGGGGATGCGGAGCGCGGAACTGCTCGAGTGGGCGCTCGATTACGTGAAAAGGACCGGCAAAAGCTAGTCGTCGCTTGTCCTAGGGTTTAGGTTCTTCCCGACCGCCCGCATATCGATGCCAGTACATCCTCATCTCGCTGATCTTCCCCTCCTTCGTTTCACAAAAGATCGCCCCTCTCGCGTCCACCTGCTCTCCCGTGCGGCGGCGCCGGAAGGTGCAGCGGAACTCGGTGGCGAACCAGGGCCCCGCCACGTAGATCTCGCCGCTCTGGAAGGCGACTTCGGCCTGGTGCAGCGGGATGTCTTTCCAGTAGGTACGGATCGCCGCGAGGCCGCGGTCCTCCTGGCTGAACGGCGTCTCGAGGAAGACGGCGTCGTCGGTGAACACCGAGCAGACGGTGTCGGCATCGCCGCGTTGCCATCCCTGCCCGAATGTATCGATAAGCGCGCGAAAGGAGTCACTCATGGGGCCCCAATATAGCCGGTCCGGGTATCAGCCTTGGACCTATTCCTTGTACCCTTATCACAGAGGTGCATGATGCTGAAGCGAATCCTCGCGTCCGCGGCGCTGCTCGCGACCTGCACGCTGCCGCTCGCGGCCCAACAGCAGAAGCCCGCGGCGAACGCGGGCAACGACGTGACGCTCACCGGCCAGGTGATCGACGTCAACTGTTACACCACCATGGGTGCCTCCGGCCCCGCCCACAAACAGTGCGCCGCCGCGTGCGCCAAGGCGGGCGTCGCGCTCGCGATTCTGAGCTCGGACGGCACGATCTACATGCCGGTCAGCTCCAAGCCCGCGGACGCGCAGAACTCCCGCCTCGAGCCGTTCGCCGAGGGGCAGGTGAAGGTCACCGGCGTTCACCGGATGAGTCACGGTATGCACACGATCGAGATCAAGACGATCGCCGCCGCCACCTGATGCGCCGCCTGCTGGGGGCGGGGGGAGGGGCCGCGGTCGCACTGCTGGCCCTGACCGCCTGCCATCCCGCCCCCAGCGGGTTCACCCTTCTCTTCCTGGGCCGCTCCCCCGCAGCCCGCGTCGGTAGCCTCTCGTGGGCGCCCGACCCCGACCACAGCCGGCTCGTGGGCTTCGACGGCGCCCTGCACG
>Ga0066709_100002368_pt1 | contig 13699 bp, 11 predicted proteins | sample GraSoiAngelo_158_FD_79665 | JGI IMG/M metagenome (GOLD analysis project Ga0066709, IMG submission 79665) | Grasslands soil microbial communities from the Angelo Coastal Reserve, California, USA - 14_1009_16_30cm | ecosystem: Environmental > Terrestrial > Soil > Grasslands | place: USA... | reverse complement strand
CGCCACCCGAAGGTCGGCCCCCTGGGGCACCTCGGTGCCGCCGGCAACCGCGTACCCCTCCACCGCCGCGATCAGGGGTTTCGACAGGCGATAGTCGCGCAGCAATCCCTTCCAATGGAGTCCGGGCTCTTCGGCCATGCGCCGCTCGACGTAAACGCTGCGCGGCTGGTCACGCGAGACGAGATCCATGCCCGACGAGAAGTGCCCGCCCGCGCCGGTCAGCACCGCACAGCGAATGTCGTCGGTCGCGTCGACGAAGTCGTAGGCATCAGCGAGCCCGACGAGCATCGTCGCGCTCAACGCGTTGCGCTTCTCGGGCCGGTTCATCGTGATGATGACGACCGGTCCGTCACGCTCCACGATGCAGTCCTCATTGGAGATCGACAGTCGCTCGGCCATTGCCCGCCTCCGGCTTCGGGAGACGCCGATGTTACGAGCGCATCGCCAAGCGCGGCTCGGACGCGACCTTGCGCACGAGGCCGAACGGCGTCCGCTCGTCGCCTTGGCCGAGGGGGTTGTCGACCAGCAACTCGCGTACGAGCGGGCGATCGACTGCGTCGGTCGCGCCCAAGACCTCGGCGCCGAGGTCGTTGACGTCGACGATCGCGACGCCGACGGTCACCCCGAAGTGCTCACGGACCGCCTCCTCGATCGTGCGGGCGGCGCCGTCGCAATCTGCGGGGGCTTTCGACGCCCACGTGTCGTACGGGGGGAGCGTTCCCGGCGTCGGGCCGTCGATCGCGTTCACACGTGCGCCCGCGACCCGGTAGAAGGTGCCCCGCCTCCCGAATGGGCGCGTGACTGCGGCGGCGAGGGCGGCGTACACGATGCGCCCGAGGCCTGCCTCCTCGATCGCCAGCTGCATGGTCGCGGGACGCCCGAGACCGATGCCGGACGGCGTACGCGTCACGAAGTGGGAGAGCACCGTCGCGGCGCGGGACGGCCGGATCGAGTCGACGGGCGCACCGCGCCCCTGACTGATGGAGAGGGCCTTCTCGCCGACGAGCAGCACGTCGCCGTCGGTCACCTTGACTCCGTGCTCGGCGAGCTGGGCGAGCCCGTCACGCGCCGCGGTCGCGACTGAGTCGCCCGGCTCGATGAGCTGCGAGCGCACGGGGACGCGCGCGTACACACCGTCTGTCGTCGTGACAAAGAGATGCTTGCCCAGGTTCGCTCGAACGGCGTTGACCAACGTGCTCGCCTCGCTGTTTCCGTTGGCGCGGGCGAACAGCAGGTCACCGCGGCGGGCGAAGCCGGCGTGCCAGCTGTCGTCATCGAGTCCACGCAAACCGGCGTCGACGTACACCCGGGCCCAGATCTCGGCGTTGATCGCCCGCCAGAAGAACATCGATTCGTCGCGTTCGCCCGCGCATGCCTGTTGGAAGGCGGTGCGCACTGCGGCCGCGTTCCACCACGGACGGGCGACGAACGTGGGCGAGCTCAAGAGGCCGTTGAGTGCGGCGCGCCGCGCTCGATACCAACGGAACTCCGGCGTGGTGAACCCGATCTTCTTGCGCCGCTGCTCGATCTCCGGCGGGAGGATGCCGCGCAGGCCGCGCCGGAGGATCGCCCGCGTCCAGCCGGAGTCGATGATCGCGTCGACCGGCAGGCGCAAGATCCAGTCGACGAGCTCCTGATCGAGGAACGGCAGGCGCGACTCGAGCGAGAACGCCATCGACATGCGATCTTCGTACCGGAGCAACGGCGGCAGGCTGTACGTCGTGAGGTCCTGCACGAGGCGCCGTTTGACGTCCTGGTTGGTGCGCTCGTCGCGGGCGCGGTGTGACCGTCTCGCGAAGGCGGGATCGAGGAGCGCGCCGACGTCGACCGCGTGGCGCCGCTGCCTCAGCCGCCGCCGGGCGAGCGGGACGACAATGTCGCGCGACTTCCAGGCCTCGGCGGCGAACACTCGGTACTGACGGCGGCGAAGCAATTCGCGGAGGTACACGTACGGGTAGTGGTCGTACCCGGCGAGGAGCTCGTCTCCGGCCTGGCCGTCGAGCGTGACCGTCACTTGCTCACGGGCGAGCCGCATGACCGCCCACATCGCGTACGGCGCGCTCGAGACCATCGGTTCCTCGATGTGCCACACCCACGCCTCGAGCTCGCGCACGAAGTCTTGTGAGGTGGGCTGCACGCGGCTGCTCTGCGCGCCCGTCATCTCTACGACTCGGTCGATGTAGGCCGTCTCGTCGATCGGGTCGCCCGGAAACGTCGCCGAGAACGTCTTCAAGCGGTCACCGAGCGACACCGCATCGGGAACGCGATCGGCGAGGAGCCGAGCCATCACCGCGCAGATCGACGACGAGTCGAGCCCGCCGCTCAGGCAAACGCCGACCGGCACATCGGCGACCAGGCGGCGCTCGACCGCTCGCTCGAAGCGCTCGCGGAACTCCGCGGGATCGGCAGCGGCATCGGTTGCGAGGGTCGGGGTCCAGTAGCGCTCGACGCGCATCCCTCCCGCGTCGACTACCGCGTACGACGCGGCCGGGATCTGCCGTACACCTTCGAAGAACGTGGCCTCGTCGTGGTCGAAGAGACCTTGCCCGAGGTACTCGTAGAGCCGCTGCTCGTTGACGGCCCGCGGGAACGTGGGATCTTGGAGGATCGCCTTGATCTCCGACGCAAACACGAGACGCCCGTTCCACTCCGCGTAGAAGAGCGGCTTGATGCCGAAGTGATCGCGCGCGAGAACGAGTTTCGGCTCGTCGCGGGGATCGAAGATCGCGAGCCCCCACATCCCGTTGAAACGACGGAAGCAGCCGACGCCCCACTCGGCGTAGGCGTGCAGCGCGACCTCGGTGTCGCTGCGGGTGCGGAACTCGTGCCCGAGCGCTTCGAGCTCGGTGCGCAACTCGCGGTAGTTGTAGACCTCGCCGTTGTAGACGATGACGACGCCGTCATCGGTCGCCATCGGTTGTGCGCCGCCGGCGAGGTCGATGATGCCGAGGCGGCGGAAACCCAAGCTCACGTGCGGTGACTCGAAGAACCCTTCGTCGTCCGGGCCCCGGTGGCGCTGCGCGTCGGTCATGGCCCGGAGCAGCGCGTGATCCGGAGGTCCCCAGAAGCCGTCGATGCCGCACATCGGATGCCGACGCTACCGAGGGCCGAGCAGCTCGACGACGGCGGCGAGCGACGTGACTTTGGTGCAGCCCACGCCGGCGTGAAGGTCGTAGGGGTCGACGAGCACGGGGCGGACGCCGGCCGCGATGGCCCCGGCGACGTCCGCGGCTGGAGTGTCCCCGACGTGAACGGCACGCGCCGGGTCGACGCCGAGCGCGTCGAGGGCGTGGCGGAAGATTGCGGGATCGGGCTTCTCGACGCCCACGACGTGGGAGTCGACCACGAGCCGGACCTCGACCCCCGGACCCGGCCCCACCTGGCAGATCTCTTCGTCGCGTAGTCGCTGCTCGACGGTGCCGTCCGCGTTCGACACGATCGCGAGCTCGTAGCCCGCCTCGGCCAGCCGCCGCAGGGCCTCGCGTGACCCGGGGATGACCCGCGACCACGTGTTCTCCATAGTGAAAGCGGCGTGCAGCACCGCGCAGGCGTTGTCGACGTCCGCTTCGGGGACGCCGCAGGCTCGGCCGTAGCTCGCGATGTAGGTGTGCCAGACGACACCTCCGTCGCGACCGGCACACTCCATTGCCGCGACCGCTTCGTAGTGCGCGCGGTCGAGGTCCCGTGGTTCGGGGAGACCGAGGCGCGCGAGCGCGGCGAGCATGCGGGTGTGGTCGGGCAAATGGAACACACCGCCGACGTCGAGCAGCACGGCGTCGACGCCGCCGTCGATCGGCCGCGGTGGTGCAGTCACGATGCGGAAACGCTACCGGAGCTCCTTCGATCGCCTGGTACGGTGCCCGCGATGGAGTTCCGTCGCATCAACGAGCTCCCGCCGTACGTCTTCGGGACGATTGATGCGTTGAAAATGGACGCGCGGCGCGCCGGCGAGGACGTCATCGACCTCGGCTTCGGGAATCCCGACATCCCGTCGCCCGACGTGGCGGTGAAGAAGCTCGCCGAGGCGGTCGAGAACCCGCGCAACCACCGGTACTCCGCCAGCCGCGGCATTCCCAAGCTCCGCGGGGCCATCGTCGACCTCTACCGCCGCCGGTTCGGCGTGGAGCTCGATCCGGAGACCGAGGCCTGCACGACCATCGGCGCGAAGGAGGGGTTCTCGCACCTCATGTGGGTGCTGCTCGGACCCGGGGACGCCGCGCTGGTGCCGAGCCCCTCGTACCCGATCCACATCTGGGGCCCGATCCTCGCGGGCGCGGACGTCCGTCACGTCCGGCTCGGGCCGGAGCAGGACTTCTTCGCCAACCTGGTCGTGGCGTGGGAGGACTGCTGGCCGCGACCACGCGTCATCGTCTTGTCGTTCCCGCACAACCCGACGACCGCGTGTGTCGATCTCGACTTCATGACCCGCATGGTCGCGTTCGCGCGCGAACGCGACGTGCTACTCGTGCACGACTTCGCGTACGCCGACCTTGGGTTCGACGGACACGAGCCGCCGTCGATCCTCCAAGTGCCCGGCGCAACCGATGTCGCGGTCGAGCTGTACACACTGACGAAGTCGGTTTCGATGGCGGGGTGGCGCGTCGGGTTCGTGCTCGGCAACGCCGACGTTGTCGGCGCGCTTGCCAAGCTCAAGTCATATCTCGACTACGGAACGTTCCAGCCGATCCAGATCGCGTCGATCGTCGTGATGAACGAGACGCCCGACTATCCGGTAGAGGTGAACGAGATCTACCGGCGGCGACGTGACGCACTCGTCGAGGGACTGGCGAGGATTGGCTGGCGAATCGAGAAGCCTCGCGGAACGATGTTCGTGTGGGCGCCGATTCCGGAGCCGTACGCAGACACCGGATCGCTCGAGTTCGCGAAGAACCTGGTGCGCGACGCCAAGGTTGCAGTTTCGCCGGGCGTCGGTTTCGGTCCCGGCGGCGAGGGCTTCGTGCGCTTCGCGCTCGTCGAGAACGAGCACCGCATCGGCCAAGCGATCCGCGGCATCCGCAGAGCCCTGCCCGAGCTCGCCTGAGCGCCGCCGGTTAGGGCGCCGCCCAACCGCGTGAACGCTCGACGGCGCGGTGCCACTCTTCGAAGCGGTGAGCGACGTCGGCGGCGGCCATCGCGGGCTCGAACCGGGCATCTTCTTGCCAGCTCGCGGCGGCTTCACGGGGCGACGGCCAGACGCCCTCGGCGATCCCCGCGAGGTACGCCGCGCCGAGCGCGGTCGTCTCGCGTGTTACCGGCCGTCGTACCGGGACGCCGAGCACATCCGACTGAAACTGGCACAGCACGTCCATGACGCTGGCGCCACCGTCGACGCGCAGCTCGGTGACGGCGTTGCCGGAGACCAGCGTCATCGCGTCGATTACGTCGCGGGTCTGCCACGCCATCGACTCGATGACAGCGCGCACGAGGTGCGCGCGTGTCGTGCCGCGCGTCAGGCCCATGATCGTGCCGCGCGCGTACGGATCCCACCACGGCGAACCGAGGCCGGTGAACGCGGGAACGAAGACCACGCCGTCGGTGTCGGGCACGCTCGCCGCCAGCGGGCCGGCCGCCGCCGCGTCATCGATGATCCCGAGCCCGTCGCGTAGCCACTGGATCGCGGCGCCGGTTATGAAGATCGCGCCCTCGAGCGCGTAGGTCACCGCCGAGAGATCTCCCAGCGACCAGGCGACCGTGGTCAGCAGTCCCGGCGCCGGCGGCGGGTGCGCCGGTCCGAGGTTCACCAGCACGAACGATCCCGTGCCGTAGGTGTTCTTGGACATCCCCGGCGTGAAGCACGCCTGGCCGAAGAGCGCAGCTTGCTGGTCGCCGGCGATGCCGCTCACGGGCACGCGGACGCCCGCCGCCCGGTCGGGATCGGTGACGCCGAGCCGGGCACAGCTCGGGCGGACCTCGGGCAGCCAGCGCATCGGGACGGAGAACAGCGCGCACAGCTCGTCGGACCATGCGAGCGCATCGAGGTCGAACAGCATCGTGCGGCTGGCGTTCGACGGGTCGGTCGCGTGCACGCCGCCGTCGGGACCACCGGTGAGGTTCCAGATCAGCCAGCTGTCGACGGTGCCTACCGCGACTCGCGCGGACGGCGCGAGCCCGTCCTCGCGCACGAGCCATTCGAGTTTCGTTGCCGAGAAGTACGGGTCGAGCACAAGCCCGGTGCGCTCGCGCACCAACGGTTCGTAGCCGAGGGCGCGCAGCTCGTCGCAGCGGCCGGCAGTGCGGCGGTCCTGCCAGACGATGGCCCGCCCACGCGGTCGCCCGGTTGTGGGGTCCCAGACGACGATGGTTTCGCGCTGGTTCGTGATACCGATCGCTGCGACACCGGTGCCGTCGCGGCCGAGTGTGTCGGTCACGTCGCGCAACGTCTCGACCGTGGTGCGCCAGATCTCGTCGGCGTCGTGCTCGACCCACCCCGGCCGTGGAAAGTACTGCGTCAGCTCGCGCGCCGCGCTGGTACGCACGCGGCCGGAAGAATCGATCGCCAACGTGCGGACGCTGGTCGTCCCCGCGTCGATCGCGAGCACGCACGCCTCTTTGCTCATCGGTCAGCACTCATGGCCCACAAAATGAGTTGGTTGGCAGCTGAGTCAGCTCTCGGCCGGCGCGGGTTCGGCTGTGGGCGCGGTGTGCTCGTTCTGGATCGCGTCCACGAGTTGTTTGCCGACGCCCCGTTGTCCCTGCGGGAACTCGAGGACCAACGTCGTGCCTTGCGGTTGCTGGATCCGCACCTGTTGGAACGCCGGGAGCCACCGCCGGCTTTGCAACTGGAGCGTCTCGTAGCGCTTCGAGAGCACCGGGGGATCCGGCACCGGCCACGTCGTCGCCCGCCAGCCGACGAGCAGGAGCCGGCGGTCGGTGAGCAGCACGCGATAGCGCCGGCGCTTGAGAAACAGCAACGGGATGCCGCTGCGCCGCGCCGCCCAACAGTGGCCCTCGGCCTCGAGGACCTCATCGTCGGCGAGGTAGGCGGCTCCCGGCGATCCGGGCGCGGGTTGTCTGCGCGCTGAGCGCGCCGTCCGCGCATCCGGGAAGTCGGTCTCTTGCCCCCGCCGTCGTCTCGCCATCGTTCCTCACTCTGTCACGCCGGGCGCGCGTCCTGGGTAAGCATGGACTCTGGCCGGCTGCCCGAAGGCGAGCCCACGAGCAGGAGGACCGCCATGCGAATCGGCATGTTGACGGGGGGTGGGGACTGCCCGGGTCTCAACGCGGTGTTGCGTGCCGCGGTGCGCAAGGGAGAACGACAGTACGGCGACGAGTTCGTCGGCTTCCGGCACGGTTGGCGAGGAGTCGTCGAAAACGAAACGATGCCGTTGTCGGTACGCACCACGCGGGGTCTGTTGCCTCGTGGTGGAACGATGCTGGGCACGTCCCGGACGAACCCGTTCAAGCGGGAGGGCGGGGCCGAGGCGGCGATCGCGACGCTCGAGCAGCAGAAGGTGGACGCGTTGGTCGCGATCGGCGGAGAGGACACGCTCGGCGTCGCGCACGCCTTGAAGGACCACGGCGCGCAGTGTGTCGGAGTGCCCAAGACGATCGACAACGACTTGTCGGCGACCGACGTGACCTTCGGGTACGACACGGCGGTGCAGATCGCGACGGACGCGATCGACCGCTTGCACACCACCGCCGAAAGCCATGACCGCGTCATGGTCGTGGAGGTGATGGGGCGGCACGCGGGCTGGATCGCGCTGTCGTCGGGAATGGCGGGTGGCGCCGACGTGATCCTCGTTCCCGAAGCGCCGTTCGACATCGCCGAAGTATGCGACCGTCTTAGGCAGCGTCACGATGCCGGGAGCAGTTTCTCGATCGTCGTTGTCGCGGAAGGCGCGGTTCCTGTCGCGGGCACGATGAAGCTGCAGGACGCAGGCATCGACGAGTTCGGACACGTTCGCCTCGGTGGCATCGGCGCCGCGCTCGCGCCCGAGATCGAAGCGCACACCGGCTTCGAGACCCGTGTGACGATTCTTGGCCACGTGCTGCGCGGCGGAACTCCGACCGCGTTCGACCGCATCCTCGCGACCCGCTTCGGCCTCGCCGCGATCGACGCCGTGCACGACGGCGCCTTCGACATGATGGTCGCGCTGCGCGGCAACGAGATCGTGCGGGTGCCGCTCGCGGATGCGGTCACGACGCTCAAGACGGTTCCACCCGAGCGCATCGCGGACGCGGAGGTTCTCTTCGCGTAACGCAACACCAGTCGGTTAACGTCGCCTGCCATGGGTACGTCGCTCGACGACCTTCTTGACCTGCTCGAACTCGAGCGGCTCGAGGTCAACCTCTTCAGGGGAGTGAGCCCCAAAGAGGAGTCGCAGCAGCGCGTGTTCGGCGGATTGGTTGCCGCGCAGGCGCTCGTCGCGGCCGGCCGCACCGTCGATCTCGATGACGAACCCCGCCGGGCGCTGCATTCTCTCCACGCGTACTTCCTCCGGCCCGGAGACCCGGCCCGTCCGATCGTTTACGACGTCGACCGCATCCGTGACGGCCGCAGCTTCACGACTCGCCGAGTCGTCGCGGTCCAACACGGGCGCGCCATCTTCAACCTGGCGGCGAGCTTCCAGGTGATCGAGCGGGGCCCTGACCATCAGCTCGAGATGCCGGACGTTCCGGTGCCCGAGGTGTTGCCAACCTTGCGGGAACGACTCGCTCCGTACATGTCGCGATTTCCGCCCGAAATGGCGCAGTGGTTGTTGCGCGAGAAGCCGGTCGAGCAACGCCACGTCGAAGATCCGCCTTGGCTCCAGCCTTCGGTGCGCCTGCCCGCGCAAGACGTATGGATCCGCGCGAACGGCACCCTTCCAGAGATCCCGCTGATCCACGAATGTGTGCTCGCGTACGCGTCCGACATGACGCTGCTCGACACCGCGCGCCTTCCGCACGCGGTCGCGTACCGCGGCCTATTGCAGATGGCGAGCCTCGACCACGCGATGTGGTTTCACCGTCCGTTCCGATCTGACGACTGGCTCCTGTATCACCAGACGAGCCCATCCGCATCGGGCGCGCGCGGTCTCGCACTCGGCCACGTCTTCCGCGCCGACGGCACGCTGGTTGCAACCGTGATCCAGGAAGGACTGATGCGCCCGCTCTGACGGTTCGCGGTCGATGCGACGGCGGTCGCGTCCGAAACCGGCCCCGGTAGTCTCGGTTCATGCCGTCGCCCCGCGGCGTCGTCGATCTGCGCTCCGACACCGTCACGACACCGACGGCGGAGATGCGCGCCGCGATGGCAGATGCCGAGGTCGGCGACGACGCCTACGGGGAGGACCCTACGGTCAATCGCTTGCAGTCGCTGGCGGCGGCGCTCGTCGGGATGGAGGCCGCGCTCTACGTGCCGTCGGGGACCATGGCCAACCAGCTCGCGCTGCGCCTGCTGGGCCGCCCCGGCACCGAGGTGCTGTGCGGCGCGCGCGCCCACGTCTACCGCTACGAGGACGCGGCCGCGCCCCGCAACGCCGGCATCCAGCTGCGGCCGCTGCCCGACGGCGATGGCGTGCTGCAGCCCGTCGACGTGGACGCGGCGGTCGCCGACGCCGCCAACCATCTGCCGCCGATCTCGGCGGTCGCGATCGAGAACACGTCGATGCCGGCGTCGGGCTATCCGTGGCGAACGGACGAGCTGCGCGCGCTCACCGACGCCGCTGTCCGCCACAACCTCCGCGTGCACTGCGACGGCGCTCGGATCTGGAACGCCGCGATCGCGCGCCAGACTGAACCGGCGGCGCTCGTGCGGGGTTGCGACACCGTGATGTTCTGCCTGTCGAAAGGCCTCGGTGCGCCGGTTGGATCGCTGCTCTGCGGTCCCGCCGATCTGATTGGCTGCGCGCGGACTGAACGGGCGCGGCTCGGTGGCGGCATGCGCCAGGCGGGCGTGATCGCCGCGGCGGGAGTGGTCGCACTGGAGACCATGGTGGAACGCCTCGCCGACGATCATCGGCGCGCGGCGGTACTGGCGGCTCATGTGGCTGAGCGGTTTCCCGGAAGTGTCGATGTCGCAGCGGTGGAGACGAACATGGTGTGCGCGTTGTTGTCGGCGTTTCCGGCGGCGCTGCTCGATCGGCTCCGAGAGCACGGCATTCTGGCGGGCATGATCGACGCGCGCACCGTCCGCTTCGTCACGCACAAAGACGTCGACGACGGCGACCTCGAACGCGTGTGCCGCGCGCTCGACGACATTGCGCGCACGCAGGTGGCGTGATGCTCGTCAACGACGTTCCCCCGAGCGCGCTCGCGGTCTACGCCCATCCCGACGATCCCGAGATCTCCGCGGGCGGGACGCTGGCTCGGTGGGCCGCCGCCGGTACGCAGGTGTGGGTGCTCATCACGACGCGCGGTGAGAAGGGTTCGCAGGATCCGGATGCAGACCTCGACGCGCTGGCACAGCTACGCGTCGAAGAGACTGCCCGCGCCGCCGCAATGCTCGGTTTCGCGGACCACTTCCATCTCGGATACGACGACGGTGATCTCGTCGATGACCGTCCGCTTCGCGCGCAGATCACCGAGCACGTCCGCCGCCTGCGTCCCGACGTGGTGCTGTGCCCGGATCCAACCGCGGTGTTCTTCGGTGACCGCTACTTCAACCATCACGACCACCGCGTGACCGGATGGGCCGCCCTCGACGCGGTCGCGCCGGCCGCGGGGAGCCCGCACTACTTCCCCGAACAGCTCCGCGCCGGCTTGTCGACCCACCGGGTCAGCGCCGTGTACCTCAGCGGCACCCTCGAGCCGAACAGCTGGGTCGACATCACCGACACGATCGAATCCAAGATCGACGCGCTGTTCTGCCACGCCAGTCAGCTCACCGAGACCGGAGAGTGGTTCCGGCAATTTCTGCGCGAGCTCGCGGAGGCGGGCGGTCGCGCCGCGGGCGTCCGCTACGCCGAGGCGTTCCGGCGCATCAGCTTCGAGTGAGAGCTGGATCAGGAGCTGGGGGATACCAAGGCCGACGTTGCGAGGATGTGGTCGGACGCATCGAGCGCCTGCACCGCCACGTACGGCGTGGTCGTGGAAGTCGTGATCGTGGTCTCGAAACCGGTGCGGCGCGCCGACGCGAGCGGCTGGAGCGCGTCAGGTCCGATGCCGCCGAGGACCTGCCACGAGGCGACATCGGTTGCACCGTTCCAGCTCACCCACACCCTCATGCGGTCGGTGCCGGTACCGCGGCGGGCGACCGCGACCGGTTGGTCGCTGGGGGTGCCGTGCCATTCGAAGCGGTAGGCGCGGTATGAGTTGAGAAACGTGCGCTTGTCGACGATCGGCAGCTTGACGTCGTAGACGATGTTGCCCGCGGCATTGAATTCGGTGTACCTGGGTTCGCTGCCCCAACCGGTGAAGTAGTTCCCGTTCGGCAGTCGCTGGAAGTTCCCTTGGCTCGTCGCGAGCAGCCTCTGTGGTGGTGGGTACGCCTTGACCAAGGTTGCGGACATCTTCGTCTCGTCGACTCGCAGCACTACCCCGCGGGTGTGCCGGTGGGTGATAGTGCCCTTGACGGCGCCGTTGTCAAAGGCGGAGAAGAGGCCGTCGCCGAGGCTACGCACATCGTGCTGCCAGGCGGTCTGGGCGCCGCGGCCGATGGTGAAGTTGCTGCGTTTGCCACCGAGGCGCCAGATGAGCGCGCCGGTGACGCGGTCGATCTTGTACCACGCAAAGGTGTCGCGCCCGGAGACAAGCAGGTTGTCGTCGGGTTCCACGTCGATTGAGTTTGTGTGGACGTAGTTGTACGCCTTGCCGCCGTGCGGTGGCTGCTGGTACGACTCGGCGAGCGCGATCGTGCCGAGGCTGTGCCATTCGAACAGCACGACGCCCGTCGGGATGTCGACCTCCTGCACGATCGCATCAAGGACGGTCTGGTGCTTCGAGCCGCCCACCGACGTCGCGTCGATCGTCACGGCGTTGTAGACGGTAAAGAGTGCGGTGCTCCGCGCCGTGATCTGGAAGTCGTGATGGTCGCCGACATAGCCGTTGCCCGCGGCGACGCGCGCGATCTGGTGATAGCTCTGGTCCATGATCACGTACGAGCCGCGGCCCCCGCCGAGCGGCGAGATCACGCCTTCGAACCATGTGAGGACGGGCTGGCCTTGGTAGTGCTGGGCCGCGAAGTCGATCGCGTGATCGGAGGGCAGCGGACTGTCCCACACGACGTTGCCGGCGTCGTCGACGATCAGGGGTCCCTGCTGGACGCTGGAGCCGTTCGGCGTGAGAAAGACGTACCCCGGCGCCGTACGCGTCGCCGGGGTCACGACTCGCAGCTTCGGCGCCTTCAGGTCTGGTCGCGTCACGAAGTGCTGCGTGTCGGATGGCGGAAGCTTCGTCGGCGCCGGTTGGCTGTTCGAGGACGGCTCGGCGCGCGGCGCGCGCGGCGTGAGCGCCACCCTCAGCTCGGCCACACCCTGGTCGGCGCCTCGCACCGCCAGGCCCGTGGTCACCGTAAGGGTCTCGCCCGGCGCAAAGGGCTCTTCAGGGACCCACATAGCCGCGGTGCCGTCGGAGCTCCAGTACACGGTCCCCTCGTGCACGCTCGAGTGCGATCCCCGCACACTGAGCGCTCCCAGCGAAGCCGGGCTGACGGGACGCAGCGTGATGCCGGTATGCCGGGAGACGGCAAGGCTCCCGGGTGGCGGAAACATGCTGACCGTCCCGCTGGCCCGCAGCGCGGCAGGACTGATCGAGGGCAACGGCGCCGGAGGCGCGGCCGCCGACGACGCGGACAACCCAGCCGTGGCGACGCCGCTGGCAACGACAATCACCAGTGAACGCGCCGCGGCCCGACGCCAGCGACGCGCGTGGATCGCCAATTCACGTCTCAACGTTGCTTCGGCGGTCGGCGCCATTCCGACATCGCCCGCAGCACCAGCACCGAGACGACGCCCACGCCGACCGCGCCGATGAGCGCGCCGACGACGGTACCGATGATCTTGGACGGTCCGCAGTTGCCGGTGCAGTCGATGTCAGCGAGGCCGAAACCGATGATGCCTCCGAAGACGCCGCCGAGGACGGTCGCCAGGAACGCGAACACGTACGCACCCCGAGACGGCAAGCCGGCGGGCAGATCGCGCCCGAGTGGCTGTTCGGCTCCCGGGCCCTCGCCGTTCGGAAAGTCATCCATGAAGTGGCGAACTGTACGGCGCCGTCCCCGAAAACGGCGGGCTCGTGCGGACGAAGCCGGTTGTGCACGCGTGCCACACTGACCGAGTGCCGGAGTTCGTGGTCGCCGGAGCCTTGGTGGAGCACCGAGGTCACCTGCTCCTCGTGCTCAACCGTCGCCGCGGCGGATTCACCGATTGGAGCACGCCGGGCGGCGTGATCGACGCCACCGACGCGTCCCTCATCGCAGGATTGACGCGTGAAGTCGAAGAAGAGACCGGACTGCGCGTCACGTCATGGGAAGGCCCGCTCTACGAGGTGCGGACCTCCGCGCCCGATCTGGGCTGGCAAATGCGCGCGGAAGTACACCGGGCGCTCACGTTCGAAGGCGAGCTGGCGGTCGCCGACCCCGACGGCATCGTGATCGACGCGATGTTCGTCGAGCCGGCGGAGCTGGCAACCCGGCTCGAGCAATGTCATCCCTGGGTTGCGGAGCCGATCGTCGAATGGCTCGAAGGTCGTTGGGGCCCCGACGACGCGCGGACGTACCACTACGAAGTGCGAGGGACCGCACGCGAATCGTGGTCGACGGCGCGCCTCCGCGTGG
>Ga0066709_100002367_pt1 | contig 13700 bp, 8 predicted proteins | sample GraSoiAngelo_158_FD_79665 | JGI IMG/M metagenome (GOLD analysis project Ga0066709, IMG submission 79665) | Grasslands soil microbial communities from the Angelo Coastal Reserve, California, USA - 14_1009_16_30cm | ecosystem: Environmental > Terrestrial > Soil > Grasslands | place: USA... | reverse complement strand
GTGCAAAGACGATCTCCGGTTTCGTATTATCCCATCTCGTAATATCTCGATCGAACGCCGTGTGTCCGACGCACGCCGAGTGATGATTTGCGCGCCCGGCCCTCAAAATCTCCTCGAGTGCACGCAGCGTTGCTGCGACGCGATTCTCATGGTGCCGAACCGGGAATCCGCGAGTAGACTCGAACGGTCATGGCGTCAGCCAACGCTCGCTCGAAAGAGCTTTTTCTCGCGGCGTTGAGCCGTCCGCCGGCCGAGCGCCAGGAGTTCGTCGAGACGGCCTGCGGCGACAACGCGGAGCTGCGGGTCGACGTCGAGTCGCTGCTCGCCGCGCACGACCAGTACGACCGTGCTGACAGCGAGCCGTCTTCCCTCGATTCCGCGACGGAGCTGTTCGCGCCGGGCGAGATGTTCGCCCGCCGCTACCGGATGGTGACGCATCTGGGCCACGGCGGCATGGGAGATGTCTGGCGCGCCGACGATCTCGTGCTCGGAATTCCGGTCGCGCTCAAGCTGGTGCGCTCGACCGGCGCGGAAGCGCGGCGTCTGCTTCTGAACGAGGTTCGTCTTGCGCGGCAAATCACGCATCCGTCCGTGTGCCGCGTATTCGACATCGGCGAGGAGCAGGGGCAGATATTCCTGTCGATGGAGCTCGTGCAGGGCGAAGATCTCGCCGCGCTCATCCAGCGCGTCGGCCGGCTGCCATCTGAAAAGGTCGCCGACATCGGGCGTCAGCTGTGTGAGGCGCTGGCCGCGGCGCACGCACGGGGCATTCTGCACCGCGACCTGAAGCCCGCGAACGTGCTCATCGACGAGAACGGTTCGGTGCGGATCACCGACTTCGGCATCGCCGTCACGCGCGACGAAGACACGGGGCACATCGTCGGCGTCGGGACGCCGGGGTACATGGCACCCGAACAGTTGGCGAGCGGAGCGTTGATCTCGGAGAAGACCGACATCTACGCGCTCGGTCTGTTGCTGTACGAGCTCCTCGTCGGACGCGAGACGCGCGGCAAGTACGACCGAGACGGCGGCGGCCAACTGCCGTGGCCATCGACGATGGTTCCGGGCGTCGACCCTCAACTGGAACGCGTCATCATGCAAGCCCTGTTGCCGGACCCGCGCGAGCGTCCCGAGTCGGCCGCCGCGATGGCCGCGAGCCTCGCCGTAGCCCGCCCCAGGGCCGTCGCCTCGCGATCCCGTTTGTGGCCCGTCGCGGCGGCGCTGGCGGCGGCGGCCGCGCTCGTCATCGTCGTGTCGACATTCGGTATCGGCGGCGGCGCCGGCACGTTGACCGGCCAGGACACGATTCTGCTCGCGGACTTCGTGAACACCACGGGAGAAGCGGTGTTCGACGGCACGCTCAAGGTTGCGCTGGCGGTCGCGTTGGAGCAGTCGCCGTTCATCAAGGTTTTTCCTGACGAGCGTGTGCGCGAGGCGCTGCGCCTGATGAACCGCTCGCCTGACGAGCGCATCACCCGCTCCATCGGACGCGAGATCGCGCAGCGTGAACGGCTGAAAGCGCTGCTGACCGGGTCGATCGGCGGTCTGGGCCGCAATTACGTGATCGCCCTCGAGGCCATCAATTCCGAGACGGCCGACGTGATGGCGCGCGAACAGGTCGAGGTCACCCAGAAGGAGCAGGTTCTGGCGGCGCTGGGGAAGGCGGCCGCGCGGCTGCGCGAGAAAATGGGCGAGTCGCTCGCGTCGATACAGAAATTCGACGTGCCGCTCCCGAGAGCCACGACATCGTCGCTCGAGGCGCTGCATTCCTACGCGCTCGCGCTCGACCGCGACAGACTCGTGGCCCGCGTTGGAGCCGTGCCGCATCTCAAGCGCGCGATCGATCTCGACCCCGACTTCGCCCTGGCGCAGGCGCTGCTGTCGGGCGTTTACGCCAACACACGCCGGTCGGCGCTGGCGCCCGAGTTCTCCCGCAGAGCGTTCGATCTGCGCCACAGAGTGAGCGAGCGAGAGCGATTCTTCATTTCGTGGCGCTACTATCACGATGCAACGCAGGACTGGGACAAGGCGATCGATCTAGCCCGCTCGTGGACGTCGACGTATCCGCGGGAGGCCTTTGCGTTCAACAGCCTCGGTGTCGCGTTCAATGTGTTCGGTCAGTACGGCCAGGCCATCGACCCGTTTCGAACAGCCGCGCGTCTGGATCCAACCTTCGTCGCGCCGCTGGAAAATCTCGCGTCGGCGTTCGTGGCGCTCAATCGGCTCGACGAGGCGAAGGACGTCGTTCGGCAGGCGAGCGCGCATCGGCCCGACCTCGTCAGCCTTCGGCGGTTCGCGTATCTCGTCGCATTCGTCGAAGGGGATTCGGCGGCGATGGCACGCGAGCTGGACGCCGCCCGGCGTCTGCCGGATGCAATTTCGACGTCCGGCTGGGACGCGCGGGTCTCTGCGTTCGCCGGACGCGTCCGAGCCGCGCACGAGCACCTTCGCCGCGCGATCCTGACGGCCACGCAGTCCGATCTTGCGGAAACCGCGGCTGAATGGTCGACGACCGACGCCGAGACGCACGCGTTCGTGGGCCAGTGCGCCGAGGCCCGCCGCGAGACCGCCGGCGCGATTGCCCTGAGCCGCGATAACGTGACGCTGGAACGAACCGCTCGCGTCCTGGCGATGTGCGGCGCCGACACCGAGGCGTCCAGACTGTCGAACGAGCTGGTCGATCGGTTTCCAAGCGCGACGCTTACCAGTCGGATCCAGATCCCACTGTCGGTGGCTGCATCAGCCATTCAAGCGGGCGAGCCGGCGCGGGCACTCGCGGTACTCGAGCCGGTCAGGCCTTACGACCATGCTCGAGGCGCGGAATTCTGGCCAGCGTATCTCAGAGGCCAGGCATACCTGACGCTAAAGGATGCCAGGGAGGCTGTCGCACAGTTCGAGACCATCGTGAATCATCGCGGCGAGGCTCCGGACTCGCCGCTGTATCCGTTGGCGCATCTCGGCCTGGGTCGCGCCGCGGCGCTGGCTGGAGAAACGGCGAAGGCACGCAAGGCCTATGAAAGCTTCCTCGCCCTGTGGCGCGATGCGGATTCAGATCTTCGACCGCTGCGGGAAGCGCGCCGCGAGTATGCGCTGCTCCGCTAGAAGACAGTCCTACCGCCCTGTCACGTCTTCTCTCCCGACAGCTCGCGCTTGAGCCACGCGCGGGCGTACGTCCACTCGCTCTCGACGGTCCGCAACGACACCTGCAGGTACTCGGCGACCTCGGGACTCGACATGCCTGAAAAGAACCGCAGCACGACCACCTGCGCCGCGCGCGGATCCTCGGCTTCCAGACGCGTGAGCGCCGCCTCGAGCGTGAGCAGATCCTCGACCGGCACGGCCGCCGTGGCCGCCGCTTTCAGGAGGTCATCGAACGCAACTGGCTGAACGCCGCCGCCGCGTTTGTCGCGTTTCTGATGCCGGCCGTGATCGACGAGCAGCCGCCGCATGGCCTGCGCCGCGAGCGCCAGGCCGTGGGTGCGGCCGTGCAGCTGCACGCTGCGTTCGTTTTGCAGCTTCAACCACGCCTCGTGCACGAGCGCCGTCGGCTGCAGCGTGTGGTTGCGCCGCTCCCGGGACAGATATCGGCCCGCCACGCGGCGCAGCTCGCCGTAGATCACGGGGAAGAGCTCGGCGGCCTCCGGCCGTTTGGTCGGCATCTCACTCCTGCGGGGTCCTCGGCCGGGTGACGCGTTCCTGTCTAGTTTCAACGAGTTTAACCGGAGTTGCGGGGTTTCGGACTGTACGTCGCGTTACCCGCTGGAGAGTGGGAGAACCGCATGGACACGAAAGGCACATCGCCGTCGGTGGTACCGGCGATGATTGGCGCCGCGGCGGTCACGGCCCAGTTCGTCAGCGGAAAGGCCGTGCGGGACGCGCTGTTCCTCACGTCGCTGGACCTGTCGGCGTTGCCGGCGATGCTGATGGCGACCTCGCTGTGTTCGATCCTGATCGTCATTGCCAACGCGAGAACCGCCCGTCGGATCGCGCCGGCCGCCCTGGTGCCCGCATCCTTCGCGGTCAGCGGCGCGCTGTTTCTGATCGAATGGATCGTCCGGTCGCATGCGCCGTCGACGACGGCGGTCATCATCTACCTTCACATCTCCGGCGCGGGCCCGGTGCTTGCGTCCGGGTTCTGGCTGATCGCGAGCGAGCGTTTCGACCCGCGAACGGCGAAAAAGCGCTACGGCCACATCGCGGCGGCCGGCACGCTGGGCGGACTCGTCAGCGCGCTGGCGACCGAGCGCGTTGCGGCCACGTTCGGCGCTCCGCTCATGCTTCCGCTGCTGGCCCTGCTGCAGTTCGCGAGCGCGTGGGTCGTGCGACAGACCGCCGTCTCCGCGGTCGCCGGAGGGATGGGATCGACCGACGAGCGAGCGAGCGCGGCGCCATCGCGCTCCGCGCTGCGCGTGTTGAGTGACGCGCCTTATCTGCGCAATCTCGCGGCGCTGGTGCTGCTCGGCACGACCGGCGCGGCGCTCGTCGACTATCTGTTCAAGGCACAGTCGATCGAGACTTTCGGGCGCGGCGACAACCTGCTGCGCTTTTTCGCGCTGTATTACGCCGCGACGAGCCTGCTGGCGTTCGCGCTTCAGACGTCGGCGTCGCGCGTGGTGCTCGAGCGATTCGGGCTCGGCGTGTCGGCGGCGACGCCGTCCGGAGCCTTGTTCGCCGGGAGCCTGGCCGGTCTCGTCGCGCCTGGCTTCGGCAGCGTGCTCGTCGCGCGAGGCGGCGAGTCGGTGTTCCGCAGCTCCTTCTTTCGCGCCGGGTACGAACTGTTCTACTCGCCGATTCCAGCTGACGAGAAGCGCGCCGCCAAAACGCTGATCGACGTCGGATTCGACCGTCTGGGCGACGGTGTCGGCGGCGGACTGGTCCGATTGGTCGTCTTGCTCGCTCCAATGTCGCAATCGTCCGGCATTCTCTCGCTGGCGATGCTGTGTTCGGCAGGCGCCGTGCTCGCGGCGAGCCGGCTGAATCGAGGCTATCTCGGTACGCTGGCAAGCAGCCTCGTCGATCTCTCGAAGCGCGCGAGCCGCATCGATCCGTCGGACGCGGCGCCGGCCACCGGCACTCGACTGCTCGGATTGATCAGACGCGATCGGATCGACCCGGGAGCCAGAGAGCCGATGAACGCTCGGCACACCGCGATCGATTCAGTCTCGCTCGAGCCCGAAGTGCGCGACGTGCTGAGCCTTCGCTCCCGCAATCGAGCCCGCGTCGTCGAAGTCCTCTCGAGAGATGAGGGGCTGACGCCGGGCCTCGTGCCGCACGCGATTACGTTGCTCGCGTGGGATCAGGTGGCCGATCACGCGATGTTCGCGCTCCGCAAGGTCGCGGAAGAGCGCGTCGGCCAGCTCGTCGACGCCTTGCTCGATCCCAATCAGGACTTTGCCGTCAGGCGGCGGCTTGCACGCGTGTTCTCGGTGTGCGTCTCTCAGCGCGCCGCGAGCGGTCTCATGTTCGGGCTCGACGATCTGCGTTTCGATGTCAGATACCAATCGGCGCGATCGCTGGCGGCGATCGTGGACAGCAATCCCCGCGTTCAGATCGACCGCGACCAGATCTTCGCCGTCGTACTCCGCGAAAGCGCCGTGGGGCGAGGCGTGTGGGAAAGCCGTCGCCTGCTGGACGTGGCCGACGCGGGCGACAGCCACTCGACGCTCGACGAGTTCGTTCGGACGCGGGCGGGCGAGAGCCTCGCGCACGTCTTCACCCTGCTGTCGCTCGTGCTCCCGCGCGAGCCGCTGCAGATTGCGTTTCGGAGCCTTCATACCGACGACGAGTACCTGCAGGGCACCGCGCTCGAATACCTCGAAGGCGTCCTGCCGCCGGCCATCCGAAGGCGGCTGTGGCCATTCATCGAGCGCCGATCCGTGAAGCGTTCCGCCCGTACGCGTGACGAGGTCATGGCGGAGCTCCTGCGGTCCAACCATTCCATCATGCTGAACCTCGAGGAACTGCGGCTGCGCGCCTCGGTGGTGTCCGCAGGTTCAGCGGCGTCTTGATATGGCCACGCCGAAGCTCCTCGCACCGCGCCTCGACACACCGCCGCCGGACACTTCCGATTCGGGGGAGTCGCAGCGGCTTCCAGACGCGCTCGTTTCCGAACATATCCGTCGGCTCGCGGTGTGCGCGGCCGTCGGAGCGGGCTTGTGGACCTACGGGCTGGCGATGGATGCGATCGTCCGGCCGATCACGGTCGCCGTTTCCATTCCGCGGCCCGTCCTGGTCGTCGAGACCGTCGCGATCGCCGTCTCGCTGATCATGTTCGCCTACGCGCGGTACGCGCCGGACGCGCACGCGCGGAAAACAGACGCCGGGCTGCTGTATGTGGTGCTGAACGCGGCCGCGGTGGCGCTGCTCAACACCTTGACAGGCCTTGCAGCGGTCAGCAGCGGCCGCGGCTTGTCGTGGAACACGGTCGTGATTCTCGTGGCCGCCATGATTCTGCCTGCGACACCGCGCAGGATGCTGGCCGCGTCGCTGGTCGCGGCGTCGATGGATCCGCTCGCGTCGTGGATCGTGCATTTGAGCGGCGCGCCGTCAGCGTCGCTGGCGACCACGCTCGTCTTCTACATGCCCAATTTTGCGTGCGCCGTCGTCGCAACGCTGCCGTCGCACGTCCTGCACCGGATCGGACGCCGGCTGCGCCGCGCGCAGGAGATGGGCAGCTACGAGCTCGTGGAGCTGCTCGGGCGCGGCGGCATGGGCGAAGTCTGGCGCGCGCGGCATCGGCTGCTCGCACGCGGCGCGGCGATCAAGCTCGTACGCCCCGAACTGCTCGGCGCGGGCACGGAGGCCGAGGCCCGAAACATGCTCCGCCGCTTCGAGCAAGAGGCGCAGACGACGGCGTCTCTGAGCTCGCCGCACACGATCCAGGTATTCGACTTCGGCGTGACGACCGACCAGACGTTCTATTACGTGATGGAGCTGCTCGCCGGCCGCGACCTGCAGTCGCTGGTGCGCGAGTTCGGACCGGTCTCAGCGGGGCGCGCGCTGTTCCTGCTGCGGCAGGTGTGTCATTCGCTCGGCGAGGCGCATGCTCGCGGGCTCGTCCACCGCGACGTGACGCCGTCGAACATCTATATCTGCCGGATGGGCCTCGATTACGACTTCGTCAAGGTCCTCGACTTCGGCCTGGTGACGTGCGACGGCGGTCGGTCGCTGGGGCCGCGATCGACGGAAGCGGGCCGCACGACGGGGACGCCGGCGTTCATGGCGCCTGAAATCGTGCTCGGCGGCGAAGTCGATCAGCGCGCGGACGTGTACGCGATCGGCTGCGTCGCCTATTACGTGCTGACGGGACAGCCGGTGTTCGAAGCCGACAACCCGGCCGACATGTTTCTCCTGCACCTGCAGGCGTCCCCGGTCCCGCCGTCAGAGCGGACCGAGATGCCGATTCCCTCCGAGCTCGAGGCGCTCGTGCTGGCGTGTCTCGAAAAGGATCCGCGCCGGCGTCCGCAGGACGCGGCAGCCGTGCTCGACCGGCTGGGCCGATGCCGTCCCCGCGAGCGCTGGGACAACGAATCGGCCAGAACGTGGTGGGAACGGCACCTGGTCGAGCTCACCGCGCCGCTCACCGTCACAGAAGCAGCCCCTGTCGCCACGCTCGCCTGAGAGGCTCGCGCTACGCGGGTCGCCACGCTCGCCTGAAAGGCTCGCGCTACGCGGCGGGTCGCCACGCTCGCCTGAAAGGCGCGCGCTACCAACGTCACATCGCTCACCCAGTAGCGCGAGGCTTTCAGCCGAGCGAGGCGTGCCGATTGCGGGGTTTCGCCGCGCTTGGCGCGTTACCGGTCCGAGGAGAGACCAGAATGCCCGGACTTCGCATCACCCCGACCCGCTCCGAGAAGTCGCCGCTGGATCGTGCGCTGTCGCTCTTCACGGCCGTCCGTGCCGGCGAAGGCGCGACGGCGGTGTTGATGCTGATCAACATCTTCGTGCTGCTCGTCTGCTACTCCGTCATCAAGACCGTGCGCGAGCCGCTGATCCTGCTCGGCGGCGGCGCCGAGGTCCGCTCGTATACGGCAGCCGGACAAGCGCTGCTGCTGATGGGATTCGTGCCGATGTACGGCTGGTTCGCGTCGCGAGTCGATCGCGTCAGGCTGCTCGTCGGCGTCACGACGTTCTTCGTCGCGTGCATCGAGCTGTTCGCGGCGGCGGTCGCCGCACGCGTGCCGTACGTCGGCGTCGCGTTCTTCATCTGGGTCGGCATCTTCAACATGTCGCTCGTCGCGCAGTTCTGGTCGTTCGCCAACGACATCTACAGCAAGGAAGCGGGCGGTCGGCTGTTCCCGATCATCGCGATCGGCATGACGGCGGGCGCGCCGCTCGGATCGTTCATATCGGCGCGCCTGTTTCGTCTGGGCTTCACTCCGCAGAGCATCCTGCAGCTTTCGGCGCTGCTGCTGGCGGCGAGCGTGCTGCTGTATGTGTGGATCAACGCACGTGATTCACGTCACAGCTCCGCGCCGCAACCGTCCATGTCTTCGTCCGGCGGCTTCCGGCTCGTGTTGAGCAGCAGCTATCTGCGAATGATCGCCGCGCTGATCGTTCTGCTCAACGTCGTGAACACTACCGGCGAGTACTTGATTTCACGGCTGCTGACCGATCACGTCAAACAGCTGGCACTGCTCGATCCGACGTTCAACCGGCAGGCCTTCATCGGCGCGTACGTCGGCGACTATCAGTTCTGGGTCAACGTCACAGCATTCCTGCTCCAGGCGTTCGTGGCCTCGCGCCTCGTCAAGCACAGAGGGCTCGCGGGCGTGCTGCTCGCGCTGCCGCTCATCGCGCTCGGCGGCTACTCGATCATCGCGGCCGGCGCCGGATTTTCGCTCGTCCGCTGGATCAAGACCGCCGAGAACGCGACGGATTACTCGATCATGAACACCGCGCGCCAACTGCTGTGGCTGCCGACCACGCGAGACGAGAAGTACAAGGCGAAGCAGGCCATCGACACGTTCTTCGTCCGCGGAGGCGACGTGCTCTCGGCGGCCGCGGTTTACTCCGGCACCACCATCCTGCATTTGAGCGTTGCGCAGTTCGCGGGCGTCAACGTCGCGCTGACGCTGGCCTGGCTGACCATAGCCGCGCGGATCGCCTGTCGGCGTCTCGCGTTGCCGCGCGTAGAGATGCGTCGGGTGGCCGCAGCCGCCGCCGCGGTCACCGTGCTCGCGCTCGCGGCGCCCGCAACGGCTCAGGACACGCGCGAAGCGCAGCTCGCTGCCGAGCACGCCGAAAAGGCGACGCATCTCCATCCATACGAGCCGACCGCGAGCGAACGGCGGATTCTGATGGTCGAGAACGCATTCCTCGCCGAGCGCCCGATCTACGCATTCATTGGCAGCGCGTTCGATGGCGGCGGGCTGGCCATCGGTCCCGGCTATCGCGCGCGCTTTGCCGACTCCGGCAGGTTCGACGCGCACGCCGCCTGGTCGATCAGGAACTACAAAGTCGCAGACGCGTCGTTCACGCCGCCCGCGTTCGCAAACCAACGCGTCACGATCCAGATGAACGGTCACTGGCTCGACGCGCCGAACGTGCCGTTCTACGGCATCGGCAACGATTCGAGCGGACACCGGGGCGACTTCGCGTACCGCACTGCGACCGCCGGCGCCTCCGTCCGCGTCCAGGCGGCGCCGTTCGTCGCGGTCGGCGGCGGCGTCGACATGCTCGCCGTCGACGCGACCGACGCGAACCCGACGTACCGGCGGAGCCGCCTCTTCGCCGAGCTCGACTGGCGTACTTCGCCTTCCTATACCAGGCGCGGCGGATTCTATCGCCTCGACTGGTCCGACCATCACGACACGAAGAGCGGAGGCCGCGACAGCTTCCGTCGCGTCGACGCAGAAGTCGATCAGTTCATCCCGCTCCTGCGCGAGAACTGGGTGATCGCGCTTCGCGCCGCCACGTCTTCGACTGAGACGTCGAACGGAAACGACGTGCCGTATTTCCTGATGCCGGATCTCGGAGGCAGCCACACGCTTCGCGGATATTCGACGTGGCGCTTCCGCGATCGCAACCGGCTGCTGTTCACGGGTGAGTACCGCTGGACCGCAGGACCGTTCGTCGACATGGCGCTGTTCGCCGACGCCGGCAAGGTCGCCGCCAGGTTCAGCGACCTCGATCTGCACGACCTGAAGCAGTCGTACGGGATCGGCCTCACGCTGCACACGCTGAACAGAACCGTCACGCGGATCGAGCTCGCCCGCACGCGCGAAGGCATGGGCCTCTCGTTCTCCTTCAGCCCGAGCTTCTGACGAACGACGTGCACTCATGAACGCCGCCATCAAAAGGATTGTTATGAACACCACGAAACGATCACGACTCGCCGTCATCGTCGCCGGCGCGCTCGGCGTTGCAGCCGCGCTGACGATGGGCGCTTCAGCCGCGTCGCCGCGTTTCTACGAGGACGACCCGATTTGGCAGGAGCGCGACACCGAGGACGCGTCGGGCATGAAGCCGCTGGAAGTCGATCTGATCGTCGATCTGACGACGAACCTGCTCGCGCGAAGCGCGGCGGGCGATGCGCGCGCGCAGAACGTGAACACGCTCGGCGAGGTTCCGGATTCGAGCTGGTTCACGAATCGCGCGGGCCGTCGACCGCTGACTCCCGGGGACGTGTTCATCGGACCCGACACGACGCCCGGGCCCGAGCCCGGCACGTGGACGGTCACCTCGTCCAAGAGCGACGGCGTCACGCCGGGCTTCACGATCAAGGACACGAAGGGCCAGCCGTGGTTCCTGAAGTTCGATCCGCCCGGGTATCGGGGAATGGCAACGGGCACCGAGGTGGCGGTGACGAAGTTGATGTGGGCGCTCGGTTATCACGTGCCCGAGAACCACATCGCCTACATGCGGCGCGATCAGCTCGTCATCGCCGACGGCGCGAAGTTCACGCCGCCGGGAGGAACGCGCCGCCCGATGCGGATCGACGACCTCGACACGCTGCTCGAGCGCGCCGATCGCGAACCCGACGGCGCCTACCGCATCGTCGCCAGCAAGGCGCTCCCCGGCAAGCCGATCGGAAGAGTGCGCTTCTTCGACACGCGGCCGGACGATCCCAACGACGTCGTCCCGCACCAGCACCGGCGCGAGCTGCGTGCGTACGGTGTATTCGCAGCCTGGCTCAATCACACGGACGCGAAGGCGATCAATTCGCTCGACACGCTGATCACCGAGAACGGCCGGTCGTTCGTGCGCCATCATCTCCTCGACTTCGGATCGGCGCTCGGCAGCGCCGGCGTCGCGCAGGCAGACTACTGGGAGGGGTCCGAGTATCTGATCGAGCCGGGAGACATGGTCAGGCAGATGATGTCGTTCGGGTTCTCGTTTCCGAAATGGCATACGACGAAGTTCTACGAAGCGCCGTCCATCGGAAGGCTGCCCGACGACAACACGAATTTCAATCCGGATCTCTGGAAGCCGCGCGTGCCGAACCAGGCGTTCCTCCACGCGCGCGCCGACGACAAGTTCTGGGCGGCGCAGAAGCTCATGACGCTGAAGACCGACCTGCTGCGCGCCGCAATCCGCGCCGGCGACTTCCGCGATCCGAAATCCGAAGCGTTCCTGGCGCGGGCGCTCGCCGAACGCCGCGACGCAATCGGACGCGCCTACCTGACGGCCATCAATCCGATCGTAGATCCGGCGCTCGACGACGACGGAGTGCTCACGTTCCGGAACGCAGCCGTCGACGCCGATTTCGCGAAGGCGCCGGGCGGTTACCGCGCCGTGTGGTTCCGATTCGACAACGCGACCGCGACCAGCGAACGTATCGGCGAAACGTCTGGAAGTACCAGCCGGATCGAGGCCCCGGTCGGGCTGCCTCGCCGCGCCGGCGCATTCGTGAAGGTGCAATTGAGCGGCGTCGGCGCACTGCTGCCATCGTGGGAGAAGCCGATCGATGTCTTCTTTCGCTACGGCGACGGTCAATGGCGCCTCGCCGGCGTCGGCCGGATGCCGGAGGCATAACGTGCTTGACGTACGCACCTTCGCGAACGGACAGTTTGACCGGCGACTGAGTGCATGCCGTACTTCGTCGACATCGAACACGATCGCAAACGCGTCACCATCGTCGGTCGCGATCCGGTCGGCTTGTCCGACGTGATCGCGCTGCTGGACGGCCAGGTTCGTGACGGGGCGTGGTCCTACGGCTCGCTGCACGATGCGCGGCTCGTCACGTGGATCCCGTCGCCCGACGATGTCGTCGCGATCGTCGTCCACATCGCGGCGATCGTGGCTGCGCACGGCCCCCGAGGGCCGGTCGGCTTCGTCGCGGCCAGCCAGACGCGCGTTGGCATCGCCCGAATGTATGCAGCGATCGCCGAAGGGTCGAGGTACAAGGCGAGCGTGTTTCGAAATCGCGAGGATGCTGAGCGTTGGCTGGAAGCGGCCTCCGCTCAACAGGTGTAGGCGTCGGCCCACCTCTCGTATAATTCGCGGCGCACCCAGCGGATTTCTTCGTGGCCGCGTGAACTGGTCCGGGAGGATGCGATGAGCCGTCCGGCGATGACTGCCTTGCTCGTCGTCGCGCTGAGCGCGACCGCGCGAACGGTCCCCTCCGACAACGCCATGGCTGCCGGGCCCGTGGACTGGACGGGCGACCTGTCGCCGATCGCCGCGAGCGACTGGAGCTACGAACGCGCCGCGCATCTCATCGAGCGCGCCGGTTTCGGCGCGGCGCCCGACGAAGTGGCGCGCCTGGCCGCGCTCACGCCGCGGCAGGCCGTCGACGAGCTCGTCGACTACGAGTCGATCGCGAACGACCTGAAGCCGTTCGACGAATCGGTCATCTGGGATCCCGGCATGGATCCGTTCCCGCCGAGCCGGGCCGAGGCCGTGCGAATCGCGCGCGAGCGCGGCGTGGGCCTCGGCGAGAAGGTCCTGCCGGAAGGCGCGCAACGCCGGCTGCAGCCGGTGGTCGACAAATTCTTCTACGGTCTGTACGCGAACGCGATCGAAACCCAGCGGCTCGGGCTCTGGTGGGCGAATCGCATGTTCTCCACCCGGCGGCCGCTCGAGGAAAAGCTCACGCTCTTCTGGCACGGCCACTTCGCGACGGGCGAGAACAAAGTGCGCGACTACCGGATGATGATCCGGCAGAACGAGATGCTGCGCGCGCGCGCGTCGGGAGCGTTCCGCGATCTGCTCGTCGGCATCCTGAAAGATCCGGCGATGCTGGTGTATCTCGACAACGGCGAGAACGTCAAGAAGCACCCGAACGAGAACTTCGGCCGCGAGCTCCTCGAGCTGTTCACGATGGGCGTCGGCAACTACACGGAGCGCGACGTTCGCGAGGCCGCGCGCGCGTTCACCGGCTGGACCAACGACGTGCTCGCGTTCAGGTTCGACGCCGATCAGCACGACTTCGGCCAGAAGACGTTTCTCGGCCGGACCGGAACCTTCGACGGCGAGGATGGCGTCGATGATGTCGTCGCCGTCGAAGGTTCCGGGCCGGCCGAGAAACGTCTTCTGGCCGAAGTCGTGCTGATCGGCGGCGAAGCTGAACGCGAGCACGGCGTTGGTCCAGCGGGTGAGCGCGCGCGCGGCCTGGCGAAGGTCGCGCAGCGTGGAGGTGCGTAGGGCCGTGGTGAACAGCTCGAGGAGCTCGGGGCCGAAGGCCTCCCCACGTTCAAGGACAAGGCGCTCAACGAGCGCCATTACGGGGACCTGCAAGGGCTCGACAAGGCCGAGAC
>Ga0066709_100002366_pt1 | contig 13701 bp, 12 predicted proteins | sample GraSoiAngelo_158_FD_79665 | JGI IMG/M metagenome (GOLD analysis project Ga0066709, IMG submission 79665) | Grasslands soil microbial communities from the Angelo Coastal Reserve, California, USA - 14_1009_16_30cm | ecosystem: Environmental > Terrestrial > Soil > Grasslands | place: USA... | reverse complement strand
TTCTGTTACTCGACAGGCTCCCTGCGAACCTTCTTGCGGCTGCGCTTGCGAGCGAGTGCTTGTTTGATGCGCTTCTTCTCGCCAGGTTTCAGGTAGAAGGAATGCTTCTTCACTTCCTTGATAATATCTTCCTGTTGAACCTTTCGTTTGAAGCGCCGCAGCGCATTTTCAATGGACTCGCCGTCCTGAATTCGAACCTCTGCCAATCTGACACCCCCGTCCGGTTGCAATAGATTTTCGATTATCACATACTTCGGCGATTATGGCGACGTGTCCATTGTGTTCTGCGCGATCTGGTAAGCGATACTGTCCGGCCAAAGCGACTCAGATTTGCGCTGTCTGTTGCGGGACGAAGCGGGAAATCGAGATCGATTGCCCGTCATCTTGTGTGTACCTCAAGGCCAGCCGGTCCTACGAAGCGGAAAAGCCCGTCATCGATGCCGAACTCATGGCGAAAATGCAAAAGTATGACGACAGTTTCGTCGAGCGGTATCACCACGTTCTTGCGGCGATAAATGGGACCGTCGTTGAAGAACGATTGTCCTCGCCATGGCTCGTCGATAATGACGTTATCGAAGTCTACAAGGCACTCACGTTGACCATGAGGACTCTCTCGAGCGGAATTTATTACGAATCTCTGCCGGAAGGTCCTCTTCGGCTTTCGCTGTTCCGGCGATTGAAGGACGTCTTTGATGAACTCATGAAACCGGATGGCGCAAGCGATCACCCGGTTCTGAAGGTCTCCGAAGCAATGGACGTCTTGGACTTCATAGCCTTCGTCGCCCAAATGAATTCAAGCATCCGGCCGCGCAGCCGCCGGTATTTGGATTGGATCTGCGAGAGTTTTGGCTATCCTCAGCCCCAGCACTCGAGCGGGCTCATTATTCCTTAGCCGTGGGGGGACCGGCCATTCTGGCGATCCGCTTCGCCCGACTAGGCGATGTGATCTTGCTGCTGCCTGCGCTTGCATCGCTCAAAGCAAAATTTCCAAGCTCGGAGTTGACCTTACTGACGGGGCACAAGTGTGCGCCGATCGCAGAGCTATGTCCAGCGATCGATAAAGTCTTAGCAGTCGATCGCATTGCCATCAGAGACGGGCCGGCATGGCGCGCCGTGCGAGAGATGGCACGATTGGTTCAGGAGGTCAGGCGAAAGCAGTTTGACATCGTTGTGGACTTCCATAGCTTTCGAGAGACGAATTTACTGACGTGGTTGTCGGGGGCTCCGCTAAGGATTGGCATGAAGAGGCACAGGGCCGCGTATCTCGGGTTTTGCTTTAATCAGCCGCCGATACCGGAAGACAAGTCTCTTCATGTAGCCGAGATGTTCCAGAAAATTGTCGCGTGCGTGCCCTCACCTGTGCCGGCTGTAGAGCGGCGTTACAGTTCCGAGAAAGCGCTGGGCCGCGTCACTGCCCAGGAAACGGACGACCCGAAACTGGCGTTGTACGTGGATGCGCCCGTGCCTGAAAGGATCTGGGCCCCCGAACGATTTGCGGAAGTTGCCGACCACGCGGTCGAGAACCTAGGTGCGGCGGTGATCGTAATCTCCAGTAAAGAAGGAGCAGGACTCGCAGCGAGAGTTCAGAAGGCGAGTCGGAATCCGGGAAAGCTTTCGTTGTTCACGGACCTAACGCTGCCAGACGTAGCGCGAATCATAGCATCGGCCCAGCTTCTGGTCAGCAACGATACTGGGCCGATGCACATTGGGCCCGCCGTCGGAGTTCGCACCCTCGGCTTATTCAGCGTAGGCTTACCCGAGCATTTTAGGCCTACCGGCCCAGGTGATCGATTTTTGCGGGCGAATCCGATTGATCAGATTGAAGTGCAGGAGGTCATCGAGACGGTGGAAGAGATGTGGGTTACTGCGGATCCAGACCGTCGATGCTAATTTTGAGAGAACGAAGGAATTTCAAATCCTGAGCCGTGATCTTGAGCTTCGATTCAGCGCCACCGCCTTTTAGCGCGCCTGCGGTAGCGGGTTCGGTTTGATCCGTTTTCGACCGTTTGTTGAAGCCGATTGTGGCTTCCAATACGAGGAAGACATCGTAGCCGGCGTTACGCACATTCTGGATTGCCTCACTGATTTCTTCGGAATCCGAGAGTGCGTCGTTGATCGCGGCGCCCAGTTCCTTCATTAGTTGCTTCAGATCGTCATCCAGTTGCATCTGAGTTCATCCTACGCAGAATGATTCGATTTGGTCAATTCACAATTTAGCCGCTTCCGGGTTGCTGGCCTTGATGGTAGGCTAGCCGTTTATTCGGGGTGCACGTTTGTAGCCGTTGCTCAGCAGCATTGCCCACCATGAGTCAAAAACTACGCATCGTTTTTGGGGATTTCCTCAAGTCTCTTCGGCAACTGTGGCTGGAGTGCATCGGAGGCATTTTTCTGGGATTGGGCATCCTGTTCGTGCTTGCGGCCATTCAGGAGTATCGAAAATACGTAAATTCCCCCCAAGTCGGAACCGGCCGCTTCCTGTTGGTAATCTTGTCATCGGGCGTCATGTTCTTTTTCGCACTCGAGAGCTTCTGGAAAGCTAGGAAACCTCGCTCGTGAGCGCTACTAACTACAAATCGCATAGCGACCCGGAGCTGATTTCGATGTGCTTGAAAGGCGATGCGCTCGCCTGGGAGACTCTCATTTTGAGATACCGGCGGCTGATTTACTCTGTCCCGGTACGCTTCGCCTTCGAGGAAGCCGATGCCGCTGACGTGTTCCAGGCTGTCTGTTTGAAACTGCTTGAGCACTTGCATGAAGTGAAAGATGAAAGGAAAATTAGCGGCTGGCTGGCTACAACAACCACACGGCAGTGCCTGCATATGAAGTCGCTCAAACATCGTGAAACCGGAAGCGATGACAATAAGCTCGAAGAGGCGCCAGATCCCAGCCTGAATTTAGAGGAATTCCGTATCGTTATCGAACAACAGCAAGCGGTTCGAGAAGCGGTGGAGGAGTTAACAGGGCGTTGCCGGACCCTTATTGAAATGCTGTATTTCGATAGCAGGTCCCCAAGCTATGATCAGGTCGGCGCGGATATCGGAATACCCGTCGCAAGCATTGGGCCGACGCGAGCGCGCTGCTTGGAAAAATTAAGAACGATCTTGCGCCGGCGCGGTGTCAGATGAAAAACTTCGTGTATTTTTCACAAGGTTTTAGTCCTCATATAGAGTTGGGTAAGAAGGATTCTTACAGGTTGAACAGGAGCGAGGGAAATGCGACACATAACCATTGAGACCTTAATTGATTACGTGGAAGGACTCAGTTCGGATGCCGAGAAGTCCGACATTGAAGCCCACTTGGTGAGCTGTCTCGATTGTACGGAAATAAAGCAGGAATTGCAGTCTCTCGTGCTTCAACTTCGACAAGATACTTTTTTCGAACCGCCTGTCGGCCTGGTGCAGTGGGGTATCAATCTGTTTCAGCCGGTTGTACGCCGCGCGCCTGGCGGCTTGCCGAAGTTCATTGCGTCACTCGTATTCGATACGTTTGAGCAACCCATGTTCGCCGGCATGCGGCGCGTGGGAACGCCACCGCGCCAGCTGTTATTCCGGGCTGGTGAGATCGACATTGATGTGAAGATCGAGTCTATGGAGGCGAACAACCGCATCAGCCTCGTCGGTCAAGTTTTACCGAGCGCGACAAAATTCTTCGAGAATGCTCCAGTGAAACTGGAGTCGCACGGAATCGTGCGCTACAGCACCAAAACCAACGTCATTGGTGAGTTCTCGTTCGATGAAGTCCCGAAGGATACATATCATCTTTCGGTAGATCTGCCGGAAGGCGAGATCACGCTCTTTTGCGTCCACCGCGGTAATTCCTAAACTTCATTCGAATTCTGGTAGGATGTCCGGTTTACGCCACGTAGGAAACGCCGGTGTCCTTGAATCTATCCAATCCCGAAGCGTCTCTGGCCGCGTTGGTCCGCATTCGAAGTGCTGCCGAGCAGCGGGCCTTCATCGCGAACGCTTCGGGTGCGCCGACCCAGCTTCTGGTTGAAACCATCTCCGCAAGAATTCGCGAACTGCTTCCGCGTGATCCGGATTTGGCGCAGAGTCTCGCCGAAACCAATCTTTACATCGCCTCGCTCCTGGATACCCCAATCGCGTGGGCGCAAGCCAACCGGTCGCGGGCGCAGGTGTTTTATACGATGAGAAAGTCCTTGGATGCCGAGCCGTACTTCGATAAAGCGGTCCAGCTGTTCGAGAAGGCTGGATTAACCGGCGAAGTTGGGCGGACACTCGTTGGGCAGATGGATAATCTGATGTACCTGAGCAGGTACTCCGAAGCGCTTCAAACGGCAGAGCGAGCGCGCGCCGCGCTGGAGAAAGCGAACGACGTTGCCTACCTGCCGACACTGGAGATCGCGCTTGGTAACCTCTATTACCGTCTCAACAAATACAGCGAATCTCTGGCCCATTACGATCGTGCGCAGAAGGCACTGGAGAATAGCGATGTGTTGGCGGTCGCATCGATCGGTTTAAATCGCGCGTACGTACTCACTGAGATGAACCGGTTCGACGAGGCTGTTCAGTCCTTCGAGCTTACCAAGCAACACTGCGAACGGCACGGCATGGCACTCTGGGCGGCAATGGCGGATCGGGGAATTTCCCAGATGCACTTCAGACGCGGTAATTACTCCACCGCATTGCGGATCCTCGAGCACGTGCGACGCAAACACGAAGAATTAGGTGATGCCCGGCGAGTCGGATTGTGCGATATGGATCGCGCGGAGATTTATCTGGAACTGAATCTGTTCGAGGACGCCGCCAACATCGCCCGTCGCGCCTGTGACACCTTCAATGTGCTCGGCAATAAATACGAAGCTGGGAAATGCCTGGCTTACCAGGGCATTGCTGAGTTCAAACTCCTTAACGACAAAGAGGCAGAGCGGGCATTGCTCACAGCACGAGACATCTTCCTCAGCGAAGGCAACGACGTGTGGGTTGCAGTCATCGATCTGTGGCGCGCGCAGCTCCTGATCCGGCAGCAGCAATTTTCAATCGCTCAGGAACTCGCGCAGCGCGCCGCTGAGGTCTTCGAAAAACAACAAGCGCCGGCGCGTGCTGCGAATGCGCGGGTACTGTCGGCGCAGAGCTGGCTGGAGCTGGAAGAGACTGCGCCGGCGATGCGGGAGGCGCAGAAGGCGCTGGATGAGATTGAAGGTTATCACGCGCCGTGGGTGTCTTATCAGTGCTACAACACGCTGGGCCGGCTGAAGGAACTGAAGGGCGCCGCTGAGGAAGCGGAACAGCTTTACATGAAGGCTATCGATCAGATGGAGTCACTGCGCGGAAACATCCGGCTCGACGAAATGCGTATGTCGTTCGGGCGCGATAAGTACCAGGTTTTCGAAAACATCGTGAACCTGAAACTTACAAAAGCGGATGCGCGCGGGGCGTTCCAATTCGTCGAACGTTCGAAGTCGCGGACGCTGATCGACCTGCTTGAAAAGAACCTGGAAACGGTTTGGGACGCTGGAGCCGATGAATCTCCGAGGCTGCAGCGCATCCGGAAAATTCGTGAAGAACTCAATATCTTTTATAGCCGTCTGAGTGAAGTCGGTGCTACCGGTCGTGCGGCCGCCGGTGATGCAGGTACAAAGGAAGAAATTGCGCGCCGCGAGCAGGAATTGGTCGAGTTGCTTAGAGAAGTCGGCTCGGAGAAATCCGGCTGGGCCACGCTCCAAAGCCTCACAATTCCGGACGTGGATGAAGTGCAGGAGATGCTCCGCTCTGATGAGGTGCTGGTGGAGTATTACACGATCGGTGATAGCTTTCAGGCATTCATCGTCGGGCCTCGCAACTTCGATGTGGTCCGTGACCTCACCACTGTAACCGCGGTGCGAAGGTCATTGAAAGGCCTGTCGTTCCAGCTGTCCAAATTTCATTTACAGTCTTCATACGTGCAAATGCACGGGCCGCAGCTTCTGCAAGCGACACAACATCATCTTCACGAGTTGCATCGGCAGCTGATTGAACCGATCCAGGACAAAATTCGGGGACGATCATTGGTCATCGTACCCCATCAGCTGTTGCACTATCTGCCCTTTCATGCGTTGTACGACGGCACAAAGTATCTAATCGACTCGCACGATATCTCGGGCGCCCCCAGTGTCTCGGTTCTAAAGATTTGCCGGGAGAAGCCGATCCAAAAGACGGAACAAGATCTCGTTCTGGCGGTGCCGGATGAGATGACTCCTCACATTAATGAAGAGGTACAGGCGCTTCGTGAATTGCTTCCCAAGGGGCTGTTTTTCGTCGGGCGCGAAGCACGTGAGGACAAACTGCGGCGCTACGGCCAGACTGCGGGCAAACTGCATATCGCCGCCCACGGCATCTTCCGCGCGGACAATCCCATGTTTTCATCTTTGAAACTGGGCGATACCTGGCTCAACCTGTTCGATATTTTCAACCTGCAATTGGGTGCCGAACTGACGGTCTTGAGCGCTTGCGAAACCGGAATGAGCGCGGTCTGGGAAGGTGACGAACTCCTGGGACTGGCTCGTGGATTCCTGTACGCCGGAACGCCTTCGCTTCTGGTGAGTCTCTGGACCGTGAATGATCGTTCAACCGCCAAACTCATGCGTGGCTTCTATAAAGGTTTGCAGCGCGGCCTTTCCAAGTCCCGCGCCTTGCAGGAAGCGGTGATCGCCGTCAAGGCCGAGTTTCCTCACCCATACTATTGGGCACCTTTCATATTGATGGGCAGGTCGCTGTAGGGGTGAGCTATCGATTTTGCGCACGCCGGAGGCGTGCGCAAAATGGAGAAACCTCAGGGGGCGATCTATGACCGCCCTACAGTTTTGTCCGAACTGCGATAATCTACCGCATATGGAGTTGTTCTACCGGCCGGATTCTCCGAGCACGACAGACATCGGCCACCCTGGTGAGTTTCCCTACACGCGTGGGATTCAGCCGACCATGTATCGTGGCCGGTTATGGACGATGCGGCAGTATGCCGGTTTTGGTTCTGCGTCGGAGACGAACAAGCGGTTCAAATATCTTCTCGACCACGGGCAAACCGGACTTTCGGTTGCTTTCGACTTGCCGACCCAATTGGGAATGGACTCCGACAATGCGCTCGCTGCAGGCGAAGTGGGCAAAGTGGGGGTCGCAGTTGATACGTTGCACGATATGGAGAGTGTTTTTGACGGCATTCCCCTGGATCGCGTGTCCACGTCGATGACGATTAATGCGACCGCCGCGATTCTGCTCGCCATGTACATTGCCGTTGCGAAGAAGCAGCGCGTTTCACTGAACCTCGTCCATGGTACGACTCAAAATGACATTCTGAAGGAGTACATCGCGCGCGGGTTATACATTTATCCGCCGAAGTTTTCGCTTCGACTGATCACCGACATTTTCGGGTATTGTCAGCAGGAAGTGCCAAACTGGAACACGATTTCAATTAGCGGGTATCACATCCGCGAGGCGGGCGCGACAGCAGTTCAAGAACTCGCGTTCACTTTCGCGAATGCGATGACATACGTGCAGGCGGCGTTGGATCGAGGTCTGGACATCGACGCTTTCGCTCCGCGGCTCTCTTTCTTCTTCGATACGCACAATAACTTCCTTGAAGAGATCGCAAAATTCCGTGCGGCCCGGCGCATTTGGGCCAGGATCATGCGCGACCGGTTTGGCGCCAAGAATCACCGCTCATGGATGCTGCGGTTCCACGCGCAGACTGCAGGGTCTTCCTTAACCGCGCAGCAGCCGGACAACAATGTGGTTCGAGTGACGATCCAAGCGCTGGCTGCCGTGCTGGGCGGCGCACAGTCCCTGCACACGAATTCGAAAGATGAAGCTCTCGCGATTCCTACCGCAGACGCGGCACGGTTGGCATTGCGAACTCAACAGATCATCGCGCATGAGTCCGGCGTCATCAACACCGTCGATCCGGCCGGCGGGGCGTATGCGATTGAGACATTGACCGATCAGATGGAAAGAGAGGTCAAAGATTATCTCGAGAGAATCGAGAGCGCGGGAGGTATGCTTTCCGCCATTGACAGCGGATGGGTACAAGGTCAGATCCACGAATCGGCATACAAGTATCAGCAATCGATCGAGACCAAAGAACGGATTATCGTCGGAGTGAATGAATTTCGAGTCGATGAGGAACAGCAGATTCCGATCCATAGTGGAGATCCCACAGTCGAAGCTGCTCAGATCGAAAGTCTCGTTCGCGTGCGCGCGACTCGCGACCGCGCGGCCGCGGATACAGCCGTCAAGCGTTTGGAGGATGCCGCGCGGGGTTCCGAGAATCTGATGCCGTACATCCTGGAGGCCGTCGAAGCCTACGCGACTATTGGCGAAATATCCGACGCGTTCCGGCGCGTCCACGGCGAGTACCGGGAGGTTTGGGCAGTTTGACCGACGAGCGGAGCGAGTGCAAGCCTGACGCGAAGCGCAAGCGCGACAGCGCGCAGCCTCAAGAGACGCTGCAGCCATCAAGAGACGTGCTGGAAGTCAAAAACCTCAAGACATATTTCTTTACGGACGAAGGTATCGTTAAGGCCGTAGATGATGTGTCGTTCCGCGTTCCGAAAGGAAAGACGCTGGGCCTGGTCGGCGAGAGCGGCTGCGGGAAAAGTATCACTGCAATGTCCATTACGCGGCTCATCAGCCCGCCGGGCCGTATTGTCGGCGGCGAGGTTCTTCTGAATGGCAGGAATCTGATTTCGCTTTCAGAACGGGAAATGCGGCAAGTCCGCGGCGCTCAGATTTCGATGATTTTTCAAGAGCCGATGACGGCGTTGAACCCGGTTTTAACGGTTGGATTCCAAATCGCGGAAGCCGTGTCCGCTCACGAAAGAGTTTCCAAGCGAGAGGCGTGGGCGCGCGCCGTCGAGGCGATGAAAGCCGTCTCGATCCCCGATGCGGAGAAGCGGGCGAAGGATTATCCACATCAGCTTTCGGGTGGCATGCGCCAGCGCATCATGATCGCCATGGCATTGGTTTGTCATCCCGCGCTCGTCATTGCCGATGAGCCGACAACGGCGCTCGACGTCACCATCCAGGCTCAGATCCTTGAACTTCTCGACAGCTTGCGCGCGCAGTATCAGCTTTCATTGATTCTGATCTCGCATGATCTCGGTGTGATTGCGGAAGTCGCGGAGACGGTGGCGGTGATGTATGCCGGCAAAATCGTCGAGATCGGCGCGGCAATGGATGTTTTCCACAATCCAAAACATCCGTATACGCAAGGCCTGCTCCGCTCCGTCCCGCGCCTGGGGACTAGTGTTGAGAAGCGAGATCGCTTATATGCGATCGAAGGCACGGTTCCGAATCTTCTGCACCTGCCCGGCGGGTGCTCATTTGCGCCGCGGTGTTATAAGAGAACGGCGGAATGCACGCTTGCCGAAATTCCGCTGGAACGTGTTGCCGAACTGCATGAGGTCCGCTGCATTCATGCCTGACGTCGCCCAGCCGCTTTTGAGCGTGCAACATCTGAAGAAATACTTTCCGATTCACCGCGGTGTTTTCGGGCGTGTAGCGGCCCACGTGAAAGCGGTTGACGACATCAGCTTCACCATTAATAAAGGCGAGACGTTCGGATTAGTCGGCGAATCCGGCTGCGGAAAAACAACGGCGGGGCGCGCGATCTTACGGCTGCTTGAACCCGACGCCGGCACAATTCAGTTCGACGGCATCGATCTGCTGTCGCTTGGGAAAGAACAACTGCGGCGGAAGCGGCGCGATATGCAGATCATCTTTCAAGATCCATATGCTTCATTGAACCCCCGGATGACCATCCGAACGATCGTCAGCGAGCCGTTTGCCATTCATCACATTGCAAGGGGATCGGAGCGAAACGATCGTGTTGCGGATCTGCTGAAGACGGTTGGTTTGGACTCCAGCGTCATGAACCGTTACCCCCACGAATTCAGCGGGGGTCAAAGGCAGCGGATCGGCATCGCGCGCGCGCTGGCGCTGAAGCCGAAATTGATTGTCGCCGATGAACCGGTCTCGGCATTGGACGTTTCGATTCAAGCGCAGATCATTAACTTGCTAGCCGATCTTCAGCAACAGTTTGGGCTCACCTACCTCTTTATTTCGCACGCGATTCCTGTCATCGAGCACATTTCAACCCGCATCGGCGTGATGTATCTTGGCAAGTTGGTTGAGGTCGGGACCAGCCAACAGATTTGCACGGCGCCCAAGCATCCCTACACACAAGCTTTGTTGAGCGCTGTTCCAATTCCGGACCCCGCGGCACGGAAGGAGCGCGTGGTTTTACGCGGCGACGTACCGACGCCGATTGATCCGCCCGCAGGCTGCCGGTTCCACACGAGGTGTCCCATCGCAGTTGACCGCTGCAAAATCGATGAGCCGCCGTTGAGGCAAATCGAAGACGGCCGCGACGCGGCGTGTCACCTGGTTTGAGGGTGCAGACCGCTCCGAGGGGCGACTGCACCGCGGAGCGGTGCTAGGAAATTAGCCAGGGGTACGTGTTTTTTGCGTACCCCTGCAATACGTGACAACTCAGGAATCCGCACCCTGAAAGCGTGTCGAGGACTCCTCGCACCCTTTCCAGGGTGCGGCTGTTTTTGGTTTCAGACAACCGGGGGTTGCGCTCGCTCCCGCTCGCTTAACCCCCGGCGAATTTCCTGACACGCCTCCGGCGTGCGCAAAATGGAGAAACCTCAGCGGAGCGCCGCTCCGCGGTGCGAATCCTCGAACGTAAATGCACTTTGAACTTCTGACCAAAGATCCAAACACCCGCGCACGGCGTGGGCGGCTGCATACGGCGCATGGCGTGATCGAGACGCCGATCTTCATGCCCGTAGGTACTCAGGCGACCGTGAAATCGATGACGCCGGATCAGCTCCGGGATCTGAACGTTGAGGTCTTGTTGTGCAACTCATACCACCTCTTCTTGAGGCCCGGACAAGAGACGGTGGCGCGTCTGGGCGGGCTCCACCGGTTCATGGGATGGGACCGGCCGATCCTCACCGACAGCGGCGGATTTCAGGTCTTCAGCTTGAGTTCGTTGCGCGATATCAGTGAAGACGGCGTCCGGTTCCAATCGCATCTCGACGGCAGCACGCATTTCTTGAGCCCCGAGCTCGCGGTTGATGTTCAGATCGCGCTTGGCTCTGACATCATGATGATTCTGGATGATTGCCTCGCCTACCCGGCTACCCACTTCGATGCGGAGCATTCAATGAAGAGATCTCTCGCCTGGGCCGACCGCTGTCACAAGCACTGGGCAGGCGCAACGAACGCCCTGTTCGGCATCGTGCAGGGCAGCATCTATCCCGACCTCCGCCGAGAGAGCGCAGAGCGGCTGGTTGCGATGGGGTTTCCCGGGTACGCGATTGGCGGATTGGCGGTCGGCGAACCAAAGCCGCTGATGTACGAAATTATCGACCAGGTTGAACCGTATTTACCGGAAGAGATGCCTCGTTACCTGATGGGTGTGGGTACTCCCGCGGATCTGGTCGAGGCGGTCGCACGCGGCGTGGACATGTTTGATTGTGTGATGCCGACGCGCCATGCGCGTAACGGATGGCTTTTTACGAAAGACGGTCACATTGTGATCAAGCACTCGAAGTACAAAGAAGATCCGGATCCGATCGACGCCACTTGTGGCTGTGCGGTGTGTCAGACGTTTTCACGCGCGTATCTGAGGCACCTGTTTATCGCCAATGAAATCTTGTCGTCGATCTTGAATACCATTCATAACCTGTACTTCTACCTTGACACAATCCGCAGAATCAGGCAGTTTATCGAGTTTCACCGCTTCGACGAAATCCTCACACAGACCAGGAGAACGGGGGCTCATTAGGTGTTTCTTCAGCAGCAGGGCCAGGTGCCCAGCGGCATTATTTCTTTTTTACCGCTCATCTTCATTCTCGGCATCTTCTACTTGATCGTTTTTCTCCCTGCGCGCCGCCGGCAGAAGAAGCTGCAAGACATGATCAACAACTTGAAGGCGGGCGATAAGGTCGTCACTTCGGGCGGGATTTACGGTACGATAGTGGGATTCAAAGACGACCGGATTCAGCTTCGAATAGCGGAAAACGTCAAAATCGAGCTTTCCCGAAATGCCGTCACGGCATTGCAGGGATCCGAAAAAGAATAGACAGTGGTCGCAGGGCTTTACCCCGTGTGACGGAAGAGTGAGAACATGAACAAACGCATTCTTAGGCGCTTTTTAATAACCCTCGGCGTGACTCTTTTATGCGTGTGGCGAGTTGTCGCGTATCCCGGACTTGTCCCCAGCAAAGCAAGGCTTTTAGATAACGTGAAGCTTGGTCTCGACCTTAGAGGCGGAACGCATTTGGTTCTTCAAGTCGTTACCGACGATGCGATTCGCGGGGAAACCGACCAGGCGATCGAGTCCATGCGCCAGGAACTGAACAAGAGAAACGTGGTTTTTCGGCAGATGACGCGCATGCAAAACAATACATTTCAGGTCGTGGGCGTCGATCCGAGCAAGGACAATGATTTCCGTTCGGTCTTAAACGAGCGGTTTGCCGATTGGGATTTGATCTCCACTGCCGGGGAGGTGCCGAACACGTACACGGTCCGGCTCAAACCTACCCAGGAGCAGGGTTACCGCGCGCAGGCGGTCGATCAGGCCATCAATACCATCCGCAATCGCATTGACCAGCTTGGAGTCGGAGAGGTCGTCATCCAGAAACACGGTGGTCCAGGCGAGAACGAGATCCTTGTGCAACTTCCGGGTGTGGATGATCCTGCTCGCGTCAAAGGCATCATGCAATCGACGGCGCAACTGGAACTCAAGCTCGTCGAGAGCGGCCCATATCCGAGCGCGGCGGCGGCCGTTCAGAATTATGGCGGCGTTCTGCCGGCGAATTTGGAGGTCCTTCCGTCCGTCGAGCGGGACAGCGGGTCTTCCGAAGGGACCTATTACGCCGTTCAGCAAGTCGCGTCGATTACGGGACGCGATTTAAAGGGAGCTTACCCATCGCGCGATGAAAACGGCCGTCCAGCCGTCAGTTTCAATCTGAATGCGGATGGCGCACAGCGATTTGGCCGCGTCACTGGAGAAAACATCGGGAAAATGCTCGCCATCGTCCTGGACAAGAGGATTCAGTCGGCACCACGCATCAACGGCCGGATTACGGATTCCGGAATTATCACCGGCGGCGCGGCGGGATTTGCTCCGCAGGCCGCCCAGGATTTAGCGTTAGTCCTGCGCTCCGGCGCGTTGCCGGCGTCGATCAAATATTTGGATGAGGAAGTTGTGGGCCCGTCCCTCGGCGCCGATTCGATTCGGGCAGGTCTGGTTGCAGCTATTGTGGCGCTGGTTTCCGTGATCGCGTTTATGCTCGTCTATTACAAGCTCTCAGGCGTCAACGCGACCGTTGCCATGATCCTGAACCTGATTGTGTTGTTCGGCGCGCTGTCCTATTTCGGCGCCGCGCTCACCCTGCCCGGTATTGCAGGCGTCATCCTCACGATCGGTGTGGGGATCGACTCGAATGTTTTGATTTTTGAACGTATTCGAGAGGAATTGCGCTCCGGAAAAACAGCTCTATCGGCCGTTGTTACCAGTTTTAGCCGCGTCTTCGTCACGCTGGTCGACACGCATTTGGCCGCGTTGATTTCCGCAATGTTCCTGTTCCTGTTCGGGACGGGCCCAGTTAAAGGATTCGCCGTGACGCTTTTCATCGGTCTGGTTTCCAATATGTTCACGGCCGTTTTCGTCTCGCGGACGTTGTTTGAATGGGTG
>Ga0066709_100002365_pt1 | contig 13702 bp, 13 predicted proteins | sample GraSoiAngelo_158_FD_79665 | JGI IMG/M metagenome (GOLD analysis project Ga0066709, IMG submission 79665) | Grasslands soil microbial communities from the Angelo Coastal Reserve, California, USA - 14_1009_16_30cm | ecosystem: Environmental > Terrestrial > Soil > Grasslands | place: USA... | reverse complement strand
CGAGCGGAGTCCGTGGTGCCGCTCGCTGCGGGCGGGGGCGTGACCGGTCCCGGAGGTCGTTGGGCGCGGCGCTCGCCGTCACGGTGGAGTCGTGTTTGCGCCGTGATGGAGTGCGTCTCCTGTGCGAGCCGCTCCCCGCCCTGTTCGCTCGGTCGGGCGAATTCCGTTGGACCGCTCGGCTCTCGCGGGGACGGGGGCGTGACCGCACTCGGAGCTTTCTCCGCTGGCGTCAATGCCGGCAGGCTCTCGCCAGGGCGCTGCTCGGAGACGGGCGCAACGCTGTGGGGCGTCATGCTCCAGAGCATCGAGGAGACCTTGAGGAGGATCGGGATTGCCAGGATCGCGCAAGCGGCGATGGACGCCGGTACCGCAGCCGACCGCACGAGGTCGCGGACAGCTCGCACAGCTTGAGTGCGAGCCGCCCGAGCGCGAGACGATGAAAACGCCGTGGACGGTTCCACAGCGCGTTCGCCGGCGGTGCGTTCAGCGGCCAGCTCACGGCACCCTGAGCAGTCCGACAACACCGCGCGAAGCGGCGCGGAACACGAGGCGTCGTGTTGCCAGTTCTGGGTGCATTCCGGGCAGAAATGGAAGTGCGGTCCTCGTCGGGCTCCCGGCGCTGGGGCCGCGTCTGCCGCCGGGAAGCACCAGGGACAGCAGGCGACGGGCCCTTCCAGGCACCGGCCTTCATGGTCCCAGTCGCCCTCGCAGATGTTGCAGTAGTGCGAATGGAGATCCCGGGTGAGCAGCTCCTCGCGTCCAGAACACACCGGGCAATCCCGGGAGCTGACGAGCGGAAGGCCCCCCAACTCCGCATCGTGGGCCGGGATTTCACAGGCGGCGGCTGTGGGGCCCGTGTGCTGCCAGCGGTGACCCTCACGGCATCGATGCGGATGACCGGTGTCCTGCTCGCTCATCAACTCTTCGCTCGCCGGAGGCCCTCGAGCGCAGCCTCGTTGCCAGGCCCGAGCTGCAACGCCCGTTGAAAAGCCGCTCGCGCCTCCGCCTTCTGACCCAGCTGGATGTAGCACCATCCCATGCCCACCTGCAACTGGTCCGAGTCTGGAGCGGCCAGGCTGGCTCGGATGAACGTCGCCAGGGCTTCGCGGTAGCGGCCGAGGTGGTAGAGACTCCAGGCTACCTTCGCCCTCAGCGCGGCCGCCTCGGAGGGCTCACTGGCGATGAGCGGTTGGGACCCTTGGAGCGCTTTCTCGAGAGCTGGAAGCGCGACATCGTACTGGCCCAGCTCGAAGAACGCCGACCCCAGGCCATTCAGCGCATCGACATACTGAGGATTTCGATCGAGCGCGGGCCGGAACGCAGCGATCGCCAGATGGTTTCGTCCGAGACGAAACCGACTCCACCCGAGGCCGTCATACAGGCCCTCCCAGGTGGGCTGACGACGGAGCGCGCTCTTGAACGTGATGATCGCGCCCCCGAAATCGCCGAGGAAATACTGGGACCACGCGAGCAGGGCTCTTGCCTGGTCATGGTCCGGATACAAGGCCGTGGCCTCGCGCAGGCGCTCTCGCGCCTCCTTATACTTCCGCTCCTCGAGAAGCGCCTTGCCGCGAGTGAAGCTGGTCTCCGCCTGCATGCTCCGGCGAAAGGTTGCGAAGAAGCCGACAGACGTAGCCTTGTGCGAGGACGTCGACGCGAGCTCAGCGGGCCTGTCGCCCGCCTCCTCAGCGGCCTCCCAGGCGCGTTCGGCAGCGTCGCGCGCGCGGATCGCCTCGCGACGCGCGAGAGCGTCGGCATCGGGGGTGGATGCGTTCGCGACGCGCGACGCCTCCCCAGCGGCCCGCTCGGCCTCGCGCGCTGCATCGGCGGCGGCCCGCGCGGCGTCCATCGCGGCATCCGCAATCTCGCTGGCGACCTCGAACGGCAGACTGGACCGGCCTCCGGCCGCCTGCCGCTCGCCGATCCGATGCGCCGCATCCGCGGCAACTGCGGCGAGACGCGCGGCTTCCACGGCGGCCCTCGCCGCAAGCAGGGCCGCCCGCTCTGTGAAAGATAGGACCTGGCCGGGACCAGCCTGGCTCCCGCTGATATCACCTCGCGACGGATCCAGGCTCTCGCCGAAGCGCGCCTGGACTCGCGCGGCGAGGTTCGCGCGGGCGGCCGTCATCCTGCCTACGACGCCTGTAATGTTGGTGCTGCCGGCGGGCGCGGTGCCGACCCCACTGTTGGAGACTCCGGTGGTGCCGCCAATACCGACCCCGGCGGCGGTAGCGCCCACGCCGGTACTGACGCCGCTACTGCTGACACCAGCAGTGCCGCTGACCCCGACGCTGCCGGCAGCAGCACCCACGCCGGCACTGACGCCGCTGCTGCCGACGCCAGCAGTACCGCTGGCGCCGACCCCGCCAACTGAAGCGCCCACACCAGCACCAACCCCGGAACTGCCGACGCCGGCGGTGCCGCTGACCCCAGCGCCTCCGACGCTGGCGCCGACGCCAGCGCTCGCCCCGCTGCTGCCAACTCCGGCAGCTCCACTGGCGCCAACTCCTCCGGCACTAGCGCCCGCCCCGACGCTCGCCCCGCTGCTGCCAACTCCGGCGGCACCACTGGCACCAACCCCGCCGGCACTAGCGCCCACGCCGGCGCTGGCCCCGCTGCTGCCGACCCCGGCGCCGCCACTGACCCCAGCACCTCCAGCACTGGCGCCCGCGCCGGCACTGGCCCCGCCGCTGCCGACTCCGGCGCCGCCACTAACCCCAGCGCCGCCGGTACTAGCACCAGCCCCGGCGCTGGCCCCGCCACTCCCGACCCCAGCGCCGCCACTGACCCCTCCGGCGCTAGCGCCGCCGCTGGCCCCGCCACTCCCGACCCCAGCGCCGCCACTGACCCCTCCGGCGCTAGCGCCGCCGCTGGCCCCGCCACTCCCGACCCCAGCGCCGCCACTGACCCCTCCGGCGCTGGCGCCGCCGCTGGCGCCGCTACCCCCGACCCCGGCGCCGCCACTGACCCCTCCAGCACTGGCGCCGCTGCCTGCCCCACCACTCCCCACCCCGGCCGAGGCGCCGACCCCGCCGGCCGCGGCGCCAGCGCCGACGCCTGGTCCCGCGAAGGCCGTTCCTGGTCCCGGCGGGAGCTGGACGGCGGCGAGGATGGGGGACGCAAGAAGTGCCACAGACAGACCGAGAGCACATGAGCGCGATGAACGGATCTGGCGAGCCATTGCGGTCTCCCTATTCGGCCGGCGGGGAGGACGGCGTGTCTGACGTCCCCCCGACGACCTCGTGCTTCTGACGGTCGTTGCAATTGGGAACGAAAGCAATCGGGAGAATCCTGTAGTGTGAGGGCAGGAAATCCCTAAACGAGCTCTTGACGACGCCGGCCGCGCGCTATATCCATGACGCCGGGGACGCACCAGGCCCGTGACGCCTTCACGCGCGATCGGTCTCACGATCATGGTCGGCCTACTATTGGTGGGCTGCGGGAAGCACTATTGGAACAGGGCCGGCGCCGGCGCCAACGACTTCTCGCGAGACAGTGGCGAGTGCGCGCGCCAGAACGCTCTCGACATGAGCGCGAACAAGGATTACGCGATCATCCAGCCCGACCTCTACAAAGCCTGCCTGAAAAGCCGCGGGTGGGTGCGCGCGCAGCACCACGATCTTCCGGCTGATTGGTTTCGCGGAATCGAGAGCGACGAGCCCGTGAAGCTCGCGCCATCGGCGCAAACGCAGCCGGAGCCCCGGTCGGACCTGCCGGCGACTCCCTCCGAGGTCGTCGCCGACCTGGTGGGAACGTGGGCCGGGCAGCTGACTCGGCCTTCGCTCGACGTGAGGGGATTCGACCTCAAGGGCTCCGGAGACGTCGTGAGCTCAGGGTCGACGATCCGGCTTTCCGGAATGTTCGGTCAGCAGGCACTCCCGATCTCGTTCACGCTGGCGATGAGTGGCTCCGTGCTGGGGGCTTCCGGGATCGGCGCGGACAACATGCTCTATCGGCTCGGCAGAAGAGATAGGCGCCCGTGCTGACAGAGGACATTCGCGACAGCCGCGCCTGGCAGCGACAAGACGTGTCGCCGGGCGACTGGCTGGTGTCGCTCCCACAGCGCTGCGTCGAGGAGCTCGACACGGTGGCGCGCCAGGTTCGACGCGACCCTCTCCCGGCGGTCCTTCTGAGCCCGGAGCAGTTCTCACTCGCCGCGTGCGGCGAGCTGATGGGCCGGGTGCGCGAGAAGCTCCGCGCTGGGATCGGCCTGGCGGTGCTGGATCGCGTGCCGGTGGAGCGGTACACGCCGGAAGAGAATCGGGCGCTCGCGTGGCTGCTCGGCAGCCTGCTCGGCCGGCTCGTCGCGCAGAAATGGGACGGCACCATGCTCTACGATGTCCGCGACACCGGCAAGGCGCTCGAGTACGGCGTGCGACGCTCGGTCACGAATCTCGATCTCACCTTTCACACTGACGCGCCGTGGCTGGACCTGCCGCCGGAGCTGGTCGGACTCTACTGCATCAACCCGGCGCGCGAGGGTGGAGTGAGCCGGTTCGTGAGCCTCTGCAGCGCGCACAACGAGCTTGCGCGCCGCCATCGCGACCTGCTTCCGCGCCTCTACCGGCCCTTTCCGTGGGACCGTCAGGCCGAGCACGCGCCCGACGACGGCAAGACCGCGCGTCGACCCGTCTTTCGGTACGACGGCCGATCGCTGATGGCGTGCTTCAACGAGAAGCTCATCGCCACCGGCGCAGACCTGGCCGGCGACCCGCTCGACGGCGAGGGGCTTGAGGCGCTCGAAGCCTTGCGGGCGATCGTGGACTCGCCCGAGCTCGCGGTCGAGTTCACCATCGAGCGCGGCCAGGTCCAGTTCATCAACAACCGGCAGTTCGCCCACAGCCGCACCGATTTCAAGGACGCGCCCGAGCCGCACCTCAAACGTCACCTGATCCGTCTCTGGACTCGCGAGGAAGGGCGCCGCTCTTTCCACGCCTGAGCCCACCTTCGGGCGCCGGCCGGCCACGCGTAAACGGGCGGATTCACAGGCCCCCCGTGATACAACTTGAAATCGGTGGTCGATCTCCACACCTTCTCCATCGCGGCGCGCGACCGGGAGACAGGCGCGTTCGGCGTCGCGGTCGCGACGGCGCGGCCTAACGTCGGCAGTCTCGTGCCGTGGGTCTCGGCGCGTGGCGCGATCGCCACGCAGGCACGCGTGAACACCGAGCTCGGCCGACAAGGGCTGGCGCTGCTCGCGCAGGGCGTACCGGTCGACGTCGCGTTGAGCGCGCTCCTCCGGAAGGACGGAGATCGCGAGATCCGTCAAGTCCACGGGCTGGACGCCGAGCGTGCGTTCTGCCACACCGGAACGGGCTGCGTCCCGTGGTGCGGTCACGAGCAAGGCGACGGCTTCACGATCGCGGGCAACATGCTGGCCGGTCCCGACGTCGTGGGCGCGATGGCCCGGACGTTCCGCGCCAACGGCGAGCGGCGGGATCTCTCGGAGCGCCTCTTGCTGGCTCTCGAAGCGGGCCAGGCGGCCGGCGGCGACAAGCGCGGCAAGCAATCCGCGGCGCTCCTGGTCGCCGCCATCCGCGAGCCGCGCATGTATCACAACCTCCGCGTCGATGACCACGCCGACCCGGTCGCGGAGCTGCGGCGCATCTGGGCGGTCGTGGTCGCCCACACCGGGCAGATCGAGGCCGAATACGGTCGCGAGGCAGGGCGGCTCTTCGGCCGGGTCAAGTACTGACATGTCGAGGTCCTGCGCGCCGCAGGCCGTCACGGGGCTGGGGCCCCGCCGGCCGAGGCGCGACTATGAATTGAGGAGGGTCGCCATGAAGCTCCGGGCGATTCCGTGGCTCGTCGGGCTGATCGCGCTGGCGACGGGCTCTCTCGCCGAGGCGAAGACGTACCGGTGGGTCAACGACCAGGGCGTCGTCACCTATTCGGACCAGCCACCCCAGGTCCGGCCGGTCGAGGGTGAGCGCGACGCGCTGATCGCCGAGGCGCTGGACATCTCGGGGATCAAGAAGACGCTCGACACGGTTCCGGCGCACATCCGGAACCAGTTCGAGGCGCGCCAGACGACGCTCAAACCCGAGGACAAGGCGCGCGTGGCCAGGATCCTCAGCGATGCGTTTCGGCCCGACGGCCTCAACAGCGCGGTCCGCGGCGCCTTTCGGACGAACTACGATCCGCAGCGGATGGGCGTTGTGATGGCTCAGCTCCGGTCGCCGCTCTTCCGGAGAATCGCGGCCCTGGAGCTCGCCGCCAGCGAGCCAGGGGCGAAGCAGGATCTCGAGCGCTTCGCGATGGGGCTCCAGGGGGACATCCCACCGCCCGCCCGTGTCGCGCTCGTCCAGCGCCACGAGGCGGCCATGCGCAGCGCCGAGCTGCAGATCGAGATGGGCGTCGTCGCGTTCCGGGCGGTCGTGCGGTCGCTCGAGCCCATCGTACCGTCCGAGAAGCGGCCCACCGCGCGCGAGACGGAGCTCGCCGAGCGCACGCTGCGCGCCCAGCAAGAGAACCTGGTTCGCTCGGCGCTGGTGCGCTGGCTCTACACGTATCGCTCGCTGAGCGACGAGGAGCTGGCGGAGTACGTGGCCTTCGGCGAGTCGGACGCGGGACGCTGGTTCGTGACCACCCAGCGCAAGGGCTTGCTCGACGCGATGCGGCTAGCGATGGATATGGCCGCCCGCCAGATGGCGGCCGCGTTTCCCCCGAAGCGCTAGCGGGGGGCGCGCCGCTCCTCGAGGAGCTTCAGGAACCGCGGGTCCTTCTTGAGGCTGGCCAGCGAAGGGTCCAGGCTCAGGTACTCGATCTTGTCGTAGCCGAGCTCGAGCGCCTTGGCGAGCCACGCGAAGGCCTGGTCCGCGTCGCCGAGGCGCGCGTAGACGCGGGCCGCGTTGTAGGCGGCCCCGGGATCGTTGGGACGAGCTTCCGCGCCCTTCAACGCGCCGGCGACCTGGTCCTGGCGCTCCTGGGTGATCGCCTTGTTCTTGATCGCGCTCTCGAGGTTCGTGCGAGCCGTCGCGTTCGCCGGATCGCGCTGGACCAGGTCCTCGAGCTCGCGGACGGCGTCGTCGTAGAGACCCTTCTTGGTATAGAGGCTCGCGAGGTTGTTGCGCGCGATCCCATTGCCCGGGTCGAGCTCGAGCGCCTTGCGGTACGCGGCAACGGCGTCGTCGATGCGTCCCTGCCGCTCGTACGCGTACGCCAGGTTCGCCTGGACGACGGCGGACTTCGGCGCCCCCTCGGCAGCCTGCTGGAGCTCGGTGACGGCCTCGTCGAGCTTGCCTTCCTTCAGCAGCGCCGCGCCACGCGCGTTCTGCTGGGCCGCCGCGTCGGCGCGCTTCTGGTCAGCAGTCTTGTCCTGCCCCTGGGCGACTCCCACCAGAAGCGCGCAGAGCGCCAGCGCGAAGAGCGTTGACTTCACTATTGGATGCGCTCACGCCAGGAGCGGACCTGCTTCAGGAACCCCGGCGCGGGAATCGGATTGCTCGGCAGCTGTTGATTCGTCGTGGCGGTAATCGCCGACGCGGTGGCCGATCCCGAGCCCGACGGGGGCGTCACGATGACGATCGGCATCGAGGCGATCCCCTGGCCGATGGTCGTGGAGCGAGTCACCGACGCGTCGGTCGAGCTGAGCGCCGTGCCCGTGCTGAAGTTGATGGCCGCGTAACCGGTCTGCATCTGGACCGAGTAGAGCTTGGCCGTCCCGCCGCCGCTCGTGCACGTGACGGTGCTGGTCGGCGTGAAGCCGGAGAACAGGACGTCCATGTTGAAGACGTTCGCCGGGTCGAGCACCTTCTCGTTGGTGCCGAGCTGGAAGAACCATCCGCCCGACGCCGTGCCGTTGGTCGACGTCACGTTCGCGAGGTTGCTCTCCGTCAGCGCGGCGCTGTTCGACATGTTCGTCGTTTCTTTGATGCCGTAGAAGCGGTTCGACGCCGTACCGTTCGGATGGTTCCGGTCACCGGTGCCGAGGAAGACCCAGAGGTTCATGGCGGAGTCGTAGGCAAGCGCAGGGGCGCCGTAGAAGCCTTGCGCCGGATAGAACTCGCCGGAGGCCGGCGGATTCGCCTGACTCGGGGCCGCGGTGAAGAGCCGCTTGCCCGCCCAGCTGGACGTCGCACTCGCCGAGACGTCGAACTTCCAGAGCTGGCCGCCCACGTCACCGATGTACACCCGGTCGACGTAGCCGTCGTTGTTCAGGTCGACCGCGGTCGAGTTCTCAGCGAGGCTGAAGTTCATGTACTGACGGTCGTCCGCCGTGCCGTCCTTGTAGTATTCCCAGAGCTTCGTGCCGTTCGAGAGGTCTACGGCGAAGAACGCTTTGCCGTGCGAGTTGTTGCTCGCCGTGTCGTATCCTCCGCCGAAGAAGGCGACGTACTTGTCGCTCCCGCTGATCTTCACCTTGCCGATGGAGGGCTCGGACCACGTCTCTGCGATCTTCGAGTCGGTGAAGCTCCACATCCAAAGGGGGTTCGTGGTGTCCGTGATGTCCAGGGCGTAGTAGAAGGCCCCGCCCCGTCTCATACCGAAGACGACGATCGTCTTCCACGTGCTTCCGACTTTGATGTCCGTGGCGATCGGGCTCGAGTCCACGTAGAACTGGTGGTCTCCTCCGGTGTCGGTCAGAGTCTTCAGGTTGTCGAGGAGGTCCGGGGGGATGAAAGCCCAGAGCTCCACGCCATCGCTCTCACGGAACGCGTGGAGCATCCCGTCGTTGGCGCCGGCGATGAGCACCTTCGTCCGGCTGGCCTGGGCAGTCTTGAATGCCTGGTAACTCGAGTCGTTCAACGCCAGAACGGGAGGCGTCACCAAAACCGGGGTCGAATGGAAGATGTCGCCGAGCTTCCAGGCGCGCTCTTCCGTGGTGTTGCCATTCCCATTCTCGTCGTAGGCGTCGATTCCGCGGACGAAGTCGATGATCTTGTCGCGCTCGGTACTGCTCGAGGCGCCGAGCAGGGACTGGGTAATGGGGGAGTTGCTCTTCGTGAACGCCTGCCGGGCGCCGCCGACGACCGTGTAGATCGTCCGGTTCGCGGCCGGCGTCGTGCTCAAGACCTGGCCGGCTTCCCAGACCAGGGCCGAGGTCAAAGGGACGCCCTGGGCGTCCACCGGGACCAGGCCGCTGGAGTCCCGCTGGTAGGCCTTCAGGTAGCCGCGCCAGAACGGGATGGACGGGTCGGACCTGAACGCGGCGAGATAGGCCTTCGTGCTTCCGGTCGTGCTGGTCGTCGGCACGACCGGCGTCGCGAAGGTGAAAGTGGCCTGGACGATGCGGCGGATCGCATCCTGAAGCGCCTTCTGCAGCTGGGTCTCATCGTCCGAGATGTAGAACTGGCCGCCGCCATTCTTGGCCGCGGAGGAGAGCGTCGCGTACGCCGCGTCCGTCTCCGCCTGCGTGGTGTTGACGGTCACTCCAAAGCCGACCGTGTGAACGATGACGTTCTGCGTTCCCGTGAGCGAGGTCGTTTGGTGGTCCTGGGTGAAGCGGTTCGTCGCCTCCGCCGGCATCGTCCTGCTTCCGGAGGTCTGCATCCCGTCCGTGATGAAGATGACGAAGTTCGGCTGGCACTCGAGCTGGATCGGGCCCGTTGAAGCCGACCAAGGCACCGCCGACACCGTCCCGGCCGAGGTCGGCAGGTTCTTGTAGTACTGGCCCACATCGTAGAGCGCATCGCCCAGCGGCGTATCCGCGGTCGGGGAGAGCCCATTGACGGCGTTATGCAGCGTCGTGACGCTCGATCCGATCGGCGCGACCACACGGGCGCCGCGATGGCCCGATGTCGTGTCGAAGAGGGTGAAAGGACTCGAGTACCAGAACGTCATTACTCCAAATCGCACACCCTGCACGCTGTCGATGAGCGTGTTAATGACATCCTGGGCAATCTGCATCTTCGGCTTGGTGCAGGCACCACCGCTGGCGCAGGTCCCGTTCAGATAGTTGAGGTAGTTGCCCGTGAAGAGATTGACCGTCGAGCCGCCGATGCTTCCTGACCAGTACCCGACCGTGTTCAGGGCGGTCCGGGCGGCCGCGTCGTTCGATCCACCCACCGACGCGACATCGTTGGCGTAGCTCGTGTATGTCGAGCTCGAGCCGCTCTTGTACACCTTGACCGAGGCGCAGGGCTGGTAGGTTATGTTGCCCTTCTTCCCTGACGGATCGCAGTTGTTGAGAACGGCGTAGTAGGCAGCGGTGCCCACCGGGGGCGGCGCGTCGAAGGCGTTCGACGGGGCGCTGTCGGCCATGCTGCCCGAGTTGTCGATCAGGAGCATCACGTTCGGCTGGATGTTGGCGCCGAAGATGTCGCTGTCGTCGGCGAACACCGCCGGGGGTGGCTGCAGCACCAGGAAGGCGGCGCCGAAGAAAAAAGCTGTCAAGCGTTTCATGGTAGACCTCACTGTGCGACTGGCCCGTAGGAGACCTGGGCGTCAATCGTGCGCTGGGCGCTGCGGGGTCCAGTCCCCGAGCCCGTGACCGCATAGTTGTAAAAGACGAATCCGCCGGGGTTGTAGCCCGTCCCGCTGCCGATCGAGTACCCGGCCTTCTGGAGCGTGCTCAGGAAGCAGTTCGAGTCGGCGCCAGCCCCGGCCGCAACCGAATACGAAAAGGCGCCGATCGCCGTCGCAGCTTGCACACACGTCGGGCCGCCCGGCGTGACCGTGTTGATGCCGACGTTGACCCCCGCGTCGGCGGCGAAGAAGCTGCCTTCCGCCCACATCGTGCCGTACGCGATGTCACCCTCGGTGCTGGACATCCGCACCAGGAAGACGCCCGACACCAGCAGCATGACCATGATGAAGATGGCCATCACGGTCGCGATGCCGCGCTCGTCGGCGCACTGACGCCACAGGTCACGCATATTCAGGTCTCCCTCAGGGATTCCGCAGCCTCACGTCGGAGGCGAGGGTGTAGGTCTGGGCCGGCTGGCCGGGCACGCTCTCGCGGGCCGTCACCATGATGACGATCCGCCGCACGGCCGCCCGCTCCGTCGTGGTCGCGAAGGCCGGCGCGACTCCAAAGGCCTGCCCGTCGAGGTTGTAGGGAGCCGTCGGAGGATTCGGGATCGGATTGTTCGCCGAATCGAAGTAGGCGAACGTGAGCGCCGTGACGCTCTCGGCCAGGAGCTGGCCGTTGGCGCACGTATACGACGCGGCGGTCCCGATTGCGCCCCTGACCCTTCTGAGTCCAGTGTTGTCGAGGCAGAAGGTGAAGGCGTTGCTCGCGCCGGACCCATCGAGGTCTCCGGCGATCGCCAGGGCCGACTCGCTCGCGGCCTGGATCCGATTGGACAGGTCGTTCGCCGTGTCGGTGTCGATGTTCTCCGGGAAATATCCGGTCATCCGGATCTGCCGGGCCATCGTGTCCATCGCGACCCGGGCGTTCTGCTGGACGTCGAGCTTCCGCTCGCTGGTCTGGTACGCCCGGTGGCTCGGGTCGAAGACCTGGAAGATCCCCACGAGAATGAGCAGGAAGATGCTCATGGCGACCATGAGCTCCACCAGCGTGAATCCGGCCTGGCCGCGAAGCGTGGAGGAGCGCATCAGAACATGCTCACGATGATGGTGCTGAGCGTCACGGTGGTCGGCGGCGTGCTGGGCATCGTGATCGTCACGCAGGCGCGGCGCAGGGTCGGACTGACGGGACCGGGGCAGTTGGCGGCGTCGTTGACCCAGACCCTCGCGCTAGCCCCGACGGTTTGCACGGTGCCCCAGGCGGCGGTCTCCGCGGCTGTGAAGGTGAAGCCGTTCCCCGATCCGGCCAGCATGTAGCGCCAGCGGCGGGCGATCGCGCTCTCAGGGGCGCCCAATCCAGCGATGACTCCCGTATTGCTCGAGGTGTCGACGCCGTTCAGGTTGCTGAGGTTGTTGAAAGGGACGTCGCCGATGTCCTCGAGGATGTGCCGCGCCCCGGTCACGGCCACGGTCAGCCTTCCCGCGTCGGCGATCTGGCGGTACCCGACCGGGAACATGCTGGCCAGGGTCAGCAGCGCGACGACCAGGATCATCGATGCCACCAGGACCTCGACCAGCGTGAACCCGCGGCGGTCGCCCAGGGGCATCGCGATCTTCCCGCCCATCATCGTCACGCTCCTCATGGGCATGCAGCTCCGGGGGCCTGGACCCGGATCCGCCCGGACGGGTTCACGCAGACGTCGAGCGACCCCGTGGCCGTAGAATTCTGGACGCGCAGGAAGCCCGCGGCGGTCGCCGCGCCGAGCGAGCTGAACGTGATCGTCGGACCCAGGGTGATGCGGGAGGCGTTTTCCAGCTTTCTCCAGCCCGAGCCATCTGTTTCGGGCCCCGTGTACACGGCGGCCGTCGGGCACGGCACTACCGCGCCCGAGCAGAACCGCATCCGGTTGCTCGGGTTCGTCTGCGTCTCGACGCTGTACGAGAGGCCCCGCGTGACGGCGAGCTGGCGGGCCTGGTTCAGCGAGACCACGAGCACGCGCGCCGCGCTGTCGGTCTCCTGTGCCCGCGAATAGCTCAAGTACAGCGGAAAGCCGATCACGCATAGGATCGAGATCACGGCGATCAACACGAGGAGCTCGGCGAGCGCGTAGCCGGCCGAGTCCATCCGGAAATTTCGCCCCAGTCTCGTGGTCTGATTGGTCACGTTCAACCCGCGTGGATCACAAGTCGCAGCGATGCGAATGTCCATCCGAGGCCAGGTGGAGCAATGGGTGTGCCACGGCTCCTGGGCCGAGGAAACGCGGACTTGGCGAGTCTGCCGGAGAGTCAGTGACAAATTGCTAAGCGCAGCGTGACAAATATTGGCCCATTCCGCAAATTGGCCAACGATTCCGAAAAGGTAGCGCGAGCCGCCGGCATCCTTTAGTAACCGGAGTGTATACTAAGCCGGCTTGACCCTTGGAGAGGTGGCCGAGTCGGCCGAAGGCAGCCGCCTGCTAAGCGGTTACAGGGGCAAAACCTCTGTCCCGGGTTCGAATCCCGGCCTCTCCGCCAATACACTCGACCGGAAGCACCACGAGCGCCGAGGCATCCTCGGCGCCCGTGGCGAGCCCATGACTCGACCGTTACTTCTTCTTTTCCAGCGTCACTCCGGCGGCCTTCGCAGCCTCGTCGTACTTGGCTTCCGACTCCGCGTGCTTGCCCGCCTGATGGAGCGACCAGGCTTCCGCCGCGAGCTGCTTCGTGGTCGCGGCGGACGCGTCGGCGCGGTTGCCGACCGCCTTGTCGATCTGGGCTTGCAGCATCGGGCATTGAGTTGCCAGTGCAGGACCAGCGGCCGAAGCGACCAAGACCAGAGCCATGACGTAACGCTTCATCTGTCTCCTCCTTTGGGGGCAATCGGACGGGACGATTGCCGGGATCATCGGGGCGATCGGTGGCCGTGTCAAGAGTGGCTCGTGCAATAACCAGGAGGTGTTGATCGTGGCGCAGCGACCCGGTAGTGGCTTGATGATGGCCGGAGCCATGATCGCTTTCGCCGGCTTTTGTATCGTGCTGGTCAAGGTGTTCAATGTGCCCGACTACGGGGTTCTCGTGGTGGTCGGGATCGGCATGTTCGGGCTCGGGCTCATTCGCCGATTCACCAGCAAGGACCAACGAGGGGACCGGTAGTCCCCTCGCACCGGCCAGGCGGGTGGTGTATCGTAAGTGCCCGTTGCGCCCTTAGCTCAGGTGGACAGAGCGTCGGACTACGAATCCGAAGGCCAGAGGTTCGAATCCTCTAGGGCGCACCACACTTACAGAGCGGCAACAACCTCTTGCGCTGAGACTT
>Ga0066709_100002363_pt1 | contig 13703 bp, 13 predicted proteins | sample GraSoiAngelo_158_FD_79665 | JGI IMG/M metagenome (GOLD analysis project Ga0066709, IMG submission 79665) | Grasslands soil microbial communities from the Angelo Coastal Reserve, California, USA - 14_1009_16_30cm | ecosystem: Environmental > Terrestrial > Soil > Grasslands | place: USA... | reverse complement strand
CACGAACGAGATCCAGCGCGACCTCATCTCCGTCTTCGGTCTCGGCATGCCGATGGCATCGCGGTAGGGCACGAAGGAGCGACCCATGGACTTCTCGTTCAGCGAAGAGCAGGAAGCGGTGCGTGACCTCGCCCGACAGATCCTCGGCGAGCGGGTCACCCACGAGCGGCTCAAGGAGTTCGAGGGGGGCACCGAGCTCGTGGACCGCGCCACGTGGGCCGAGCTGGCCAAGGCCAACCTGCTCGGGATCGCCCTGCCCGAAGACGTCGGCGGCAGCGGCCTCGGCTTCATCGAGGTCTGCCTGCTCCTCGAGCAGGTGGGGCGTACGGCCGCGCCGCTCCCCGTCCTGCCCGCGATCGTGATGGGCGCGCTCCCGCTCGCCGAGTTCGGCTCCGCCGAGCAGCGATCGCGGTATCTGCCGGGTGTCGTCGCGGGCGACCTGATCTTGACCGCCGCGCTCGTGGAGTTCGGCGCCGACCCCGCACGACCGACGACCGTGGCCCGGCCCGACGGCGACGGCTGGCGCCTCGACGGCGTCAAGATCTGCGTTCCCGCCGGGCTGTCGGCCGATCGCATCCTCGTGCCCGCGCGCACAGGTGAGGACACGGTCGGCGTGTTCCTCGTCGACCCCGACGCCGGTGGCGTGACGCGCCAGCGCCAGGACACGACGAGCGGCCGGCCGGAGGCGCGCCTCGAGCTTTCGGGCGCCCCCGGGGAGCTGATCGGCGGGGCCGGTGACGGCGCAGCCATCGTCGAATGGATCGTCGAGCGCGCGACCGTGGGCCTGTGCGCGCTCGCCATCGGGGTCTGCGAAGAGGCGCTGCGGATGACCGCGGAGTACACGAAGACGCGCGAGCAGTTCGACCGGCCCATCGCTACCTTCCAGGCCGTGGGCCAGCGCGCCGCCGACGCCTACATCGACACCGAGGCGATCCGCCTGACCGCGTGGCAGGCGGCGTGGCGCATCTCGGCCGGCCTTCCTGCCGCCCACGAGGTGGCCATCGCCAAGTTCTGGGCGGCCGAAGGGGGACAGCGCGTCGTGCACGCAGCCGTGCACCTGCACGGTGGCATCGGGGTCGACAAGGACTATCCGCTGCACCGCTACTTCCTGCTGGCCAAGCAGATCGAGCTGACGCTGGGCGGCACCACACCGCAGCTGCTGAAGATCGGCGCCATGCTCGCGGCCGAGCCGGTCTGAGCGGGCGCACGCACGCGCGGGTCAGTGGACGGCACCCTCCGCCCGCAGCGCGGCGATGGCGTCGTCGTCGTAGCCGAGCTCGCGTAGCACCTCGTCGGTGTGCTCGCCGAGTTGCGGCGGCATCGACCGCACCTGCCACGGAGTGCCCGCGAAGTCCGCGGGTGACGAGATCATCGTTGCCGTGCCGCCCTCGTCGGGGACCTCGACGAAGGCGCCGGCGGCAGCCATCTGCTCGTCGGCCAGCACCTCGTCGACCGTGTGGACCGGCGCTCACCACATGTCCTCACGATCGAACGCCTCGCCCCACGCGTCGCGCGTCCGTGTGGCGAAGATCTCGTCGAGCAGCCCGATGAGCTCGGTGCAGTTGCGCCGGCGAGCTGAGCCGGTCGCGAACCGCGGGTCGTCGAGCCACTCGGGCCGCTCCACCGCCCGGGCCAGGTCGGGCCAGTGGCGGTCGCCCTCCAGCCCGAGCAGCCAGAACCAACGCCCGTCGCAGTCCTGGTAGCAGCTGACGACCGGATTCTTGATCGTCGTGCGAGTCGCGGTGGCGATCGGCACCCCGAAGCGCAGCGCGGTGTTGAGGTCGAAGCCGACGGTGTACGCGCCCTGCCGCAACAACGAGGTTGACACGACCTGCCCGCGACCCGTGCGATCGCGTGAGACGAGGGCGGCGCAAACGGCACCCGCCGCGGTCATCGCCACCGTGTGGTCGCCCATACCGCCGCGCTGGAACGGTGGCACGCCTCCGGGCGCCGTGAGCATGTGGGCGATGCCCGCCCGGGCCCAGAACGCGCCGATGTCGTACGCGGCGCGTTCGCGCTCCGGGCCGGTCAGGCCATAGCCGGTGATCGCGGCGTACACGAGCTCCGGGTTGCGCGCCGTGAGCGGCTCGGGGTCGAGGCCGAGACGCGCGAGCGCCGCGAGCCGAACGTTGGTGACGAACACGTCGGCGTCGTCGATGAGCCGCATTGCGATCGCGTGACCCGCGGGCACCGCGAGGTCGACGACGATGCCGCGCTTGCCCCGGTTGTCGAGCTCGAACGGCGGGTTGAACGGAAGGTCACCGCCGAGCATCCCGGCGAACTGCCGGGCCGGGTCACCGGTGCGCGGCTCGATCTTGATCACGTCTGCGCCCCAGTCGGCGAGGATGCCCCCGGCTCCGGGCCCCGCCACCCACACCCCCAGCTCGACGACGCGCACGCCTTCCAGTGGCCCGGGCACCGCGGGATCGTAGACGAGAACTGGAACGTGTTCTCGCCGAGCGCGATAGTGAGCACCCATGGAGACGGCCGGCGCGGTGGAGCGAACGATCACGTTCGAGGGCTGTCTGAACTTCCGCGACCTCGGCGGGTACGCGACACGCGACGGTCGCGTCGTGCGGTGGCGCCGGCTGTTCCGCAGCGACTCACTCCATCGCATGAGCGCGTCCGACGTGGCCCGGCTGCTCGACGAGCTGGGTGTGGTGACCGTCGTCGACCTGCGCACACGCACCGAACGCGAGCGGGGTGGCCCGGTGCCGGCCGAGTCGTCGGGGGCCACGCGTTCGCTGCACGTCCCGATGGTCGACGAGCTCTTCGCCGACCGGGACGCGCGGCCGCGCGCCACCACGCGCGTCACAACACGCGTCACCGACATGGGCGAGGGCTACGCGGCGATGCTCGGGCTCGCAGGTGAGCAGGTGGCCACCGTGCTGCGGCTCCTGGCCGAGCCCGACGTGTACCCGGCGGTGTTCTTCTGCGCCGCCGGGAAGGACCGCACGGGTGTGCTGGCCGCGATCCTGCTCGCGGTGCTGGGGGTCGACGACGACGACATCGTGGCCGACTACGCGCTCACCGATTCGGTCGCGCGGGCCATCCTCGACCGAGCCAGTCGCGAGCTGCCGCTCTACGAGGATCTCTGGAAGTCGCTGCCGCCCGACGCGCGCGGCGCGCCGGCGCGCGTCATGCGGTCGATGCTGGCTGCGATCGAGCGGAAGCACGGCTCCACCCTCGCGTTCGTGGAGGCCCTCGGCGTGGGGCCCGAGGTCGTCGAGCGCCTCCGGCACGGGTTGCTCTCGAGCCCCAACGCTGATCGGAGATGGCAGTGAGCGCAACCACCGAGACGTTGACCCGCAGCCAGGCGGCCCGGCGGAGCCGGGTCATCGAGGCCGCGTTCCAGCTCGCGGGTGAGGGCGGCTACGACGCGGTGCAGATGCGTGACGTCGCCAGCACGGCCAGCGTGGCCCTCGGCACCATCTACCGCTACTTCTCGTCGAAGGACCACCTGCTGGCCGCGTGTCAGGTCGAGTGGTCGAAGGACGTGCAGCGCAGGCTCGCCCAGCGCCCGCCGGCGGGCGACACACCCGCCGAGCGGGTGGTCGACGTCGTGCGGCGTGCCACCCGGTCGATGGAGCGCCGGCCGCCACTGGCCGCCGCCCTCATCACCGCCATCTCCTCGCCCGACCCGGCCGTCTCGGACTGCCAGCAGGAGACCACGGTCGTGATGGGCGAGGTGCTGTCGAGCGCGATGGACGGTGTCGAGGTCGAGCTCCGCGACACGGTCGTGCGCATCCTGTCGCACGTCTGGTTCTCGACGCTGCTGGGCTGGGTCAACGGGTGGTACCCCGTCAGCCAGGTGGGTGACGACCTCGAGGACGCGGCGCGCCTGCTCCTGCAGAACGCCTGACCCGGGGGTTTTGGCGGGCAAAACTGGAATGTGTTCTACTCGTCCGCATGAGTGGGATCTGCGACGGACGGGTGGTGATCGTGACGGGCGCGGGCCGCGGCATCGGCCGCGCCCACGCCTTGGAGTTCGCCCGTCAGGGGGCGAAGGTCGTCGTCAACGACCTCGGCGCCGAGCTCGACGGACGGGGTGGCTCCACCGGTCCCGCGGGCGAGGTCGTCGACGAGATCCGGGGCATGGGGGGCGAGGCCATGGCCAACGGCGACGACGTCGCCGACTGGGACGGGGCCGAGCGCCTGGTGAGATCGGCCATCGACGCGTTCGGCCGCCTCGACACGCTGGTCAACAACGCCGGCATCCTGCGCGACCGCATGCTCGTGAACATGAGCGAGGACGACTGGGACGCGGTGATGCGCGTCCACCTGAAGGGTCACTTCTGCCCGACGCGCCACGCCGCGGCATACTGGCGCGAGCAGACGAAGGCGGGCGAACGGGTGGAGGCCCGCGTCGTGTTGACCAGCTCGGGCGCGGGGCTCTACGGAAACGTGGGCCAGGCCAACTACTCGGCGGCGAAATCCGGCATCGCCACCCTCGCACGCGTGGCGGGTGCCGAGCTCGGCCGCTACGGCGCGACCGTCAACGCGATCGCTCCCGCGGCGCGCACACGCATGACCGAGGGGCTCTTCGCCGACATGATGGCGAAGCCCGAGCAGGGCTTCGACGCGATGGCGCCCGAGAACATCGCCCCGCTCGTGGTCTGGCTCGGGAGCGCGGAGTCCGGTGACGTCACCGGCCAGGTCTTCGAGGTCGGCGGTGGACGCATTTCGGTCACCGACAACTGGCGGCACGGGCACGGAGTCGACCGGGGCGACCGCTGGGAGCCCGCTGACATCGGTCCGGTCGTGCGCGACCTGCTGGCCAAGACCGAGCCGGTCAAGGTGATCGGCGCCCGGTAGGGGGCGCGTCCGAATGGACTTCGACGACACCGCGGAAGAGGCGGCGTTCCGCGCCGAGGTCCGTGCCTGGCTGGTCGCGCACGCACGCCCGAAGTCCGGCGATGCCGACTTCTCCCGGCACTACCACACCGCGGTCGTCGACGACGACGCGGAGGCGGCGCACGTGCGGCGGTGCAAGCGCTGGCAGGGCACCCTCTACGAGGGGGGCTGGGCCGGCATCACGTGGCCGAAGGAGTACGGCGGACGCGGCGCGTCGTCGGTGGAGGCGATGATCTTCAACCAGGAGCAGGCCGCGTTCGACGTGTCGGCGGGCGTGTTCTCGGTTGGCATCGGCATGGCCGGACCCACGATCATCGCGCACGGCACGGAGGCCCAGAAGGAGCGGTGGCTCGACCCGCTGCTGCGCGGAGAGCGGATCTGGTGCCAACTGTTCAGCGAGCCGGGCGCGGGCTCCGACCTCGCGGGCCTGGCGGCCCGCGCCGTGCGCGACGGCGACGAGTGGGTGGTCAACGGCCAGAAGGTGTGGACGTCCGGCGCCCACTACAGCGACCTCGGGATCCTGCTCGCGCGCACCGACCCCGACGCGCGCAAGCACCGGGGCATCACGTTCTTCGTGGTCGACATGGCGACGCCCGGCATCGAGGTGCGCCCGCTCCGCCAGATCACCGGACGGACCCATTTCAACGAGGTCTTCCTCACCGACGTCCGCGTCCCGGCGGACAACGTGCTCGGCGAGGTGAACGGCGGCTGGGGCGTCGCCCTCACCACCCTCGCCAACGAGCGCGCCCTCATCGGCAGCGGTGGGGGCATGGCGTTCGGCGACCTGGTGCGCCTGACCCGTGAGCTCGATCGCGCCGATGACGCCATGAGCCGCCAGGGCCTCGTCGACGCGTTCATCCGCTTCGAGGTGCTGAAGTATCTCGGCTACCGGGTGCAGACCGCGATCAGCCAGGGACGGATGCCCGGCCCCGAGAGCTCCGTGTTGAAGCTGGCCTACTCGCGGCATGTGGCGCGTACAGGCGATCTGGCACTCGCGCTCGAGGGAGCCAAGGGGATGTTGCTGGAAGGAGCGCCCCACCACGGGTTCTGGCAGCAGCAGTTCCTCAACCAGTGGGGCATCCGCATCGGGGGCGGCACCGACGAGGTGCAGCGCAACGTCATCGGCGAGCGGGTGCTGGGCCTCCCACGCGAGCCGCGCCCCGACAAGGACGTGCCCTTCCGCGAGCTGGCCCGGGCCGTCGCGCGCTGATCGAAGGGCGCGACACCTGAGGGTGCGGCCACAGGAACGCGTTCTACTCCGCTGCTAGATTCGGTCCTCGGATGCACCTCGACTACACGCCCGACCAGCAGGCGCTGCGCAAGGAGCTGCGCGCCTACTTCGACGAGCTGTTGACCGACGAGGTGCGCGCTGCGCTCGGCGTGTCGGGCGAGGGGAGCCCGTTGTTCCGCACCCTCGTCGCGAAGATGGGGGCCGACGGGTGGCTCGGGGTCGGCTGGCCGAAGGAGTACGGCGGGCAGGGCCGGCCACCCACCGACCAGTTCATCGTCTTCGACGAGGTGCAACGTGCCGGCGCCCCGTTCCCGTTCGTCACCGTCAACACGGTCGGGCCCACGATCATGCGGTTCGGCACCGAGGCGCAGAAGGCGCAGCTGCTCCCCGCCATCCTCCGGGGCGAGCTGAACTTCGCCATCGGCTACACCGAGCCCGAGGCGGGCACCGACCTCGCCTCGCTGCGCACGCGGGCGGTGCGCGACGGCGACGAGTACGTCGTCAACGGGAACAAGGTCTTCACGAGCGGAGCCAACCAGGCCGACTACGTCTGGCTGGCGGTGCGCACCGATCGCGACGCGCCGAAGCACAAGGGCATCTCGATCATCCTCGTGCCTACGTCGTCGCCCGGCTTCACGATCACCCCGATCGTCACCGTGGGCGGCGCCGTGACGACGGCGACGTACTACGACGACGTGCGCGTCCCTGTGGCGAACCTGGTCGGACGCGAGAACGACGGCTGGCGCATGATCACCACCCAACTCAACCACGAGCGGGTGGGCCTCGCCGCCATCGGTGGCCTCGCCCACCGGCTCTACGACGACGTGGTGGCGTGGGCCCGCGAGACCGGCGCGCTCGACACTCCCTGGGTGCAGCTCGACCTGGCCCGCGCGCACGCCCGCCTGGAGGCGATGAAGCTCCTGAACTGGCGCATGGCGAGCGACATCGCGGCCGACCGGCTGAGCCCGGCCGACTCGTCGGCGGTGAAGGTCTACGGCACCGAGACCCTGATCGAGGTGTACCGCACGCTGCTCGCCATCCTCGGTCCTGTCGGCTACCTGCGTGCGGGCTCGCCCGGCGCCCCCCTGCGCGGCGAGGTCGAGCGTGCCGCGCGCGCCGCGCAGATCAACACCTTCGGGGGTGGCGTCAACGAGGTCCAGCGCGAGATCGTGGCCTCGGTCGGCCTGAAGATGGCGCGGCAGCCGCGGTGAGCGAGCACCATGCCGACCTGCTCGAACGGCTGAAGGCGTTCGAGGGCCGCGACGTGGGCGCGGCCGAGGTGGGCCCCGATCCCGTCAACCAGCCGATGATCAGGCACTGGGTCGAGGCGATCGGCGACGAGAACCCCGTGTACACCGACGCCGACGCAGCTGCCGCGTCGGTGCACGGTGGGATCGTGGCGCCTCCCGTGATGCTCCAGGCGTGGGTGATGCGCGGCCTCCGGCCTCGTCCGGTTGCGGATGGTAGCCCGCGCGACGAGCTCATGCGCCTGCTCGACGACGCCGGCTTCACCTCAGTCGTGGCCACGGACTGCGAGCAGGAGTACCACCGCTACGTGCGCCCCGGCGACCACCTGCGCACGACCACGACGATCGAGTCGGTGTCCCCCGAGAAGCAGACCGCGCTGGGCGCGGGCCACTTCGTCACCACCCGCGTGAGCTACCACGACCAGCACGGCGAGCTGGTGGGCTCGATGCGCTTCCGCATCCTGAAGTTCAAGCCCCCCGAGAAGCGCGAGAGGGGCGCGGCGGCCGAACCGCGCCCGAAGCGCCCGCGTCCGGCGATCACCCAGGACAACGCGTTCTTCTTCGAGGGCGCCGCCCAGGGCAGGCTCCTCATCCAGCGGTGCGCGTCGTGTGGGCGTCTGCGGCACCCACCGGGGCCGATGTGTGGCGCGTGCCGGTCGCTCGAGTGGGACACGGTGGACGCGAGCGGTCGGGGCGTCGTGTACAGCTACGTCGTCAACCACCATCCGCAGGTCGCGGCGTTCGACTACCCGCTCGTCGTCGCGCTCGTCGAGCTGGAAGAAGGCACGCGCCTGGTGTCGAACGTCGTCGGCGTCGACGCGCACGACGTTCACGTGGGCATGCCCGTCGAGGTCGAGTTCGTGGCGTTCGACGACGAGCTCACGCTGCCGCAGTTCCACCCCGCGGCCGGAGACGCGAGCTGATGGACTTCGCGTTCAGCGAGGAGCAGGAGGCGGTGCGCGCCCTCGCCGCGCAGATCTTCGCGGGTCATGCATCCACGGCCCGGGTGAAGGACGTCGAGGCGGGCGACGAGCGGTTCGACCGGGCGGTGTGGGCCGAGCTCGCCGGCGCGAACCTCCTCGGCATCGCGCTGCCCGACGAAGTCGGGGGGAGCGGCTTCGGGGTCATCGAGCTGTGCCTGCTGCTCGAGCAGCAGGGTCGCACGGTGTCGCCCGTCCCGCTGTGGCCGACGCTCGTGCTCGGTGCGCTCCCGATCGCCGAGTTCGGCAGCGCCGACCAACGCGAGCGCTGGCTGCCGGGCGTCGTCGCGGGCGACGTCGTGCTCACCGCCGCGCTCGAGTCGTTCGGGCCGGAGCTGACCGCGCGGGCAGACGGTGCCGCGTGGCGCCTCGACGGCACCCGGTTGAGCGTGCCGGCCGCGCAGTCGGCGGCGCGGGTGATCGTTCCCGCACGCACCGACGCGGGCGTGCGCGCCTTCCTCGTCGACCCGAACGGCGACGGCGTCGAGCACCAGCGCGCGGAGACGACCAACCGCGAGCTCCGATCCCACCTGGTCCTCTCGGGCGCGCCCGCCGAGCCGCTCGGCGGCGCCGGGGTCGTCGAGTGGCTGCTGGACCGCGCCCTCGTCGGGCTCTGCGCGCTGCAGGTCGGCGTGTGCGAGGAGGCGCTCCGTCTGGCCGCCGCCTACACGTCGGAGCGGGTGCAGTTCGGGCGGCCGCTGTCGACCTTCCAGGGTGTGGCGCTCAAGGCCGCCGACGCGTACATCGACACGGAGGCGATGCGGGCCACGCTCTGGCAGGCGGCGTGGCGGCTCACCGAGGGCCTCGACGCGGCGCAGGAGGTGGCGGTGGCCAAGTGGTGGGCGGCGGACGGAGGCCAGCGCGTCGTGCACGCGACCCAGCACCTCCACGGCGGCATGGGGGCCGACGTCGACTATCCGGTGCATCGCTACTTCCTGTGGGGCAAGCAGCTGTCGGAGGAGCTGGGCGGCGCGAGCGCGCAGCTGGCCCGGCTGGGCGCAGCGATCGCCTCCCGCCCCATCGAAGGGGTGCGCCCGTGAAGTACGCGGATGTCAACGTGGGCGACGAGCTTCCGCCGCTGGCGGTGCCGCTGACGCGGACGTTGATCGTGGCCACCGCGATCGCGTCACGCGACTACCAGGACGTGCACCACGACCCGGACCTGGCGCGGGGGCGCGGGTCGGACGACATCTTCATGAACATCCTGAGCACGAACGGCTTCGTCGGTCGCTTCATCACCGACTGGGCGGGCCCCGATGCGGTTCTCAACAAGGTTGCCATCCGCCTCGGTGCACCGAACTACCCGGGCGACACGATGACGATGACCGGGAAGGTCACGGTCAAGCACGACGAGACGGGTACGGTCGAGGTCGCGGTCCGGGGCGCCAACAGTCGCGGCGACCACGTCACCGGCACGGTCTGGTTGACGCTGCCGACATGAGCGAGTCGAACGCGCTGAAGGACCGCGCCGCGATCGTCGGCATCGGGGCGACCGAGTTCTCCAAGCAGTCCGGGCGCAGCGAGCTGCGACTGGCCGTCGAGGCGACGGTTGCCGCGCTCGACGACGCCGGATTGCAGCCGTCCGACGTCGACGGGATGGTGACCTACACCCAGGACACCAATCCCGAGATCGAGATCGCACGCAACGTCGGGATCGGCGAGCTCTCGTTCTTCAGCCGCATCCACCACGGGGGCGGCGCCGCGTGCGGCACGATTCAACAGGCGGTCATGGCCGTCGCGACCGGGGTGGCCGAGGTCGTCGTCTGTTACCGCGCCTTCAACGAGCGCTCGGGCAACCGCTTCGGCGCGGGGGTGCAGAACCGTCCGGCGATGGCAAACGCGGAGAACGCACACTTCAGCTGGTACGCGCCGTTCGGCCTGCTCACTCCGGCGCAGTGGGTGGCGATGTTCGCCACCCGCTACATGCACGAGTTCGGCGCCGCCAGCGAGGACTTCGGGCGCGTGGCGGTCGCCGATCGCAGGCATGCAGCCACCAACCCCAAGGCCTGGTTCTACGAGAAGCCCATCACCATCGAGGACCATCAGCAGTCACGTTGGATCGTCGAGCCGCTCCACCTGCTGGACTGCTGCCAGGAGAGCGACGGTGCACAGGCGATCGTCGTGACGAGCGTGGCGCGCGCCCGCGACCTGGTCCACCCGCCTGCGGTCGTCCGCGCCGCCGCGCAGGGCGCGGGGCGCGACCAGGACATGATGACGAGCTACTACCGGGAGAGCATCTCGGGCCTGCCGGAGATGGCGCTGGTCGCCCGCCAGCTCTGGAACACGTCCGGCCTCGGCCCCGACGACATCGACGTCGCCATCATCTACGACCACTTCACCCCGTTCGTGCTCTGCCAGCTCGAGGAGTTCGGCTTCTGCGGCCGAGGCGAGGCCAAGGACTTCATACGCGACGGCGCGATCGAGCTCGGGGGCCGGCTCCCGGTGAACACGCACGGGGGCCAGTTGGGCGAGGCCTACATCCACGGCATGAACGGCATCGCCGAGGGCGTGCGTCAGGTGCGCGGCACGTCGGTCAACCAGGTCGACGCGGCCGAGCACGTGCTCGTCACCGCGGGGACCGGCGTGCCCACCAGCGGACTGATCCTCGGCCCCGACCACTGACCCGTTTTCACATCGCGGCGAGCACGCCGGCGCGCCCGCGGGCTTCGAACTCCCGCGCCAGCACGGCGACGTCATCGGCCGTCAGCCTCCGGTACGGCTCGTGCCGCGCCGGCTGCCACCACACGGGATCGTCGGTCTCCCACCGCTCGCGGCGGAGCACGCGCTTCAACACCTTGGCCGTGGGCGTCGTGGGGAGCGCGCCGGTGATGCGCACGAACCTCGGCGCCCACTTGGTGCCGAGATCGGACTGCTGCTCGAGGAAGCCGGCGAAGGCGTCGGGGTCGAACGTTGCGCCCGGCACCAGTTGCAGGGCGGCCATCACCCGGTCGCCGACGTCGGGGTCGGGCACCGCGTAGACGGCAGCCACCACCACGCCGGGAAAGCGGGCGAGGATGCGTTCGACGGGCGCGGCGGCGAAGTTCTCACCGTCGACGCGCAACCAATCGAAGTCGCGGCCCGCGAAGTACACGAACCCCTGCGCGTCCTTGTAGGCGAGGTCGCCCGTCCAGTACATGCCGTCGCGCGTGCGGGCCGCGTTGGCCTCGTCGTTCCTCCAGTAGCCCTCGAACCCCGCGGTGCCGAGCCGGTTGACCAGCTCGCCGATGGCCTCGTCGGGGTTGAGGAGCACGCCCTTGTCGTCGAATCGCGCCGGCGGGCACTCCTCCTCGGTCTCGGGGTTCAGGACGACGGTGCCCTCGGGGGCCCGGCCCAGCGAACCCGCCGGCATGTCGGGCGAGCGCGTGACCGCCGCGCCGCCTTCCGTCGAGCCGTAGCCGTCGATCACCTGACAGGCGAAGCGCTGGGCGAAGCGGTCGATGTCGAGGTCGGCCGCCTCGTTGCCGAACACCGTGCGCAGCGGGTTGTCGGTGTCGTCGGGCTGCTCAGGGGTCGCGAGCACATACGACAGCGGCTTGCCCACGTAGTTGAAGAACGTCACGCCATAGCGGCGCACATCGGGCAGGAAGCCCGACGCCGAGAACTTGCGCCGCAGGGCGACGGTCGCTCCGCCCGCGAGCGCGGGTGCCCATCCGGCCATCAGCGCGTTGGAGTGGTACATCGGCATGGCCGCGTAGCAGACGTCGGCGGCCGTGAGCTCGAACATCTGCGCCACGATGCTGCCGATGCCGGCCAGCCGTCCCTGCGAGCAGCGAACGGCCTTCGGCGCGCCCGTGGTGCCGGAGGTGAACAGGAGGAGGTAGAGGTCGCCTTCGCTGATCACGGTGTCGGGGAGCGGCGCACCGGCGTGTGGTGCGAGCCGCTCGCGGTACGAGGGGGTGTCGATGACGAGCGTCCGATCGACGTCGAGCCCGATGTCGAGGCCCTCCAACAGAGGATGGTGGCCCGATTCCGTGACGATCAGCTGGCAGTCGGTGTGTGTGATGTCACGCGCCAGCTCGGCGCCGCGGCGCGTCGGGTTGATCCCCACGATGGTCGCGCCCGCGACCGCCGCCGCCGACAGCCACAGGGGGAACTCGGGCACGTTGTCGAGCAGCACGCCGACGTGGAACGGGCCGGATCGGCGCAACTCCCGGAGCAGTGCGGCCCGTTCGGCCGCCGCCCGCACGATCTCGGCGTAGGTCCATGAAGCGTCCTCGAACAACAGGCCAGTCGTGGCGTCGTCCGCGCGGGCGCGCACGAGCTCGGCCATCGTCGTCATGGGTGCTCGAGGCGGAGGCCGGGGCGGGGCCAGTCGAGGGCCACCAGGCGCCCGTACCCCGACAAGGTGACGAGCGCGGTCTGCATGTCGGCGCCCGTGAAGCAGACGTTGGTGGTGAGCGGGTCGGGCATGTCGACGTATTCGTAGTCCCCGTCGGGCGAGACCACGCACAGACCGTGGGGCAGCGCGGCGACGACGATGTGTCCGTCGGCCTCGACTGCGAGCGAGTCGAAGTGGCCCTTGGTGCAGGCGACGACGGATGCCCCCCGCGCGCCACCGCGGACCCGCCCGGTGTCCTCGATGTCCCACGCCAGGAGCTTGCCGGTGAAGCTCTCGGCCACGTACACGCGGCCGCCGTCGGGTGAGAGGCCGACGCCGTTCGCGCCCCAGAGGGGATAAGCCGCCTCGACGATGCTCGAGCCGTCGGGCTGCGCGTAGTAGAGGCCGCCGCGGTCCACGTCGCGGGCGCGTTGCTTGCCCAGGTCGGTGAACCAGAAGCCACCGGACGCGTCGAACACGATGTCGTTCGGACTGCGCAGGCGGTGCCCGTCGCACTCGGAGTACAGCCGGGTGACGGCGCCGGAGCCCAGGTCGACGCGCTCGATCCAGCCGCCCTCGAAATCGGGTGGCTGGTTGCTGCCGGTCGCGAGGTCCATCGGGATGTTGATGCCGGCGCGCTCGCTCCAGAGGAAGCCGCCGTCGTTGCACACGTAGACCGCGCCGTCGGGACCGATGGCCGCGCCGTTGGGCCCACCGCCGAGGTCGGCGACGACGTCGACGTCACCCGCGGCGCCGACGCGCGTGAGCGTGCCCCGCTTGATCTCCACGACGAGCACGCTGCCGTCGGCCATGGCCACGGGTCCCTCGGGGAACTGCAGCCCGGTGGCGAGCTCGCGCACCTCGGTCATGGCGACACGTTCTAGCCCGCCCGAGGCGGGTGGTGTCACGAACGCGGGGTCGGCGGCTGCGGACTACGAGGCGCGACGCTTCGCCCGCCGGCTCAGCCCGAACAGGACGACCGCGCCGGCGGACAAGAAGGCGATCGCCTTGCTCTCCGCGTCGCCCCGGGCGGCGCGCGTGCTCCTCGTCGGGTCGGGGGCCACGCGGCTCGT
>Ga0066709_100002361_pt1 | contig 13705 bp, 18 predicted proteins | sample GraSoiAngelo_158_FD_79665 | JGI IMG/M metagenome (GOLD analysis project Ga0066709, IMG submission 79665) | Grasslands soil microbial communities from the Angelo Coastal Reserve, California, USA - 14_1009_16_30cm | ecosystem: Environmental > Terrestrial > Soil > Grasslands | place: USA... | reverse complement strand
GGTCTTGAAAGGATAGGGGCTCACGATGTTCTCGCGAGGCCAATCCATCTTGCAGTCCCCCCAACGGGCAGAGATGGGAGGATTGCTCCCGATTCGCGGATCGGACGTGCTCTGACCGGCCCCGCCGCTGCGCATATCGGTAATCTGCCTCGGCGAGTGGCAGCGCCAGTACCGCTGGTCCTTCCACAACTCGCTGTCTTTGTAGAAATCCTTGGACGTAAACATGTCCAGTGCCAGCGGCTGTATGCCGTCGGGCGGCTTCCCATCCCACGCCGGACCCTCGCCGTAACTGCGCACATCGGGCGGAGGATTCATCGACGGAAACGGTGCGCCCCGCAGGCCCCGGAATTCAGGCGGTTGCAGCTGCGCGGACGCCACAGGGGCCATCGCTGCAATCATTACAAGCGACAAAACCGTCATGCCTATCGTCGTACGGACTACAGTCATCTGTTTCCCTCCTACCGTGGGAGGATTAAAGCATAGGCCGCATAATCGGGGGTAGGAGATATTCCGATTCGAGTTAAGCTGACGGGTTCGTCGCTATTTGGGCGAGCCGCTTTCGTTGGCAGGTGGCGTGAAAAGATCGTCAAGGTTGATATCGCGGTCCAGCGGCGCTTTAGATTGCGATGTGGTGAAGCCGATCCACCGGCCCATAACGATGATCGTAATCCATAACAGGAGCGACAGGATGGCGGCGGTTCTACCGGCCAGAGGCGCGGCCGCGTCCTTATGCCACCGATGCACCGTCCGGCCCGAGGTGAGCTCAAATATCAGCACGTTTATTCCTGCAAGCGCGAGCAGCACGATCTTGGTCCGGAAAAAAAAATTGTGATAATAGACGCTGGCATTCGTAATGAACATCAACACGCCCGTAGCGGCCGTCCAAATAAAGGACGCCCACGTCCACTTCATGATATCGGATGTAATGCTCGTAAACGGCCGCCGGATTGATGCAATCCCGAGCAAGCGGAGATCGACGATCAGCATCGTGCCAAAGACCATGGTCAGTCCGACGACATGCAAGGATTCGATCAGCGGAAACACGTAAAGCGAATCCCGAATTCCGGTAGCGAGACTCGATGATTCCAGTGATGCCAGAAAGCCAGTAATATCCATTCCGTCAAGTACCAATAAATTACGCTGTCGGCTTGAGTGACCAACTGCCCCACACATAGTCATAGGCGATCAAACGCCCCAGGATGACAACGCTCACCCAGATCAGCAGCGTCAGGATCGCAAGCGACTTGACGATGCGGCGTTTCACCAGCGTCTGCTCCCAATGATGCTCGTTGCTCTTCAGGGTGATTTGGAAGATGGCCGCGATAAGCGTGCCCACACCCACCAAAAACATCTTGAGGCAGAAGGAGAAGCTTAGCAGTTCCCGCGCAGGCTCGCCGACCACCATCAACACACCCGTAACCAGCAGCACCAACAATGCCCGTGACAACCAGGGGCCGAACCGGTTCGCGGTCTCGCGCAGCGTTTGATCGTGTCCTGCCCATCCCAGGACACGCAGGTCGATCATCAGCACGGATGCCAGCACGACGCTAATGGCGACAATGTGAATGGACTGAATCGTTGGAATGACCCACGCGTTGTGCGTCTGAATCAGGACACTAAGTGAGGTTTGAGAGAGCCACTCGGCGAATTGTTGCATCACGTCGGCCGTTCCTGAAATGATTTCGGAAGCATAATCGTTTCATGTCTGAACGTTGCGCGGCATCATACTTCGAGATCGAGGCGGAGTACGAACCCGGCACGTTGAGCGGTCGCAATCGTATCAGACATCCACGGCAATCGAACCGCTTTTGAAGCAGTCCTGACAGATCTGCGCCAAAACGCCATGGTGAGGTGGCGGGTTCCGCCACCTCCGACACCGTTTCGAAGAGGCCCCTTTATCACTTTGAAACCGCCTTCCGGTTCAAGCCGGACTTCGCCGCAGCACGATTCAAATATGGCGTCGCGCTTGCCAAGGTGAACCGCTTCGATGAGGCGCAACGCCAGATCGAAATGGCATTGAAGTTCAATCCGGTTCCTTAGGTAGACCTTGGGAGTCTCGGCTGCCCGAGCGCGTGAAAATTCTTGGCCGGTTCTGCCCGGCCCACTAAAATTGCACCGAACGACACAGATCCAGTTTCAGGCATTTGCCCGGTTCCGGCCGATGCTGGCGCGCAGATGCCGACACCGAGGGGTTAACCGTAAATGGACGGCCTTAGGAGCCGTCCCAAAACTCGGAGGAGACGATGCGCCGCACATGTGTGATTCTGATAGTGTTTGCGTGTGCCCTGTTTGGGGCGCAAGCCTGGCTGCAAGGCCAAACGGCGGCGCCTGCCGCACAGGCGCCTCAGATTGAGACCAAGAAAGTCGAAGGGACCGACAACGTGTACACCTTCCGCAACGGTAACAGCCTGTCGATGTTCATCGTCACCAATGAAGGTGTCATCGTCACGGACCCTGTTGGGTACGGCAGGCCGCAGGGAGGCGCCCAGTACCTTGCGGAGATTCGCAAAATCACGGATCGGCCCATCCGGTACCTGATCTACAGCCACCACCATTACGACCATGTCGCCGGCGGTCAGGCATTCAAACAGGCCGGCGCGCGGATTATCGCCCATACCAAAGCGAAGCAACGTCTGGCGGCCCTCAACGAGCCGCATACGGTGGTGCCTGACGAATCGGTCGATCGGCAAAGAACAATTACGCTGGGCGGAACCGCGCTGGAACTCACCTATGTCGGTCCGAACCATTCCGACAGCACTCTGCTCATGCGGCTGCCCAAAGAACGGATCATATTCCTGGTCGATCTCGTTCCAGTGGGCCAGATGCCGGGCCGCGGCATGATCGATTTCTATCCTATGGAAGCGGAACAGTCGATCAAGCAAATTCTCGGGATGGATTGGGATCGTCTCATTCCGGGCCATCCCGGAGTGGGTGGACGTCTCGGTACAAAAAAGGATGCGCAGGATCAACTCACCCTCCTGCAGGATGCGTCTGCGGCGGTCCGGGCTGAGACGCGCGAAGGGAAATGCTGGGATCCCGTCGAAAGCCAGTTGAAGCTGCCGAAATACGCGAGCTGGCCTGGCTATGAAGCGAACCTTCAATTCGTCCTGAGGCGCTATTGCGGTCTCTGGGGCCGCGGCTTCTAACGCGAGCCGGAAATCACGGTTTATGAAATCCGCTCCGGCTTAGAACTGCATCGTGCGGGTAACTGAATCGCAGAAGGGGGACGAGGGGTGTGCCCCCTCGTCTCCCTTCCGTGACGAACTCACAGGAAAGGATGCTAATCCTTCTCTGAGTGTGCTTTTGCCCGGCGGCTGATCTCTTCAGTGGAAACGTCTTCCACGTGACAGGCGAGCCACCAACTGTTGCCCCCAGCATCTTTCACACCGGCGCTGCGATCGCCGTAAAACGTGGTCATCGGCTCGCGCACAGATACTCCGCCGACTGCGATGGCGCGCCGGTACATGCCATCGACGTCATCGACATACATGTGAAGATTCGTCGGCATGGGTTCGGCTGGTGCGTCCGACACCTCCACTATCGAATCGCCGATTTGAACTGCTGCGTGCATGATTTTGTCGTCTCGGCCTTTGAACCTCTCCCCGACCTCTTTCGCGTCAAACGCTTTTGCGAGAAATTCAAGTACTTCGGCTGCTCGGTTTACCACCAGATAGGGATTCACCGTGTGAAAGCCCTCCGGGCGTTTTTGGATTGGGTTTGCCATGCTTCCTCCTGTTCAATTTCCTTCGAATCTACAGGCTAGAGAAGTAGTCGTATTGTAAGAAATTGACCTCAGTCCGGCAGCCGGACGTGGTTGATAAAAGGTGTGCGTAACGCTAGATACTGTGCGGGAGTCAGACCACTGAATTCTCGAAAGTCGTGGATGAGGTGAGGTTTGTCGAAGTAATCGAAAGAAAACGCTACATCCGCCCAATCTACGATCGTCTCTCGCTTCACCGCCTCGATGACCTTTCGAAATCGGTACAAACGACGAAAGCGTTTTGGAGTCAGGCCAACTTCGTTGCGAAATATTACTTTCACATGTCGCAGGCTGTAGCCGGTCTTATCCGCGATTTCAGCGGATGAACCATATGGGCCCGAGCAGAAGGCCCGCATCGCGAATGTCACGGCCGGATGGTTCTGCAAACGGTTACCCGCGAGTTGCAGCAACCACTGTTCGAGTATGCGAAACTTGCTTTTACCGGTTGGCGCCTCGTGCAGCATGCACAGTAATCGCTGCGCGTTCTCTTCTCCTGAGAGATCACCGAGAGAAATACCAGCATCTTGCAAATCACCGATCGGAAATCGGAGGAACGGAAACGCCCCACCAGCCTTGAAGTGCACACCTATTAGTTCGTACTCCGACGTGGTTTTAATAACGACAGAGCGCGTCCGAGGGCCGAACATTCCGGAATCCGAAGTTCGCGCACTATCGAGTCGAATAATGAAATCGACAGCTCCGGTGGGCAGGACACGCTCTTTCGCGTTCGGCACCTCGTCGCCTCGGAAGTACCAGAACAGCGCGACAAATTCGGAAAGCGGCGGTCCCGGAACGTAATGCATTCGGTTCTTAATATACTACCTTAGACCGGAATGGCAGAGTACTCGGTGCGATCGGCAATGGAATGGGTATAGCGATTATACGAACGTCAGAGGAGACTGGCCAGCCTTCAGCCCGAGTAGACGATAGCTGCGAAGGAGACATTCATGAACTCAAAAAAAGCCAGTCGACGAAACTTTCTAAAGGGTGGCGCCGCGGCGGCTGCGGTGGGTGCGATACAGTCAGCAAGCGGTCAGACACCGACGCCGGTAAAGCGATCTCTGAAGGACGAGGTCGCGTATGACGAGCGCTCTCCTTACGTGACCTCCGTACGCGTGGCCGTGAACGAGCGACCTTCGCCTGATGAGTTCGGCCTGACGTTTCATGTACGACTCCGCTTCAGGATTCTGTAGGGATCATCACGCCATCCGCGCTCCACTTCGTAGGAACCCATCGTGGCGCTATTGTTCCGGACATCAATCCTCGCGACTATCGCTTTTTGCTTCACGGCATGGTGGATCGGCCGCTCGAGTTCACGCTTGAAGAGTTGAAGCGCTTTCCCTCCGTATCCCGCCTTCATTTCGTCGAATGCCTGGGGAAACCGTGCAAAGCCCGAACACAAGACAGTTCAGCAAACGACAGGCTTGACCAGTTGCAGCGAATGGACCGGAGTGCTGCTGTCTGTGCTGCTCAAAGAGGTCGGCCTGCAAAAGGGAGCGTCCTGGGTTGTTTCAGAAGGATCAGAGGAGGTTAAAGGAGCGGGAAGCATTCCACTGGCGAAGGCCATGGACGACTGTATCGTGGCATACGGCCAAAATGGAGAGCCGCTGCGTCCTCAGAATGGTTTCCCAGTGCGGCTGATCGTTCCCGGCTTCGAAGGAATTGTGCGGCATGCCACGGCGCAAACGGCTACGGAGCGCGGGCCCCTCAGTTGATAAAAATCGACCCTGCCGCGACGCCCGCGGCGGCAAGGAACCGCCCTGTCTGTCACCCTGTATCCGAGGGGCAAACGTCATGGGGATTCACTCGCCATACGCCACGACGATCTGGGACTACATCAACCTCGGCATGCCTTTCGGAAAGGAGGGTACGCTAACACCGGACGAGGTGTACGCCCTGACGGCCTTCCTGCTCTACAAAAACGGTGTTATCCCGGAGGACCAGGTACTCGACGCTCAGAGTCTACCGCAGGTCAAAATGCCGAATCGTGATGGATACGTGCTACCCGAGTGGAAGCATGGGATGCCGCGGCCATTTCCGAACAAGCCCTAGCGAGTGTGCCTCATACCCAGAACATTGCCCAATCCCGGGGGCGCGGGCTAAAGCCCCCGACTACGAACCTGCCGAAACACGCTAGTCCTACGCTTTCTCAAAATAGTGCGATTCCCACAACCGCCGCCAGCACGAGTATAAGCAGCACAGGTACACGGCGCGTTGCGGCCAACACAATTGCGCCGAGCATGATCATCAGGTTGGTAGAGGTCCAGCCGGCGCTGTCCATGATCCTGGCCAGCACGACGACAAAGACCCCGGCGACGGCCAGTCCCAGGCCGCGCACAAATCCTTGCGTTGCGGGATGGCCGCCCCAACGGGCATAGATACCATGTACCAGCAACAGGACCAGCAGCGGCGGCAGCACGATCGCAAGCAGCGTGAGCGCGGCGCCGCGCAGGCCGTCAACCAGGTAACCCAAACTGATCACCCAGAGCCCTGTAGGCCCTGGGCTGATCTGCCCTATGGCCAGTGCCTCGGCGAACTGGCGCTCGGTAGCCCAGCCGCGCGCCAGCAGGTCCTGGTGAAGGATCGGCAGATTGCCGGTGCCACTGGTCGAAAGAAGCGCCGCCCTGAACATGATCCAGAACAAAGCAAGAGGATCAGTCATTGTGGCCGCCTCCGGCGCGCCAGGCGTTGCCATTGCAGGAATGCCGATAAGGCGCCGGCACTCCACAGTATGCCGACTGCCGGTGCACGCGCCACCGCCGCCGCCAACGCGCTGCCCAGCAACAGGATTCCGGCCGCTGCTGTGCTGCCGCGGCCGTCTCGGCGAGCGGCGTTCAGCAGCGGCCGTACCATGGTGTAGCTCAGCAGTAATCCCAAACCGACAGTTGCGGGCACGACGCCCGCAATGGCTGCTCGCACGAGCGACGCCTGCCTGAAGTGGGCATATACAGACGTGAGGGCGACCGTGATTGCGGCGCTCGGCGCCACCAGTCCAATCAGCGCGAATGACGCCCCGAGCACGCCGGCGACGCGCCAACCAATCAGGATCACCATGCTCAGAATATTGATGCCGGGCGTAATCTGGCAAATACCCCAGTAGCGCGTGAACTCGTCCTCCGTGAGCCATCCGTACCGCTCCACTGCCGCACGTCTAATCAGATACAGTGTGGCCGAACCGCCCCCGAACGATTGCACGCCGATCGTCATCCAGATCCACAGCAGCCGCCACAGCGAAACCCGGGCCGCACGACGTGGTTGTTCAGCCGGACTCTGGAGGTCTTTCATAGGGTTTCATACTGTTCCATAAAACTGAACGGCTCGAATCTCCAAACCTCAGACGCCGCAGGGTCCCGCGACTACGTGCGACCACGCCGGACGTGACGACGAAATCGCCGGCGAACGCGTCAACAGCCACGCCGTCATCGCCGTCCCCTCCAGCGTAAAGGCGATCACCATCGTGTGCTCGCGGCCGATCTGATCCGACAGCCAGCCGAAGAACGGACGCGTCAGACCATTGGTGATCCGATCGACCGACAACGCCAGCGGCAGCAGTGGGAGGCCGAAGACGAGCGCATTGGCCAGTCCGAAATCACGCGTGAATGCGGCGATCTGCGAGGTCACCATCAGTCCGGCAGTCGACATCATTGTCATCATGACGAACATCAGCCAGAAAATAGGTGTCCGAAGCATCTGGAGCGGCGTGAAGCTCGCGCCGGAATGGCTCGCACCGGCCTTCAGCGTTGGGAGTTGCGAGTTGAGAGATGGAGATCGCAGTCCCTGGGCTGCGAGCACGCCAACCACCATGAAGATTAGCCCATAACGCCCAAGCGCCTGCTGATATCCCGCGTCCTTTAAGGTCGCCGAGATCGGAAACGTCGTGAGGATCGCGCCCATGCCGTAGCCGGCAGCTGCAATCCCGGTGGCAAAGCCGCGCCGGCGTACGAACTGCTCGCGACGAATCCAATCGGAGAAATTGTGATCGCCACACCTGCCATTTCCGATGGGATGATCATCGTTCGCGGATTGACGCACGTCTTCGCAATCGGCCAGCGTGCCTCGACGCCTTCAGCGCGGTAACTATTCTTGGGAGCATGTCGATTGTTGCTTATTGACGCACATCCGTGATGATCACCGCATTACGTGATGGATACGTTGCGACCGAACCGCTGGACGAAAGCGTCTTGGCAATGATCGGTGCGATCTCGTCTGCCCTAATGTATCTCAGGAAATAAACCTGTGTTTGGAGTGGGAGTTTCGCTACCGGCGCGATTCGCATGGTGTTGCCGTCGATTTCTTTTCCGAGCCCGTGACCCTTCAAAACCAGATCCAGCACCTGTAGCCACGGAGCATCTTTGACCATCACGTTCACTTTCCCCTCCACGGCCGGATCGATCACGACGTTCATATTCGCAGCCTTTGCCATGAACCGTAGGAAGTCGCTCAATTCCATGTCTGTGGCGTCCAGCGATACCATTTGCGCGAGGAAGGCAGCGACAATGAAACTTGAGATTGCCATTATTTATCCCTCCTGGTTTCAGTCTACATTGTTGCTTTTCCCGGTGCGACCCAGAATCGGGCCAACGGCGAGCTGGACAGATTGTGCCTTTCGCTCCTGCACCTTGATGAAAGCCTCACCCTCTAACCTGCAAGTGCGAGGATTGAATTGCACCGGTCTCAACCGGGCGCAGTGTGAGCGCCGGTTAAGTGTGCAGGATTTCCATTCCCCTCAGGAAACATCGCCAGGCGACGTCCGGCCTCTCGCAAGCCAGCGAAGACATGGCGGCACATCCTTCAAAACCCCAGATGGCGATAACCTCAGGCATCAATCGCGCAGCCGCGACGACTGTCTCTGTGATCTCGGATTCCCGCTCCGACGGCACCTGGAAACCCTGAATCCAGACATGACTGTCTATGCCGAATTGACGCGCGGTAGGGACAACAAGATTGCCGAAAACGCTTATGGAGTCCTCCAATGCCTCACGACGGAGGAACCAAAAGAGACCCGTTCCAAGGTTGCGAAGACCACTCTCGGCAAGCGAACGGATCGCATTTCCATCATAGCTGCGCAAACTTTGCGGCGGAAGACATAGGACGTTCTGCTTGCCTCGTTGCTGAACCCGCCGGCATGCCCACTTCAAGAAATCCAGTAATGAATGTTGGGGCCGGATGGGTTCGCAGTAAACGCAGTAACACCCTAGTTGACGGCCGACCTCATCGGAAAAGAAGTGCGGCTCGTCCCAGAATATCGCGTCGACGTCTGTCGCACAGGCGGCGGAAATCCAGTCATCCACAAAACCCCGGAATCCCGGGTTATTGGGGCAGCAGGCTGGGAGCCGCGAACCATCCGAAGCGATCTGGAGCCAATCCGGTTCACGCAGCGCAGCTTCCGAGAAGCACTCCCCACCGAAGATTCCGCCAAGGGCCCAGGGGTCAAGCCACGCGCTGAGTCCCGCGTCTTTGGAGGCCGCGACGATATCCAGCATGGTTCGCCGGTAAAATCGAAGATCCAGTTCGCTGAGTGTGTGAAGAACAATGTCGAATCCGTTCTGGCGGAGGCCATTCATGTCATTGATCACGTGACGCAGAATGCGGTTTCCGAAGTAGCTGGTAGCGAATCGAATAGTCATCAGAGGATGTTGCCCAATCGGCAACGCTATGGTTTCTGCCAATGTTGCCGGGGCGCCAGTTGGCCGCTGCCGGCGGCTGCGAGAATCTTGCTATCTCGGTAAACGATTTCGCCGCGACGGATCGTGACGATGGGCCAGCCGGTGACTTCCCAGCCCGAGAAGATCGAGAACCGGGCGTTCGCCAGTTGGTCTTCATCGCGAATCGTTCGCTTCAGATTGGGATCCCAGATGACGATATCCGCATCGGAGCCAAGGGCGATCGTCCCCTTCCGAGGATACAACCCAAACAGCTTGGCCGGATTAGTCGACGACACAGCGACCATCTGCTCCAGCGTAATGCGTCCGGTGCGCACGCCTTCGGAGAAGAGTAGCGGCAGCTGGACCTGGAGGTAGTTTCCCGCAGGCCGATGATTGATGATGTCCAATGATGGATCGAGCTTCTCTTCGCGAGTATACCCAACGTGATCCGTATCCACGACATGGACCGCCCCTTTCGCAAGCGCACTCCACAAATAATTAGCGTCGCTCTTGTCGCGAAGTGGCGGGTCACCCGTATAAATCGCTCCGTCAGGCTCGTCAAAACGTTCCCGAGTCAGGTGTAGGTAAAGGAATCGCACTTCGGTGAATACCGGTAACCCTCGGACCTTCCCAGCTTCGGCTGCCCGCATCGCACGCTCGGAAGAAATATGGACGATGTAGATGGGAGCGCCTGTCGCTTCGCTGATTGCCACTGCGCGCTCAGTTGCTATTTCCTCGGCCACTACCGGCCGGCTTTCAGCGAAATTTTGACCATGCAGCGCGCCGCGCCCTTCCGCCATCATTCGCTCTTGAGTTGTGGTGACGATGCTGGCGTCCTCGCAGTGCAGCATCGTGAGAAGACCGGCCGCGCCTGCTGTGCGGATGAGTTTCACGAAGCCGGCAGCATTCTGGTCGAATGCCGGCCGAACCATGAAAATCTTCAGAGTAAAGCCGCGGTCGTAGAGCATCGCCACATCCGCAGGACTTAATTGATTCGGATCGTTCACGGTGACGTGCAGAATGACGTCGGCGATTGCCTGTTTCTTGACCAGATCGGCCGCCTCCGCCAACGCGGCGGGCAGCGCCGTGTTCGCCGCAAGAGTGACAAAGTTGCTAATCGTTGTTTTGCCGCCCGCGAGAGCTGCCCGGGATCCAGAAGTGTAGTCATCGGCGCCTTTCAAGGTGGCCGCTGTCCGCACCGGTGTCAGGTGAACGTGAGGATCGATTCCACCCGGAAGCACCAGCATCCCCTTGGCATCGATCACTTGTGCGCCTGGCGCTGCGGTCAGGTTCCGTCCAATTTCGGCGATGACACCGTTGCGAATGCGAAGGTCGGCATCGGTACGTCCCACAGCCGTGACTAACAAACCGTTACGAATGATCAGCTCGGACGGCTGCTGAGCGGCCATTCCTGAAACGCAGGCAAACAGGGCCGCGATCAAGATGCCTTGTCGAAAGAAATCGCGGAAATCTCGCGTCATCATGATCTGCTCCTTAGTAGGGCTGTAGTGGCAGGATTATAGCCGCAGATGATAGTCGTTGACGGACGTAAGTTACTCCTAGAAAAGAGCGGGAGCATCAATAAAGGATGCGGGTCAAGGTAAGGTACCTTGACACCAGCGGGCCGTCCATGGCAAGGCGCTCAACCCTCCATGGGAGCGCCGACACCTCTTATCGACGGATTGGGGCGGGTCTTGTGGTTTTCCGATTGACCAAACTGGCCTTCGGTAACCCGCAGCTCATCACGCCGTGCCCGGATTCCCTTTCGATCCCCGAGGGCGGGAATCCAGCAGAGGCATTGCGTAAGCACAGCGTTCCTCCTGGTAGGTCCTAGCGCTGCGTCACGAAAGCTTCATGCATGAAGTGCCCGCGGCAGCATCAGAAGAGCCTGGCTTCGCCGTATCTTCGAAAAATGGACCGGAGAAACTAGCCGGATCGAAAAACTTCATCTGGATAGAATCCGAAAAACTAAGCGTCGGGCCCGCCGTCCGGATCGTTTCGGTACGTCGCTTCGCGACCTTCTTACTACCGCCCGGTCCCCCACGCTCGTGCCAAGTTTTCAAAAAGTGGCGTAGCTCCGCTCTTGCCCTTTCGAATTGGTTCTGGCTCATACTTGACAAGGCTAGTATCGAATCTAGACGGGGAAGGTCTGACCGCTGGACCTTGATGGTTCGTAATTACCAGCCCACAACACGGTATGAACAAGGATTCCAGAGCCAAGGTCAAACTCTACCCCGACTTCTTTGGTGGCTTTGGCTGCGGAGACTTGGGGTGCGGAGTCGAGGCGGGCTTTCGAATGCGCTCTACTTTCCAAGGTCGGACCACCTGAGGATGTCGCGGTTTATCCATATTTCTGTATCGGCGAGGTGAACCGCGCTAAGGCTTCCGTGGCAACGGAAATCGGATGCCACGCTCCGCGTTCAATTTCTGAGTCGTTTCGAGATCCAAATCTGTAATCGAAATCTTCGTGGAAGTCTGCTCCGTCAAACTCCAGAGCGTTTGACCCACGATCGCGTAACCTTGGACTTCGATCTGATGACCGTCACGAAAGACCAGAATCACAGGGACGGATGGTGTTTCGGTGGATGGAGGCGGCGCTGGTTGGGGCTGGCGAATGTCGCGTAGCTGCTGCTCTTCGCGCAGCCGCTGAACTTCTCGCGTCAGCCGCTCCACCTCATAACGGAGTTCGTTCACCTGGTTTGAGTTGGATGGTGCAGGTTCTTGCACCGAGTAATAAGGTGCCGCGATATACGGTGACGCCGAATAGACTGGTGCCGGATAGATCGGTGACGGCCAAAAGAACGGCTGATAGAACGGCGCCTGCTGTATCACGAATGGGGCGCGAACGCGGCGGGGACCGTTGAAGCCGGGTCTACCCACAATAAAGCCGGGTCTGCCTACAACAACTGGTGCCGGTCTTCCCGTTGCGATGACAGCGCCCGTGCGGGGCGAAACTCCGCCTCGGTGAGGACCACCGCGGCCTTGCGCTCCCAGGTTCAACGGGAACGACGCAATTGCCCACAGCAGGGCGATGGCTGATAGACGGCACATGCGAACATCTTACCAAAATAGAGAAACTGCGGTAAGCGCAACCAAACCATGCCCCGGTGATTCCAAGAGCCGTTTGTAGTTTGCAGACGCGTCGAACCGTGTTGGAGCGGATATGCAAGGAATGCGAATCTTCCACGGGCGACCGACGGGTGATCTCTTTCTGAAATTCTCGAATTACTAGACTACGGGGCCGGTTCGGGGAATATCCTCTTAAGAACTCCTGGAGCCTCGGCGATATGGCAGTTTACCAGCATCCGTTCCTTGAAAAAACTGAGGGATGTCTCGAATCGAGCTTAATGTAGATTCCGATCTTCGTTTTCGATCCCTTCAGTGAGAGCTTCTGAATGTCGCTCAAGGAAGCCACCACGGCGTCCGTGATAGACGCCAGGCGGTCACCCCGAACCGTCCTTAGTCCTTTTCGCGAACGGCCTCTTGTAGTCACACTCGTGATATGATGTAGCCACAATCCCCTGGAGAATCGTCATGCGCGAACGCAAAGTCGGTATTCGTGAACTGAAATCAAGCCTGAGCGCCTGCCTTAAAGAGGTTAAATCCGGGCGAGCGATCGTCATTACGGACCGTGGAAAACCGGTCGGACGCATTGCCCCGATCCAAGAATCGCTGGAACATGCTTTAAAGAAGGGTGTGGAGTCGCGGCTCTGGTCTTGGAACGGACGCAAATGGAAACCCGCTGCTCCGACAACGCGCGGACGTGGAAATAGATTGGTATCGGATCTTTTGCTGGAAGACCGATGATTTTGTATCTCGACTCCAGCGCTATCGTAAAACAATACATTTCCGAACCTGGCTCTCCTGAAGTTCAAAGGGCGGTCGAAGGTGCGCAAGTCGTAGCCACGACCGTAGCCAGTCGGGTTGAGGTCGCGGCTGCGCTGCGAAAGGCTGTCCGCGTAGGAGTTCTGAGTGAGGCACAGGCGGAACCGTTGGTTCACGCCTTCACGAAAAAATGGCCGTCCCTCGTCCGCACTCGAGTTACGGAACGATTAGTGAAGCATGCTACCGCACTGGCATGGTCACACGGGCTGCGCGGTTATGATGCCATCCACCTCGCCTCCGCGGCCGCGTGGCAGCAGGCGCTCGGGCTGCCGGTGACGATGGCGACGTTCGACCAACAACTCTGGTACGCGACTGAAAAGATCGGCCTCCTGGCGTACCCATTGGACCTGCCCGACCTTGTTGAAACTTGGTCAAAAGAAAGCCGGAAGAAGAAGTAGACTGGTCCGGAGACGCG
>Ga0066709_100002359_pt1 | contig 13706 bp, 10 predicted proteins | sample GraSoiAngelo_158_FD_79665 | JGI IMG/M metagenome (GOLD analysis project Ga0066709, IMG submission 79665) | Grasslands soil microbial communities from the Angelo Coastal Reserve, California, USA - 14_1009_16_30cm | ecosystem: Environmental > Terrestrial > Soil > Grasslands | place: USA... | reverse complement strand
GGGAATCTTCAGCGCCGTAGCTATGGGTCTCTATCTGAAGCTTCGACGCACACACAGGGAACTGGAGAACCTGATCTTGACGGAGCATTCTGCTCCAGAAGAGCAAGGGTCCAGTACGATTCTCGAGCCTCACGTTGAGCAACATCTGATACAGATGATAAGAAAGTCGACTCCGGGAGGGGCGAATAGCGAGTCGTCGACTATGCCTGTTCTCAAGAGAGAGAACAGCCAAGCTAAGGCATAGCGTCTCAGCTAAACAGTGCTTCTAGCTCAGGACAGCCAATCGATTCTGTTCCGGGACAAGAATGGCGCAGAACTCCTGAGCCGGGAACGATTGATGAAATGCAGTATTTTCGGAAGGATCCTAGATTCCTAGGCGGAATAGCAGTATGACATATCCTATGCCGCTCTTAACGAAGCTCAGCTTGCTCGTTCCCCTTGGTCGGCGAGTGAAGGTGATAGGGACCTCAGTTATGGAGAATCCCTTCTTCTTCGCCCTGATGAGCAGCTCCGCTGTCACCTCAAAATTCTTCGAGACGAGATCGTCTCTAATGCTCTCGACCGCTTTCGTAGAATAGATCCTATAACCTGACGTGATGTCGCTGGAATTCATTCTGAAAGCGTTCCTCAAGACCCAGTTCGTTGAGGCGCTGATCATCCTCTTGAACCATGGAAGTTCCTTGACCAGACCCCGGCTCTTCGAGCGACAGCCGATGACTATGTCCGCGTTCTTGGAAGCATCTAGCAGATTGGTAATCTCTTCGGGATCATGGTTCAAGTCCGAATCCATCGTCAAGACAAGATCGGACTCTGGATCTACTAGTCCCAGCCCTTTCTTCGTGGCCTTTCCCAGCCCGAGCCTTTTTTCATTGTAGTTGACTTTGATTCTAGGGTCTGTTTTGGCAAGAATCTTCACCTTTTCGAGGGTCCTGTCGGTTCCTTCGACGATGAAGTTGACCTCATACTCAATGGGAAGCTGGCGTAGCGATGTCAGGAGTCTTTCGGAAAACTCGTCGATGACTTCCTCCTCATTGTACAGCATTATGACAGAGCTGATCTTCGTGATTCCCATCGAATCTCCTGTTCTTTGACCTTAGGGAGGCGGATGTCCGATTGCTCGTTCGTCACTTAGTTGGATTTAATACTAGTCGCACTAGTAGAGGCCCTCTGATGGATGTGCTTCCAAGCTGGGTTCGAGGAAGTCTGATGAGCCACAAATCTGATTCATCGTGGTCGGACGCGGAGAGCTGCATTCAGACGTTAAGCAATCCGATACCTGCTCCTCCCTGGTTCCAGTCTTTCACTATCGCGCGCGACTTGTATCTATCTCGCACCTCAGTCCAGAAACGGGGAACATCTCCTACGTGGGAATGCAGGCCCGGGACTATGTCGTGGAGAGCGATCATCCCACCTTCCGCGACTAGCGGAGAATAAGTGGAAAAGTCCGACTTGACTCCTTGATAGGAGTGGTCGCCGTCGATGAATAGAAAATCTATCTGTCTATTGTTCAATACCTTTCGAGTCAGAGAGAAAGTCCCTACGTCGTGCGAGTCTCTACGGACCAGTGTCACTTCTTGTCCGTCTCTTGCGAAGGAGCGGAAGACGGGCACCATAGACCTAGGGTATCCTCCGCCAAAGTTGCCGTTAGGCTTGTCGATGCTGATAAGAGTAGCTTTGGGGGCAGCTACTCTGGTCAGAAGGAAGAGCGTGCCACCATTTGCCGTGCCTATTTCAACGACTGTTCTCGGCGAAGTCTTGACGATGGTCTGCAGAAGCTGAGTGATTTCTTCCTTAACCTGAATCGGTCTAACAGTAAGGAATGCGCCCCAGGACGAGTATATCGTGTCCACGAGTCTCTCCACTGACTGGTTTCTCGCGTATTCATGGCTGAGCTTGGCGAGAGTGGCTCTGTACAAGGCGGCGTTGGAAAAGGATGCCAGCTTCTTGAACACGGGCCGCGCGAAGCACGAAAGCCGGTCTGATCGCGCCGCAATTTTCTCGTAGATCATCGTGATTTACCCTTGTCACTTCGAGGGATTGATCGCAGATCGTATAGTTCTACGGAAAATTGATCCGGACGTGTAGAGGGGTACTATGGCAACTAATACGAGGAGTGGGACAAGATAGTACGAGCTGTTGTAGGCGGACGAGTACGATGCGGTGATTCTCGTTCCCTGGAGCAAGAGAGAGGTCTGATTCGAATTGAAGGCTAGCCGGATAGGGACTTGGACGCGCGAGGCTGAAGGATAGACTACAAAGCCAAACGAGATTGATCTTATCTCCCAACCAACATCGACTCCCGCGCTCGCGTTGGAGAGATCTTGCACAACATTTCGACGAGCAGAGAAGGCGGTTCCGTTGGCAGGAATATTGACGCCAAAGCTGCTGTAAGATCCCGTATTCGAAGGAATACTGGGATCACCCACTAGATAATACAGGGTAACGACGCGTGAGAGATATGTTAGGACTAGAGAGACTCGGATTGCAGACGAGGTAAGGTTGAGACCTGAAAATGTTCCTGAGAAAACTAGCTCGGTCCCGACTAGGGCAGGAAAATAGATTGCTGCCCTGGCGGCGAGGAATGCCCAGATATCGGGGTTAGTGACTCCGCTTGCGCTAATCGTCAGCAAGGGGCCGCTTTGCGACCATTGGCCGGAGTCAAGGTTTTGATTTTCCGAGGTCTGAAGATTCGACGAGTCGGTTAGCAGGTTGAAGGGCGCAACATTTTCGGCGGTGGTGTACTTGTCTTGGTAGCCCATAGGAAAAATTACGACTGTTGAGACTAGTGAGGTTATGACGAGGAATGGCAATAGCGGTCTCAATTTCTCTTCCAGACCTCGTACAAGTAAGAGTCGCCGGGGAAGTTGAGCAGTGCGACCTTTGAGTAGTGGCTCATCACCCATCCTGAGACGCCGAGTGTGCCGGACCACCCCTCCCAGAGCAGTGTGTCCGGGTAAGGAACAGGTCCGTTTCCACGGATGAAGATCAAGACCTCGACACTGGACCCCCAAGATTGTTCAAACTGAATCGGTGACACCAACCCGGATCCTTGATGCTGGAACATAGCCGTATCGGTGAAGCTGGTGTTGAACACGTCATCGAAGAATCCTTGCAACTTCCATGTTGACGAGTTGGGTGGAACGATCAATCTGTTGGCATAAAAAGCGATACCAGCCTCGCTTGTCCAGATCAGCTGCGCCGGTGTGGTAATATTCGCCACATAGTGCCCGACATAACCTTCACTCGCATTGTAGACGTTGTTCACAAAGGCGTTCGGCGGGTAGCTGTTTAGGCCACTATAGGCGAATGCTGAGGCGGCGATGAGGATGGGGAGAAGAATTAGCAGCTGAGCATAGCTTGGACGGCTCTTGAAGGCTGAGATGGTCTCAAGTATGGTTATCGCGCTGAAGTAGCCTAGGACAGGAGTGAGGAACCAGAAGTAGTGTGGAAACATCACCTTAGGAATCAAGGCAAGGAGGGCGAACACTGCCATGAACCAGATCGCTAACAGCAGCTCTTCCATTCTCTTCGTTCGCTTTGATCTCAGACTGGCGAGAATCATACCTGTTGCTCCAAGTATAAGGAGGGGCGAGAAGACCTCCCAGTACGATGTCAAGATGAGGATCTTCTCTCCTTGTGAAAATCCAGCTCTGAGGCCTGTTTGAAGGGACAGTGACTGAGTTACGAATTGGGGGAGGACTCCCCAATAAAGAGTGACGACTCCTAACATGCTGATCACCACAGCAAGAGCACCCAATGCAGTCGTAGTGATACCGGCTAGGCTGTTTCGGGGAGATCGTGTTTCTAGGAAATTGTTGGCAAAGACGAATCCGAGTAGTGCTATTAGTCCAAATAGCCCGGGATACCATGTGATTGCTGCCAAGCCAAAACAGACGCCGGAGAGAAAGAGCGATAGGCGAGTGTTGGAGAGAGCGAAATCGAGTCCGGCAAAGATCAGAGTCACGAGGTACGTGAACTCCAGCGTCGCCGAAAAAGGATAAGCAAGAATCGGAGGAAACAGAGCGTAAATCAGACTGCCTAAGAATGCTGCGTGCGGCTCCGTTGAGATTTTTACGAGTACGCGAAAGACGAACAATAAGCCTATCAGGAATACTGCAAAGTTGAGGGTTCGGATCCATGGCAGACTGGACTGGGCGATGGCGACCTCAACGGAAAGGAACAAGTATCCGAGTGGAGGCTGGGGAAGAGTTATTCCCGCGTACGGGATCACTCCTTTTGTGATAGCAAATCCTGCGTAGGTGTAAATCGCGTCGTCGCTGAAGAAGCCGCCACTCATTAGGAAAGGAAGGTGGGAGATAACGGCGGCGGCTAGCAGAAAGAGCGTGTACTTGGCGTTATTCCTTTGCAGCAACCTGTATGCCATGGGAGAATTTGGTTTTTGAAGCGCGTTCTGTGATGACACTGGCAGCCAGCGAGGCGTGGAAAACGCTTCAGAAGCGTCCTAATCTTCTACGGTTTCCCTACCGGAAAAAGATGAAGCAACAATCGAGTGGAAGACAGGCTATCGACGATACCAGGGAAAGCAGTGCCGGTAGCAAGCTTCCGGTCATCGATTGGTCGGCCTCTGCCTCCGATCGCAGGTTCGATGCTAACCATGTTTTAGCCAAGCGCCCTCTAACCGCTTATAACCTATTTGCCAATTTGGTTCGGAGATCGAAGGATGCTACATACTGCAGAAGGAGAACGTCACATTTGTTTCTCGACCCATACACGAGGAGCCTTTTTCGTAATCTCAAGCGGCAGCTTGTATGTGGGCTCCTGAGGCCCGTAGGACTTCGCCCAGTCCACCATCTTCGGTAGGCCTTCTTTCAGAGTGTGCTTCGTGTTGTAGTCTAAGAGCTCGATTGACTTTTGGACTGTTGAATAGGCATGTTTCACTTCGCCCGGACGTGCTGGCACATAAAGCGGCCGCATTCCAGATTCCATTGTTCCCAGAAGGAGCTTACATGCATCTCCCACCGAAGTCACTTCGTCGCTTCCAATATTGATTGCCTGCCCATTCGCCTTGTGGTAGAACCCTGCGTTTGCGATCGCGGGGGTGACGTCCTCTATGAATGAGAAGGCTCGAGTCTGATCACCATCCCCGTAGATGATCGGTGGCTTTCCTCTGAGAACCCTGTTGATCCATATTCCAAGGACGTTCCTGAACGGGTCCGCAATGTTCTGTCTTGGCCCGTAAACATTGTGCGGTCGAAGAATCACATGATCGAAGCCGTAAGTTCGCGAGAATATCTCCAGCATGTTTTCACAATAGACCTTAGCAGCACCATAAGGATCCTCAGGCCTCAAAGGAAGGTCTTCGCTAAACGGTGGATTCTGACAGCCATAGGCTGCCATGGAAGATGTGAAAATGAATCTCTCGACATCATTGTTCACCGCCTCTACTAGGAGATGATTCATCGGTGCGATGTTGATCTCGTTGATCGCGACCGGCGAAAAAATTGATTGTCCTTCCGCAGCGTAAGCTGCCAAGTGAAAGATAATGTCTACCCCCTTTACTAGAGGCTTGACATCGTCATATCTCCGCAGGTCCACTTTCACGAACTTTGAGTCAGGATTAATGTTCGCCTCGCTACCCCCTAGAAGATTGTCGACGCTGACGACCTCGTGGCCTCTATCGATCAATTCATCAACAAGCCAGGACCCCATGAAACCGGCCCCACCGGTCACCAAGATCGTCCGGGTTTCCAAGAGCCTTTTATTCCTAGAGAATCAGGGAGTCTGCCCCGCGTTTATAAATTTCCGGATACTTGTGGACTGATACAGGAATCAGATTCTATGTGTCTCGACGTCAATGGGTCAGGGCTTGGCGGCCCATTAATTAGCCGGTTAGCTCCCGTCTACCTCTAGACGTTTGCCGAGTCTTAACCAACTTCTCGAGAGACTGAAAAAGCCTGTTCCAGCATGGGTCCTCATCGTCGTAATCGTAGTAGTTCTGGCATCGGTCGGAGCATGGGTAGCCTACAATATCTTCGGTCCTAAACCTGACTTTAAGCTTCAACCAGTCCAATCATTCCAGAGAACCTTCATCGGCGACCGGGCAGATTTTACCATTAGAGTGAGTAGCCTCGACAATTTCACCGGCATAGTAACCGTTACCACGCAGGCTCCTAATGCCCAAGTTAGTGTCGGATGGTCCTGCTTGGCTCATCCGTTAATGAAACGGTCAGCGTATTTTCCCAATGTTGCGGGAAACTACAGTCTGACCGTGGTAGGCCAGAGCGGAAGAATTTCTCACTCGGTCAACCTCGCCTTGATGGTTGAAGGGGTCAGTATCAGAGCCAATCCGCTGATTATAGACGTGACTCGCAACTCAACAACATCAACATTACACTAACCAGCCTAAGCAGCTTCCCCGGTTACCTCAACTTGTCTGCCAGAGCTGACGGGTGCGACTCGTGCAGCGCCACAGTATCACCCTCGTCCGTCTTCTTGCGACCAGGAGGTTCGACGACCGCAATTGTCAATGTAACTGCGTCGTACTGGTGAGGAGGAAGCGGCGTTTCAATCGGCGCTTATGAACTTGGCGCTCCCTTTCAGGTAAGTGTCTCCTACTCTGGCTTGGGCGAGATTTTCAACGAAACTCTCATCCTCCAGAACTACCCGTTCACGTCAAACACGAACATAACCTTGAGCTTGGAAAACAACCGTCGATTCAATCTCGGCATCACTGGGTACAATGTTCGTGATGCAGCTGGAGACATCTATGCTTGCTCAGGACTCCAGAACTGCTTCGCGCCATCCTCTTGCTGTCCCGGCTTCTCCGTCAGCCAGTTTTCGAGTCCTATCGGTGCAAGCTGTCCGAAATGCGTTCTATACATGGGAACCGCGTTCACTTTCACTACAGATCAGTCATACACTGTAACTATCGGCACGTCCACTGGAATATTCTACATCCCTTCGGGGCCAACAGCTTACTTGACAATTCAACGATAGTTGAACCCGGGCAGAGAGACTATTGCCGTACGGGGTTCCGTTACACGAGTTCCTCGCGAATCCCACCTGGGGCGAGCGGTCGTTACGAAGCATGGAATTCGTTGCGCTCCGTCAGTCACTCGCGAGTATCGGAAATGCCACACGCCCTGCTCAATAGTCCCAAGTGCAGAAGGGATGGAACGGAGTTCTAGCTCTCGTGAGACTCATATCGACGCGAACAAAGATCATAATCAAGGGCAATATTGTCTCATAAATCGACCAAAATTCGGCTTTCCCAAGAGAGATCTAGGGTGTGCCCGTGCCATTCGAGTAGTGGGTGTGATGGAGACATTCTCGTCATTAGCACCATAGCGGTGTAGTCTTCAACTTGCGCAATAGGACGCTAGACTGTCTCCGATATCTCGATAGTCGAGAGACATTTGATATATGGCGGGTCGGCCGAGCGACTCATAGAAGGTAACACAGATGGCTGAACCTGGCGCCTCGTTCTGGAAGACGAAGAAAGTGCTGGTTACGGGTGGCGCTAGCTTCATCGGCAGCCATCTTGTAGATTCGCTAGTCAACTTTGGATCCCAAGTAACAGTTCTAGACAACCTTAGCAGCGGGACCCTTGATAACCTGGAGAGAAGTTTTCCCCGGATCAAATTCGCTAAAGAGGATCTCGAATACTCAAGTTTGCAGAATCTCGTCCGGTTGTTCAACGGGAACGATGTAGTGTTTCACTTGGCTGCCACTCATGGCGGCAGAGGCTACATCAACTCCCACCCAGCGGATATCACCTCGAACTTTGCGATTGACCATCATGTCTTCGAGGCCTGCGCGACGGCCAATGTTGGAAAGGTTGTCTTCGCCAGTACCGCGTGTGTGTATCCTCCGGTGCTCCAGAGCAAAGTCGGCTCAAACTATTTGTTGAAGGAAGAGGATGCGCCCATCGAGCATCTCGACCAACCATTGAGTTCCGACCTCGAATATGGCTGGGCCAAACTCATGGGGGAGATGCAGCTCAACTCCTTCATCAGACAGTATAGCATTAAGGGTTGCAGTGTAAGATTTGTGACTGCTTACGGGCCGCGAGAGAATGAGACTCATGCAATTGTTGCTCTCATCTACAAGGCGCTTGAGAAGATGGACCCGTACGTCATTTGGGGAGACGGCAACCAAGAGCGAGACTTCACCTATGTGTCCGACATAGTCTCTGGTACTCTGCTGGCGGCTGAGAAGATTTCCGACGGCACACCTGTGAACCTTGGAACGCAGAGAAGAATAAGCCTCGTCGAGGTTGCGCGAATGATATTCGACCTCATGGACTTTCATCCGAGAATCAAATTCGACTCTTCTGGACCAGTGGGGGTCCTGAGCCGAGCTCTGGACATTTCAAGAGCGCGAACCCTGTTGGGCTGGGAGCCAGCCGTGAGCCTTGAAAAGGGAATGAGGAGCACCATAGATTGGTACGTAAGAACACACAGACCTAACGGAGGAGTCGTCGAAAAACTTCTCTATGAGCGGACACAACAGATTGCAGGCTCTTGAGACCGTTGCCGCCAGAATAACCGTCGTAATGCCGGTATTCAACGAGGGAGATACTATACGGTCGACACTCCTAGAGGCTTCACGGAAGATTCCAAGGATATACGACAATATTGTCTTCGCCGTTTCCGAGGACGGAAGCACCGATAACACAAAAGACGCGTTAGTCTCCATGGCATCCGAGATGCCTAATCTTCAGGTACATCTCGGACCAAGAAGAAAAGGCTATCCCGGGGCCGCGAAGGATGCGATCCTTGGCGTCGATGGAAAAACGGACTATATTCTCTTCATGGACTCCGACGGGCAGTATGACCCCACGGACTTTGGGCTCCTCTGGCGCGAGATGAAAAAGAGCGACGCCGACATGGTAGTGGGTAACAGGATGAATCGTGTTGAAACTCCAGTACGGGTCTTTCTTTCTACAGGACTGAGAATTCTTGAGAAGGTAATTTTTCGCACCAAGCAGAGAGACGTAACCAGCGCTTTCAGGCTAATGCGGGTTGGTCCCGCTCAGAGCATTGCACGGGGAGTGAAATATTCAAAATACAATTTCTGGCTGGAGTTTACCGCCATCGCGTCGCTGTGTGGCTACCGCATGCAGGAAGTTCCAGTGGTGTACCGGGCTAGAGAAGGTACGAGCAGAGTCTATTCAGGATCCAAGATCCTTAAAGCAGCGGTCCAGGAGCTAACGACCATCTTCCGTGTATGGCGCGACTATCGTCTTAGAGGAATTCGGCGAGAAACAGGTTGCCAAGCAACCGCGACCCTGCCGTCTCAATAATAATCGTTCACGTTAGAGGGTTCGATTCCCTCTACAACGCCCTAAAATCTGTCTTCGAATCTGAATATGACAATCTCGAGGTTGTCCTTGTCGATAACGGATCCACAGATGGATCGACCCAACGAGCCGAGAGAGCGTTTGAGGGCAAACTGAGAGTTCTGAGGACTCTCGAAAACCTTGGCTTTGTTCGAGCATGCAACTACGGGCTGAGAAGGATTACATCGATCTACGCAGTCCTGTTGAACGATGATACGGTAGTCGATCCGAAATGGCTCGCCAGACTGGTCGAGGAGGCAGAAACGGATTCTTCGATCGCGGCATGTCAGCCGAAGCTAAGGATGCTGAACAATCCGAGCTTTTTCGAATACAATGGCGCATGCGGCGGAATGATGGACCTCTGTGGAGTGCCCTTTACCAGGGGGCGGCTGTTTGATCGAACTGAGGAGGATTTTGGACAGTACGACAAAACGGTGGATGTCTTTTGGGCGAGTGGCGCTGCGATGTTCCTTCGCCTGAGAGCCGTTGAAGAAGTGGGATACTTGGATGACTTATTTCACTTTCAGATGGAAGAGATCGACCTAAGTTGGAGACTTCGAATGAGAGGATACAGGGTCGTGTCCGTTCCATCTTCCATCGTGTACCACCTGGGTGGAGCGACACCCGTTCCCAGAACGTCGTTCCTCAAGCATCGAAACAACTTGTTGACTCTAGTCAAGAATTACTCGATGTCGTCTCTTGCCCGCTTCTTTCCAATCCGGATGCTCTTGGACTTCACGTCGTTGATCTACCTTGCGGCGAAGGGAAAACGAAGATTTGGAATGGATGCGTTGAGATCCTACGTCTGGATTGTGTTGAACCTAAGACTGGTGATTGCTTCAAGAAGAGCTGCACAGATGATTCGTAGGGTCTCGGACACGACCATAACATCTAACATGGCGAAGCCAACTATCGCGCTTCAATATTATCTCATGAAGAGACACTCCTTCAGTCAGCTTAGCGGTCTGCCTCTCCATAGAGACTCGTACCTCAGCAAAGAGGCGATCGACGCGGGAAGGACGGGACGACTTCTAGAAGTTGGAAGCCTTTTCTAAATCCTATTTTTGGGCCTCTCTGTGAAGATTTCAAGACGAAAAGGCATCTTAAGCATTGACGCTTCAAGCAACAATGCGACTGTCCCCCCGCCTAGAAGGGATCGGAAGGAACCGTTGTCGATCGCCGTTATTCTGACGGCAGGGTTTCTCCTCCGTCTCCCGGGAATCTTGATTACAGGTTTCCTGAGTGACGAGTCGGTGTACTATTATGCTGCATACGCGATTCAGAGAGGAGTCACGCCTTACACTCTGATCATGCTACCCCATCCCCCTATCGGCTATCTATTCCTGATTCCTGCCGCGGTTCTGGCCCAAGGAAGCCTTCTGATCCTCCGAACTTTCAATCTCTGCACATTCCTTGTTGACGCCTTCCTCTCCTACTGGCTTTTCAGAATACTGCGGCAACAGAGTGGAAAGTCCTTCAATCCTCTGCTTGCCTTCGCGCTCTTCACACTATATCCCCTACCGTTCACGACAACTACTCCTCTCGAGTTCACTTTCTTCGACATCCCGATTCTCCTAGGAACCATTTTCTTCGTCAAGGGTCTAACTAAGAAGTCGGCTTCCCGACTAGCCTTCTCAGGCTTCCTACTCGGAATCGCAGTAATGATCTGGTTCACCGCAGCATTCTATGCAGCATCCATCATAGGCTTCCTTGCAATCTATCGATCGCGATCAGACACGGGTCAATTCCTCAAGATATTCACAAAACGAGCAGCCGCCATTCTCATGGGTGGATCTGTTGCGATCGGCCTCGTCCTAGGGCTCATTATCGCGTGGGGTGCACTCCCCAACTTCCTCATTCAGAGTGTAGGCCTTCAGACGAGCCTGAGAGCAGCCTTCACATTCGGCGAACGTCTCCACCACATAGTGCTGGCGATACTCCAACTTCTGCCCGTGTTCGTATTGGCGAGCGTCGGAGTCTACGAAGTATCTCGGAGGGTCAAATCAGGAGCCGACCCCTTGATCTTATTGCCCGCTTGGGTTTTGATCGCAAATCTTATCCTTGTTTTTGCGATCCCAAGAATCGTTCTGAATCACTACGTTGCATATTTGATGCCTTTCATGGTCTTTGCGGGCGCAGGTCCAGTCGAAAGGCTTGCTCCCGTGACGTATCAGATAGCCATGAGATTGACGAAACCAATTCCATGGGACCTATTCCAATCCGCATTGGCGATCGGCTTGATTGCAAGCGCCTTTGCGATATTTCCGTATCAAACAGGCTTTCTCGATGACAGCTCCTACACTCTGGCTAACCAGGCCGTAGGCCAGTACGTGGCGAATATTACTCTACCCGGAAACGCAATATGGACGAGCGAAGGAAGCATCGCCTATTTCGCCTCAAGGCTGATTCAACCGCCAAATTCGACACAATGGCCGTTTCAAGCGGAATACAATGATATCTTCAATACTACTTACGTAGATTCCGATGGGATCGGACAGAGAGGCTTGGGAGCCGTCTCACCATCTCAGTTCGTAGACGCCTGGCAGTCACACGATACGAAGGTCTTGGTCTTCATACTCGGAAACGGGCCTGTTCCATATCCGGACACTTTTCTCTGGTCCGGATTCCCAGGAACCGTCGGAGTGATGCAGTGGGTGAGATCGAACTACATTCTGGTCAAGACATTCACCTTCACGAACTTTGGTTACCAGTACTTCGTTTGGTTAAAGAAATAGATCGTGCGCCCCTGCTATCCGACTGCCGCCGAGACGAACCCATACAGGGCGTTAGAGCCTACTTCGGCGCTAAAATGCGCGAGAGATTCATTGACTTCAGGGTTAGAACTCCGAAACCGCCAAGAGTCAGCGCCAAGGCCCAGACCCCGTCTAGAAGCACCGGGATACTCAAAGTTAGCGCCGCTGAGGCGAGGATCCCTTCGGCAATTGCAATCCTGTCGAGGCGAATGTCGCGATGATAATGTTCGTTGCCAATGATCTCAGGGCCATGCTTTGGAGTTCTGAAGAAGAATCCTGTCTTCCCCCTCATTCCGTTCAGGAATCCGATCATGATCGCAGTGGTCATGCATGAACTCGTGTAAGAGAGCAGAGGAAGTAGCACTAGATTGCGGGGAGTCATTATTTTTTGAATATGAAGCGCGTAGATGCCTGACCCGAAGAAAGTGACTACAGGCAATGTGACAACGATGATGTAGATCGGGCTGGAGAATATCGAGTTTGAGGGAGCCGTCAGCCCGAAGATTAGTCCGAAGGCCGAGACGAATGTTACGACTATCCAGCTGAGTCCCTGGAAGGGTCCTACCAGGGTCGAAAAGAGGACGATTCTCCTCCACACAGAGAGCTTCTTGCAACTCAAGATCTTCCGCCCATTGGCAATGGCGCAGTTCGCCCATCCCTGAGCCACGCGGGCTGCCTGTTTCTTCCAGACCTCTAAGCTTGAGGGGTCCTCGCTGAATATTCTAACGTCGCTTAGGTAGACTCCCCTGTATCCGGCGCAGTATATTCTGAGGGATAGATCGGCGTCTTCGACGATCGAGTCTTTCGGCCAAAAACCAACCTCTCGTAGAACGGCCATCGAGACTAGGACGAATCCGCCTTGGAACGAATATGGAGCGTCGATCGAATAAGCTCCCATCTTTGCAACCGTATCTCCCTGGTCTTGCTGGAGCGCAAACAGTCGGGTCGTCAGATTCTGTTCTCGGTTGTAGTGGCCGACTCGAAATGAAACGAAGCCGATCCTGGGATCACGACCTGCGGCATTTAGCCCTCTCTTCAGAACGTCGGGTTTGACTGTCGAGTCTGCGTCTAACAGAAGGACAAAGTCGCACTTCAGGAGTCGGGCTGCTTGATTCAGCGCGCCGCTCTTGAAGCCGGCCCGGCCCTTCCTCCTCGACACGGCACCATGAATCCCTATATTGTTAAGTTCCAGAAGTTTCCCGTCGATGACATCAACGGTCTCGTCGGATGAGTCATCGGCTACGACAACCTGGAGTCTGTCTCTCGGGTAGTCGAGGCTCTTAAGAGCGTCCAGGGTGTTGGCTACAACAAACTTCTCGTTGAATGTAGCTATCAGAATCGAGACCACAGGTGTCTCTCGAAGCGGGGGTTCGTCCCCGAAAGATTTCGGATAGCGGAACGTGCTCAGGAAGAGAATCACGTTGTAGTAAGAGAACAAGAGACCAGGCATGCTGAAGGCAAGAGAAATTCCGGAGATGTATATCCACGAGTCCAACTTGACCGTCACATGTATGTTGTAGCTGACGCGTGTCTGATACTGACTCTGACGACCTTTTGATGCTTGTTAAGATTCTGGAAACTGTTCGAGTCTAACCAAGCTTCTCTTCCGGTACCAAGAGTTCTGGAAAACACTATTAATTCGCTTCGCGAAG
>Ga0066709_100002357_pt1 | contig 13711 bp, 13 predicted proteins | sample GraSoiAngelo_158_FD_79665 | JGI IMG/M metagenome (GOLD analysis project Ga0066709, IMG submission 79665) | Grasslands soil microbial communities from the Angelo Coastal Reserve, California, USA - 14_1009_16_30cm | ecosystem: Environmental > Terrestrial > Soil > Grasslands | place: USA... | reverse complement strand
TGCAGACCCTGGTCGGTGGTTGGAAACGTTCCCGTGTCGAGCTTGTAGGCGCCCAACGCCGTCATGAAGGAATTGATCTGCGCGCGGGCGAGCGCGCGGCGGGCGTCGTCGGTTTTGTGAAGCATCCGCGGGGCGACCAGCGCTGCAAACAGCGCGATGATGGTCACCACCACCAGCATTTCGATCAAAGTGATGCCGCGTTGAGAAGTTCGTCTGCGATTTGTCACGTCACACCGCCACGTCGTTGATGCTCGTGATGGCGAGCATCAGGCTTAGAATGAGGGTCCCTACCATGATGCCCATAACCAGAATGATAAGGGGTTCGAAAAGCGAGGTGAAGCGCCGGATGGCCGTGCGTGTCTCGTTTTCGTAGATTTCGGCCATGCGGTTGAACATGGCGTCGAGGTGGCCCGTTTCCTCGCCTACGCTCAACAGGTGACTGGCCAGCGCGGGAAATTCGCCCGCCCGCCGCAACGGCGCCGCGATGCCTTCGCCGCGCTTCACTCCCTGGGCCACTGCCTCGAGTGAGCCTGCAATCCGGCGGTTGTTCAGAATGCCCCGGGAGATACCGATCGACTGGACCAACGGCACACTTGCGGCCACCAGCGTCCCCATGGCACGCGCGAACCGCGCCGTTTCGGCCTTTCGGAGCGCGTCGCCGAGCAAAGGCACACGCAGCCGGAACGCGTCCCACCATAGCCGGCCGCGCGGCGTCCGGATATAGGTTTCAAAAGCGGCGATTCCGGCAACCAGCGCGACCGCGGCGGGTATCCAGTAAAGCTGAACCAACCGGCTCACCTCGAGCATGATCAGCGTCGGCGCCGGAATCTTCATGCGAGGATCCGAGAAAATCATCGCAAAGCGCGGCACCACGAAATTCAGAAGCACGAAGATGGACCCGAGGCCGACCAGCGTCAGCAACGCCGGATAAATGAGCGAACTGACGATATAGCCGCGCAAATCGTCACGAGTTCGTTCGAACTCGGCCAGCCGCTCGAAGATCTGGGCCAGCGACCCGGACGCTTCGCCGGCCCGGACCATGTTCACGTAGAGTTCGGGAAAGTGCGAGGGATGCGCCCCGAGGCTGTCCGCGAGCGACTTGCCGCCTTTGAGGACGCGCACAACATCGAGCACCAGCGAGCGGAACGGGCCTCGCTCTGTCAGCTCCGCAGTGATCGCGAGAGCGCGGTCGAGAGGCACGCCGGCGTTGAGGAGCGTCGAGAGTTCTTGCGTGAAAAAGAGTACGTCTTTGCGCTTGCCCCGGCTAAAGGTGGGAAGGCGCAACTCGAACCCCTTCTTCTGCTCCAGGCCAACGTAGACCGGGATCAACCCCTGGCGCTTCAGTTCCTGGGCGACGGATTTATCGGTCTCGGCGGCGAGGGTGCCGGTGCGGACTTTGCCGTCGGAGGCAATTGCTTTGAAGTGGAACGTCGTCGCCACAGCCTAGAACTCCTGTGTTACGCGCATTACTTCTTCGGCCGTGGTGACGCCCTGGCGCACTTTCATCCAGCCGTCCTCGCGCAGGTTCCGCATGCCGTGGCGGCGCGCGACGGCTGTGATCCGGCTCGCGTCTTCGTTACGCATGATCCCGGCCCGCAGCTCTTCGTTCAGCTCCATCAACTCGAAGATGCCGACGCGGCCGCGGTACCCGGTCCCGAAGCATGCCTCGCAGCCCGCGCCACGGAAAACATCGATAGTTTCTCCTTCGGGAGTCACGGCCGTGCCTGCGGTCTGCTTACACTGGCCGCAGATGACGCGCACGAGGCGCTGCGCCATCACCGCCACCAATGACGACGTTATCAGATAATTTTCCACGCCCATGTCGGTGAGGCGCGTGATTGCGCTGGGCGCATCGTTGGTGTGGAGCGTGGAATATACGAAATGGCCTGTAAGCGCGGCACGAATGGCGATATCGGCGGTTTCGCGGTCGCGGATTTCGCCCACCATGATGACGTCCGGATCCTGGCGCACGATGTGCCGGAGGCCGGAGGCGAATGACAATCCGATCTGCGGATTGACGTGGATCTGGTTAATGCCGTCCATCTGGTATTCGACGGGATCTTCGATCGTGATGATTTTCTTGTCGGTCTGGTTGATGCGCTTGAGCGCGGAGTAAAGAGTGGTCGACTTGCCGCTGCCGGTGGGTCCGGTGACGAGGAAGATTCCGTGGGGCAGCGAAGTGTAATACTCCATGCGCGAGAGCATGTGCTGGTCGAAACCGAGGACCCCGAGATCGTAAAAATCGCCCGCGGAGCGGTCGAGGAGCCGCATGACGACGCTTTCCCCGAAGAGTGTGGGGAGTGTGGAAACGCGCAGGTCGACCTCGCGGCCGAGCGTTTTGATCTTGATGCGTCCGTCCTGAGGCAGGCGGCGCTCCGCAATATTGAGCTTGGCCATCAGCTTCACACGGGAGATGATCGCCGCTTTAAGCTCGCGCGGCGGCGGGTCCTGGCTCACCAGCACACCATCGATGCGGTAACGGATGCGAAACTCCTTCTCGAATGGCTCGATGTGGATATCGCTGGCGCGCTTCTCGACAGCCTGCGCGATCATCGCGTTCACCAGGCGGATGACAGGCGCCTCGCTTGCCATGTCGCGCAGGTGCTCAAGATCTTCGGCTTCCCCGGCCGGCGTCGCGATCTCCGTCTCGTTCTTCCCGGATTGGCCGTAGAAACGGTCAATCGCATCCAGGATCTCCTGCTCGGCGGCCAGGCCCGCGCTCACGGAGAGCCCAGTACAGGAAGCGACTGCCGACCTGGTTTCAAAGTCCAGCGGATCGGCCATGGCAAGCGTGATGGTGTGATCCTGCAACGCCACGGGCAGACAGCGGAACTGGCGGAGGAATTTGGGCGAGAGGGTTTCGATTTCCGGCGAGACCGCGGGCGGGCCATCGATGACGAGCAGCGGGACCTGCAGCTGATCGGAGAGCGCCGCCAGCACGTCGCGCATGGCGATGAAGCCGAGATCGACCAGGATCTTACCGAGTTTGTCGCCGCGCTCGCGCTGCAGCTCCAGCGCGCGGTCAAGATCCTCTTGCGTGATCAAACGCCGCTCGATAAGGATCTCGCCCAGCCGCATGTCTCAGTATTCAGTTATGCGAATTGCTGCTTCCAGACCGGCTCCGCCGGCGCGCTTGGCATCGAGCAGCTTCTTCTTCTGCGCCTGCATCGTGATCTGCCCGGGAATCCCAGCCGTATCTTCCCACGGATAGCGCGTGAGGAACACGGCGATCACGATCTGTTCCTCAGGCGAAACACCATCGAGCGAAGCCGCCGAATCGGCCAGCGCCTGGCGGAGGATCCCCTTCAGTTTCGGCACGCGCTCCAGCTTCTTCTGATGGTGTTCCTCCAACTCCTGTTTGGTCAAGGAGAGGTGCATCAGCGTGATCGGGGAATTGGCCAGATTCACCTCCGCGGTAAAGACGGCTCCGTAGCCTTCCAAATAAATGCCGCGCGTGGGACCGAGCAATGCGAACGGATTTTCGCCCCAGAACCGCGTCACGCGGTCGTCGAGACTCTTCTCCATTGCGACTAGACTTGCCCGGCTCACGCGCGGCTTATCACCTGCAATCGCTATAAGAGCGACCACAAGGAGGAGGAAGATCGAACCCACAGTTCTCATTGGCGCACCATTCCCGTGTTGATCGCGTACATGCGCGCGAACTGTTTGGAGAGTAAATCGTAGGCTGCAAGCAGCTGTTGGGTTTCCTCGTAGTGACGCTTCTCGACTTGCGCGACCGCCTTGGTCACGGCCGAATCGACTTGCGTCTGGAGTGCGGCCGAATCGATCGCAGCCGCCGGCCGCACGAAGGCATGCGCGAGGATCGCGGCGGCAATGACACAGGCGGCGGCGAAGGATGGCCGGAGGAAGACTTGCCACCATCTCGGCTCGAAGACCTTATCGGAAACGAAGGCGATGCGCCGAGGCATCTCCTCATCAGGCAGCTTAGAGAGCGTTTCGATTGTCAGTCGAAGTGTAGCCAGCTCTTCGCGGCAAATCGCACAAACGGCGGCGTGCGCTTCGGCATGGCGGCGATCTTCTTGACCCAGCTCTCCGAGCGCGTAGGCTTTCCAATCATAGGATGCGCAGTTCATATTCCCCTCACGACTCTTCTCGTGAAACCATTGGAGCGAGCGTTGTCTTCAGAAGATGGAGCGCCGTGTACAAGCGCGACTTGACGGTCGAAACCGGGCAGCCCAGGATTTCGGCCATTTCGTCGAACTTGAATCCTTGATACACCTTGAGCAGGACCGCTTCGCGCTGGTCCTCGCCAAGGCGGCGAAGCGCGCTCTCGACAGCCAGCGACAACTCGATGGGCAGCAGGCGCGCGCCGGGCTGGGAAGTCCGAGGCTCCTGCGCCAGGTCGCCCTCAGGCCGCCGCCTGCGCAGCAGCGAGAACGCCTCGTTGTGGCCGATACGGAACAGCCACGCCGGGAAGCGTTCCACGTCGTCGAGCTTCGGCAAGTTTTGATAGGCTTTCAAGAACACGTCCTGGCTCAGGTCGAGCGCGTCTTCACGATTCGAGACCAGGCGCAGCAGATAGTTGAAGACACGCTTCTCCCATCGGGACACGAGGAGGTTATAGGCCTCGACGTCTCCCCGCCGCGCTTTGGCGATCAGGTCGCGATCCTCGACCTCGCGAAAGATCAACTCTTGGCTCCGTTCGTAAAGACGCCCCTGGGGCGGAAAAAGTCGGACGCGATCTATTAATTATGACCGGTTGACGGCTGATCGGCAGGCGCCAGCACTAGAGCCGTGCTGATGTAAGATGGGGAGCTGAGCATGCACCGGCGCGATCTATTGAAGCTCGGAGCTTCCTTCGCCGCGATTCCGGCGGCTTGGGCGGCGCAGGCGGCCAAACCTGACTGGCGGCCGTCCGTGTTCGATGACCATCAAAACGAGACGGTCATCGCCCTCACGGAGTTGATCATCCCCGCCACTGATACGCTTGGCGCTAAAGCCGCACGCGTAAACCGCTACATTGACCTTTTCCTCCGTGACGGCCGGGCAGAGCAGCGGGAGCGATTTCTCGAAGGGCTGAGCTGGCTGGATGGTTACGCGATTCGCGAACACGGGCATCCGTTCCTGCGTTGCGCCCCCGCGGATCAGACAGCCATGCTGCACTCGCTCGACCAGGGCGCAGGTCCCGGCCACAATTTTTTCCGTTTCGTTAAATCGGCTACAGCGCGCATTTATTACAACACTCAAATCGGATACCAGGAGCTGAACAAAGGCGGACGCGTGCCGGCCAGCTTCGGCTGCAAGCACGGCGGGCATGCGTGAAGAGCAGGCGCCGGGGCTTAGGCGCGAACTCGGCGTAGGAGACCTTACTCTTTTCACCATCGCCTGCATCGTCAGCACCCGCTGGCCGTCAGTGGCGGCGCATGCGGGACCGAGTTCAGTCACGCTCTGGCTGCTGGGGGCGGTGTTCTTCGTGCTGCCGCTCGCGGTAGCCGTGGCCACGCTCACGACGAAATACCCAGGCGCGGGCGGTCTGTACTTGTGGATTCGCAACGATTTTGGGCCATGGCCTGGCTTTCTGAACTTCTGGATCTACTGGATGGGGATCGCCTTCCTGTTCCCGAGCGTCGCGATGTTTTACATGAGCACGTCGGCGTACATGCTTGGACCGGCATACGCGCATCTGGCCGATAGCCGCGTATTCGTGCTGGCCGGCTCGCTGGTCACGATCTGGATTGCGCTCGGAACGAATCTGATCGGACTGAAAATCGGGAAGTGGACGGAGAATCTCGGCGGCGCGGCGACGTGGGTGCTCGGTGGACTGCTGGTTGGAGCGGCAGCGATGGCCTATGCGAAGCGCGGTGCTGCCACGTCCCTTACATGGATGAATGTCGTCCCGACTTGGAACTGGCAGACGGTCAATTTCTGGGCGACGATCGCCTTTGCAATGAGCGGAATGGAGTTTGCCGGAATGATGGGTGCCGAGATCCGGGACCCGGAGCGCACGTTGCCGCGAGCCGCGGCTATCGCGTCCGCGTTCGCCACGGTGTTCTATGTAGGCACGACGGTAGCCCTGCTGACGCTCCTCGAACCCGGGAAGATCAACGAGATGCAGGGGCTTGCGCAGGGCGGCGCTGTCGCCGGCGGAGAGTTGGGGGCGGGATGGTTCTCGCCGCTGATCGCGATGCTGGTGCTGACGACCGCCCTGGGGGCGTTCGGCGGCATGGGCTCAGCGGTGTCGCGTCTGCCGTTCGCGGCAGGTGTTGACCATTTACTGCCGGCAGCGTTCGGGAAAGTTCATCCCCGATGGAGCACGCCTTACATCTCGATTCTGGTGTTCGGCGCCGTCGCGTCGTTTTTGCTCGTCGCGATCCAGCTCGGCGACACCATGCGAGCGGCCTATCAAACGCTGATCTCGCTGATGGTGATCGTCGGATTCATTCCCTACCTCTACATCTTCGGCAGCGCCTGGAAAGCGGGAAAGCAGATCAGCGCCTTATCCGGATGGGCGATTACCGTACTGGTGATCGTATGTTCACTGGCGCCCACTGCCGATGTCACCAACGTATGGGTGTTCGAGGGGAAGCTCGCGCTGGGCACATTAGCGGTGATCGTATCGGCCTGGCTTGTGTACGCGCGACGGCGGAAATGACCTACCCGGATTCAGTGCGGTTCCTTTACGCGCTGGGCAATGAGATCAAGACGGCGAAGCTGGGCTTGGACCGGATACGGACATTGCTCCACGCGCTCGGAGACCCGCAGCGAGCGTACCGGGTGGTGCACGTAGCGGGCACCAACGGGAAGGGCTCCACCTGCGCCATGATCGCTGCCGGGTTGAGAGCCGCCGGAATTCGCACCGGGCTGTTCACATCACCACACCTCGTGGAACCCACTGAACGCATCCAGGTCAACGGCGTGCCGGTGACTCCGGAACAGTTCCAGCGGGCGTTCCAAGTCGTCCATGAGATCGCCGAAAGCCTGAACCTGGACTGCCATCCAACCTATTTTGAAACCGTCGCCGCGATGGGGTTCTGGCTGTTTCGGGAACTGCGCGTGAACACTGCGGTGGTTGAAGTCGGCCTCGGCGGCCGGCTGGATGCGACCAATGTCGTGGAGCCGGCGCTGGCCGTCATCACACCCATCGATTTCGATCACGAAGCATACCTCGGCCACACAATCGAAGCGATCGCCGGGGAGAAGGCCGGTATCCTGAAGTCCGGCGTGCCGGCGGTTTTTGCGTCACAGCGTGCGGAAGCAGCTCAGGTGCTGGAAGCGCGTGCTGCAGAGTTGGGCGTTCCGGTCACGCACTCGGCCGATTTTGCGGTTCGCGATCTGGAGGTCGACGCCCGCGGCTCAAGGTTTTCCGGCCTCATTTGCCCGCTGGCGGGCGAGCATCAGGTGGAAAACGGGATCACCGCGGCGCTGGCGCTCCAGCGGCTAGCAGTGGCTCCGCAGGGGATCGCTGAGACCCGGTGGCCCGGCCGCCTGGAGCAGGTGGCGCCGAACCCGGACATTATTCTCGACGGCGCCCACAACCCGGCGGGCGCACGCGCCCTGGCCCGTTACCTGGAGCGCTTTTACCGGGACCGAAAGCTGTGGCTCATTTACGGCGCGATGCGCGATAAAGCAGTCGAGGAGATCGCAGGCATCCTGTTTCCGCTCGCCGCTGAATTGATTTTCACCGCGCCGGCATATTCGCGCGCGCTGCGGCCGGAGGTGCTGGCCGAGATCGCGGGCCGCGGGCAAGTGGTGGCGAACGTCGCCGATGCATTGGCGTTTGTGCGGGGGCGGGCCGCCGCCGATGACGTTGTGGTCGTTACCGGATCGCTGTTTCTTGTCGGAGAGGCGCGGGCGCAATTCGTACAATTGGCGGGCCACGCTTCGTGATTGTCAGCCACACCCCGCTCGTACAATAGACCGATGGCGTTGCTCTGGAGCCTGCTGTTCATCGATCCGCTGATCATTCTCTCGACCATCTTCTTCGGATCGATCAGCCTCGTAGTCTCGCTGTTTGATACGACGGGGCGGACGCAGATTGAAGTAGCCCGGGTGTGGTCGCGGTCCTTGCTGCTGTTTGCCGGAGTGAGGGTGACGGTCGAGGGTATTTCGAAGATTAACCCGGACGCGAGCTACGTTTTCGCATCGAACCACCTGAGCTATATGGATACGCCGGTAGTGCTTTCGCACATCCCAGTGCAGTTCCGGTTTCTGGCCAAAAAGGGACTGTTTCAGATTCCGTTTCTTGGTACACACCTGGCACGCGCGGGACACATCCCGGTCCCGAGAGAGAACCCGCGCGCGGCTGTCAAGACCCTCACGCACGCCGCCGAAATCATTCGCGCGCGAGGCACCTCCGTATTGATTTTTCCCGAAGGCGGCCGCTCCCGCGATGGCGAGCTCCACGCCTTTAAGGAAGGTGCGGCGTATATCGCGATCAAGGCCCACGTGCCCCTGGTGCCGATTACGGTGGTGGGAACACGCAAGGTCCTCGCGGTGGGCTCGGCCACGTTCCGCCGTGGACATGTGCGGCTGTACATTGGCGATCCGATTTCAACCAAAGGCCTCGTGGTCCGTGATCGTGAGACGCTCACCGCGTCCGCAAGGGAGCAGATCGCTGCTATGCTCGAAAAATACTCATGATCAGGTACGCGGCCTTCCTTGCTCCCGCTCTGCTTCTGGCACAAATGGATATTCGGGATTATGACCCGAAGTCCACCCTCGTCGTTCCGCAGCACAACGTCACCAGGGCGAAGTTTCCATTCGTTGACGTGCACCACCACCCGCGTGTCCAGACGCCCGCCGATGTGGACCAGCTTGTCAAGGACATGGATGGCATTAATTTGCGAATTCTCGTGAACCTCAGCGGCGGCTGGGGAGAGCGCCTGCAGCGCAACGTCGAGCTGTTGAAAAGCCGGTATCCGGACCGGTTCGTCGTGTTCGCCAACTGGAATTATGAAGGCGTCGATGATCCCGGCTACGGCCCCAGAATCGCCCGGCAGCTTGAAGACGACGTCCGCCACGGCGCGCAGGGCTTGAAAATCTTCAAGCCCTTCGGCATGGAGGTCAAGGATTCACGGGGCCAGCGCATTCACGTCGACGACCCTCGCTACGATCAAGTCTTTGAATTGTGCGGCAAGCTCAAAATACCCGTCCTGATTCATACCGCCGAGCCGATCGCGTTCTTCGATCCCATCAACAAGCACAACGAGCGCTGGCGCGAGCTGCAGGAGTTTCCGGCGCGCGCCCGGCCGCCCGACAAGTATCCGAGCTGGCAGACCCTGATCGAGGAGCAGCATCGTATGTTCGCGCGCCATCCTAACACGACCTTTATCGATGCGCACTTGGGCTGGCTGGGCAACAATCTCGCCGAGCTCGGCCGCCTGTTGGACCGTCTGCCTAACGTGTACACGGAGATCGGCGCGGTGCTATATGAGCTCGGGCGGCAGCCGCGGATGGCCCGCGAATTCATGATCAAGTATCAGGACCGCGTGCTGATGGGCAAGGACGCCTGGCAGCCGCGCGATCCCAAGGAATACTGGTGCTACTTCCGTGTGCTCGAGACCCCGGACGAGTATTTCGACTATTACCGCCCGCGGCACGCGTTCTGGAAGATGTACGGCCTCGAACTGCCGGACGAGGTGCTGAAGAAAGTCTACTACCAGAATGCTCTCAAGCTGATCCCGGGTCTCAACGCATCCGGTTTTCCGAACTGAGCTCCGCCCGGCCTCGAGAGCGCGCGGATAGTGAAATACCGTAGCGCGGCCATTGCCGTGACACGTCCATTCGCGCTTGGTACGTTACGGGCGTGAATCGAGGAAGAGTTTCAGCCGGGCCATCGCTCCTTCGAGGATCGATCTCTCCGAGGCATAACAAATCCGTACGCTCCCCTCGCCGCCGGCTCCGAAGGCAACTCCCGGGGCCAGGCCGACCTTGGTATCCATCAGCAACTGCTTGCAGAATGCGAAGGAATTGTCCACGCCCTGGATGCGTGGAAACAGGTAGAAGGCGCCGTCGGGTTGGGGCACTGTCACGCCCGGCATCTTGCGCAGAGCAGCCAGACAAAAGTCGCGGTTCTCCCGGAGGCGGCAAACCATTTGGCGCACCAGTTCCTCGCCCCAAAGCAGCGCCGTCTCACCGGCCCTTTGCGAGAAGCTGGGAGCGTGGGAGACGATGAACTCGTTAAGCTGCGCGGCACGCGTCACTAAATCCTTGCGGCCCACTAGCCAGCCCACCCGCCAGCCGGTCATGCAATATGTTTTTGAAAACGACTGGATAACGATCACGGCGTCGTCGCGAGTGCATTTCTTGAGTATTGAAGGCGCGGTGACGCGGGGGGCCTCCGTGCCGGAAGCTTGTGGCGGAACGGCGGGATAGTAAAGCCGCTCGTAGACTTCGTCGGCGACGAGCCAAAGGCCGTGGCGGCGGGCGAATTCGAGCAGGCGATCCTGATCGTCTTCGGTTGCGACCCATCCCAACGGATTCGAAGGAGAAGTGTAAAGCAACAGGCGCGTGCGCGGCGTGACGGCGCGCTCGAGAGCATCGAAATCGACCGAGTACCGGCCGTTCAGGAGCGGATGCGCGATCTCGCGCACGATCGCATTCGACATCTGAAGGATCGACGACCCGTTCGGCCAGCACGGCGTGAGCACGAGCGCTTCGTCGCCGGGGTCGACCATGCAGCGAAGCGCGACGCTTAGGGCTTGCACGCCGGAGGCAGTTACTGCGATCTCAGCCGAGGGATCGAGCTCCACGCCGTGCAGCTCGGCGTAATAGCGTGCCAGCGAGTTCCGAAGCGAGGGCAATCCCGCGTTCTCGGTGTAATAGGTGTAACCGTCGGCCATCGCTTTCTGTGCGGCGCGCTTGATGTAATCCGGGGTCGGGATGTTGGACTCGCCGAAATAGAGCTTGAGCACGCCCTCCATCCCCATGGCGAGTTCAGCCAGCTCACGAATTCGGGAATAGGGGACGGCGAGAGCCGACGAGGCCACTTTGGCAGGCATCTGTTGAAATTCTATTTTACTCTGGCTTTGTTTAATGTTCTTGTGCGGCGTACTCCGGTTCGTGTTCCGGCTCCACCGCAGCCCGGGCCTTGCGAATGGCGAAGACGATCAACATCGCGACGACAGATCCGAGGCCGGCCATGAACATGTCTTTCTGCGAATCCCAGACATCGCCCTGCATGCCGACGAATTCCTCGCCGCGCTGCGGGCTGAGAATGGATGCCATGCCAGCCTCCATCATTTCGTAGGCCGCGCTGCATGCGAGGGTGCATTCGATTGGCAGATAGTAGCGCCAGCGGCCGGTAACGCGGAGCACGCGGATGCAGATCTCCTGCATCGGATAGCTCAGCATCAGGCCGAAGCCGAAGTGAATGACGCGATCGTAATGGTTACGCTGGGTGTGCAGCCAGGGCTTCATCCATTCGCCGAGCGGGACGTCCGAGTACTTGTAATGCGCTCCCCACTCGTGCAGGGAAAGAAAAAGGAAGATGAGCAGATACGAGAGATCGGAGAAGGGGAACCCTCGGTAAGTAGCGATCATCGTCGCCAGGAAACAGAAAACCAGCACGTTTTCAAGAGCCCAGTCGAAGGTTCGCTCGGGATGAAAGGCGGAGATGGCGAACGCGGCTGCCGTGCCGGTGCACATCCAGTGAAGAAACCGATTTTCCCGGAAAGTAGGATGAGCGGTATTGGAGGCGGTAGTCAAAATCGCATTAGACAACGGGCGAAGGGCGGCTGGCAAGTGGGTGACAAGCGCGGCGTTGCTTGAGCAGAACTAATCGCGATCGACCAGCGTACTAGCGCCGCCGGTCTTTGGCGCCCATCAGCTCTTCGATGTTTACGAGGTCGGTGGGGTACCCGCCCGTGTAGCACGCGTAGCAGTAGTCGTGGTTCTCGTCCGCGACGGATTCGCGAAGCGCGCTTAGCGAAAGATATCCGAGCGAGTCCGCCTCGACGAACCGGCGAATTTCCTCAACGGTGTTGTTGGCGGCGATCAGCTCCGCAAGGCTGGGGGTGTCGACGCCGTAAAAGCAGGGGGATACAGTCGGAGGGCAGGAGATGCGCATGTGGACCTCCCGCGCTCCGGCGCCGCGCACCATGCGAACGATCTTGCGGCTGGTAGTGCCGCGGACTATGGAGTCGTCGACCAGGATGACGCGCCTGCCTTCGAGCAGGTGACGGACGGGATTCAGTTTCAACTTCACCCCGAAATCTCGAATGGCCTGGGAAGGCTCGATGAACGTGCGACCCACGTAGTGATTTCGAATCAACGCCTGGCGGAACGGGATGCCGGCCTCGGCCGCGTAGCCGATGGCCGCGGCGACGCCGGAGTCCGGCACGGGCACGACGACGTCGGCGTCGACCGGACACTCGCGAGCCAGCAGGCGTCCCAGCATCTCGCGCGATTCCTGCACCGGACGGCCGAATACGATGGAATCGGGCCGCGCAAAATAGACGTGCTCGAAAACACATTGCGCGCGGTCGCGGACTGGCGCATAACGTTCGCGAGTCATGCCTTCGCTTCCGACAGAAACCATCTCGCCCGGCTCGACATCGCCGAGATAGGCCGCGCTAATCAGATCGAAGGCGCACGTTTCCGAGGCGAATACATAACAAATACGGCCTCCCGACAATTCCAAGCGCCCGAAGGCGAGCGGACGGAAACCGTGCGGGTCGCGCGCCACCAGAACGTGATCCTGCGCCAGAAAGACCAGCGAGAACGCTCCTTCGAGCTGCAGAAGAGCCTCGCGCAGTGCGCCTGAAAGCGTTCGCTCGCGCGAGCGGGCGACCAGGTGCAGAATTACCTCTGTGTCGCTCGAGGCCTGGAAGATGGAGCCTTCGCGTTCGAGCTCTCGCCGCAACTCCAAGGCATTGGTGATGTTCCCGTTGTGGGCCACGGCGATGCGTCCTTTGTTACAGGCGACCGAGAACGGTTGCGCGTTGAGCAGGACGGTGTCGCCCGCAGTGGAGTAGCGGGTGTGGCCGATGGCCAGCTCCCCGGGCAAGCGGCCCAGGACTTCGGGAGTAAAGATATCAGCCACGTGGCCCATGGATTTGTGGCAGTGAATATTGCGCCCGTCGCTCGAGGCGATACCGGCGCTCTCCTGCCCGCGGTGCTGGAGCGCGTACAGGCCCAAATATGCCAGGTTCGCCGCCTCGGGATGGCCGTAGATGGCGACGACGCCGCATTCTTCACGGAATTTATCAAGCATATTGAGGTTCGAGGTGATTCTCGAGCGCGCTCTCCCAAACTTGCTGGAGGCGATCGACGGGGCAGTCGATCCAGGTCACGGAAGCGTTACGAATTCGTATTCCTTTTTTCATTGTAACGCCTATGCGTGCGGCTGCGACCTTGTGTCTTTTCGCGATTTCCTCGATTTTCTCGGGCACGGCCGAGGAGACCAGTATGCGTGATGGAGCTTCGTGGAAAAGAGCCAGCTCGGGGCGCAAGTCGGTCGCTAGCTCGATCGCGGCGCCGACGCCCTCCATGGAGCACGCCGCAAGCGCCATGGCGAGTCCGCCGCCGGAGAGATCGTGCGCGGATTCGGCAAGGCCCGCGGCGACAATCTCACGGATCGCGGTCTGCACGCGCTTTTCGTAATCGAGGTCGAGCGCCGGCGGAAGGCCCCACATCTGGTTGAGCACGACCTTGGCGTACTGCGTTCCACCAAACCTAGTAAGATCCGAGGAGCCCAGGCCGCCCAGGAGGATGACACTCCGCCCTTCTTCCTTGAATGCGATCGTGACCG
>Ga0066709_100002356_pt1 | contig 13712 bp, 11 predicted proteins | sample GraSoiAngelo_158_FD_79665 | JGI IMG/M metagenome (GOLD analysis project Ga0066709, IMG submission 79665) | Grasslands soil microbial communities from the Angelo Coastal Reserve, California, USA - 14_1009_16_30cm | ecosystem: Environmental > Terrestrial > Soil > Grasslands | place: USA... | reverse complement strand
CTTCCGGCGGTCATTCGCCGGCCGACGTGACCGAGGCGCTTCGGGTGGTGCACACGCTCGATCCGGCGGGCGTAGGCAGCTCCGATCTGCGCGAATGCCTGTTGCTGCAGCTCGAAAGCCGCGGCGGCAAGGGCGGGGTCGCGTGGCAGATTGTTTCCGATCACCTGAAGCTGGTGGAACTTCGCCAGATCAAGGAACTCGCGCGGCTGCTCCACCGGCCGATTGAGCACATCCACATCGCGATAGACGTGATCCGGCATCTCGATCCGCGTCCGGGGCTGCGCTACTCGGGGCCGGGAGCGCGCCAAGTCGAGCCGGACGTTTACATTTCGAAGGATGGCGACGATTACCTTATCCAGGTGAACGACGAGGACATCCCGCAGTTGCGCTTGAATCCGCAATACAGGCGGATGCTCGACCGCGATCAGGAGCCGAGCAAGGACGTCCGCAACTACGTGAAGGAGCGTTACGCTTCCGCCATCCAGCTCATGAAGAACATCGAGCAGCGGAAGCAGACCATCCTAAAGGTGTGCCAGAGCGTGGTGCGCCGCCAGATCGATTTTCTCGAGTACGGCATCGATTACCTGAAACCGATGATGATCAAGGAGATCGCCGAAGAGATCGGCGTACACCCCTCGACGGTAAGCCGTGCCGTGTCTAATAAGTACGCTCATACACCCCAGGGCGTCTACGAACTGCGCTATTTCTTCTCGGAGGCCGTGCAAGGGCCGTCGGGCGGCGCAACGCCGCTGCTGATCCTGAAGCGCAGAGTGAAGAAGATGATCGAAGAGGAAGATCCCGCCCACCCAATGACCGACGAACAGATCACCGAACGCCTTCAGGCTGAGGGGATCCAGGTAACCCGCCGTACCGTTGCCAAGTATCGCGAGGACATGCGTATCCCGTCCACGCACCAGCGACGGGTCCGCAACTAACGGAGGTTCCGATGAAAGTCAGTTACACGGGAATCCACAATGAACTTCCTGCCAAAGTTCAGGAGAAGCTGGACGCGAAGTTTTCAAAGCTCTCCAAACTTCTGGAGCGGCGCGGAGAAAGGGAAGCGCACGTGGTGGTGACTACGGAGCGCCATCTCCATAAAGCCGAGATCACACTGCCGTTTTACGACCATCAACTGGTCTGCGTCGGCTCGGACAGCGACCTGTTCACGGCGCTCAGCATGGCGCTGGATAAGCTCGAAAAGCAGGCTGTGAAGCTACGTGACAAATGGCGTGAGAAGAAGCGCCGCGCCGATTCCAAGAACACCGCCTCGGAGCCGGCAGAGATCTTCCCATCCGCCGACAGCGGTGACGACCGGACCCGGCAGCGAGTCTTCCGCGTGAATCACCACGAAAGCCGTAAGCCCATGACCCTGGATGAGGCTCTGCTCGAAATGGAAGAGGACCGCGACTATCTCGTCTATCGGGATGCGGACAAGGAATGCGTCTCGGTGCTGGTACGACGGCGCGATGGCCATTTCGATCTGATCGAATCCTGACGGATTGTGAAAAACTCTTCCGTCAAATCAGCGGTCCCCCTGCAAAGCCGCGTGCGCGCTTCAGGAGACGGCAAGAGAGTGGTTCCGAAGTTTCGCGGATCGCCTGCCACGCAAACTGAGCTGGTGATCATCACGGGTCTGAGCGGCTCGGGTAAGGGCACTGTGCTCAAGGCCTTCGAAGATGTCGGCTATTACTCCGTCGACAATCTTCCCATCGACCTCATCCCGAAATTCGCCCAACTCGCCAAGGAGGCTCCCAACATCCGGCGTGCGGCGCTGGTGGTGGACATTCGTGAAGGCGCGGCGCTCGAGCGCTTTCCGGCAATGTTCAAGCGCATCCGGCGAGAAGTGCCCACAAGGCTCCTGTTTCTCGAAGCGGACGAGACGTCGCTGATCCGGCGGTTCAGTGAAACACGCCGCCCCCACCCTCTCGGCATCGATCAGAGCGTCGCCGCGAGCATCCAGAGCGAGCGGGAGCGCATGGAGCCGATTCGCCGTCTGGCTGACCCTATCATCAATACCAGCAAGTTCAACGTGCACGAACTGCGCGAAACCATACACAACACCTTTCGCGGCCAGAAACACCAGCCGGAGATTCTGGTCCAGATCACCAGCTTTGGATACCGCCACGGCGTTCCGGCCGACAGCGACCTTGTATTCGACGTTCGCTTCCTTCCCAATCCGAATTACATTCCCGCGTTCAAGGACCTCAGCGGCAAGCATCCCAGCGTTGCGCGCTACATCCGGTCCTTCCCCCAGACGATGGAGTTTATCGAGCGCATATCCGAGCTGCTGGTCTACCTGATCCCGCATTACATCGAGGAAGGCAAGAGCTATCTCACGATTTCTTTCGGTTGCACGGGCGGGCGTCACCGCAGCGTCCTGATCGCGAATGAAATCCAAAAGCGCCTCGCCAGCGCGGGTTTTCGGGTCAAGGAAACGCATCGCGACGTCCGCAAATGATTGTTCCGCGAGATGTTTGCCGCGATTTCCCGCGCTCCTCAAGACTCGAATGGCTGGAGACCAACGGTACCGGCGCTTTTGCAATGGGCACGGTGGCGGGTCTCAACACGCGGCGTTATCACGCGCTGTTGGTCGCGTCGCTAAGGCCGCCGGTCGAGCGCTACGTTCTGCTTTCGCGCGTTGAAGAAACGGTTCTGCTCGCGGGCCGAACCTACGACCTTGGCGTAAGCCAGTATCCGGGTGTGCTCCGGCGTTCAGGATTGGACTGGCTCGAAGAATTCACAACCGATCCGTGCGCCACCTGGCGATTTGGACTCGACCGTGCCGTGTTCGAAAAGCAGGTCTACTTGATAGAGGGCTGCCAGGCGGTGGTCATAAGTTACCGCGCGGATCGCGGCGCGACGTTGCGGGTGCGGCCGTTTCTGGCGTATCGCGATTATCATTCGCTATCGCACGCCCGGGCGGACGTCTACGGCGACTTACCTCTACTGGAATTCAATCACAGCGGCCGCTTCGAGCCGGACGCGCATTGGTATTACAACATTGAGTATTTCGTGGAGCTGGAGCGTGGACTCGATTTCCGTGAAGATCTCTACACGCCAGGTGTGATCGAGATCGGCCTGGCGCCCCGCGAGTGGACGACGATCCGCGCGTCGGCAGGTCCGGCCCCCACGTGGGCCCACAAGCGGGAAAGCTCGTCCCACTTCGTGGTTCGGCGTGCGGATGGGAGACCGACCATTCTCGCAGGTTATCCGTGGTTCACCGACTGGGGCCGCGACGCGATGATCGCCATCCCCGGACTGCTGATCACCAAGGGGCGCCTGGATGAGGCGAGGGAAATCATCGAGGGTTTTCTTGCCTACTTGGACCAGGGCATGATCCCGAACTATTTTCCGGATGGGGGTGAGCCGCCACAATACAACGCCGCCGATGCAACGCTCTGGATGTTCCAGGCGGTGCGCGCGTGGCTTGCGGCGGGCGGAGACCGGAGCTTCTTGGGCGATGTATTCTATCCGGCTGCGAAAGAGATCCTGGACTGGCACCGCGGAGGCACACGGTTCGGCATCGCCGCCGATCCCGGGGATCGCCTCCTGCGAGCCGGCACGCCGCAGCTGACCTGGATGGACGCCAAGATCGGCGAATGGGTGGTCACGCCGCGAACCGGCAAACCGGTGGAGATCAACGCTCTCTGGCACGGCGCGCTCTGGCTGGCGTCGGAATGGGCGGCGGAACTCGGCAATCCGGCAGCCGGGGAGCTTCGCGCCGAAGCGCAGCGAGTACAGGATAGTTTTCGCGCAAGATTCTGGAATCCGGAGCGCAATTGTCTCTATGATGTGCTCACGGATCAAGGACCTGTGAAGAAACTCCGGCCGAACCAGATTTTCGCGGTCAGCCTGCGTCACGGCCTGCTCGGCCAGGAGCAGGAACAACAGGTTGATCGCATCATCGAACAGGAACTGTTGACGCCGGTCGGCCTGCGCACACTCGAGCGCGGCGACCCCGACTATCAGCCCCGCTACGAAGGCTCGCCGGCCGCGCGCGATGGAGCCTACCATCAGGGCACGGTATGGCCGTGGCTGCTCGGACCGTTTATCGACGCGTATCTCAAAGCGTTCGGTGAAACGCAGCGGACGCTCGCCTACTGCCGCGGCTTGGTGGAGCGGCTCGAAGCCGAAGCAGCGCGCGCCGGTTGCCTCGGGTCGATCGCGGAGATTTACGACGGGGACGAACCGAGGCTTCCCCGCGGTTGCCCCGCGCAAGCCTGGAGCGAAGGGGAAATAGCACGTGTCAGCGCGGTCTATGGACTTCAGGACGAGAATCGCGCTCGAAGTAGTCGAGTGCTCGAGTAACACCGTCGGCGTACAGCGATGCCAGGCGCGAATCGGCGGCCCGCACCGTTTCCAAGTCGTGTTCTACCGTTCCAAGCAGGTGGGACGCGGCGGCGTGGGTCCATGCCTTAGGCCCCGCTTTCCCGTAGGTTCGCAGCGCACGAGCGCCCAGTGAGTGCGCCAGTTGTATCGCTTCCGCGCGCGAGAAACCCGCGGCGCGAAGACTCTGTACGGCGGCCGCGATCCACGGCAAAAGCAGATGCGCGGCCAGATGGACGCCGGCGAAATACAAAGCTTTGGACGAGGCTTCAATCTCGATCATCTTGCGTTTTTCCGTTGCGACGAAACGGCGCAGCGCGCGCAACGTCTCGGGATGTCCTTCGGCAACAAAGGTTCGCTCACGCGATTCGTCCACTACGTTGAGCGAGGCGATGCGCGCTCCCGCTCTGCGGAGGGGCTTCGGCCAACGGCTGTCCCGCACCGATTCGCAAAACACAACCATCGTGCCATCGATCGCCATCCGCGCGGCCAGCTCACTACTCACGCGGTCAAGCATCTGGTCCGGCACCCAGATCCAGATCAGGTCGCAAAGCTCAAGCGCCGCGTAGTCAAAGACGGCGTACCCCCTATGCAGCGCATTGACGATGCGCCGCGCCACTCGGAAGGATGCGGCTTTAACGGGGCCGAGCCCGGCGAGCACCGCCGGCATTCGCGCCAGGAAAGACCGGCTGGCGCCACCGGCGGCGACCAGTCCCGTCGCCATCTTCGTCGTCATGTCGGCACAGGGGCGACCACCGTGCGGTTCCTCAGCTCTTTGATGCGATCGCGGAAGGCTGCCGCCTGCTTGAAATCAAACTTTCGGGCGGCCTCGCGCATTCGTTCTTCGAGCTCTGCCAGGTACTGTTCCATCTGCTCCGGTGGAACGTCGCCCATCGCGTCCTCGGGTTCGAGCGGCACCGTTACGTAGTCGCCTTCGGCCACGGCCACCAGTGTCATGTCGATCGGCTTAATGATGGATTGTGGCACAATGTCGTGCGCTTCGTTGTACGCCCTCTGGATGGCGCGGCGGCGCGTCGTCTCGTCGATGGCGCGGCGCATCGAATCGGTCATGACATCGGCGTAAAGGACCGCGCGGCCGTTAATGTGGCGCGCGGCGCGCCCCATGGTCTGGATCAACGATCCGGTGGAGCGCAGGAACCCCTCCTTATCAGCGTCGAGCACCGCCACCAGAGACACCTCGGGCAGATCCAGTCCTTCACGCAAAAGGTTGACGCCGATCAAGACGTCGTATGTTCCCCGGCGAAGGTCGCGCAAGATCCTGACGCGGTCGAGTGTCGAAACCTCGGAATGGAGATATGCACATTTAACTCCAGCCTCGGTGTAGTGCTCGGCCAGGTCCTCCGCCATCCGCTTGGTCAAGGTGGTTACCAATACCCGTTCATCCTTCTCTGCGCGAAGACGGATCTGATGCAGCAGATCGTCCACTTGTCCGCGAATCGGCCGCACATCGACTTCGGGATCAAGAAGTCCTGTGGGCCGCGTGATCTGTTCGACAACCACGCCGGATGTTTTCGTCAGCTCGTACGGTCCAGGGGTTGCGGAAACGTAAACCACCTGATGAACGCGGTTCTCGAACTCTTCGAATGTCAGGGGCCGGTTATCGAGCGCGCTCGGGAGGCGAAACCCGTACTTGACCAGGGTCTCCTTGCGCGAACGGTCGCCGTGGTACATGCCTTGGAGTTGCGGCACTGTCTGATGACTCTCGTCGATGAACAGCAGCGCGTCGTGGGGCAGGTAGTCGAGCAGTGTCGGCGGCGCCTGGCCCGGCAGGCGCCCGGAAAAGTGCCTGGAATAATTCTCGATTCCATGACAGTATCCGATATTGCGGATCATCTCGAGATCGAACATCGTACGCTGCCAGAGACGCTGCGCCTCAATGCGCTTGCCTTGTTTGTCGAGTTCCTCTTTCCACCATGTGAGCTCGTTCTCTATGCTGCGAAGCGCGTTCTGACGGGTCTCGGCCGACATGACGTAGTGCGTCTTCGGATAAATCGGCAGGCGCAGGTAAGTTTGCTTTACCTGGCTGGTCAAGGGGTCGATTTGCTCCAGCGATTCGATCTCGTCGCCCCAAAGGCTGATGCGATACGCACAGTCCTCGTACGTGGGAAGAATCTCGATCAGGTCCCCCCGAACGCGGAATGTGCCGCGCCGGAAGTCGCCCTCGTGTCGCTCGTAAAGGATATCGACCAGGCGCGAGGTAATCTCCTCGCGGGCGATCTTCTGCCCTTTCTCGAGCATCAGCAGCATGCCGTAATAGGCCTCCGGAGAGCCCAGGCCGTAAATACAACTCACGCTCGCGACGATGATGCAATCGCGGCGCTCGAACAGGGATCGCGTCGCTGAAAGGCGCAGCTTATCCAGCTCGTCGTTGATCGTTGCTTCTTTCTCGATATAGACGTCGCCAGATGGAATGTAGGCTTCCGGTTGGTAATAATCGTAGTAGCTGACGAAGTATTCCACCGCATTCGACGGGAAAAATGTCTTGAATTCCTGAAAAAGCTGCGCGGCAAGAGTTTTGTTGTGCGCCAATACCAGCGCCGGACGGCTGAGCTGCTCGATCACCTTGGCCACGGTGAACGTCTTGCCCGAGCCGGTGACGCCGAGCAGGACTTGATGCTGCTCACCATCCTTGAGGCCGCGAACCAGCGCGTCGATGGCCGTGGCCTGATCGCCCCTTGACTTATAGTCGATCCCCAGCCGGAAGGACATGTTTTCAGTATAGAGCCCTCCCGGAGGCGGTTTGGATACGGTAGAAAAGGGAACAAGAGGCGCATGATGGACAGATGCAAACAGTGTTTGGAGGAAGAGTGAGATCGCCTGCCAAGCGTTTTGAAAAGGAACTCGTGCGCGGGTGGCTGCACGAGCCGGATCTCACTCCGGCTGCCCCTCGATCCCGGGCCATCGTGCTTACGCACGGCGCGGGGTCCAGTTGTGAAGCGCCACTTCTCAAGGCAGCCGCCGAGGTCCTCGCCGAAGCCGGATACTGGACTTTGCGCTGCGACCTGGCTTTTCGCCAGGAGGGCCGGCATGGACCTTTCAAGGCGTTTCAGGCCCGCGATCGTGAAGGGATTCGAAGAGCGGCCGAAGAACTGCGGAAAGTCGCGCCCGGATCTCTTTATTTGGGCGGGCACTCTTATGGAGGGCGCCAGTCGACGATGCTCGCGGCGGAGCAGCCTGACGTCGCTGATGCGCTTCTGCTTATGTCATATCCGTTACATCCGACGCGCCAGCCGGCCTCGCTCCGCGTCGAGCATTTCCCCGCCCTTCGCACACCGGCCTTGTTTGTGCATGGCACCCGCGATCCATTCGGCTCGATCGAGGAGATGCGCGAAGCGCTGCAGTTGATTCCCGCGCGAACGAGGCTTGTGGAAGTCCAGGCCGCGGCCCACGGCTTATCCCCCGCGGTGACCGGTTCTTTGCCGCTTTGGTTTGGCGAGTTCCTCGAGACGGCGGGGCTAAAGAGCGCATAATTCCGCTGCCCTTTCCCTATTCACAGCGGAGTTGCGTGCGTATAATCCCGAGTAGAGGAGCTTTGGTGTCAAGGCTATTGGCATATACCGAGCGTGTAGTTGCGCTTGTGCTGTTGGCTTTGCTGTTCCCCTTTCTGGTGATCGTAGCCGGAATCATTTACCTGTTATCAGGACGCGCGCCGCTGGTCGCGCATTGCCGCGTGGGCCGGTATGGAGCGCGGTTCTGGATGCTCAAGTTCCGCACGATGTGGAACGGAGAGCGCGGGACCTTCGGGGGGTTCATCGAGCGTCTGGCCGAAGAAAACGTCCCCGAGGTGAAGCTGGGCGGCGATACGCGCGTCACCAGCCGCTTCGCTGGTTTCTGCCGCAAGTATTCTATCGATGAACTGCCACAGCTCTGGCACGTCGCACGCGGCACAATGTCGCTGGTAGGGCCGCGGCCGATGACGGTCTCAGAGTGGGACAAATACTACGGCCCTTCGGCGACGGAAGTGCTGCGTCTCAATCCCGGGATAAGCGGGTTGTGGCAGACACGCGGACGCAATCGGCTCACATACCGGCAGCGGCGCCGTCTCGACATTTTCCTGGCGCGCCATTATTGTTTGTGGTTATACCTTCGGATTCTCGGACACACGCTCCCGCGCGTGCTGGCAGGGCGCGACGCGTGCTGATCAATCGCGCGTCGCGCCGGCTGCCCGTGTAGATCCCACCTATTGGCTGATCGCGATCGTTACTTTGTCCGTGCTGGTGACGCTGCCGTCCGGTGTCTGGATTTGTAGCGGGATCGCATCCCCGATCGGCGCGTTGTTCGGAATCGTAATGTTGATCTGATACACGCCCGGAAACTGCGGTGACAGGCCCGCAAAATCGACATGCGCCGTCATGCCCCCCACCATGACGATCGGCTGGGAATTGGCCGTCCGCAAAGCATCGAGCGAGTCGTGGCCATCCTTTACCGGGGGCGTCACCGGACCAAGCCCGGTTGCGTAAAAGAAACAGCCCTCGCCGGGTTTGATCGGACGTGTCGGATAGCCGATGGATGCGCTCGCGGAGGTTGGGGCCGCGATCTTACCGTCGCTGGTGACCAGCACCGCGTTGCCAATGCCAGGCGGGATGCTGAACACGCCCGGCGCCATCAGGACTACGGGTACCGGCTTCGGAGCCGAAGAAACGCCATTCACGGTCACCACAACGGAAACCGTTCCAGACTGCTGGCCTGGCCCCAATGCGCCAAACGGGAGCTGTGCGTTGAGTTGCGCTGGATCGCCTGGAATCACATTCCGCAGCGGCGCGGGTACGTCACCGAAGGTTACCGACACGCCGCCAAGCGACGTCGAAAACGGAACCGTATCGGCGGAGGCTAAGCTAGTCGCCAGGTTTGCCCCAAAAATTGACACGAGCGATCCGACTGCCACCGGCATTCCCCGGCCGTTCGCGTCTTTTGCGAAGCTGGCGCCATTTAAGACGCCCCCATCGGCGACGGCAGGTGTCTGTGCATAAACGAGCGCCGGGAACAGGATTGCGATTCCGTAAAAGCAGTAACGTTGCATAACGGAGCGCCTCATTGGTTACCTCCATCATAGGGCAAGAGCGCGGTCCCGGCTAGACCGTCCGTGCGGGGATTGTTGCAAGATTAGCGGCGGCGCAACTGCTCCAAGGTGCGGCTCACTTCGGGGTCCTTTTCACCGTCTCGCTCGACCGCGGCACGCGCCTCGGCCTCGGCTTCGAGCGGGTGTCCGTCGCGCGCCAGCACTTGCGCCAGCAGCCAGTGTGGCTTGAACCAGTTTGGCGCCGCGGCGATGGCCTCGCGCAGGCTCCGCTCAACCGCCGTGGCGTTGTTTTGCATGGCGTAGAACCCGGCCAGATTGAGCAGCGCATTCTGACGATCCTCCGCTGTATTCGGCGCACGCGCGGCTGCATCCATCGCATACTGCCATGCACGGAATCGTGTGCCTGTATCGGACGAAGCTTGCGAAAACGCCAAAAAGCGGCGCGAAAAGTACACGTCGGCGCTTGCGCCCCACGCTCGTGCACGGTCCAGGGATCGCACCGCCGATTCCACGTCGCCACGATCGAGCTCCCGGCGGGCGGAGGCGAGCAGAACATCACCGGCCGCAAGATAGAGGGCGGCGCAAGCGAGGGGTAGCGCCAGCACCCATTGGAAAGGCCGCCAACGCCGCGTCTCCACCCGTTCCGTCTTGAAATCGCTGACCAGGATTGCCATGCAGAGATAGAAATACAGCTGGGTGGGAAGCGTGAACGCGCTGAACTGCTGGATCACCAGCATCGCGACAAAGGCGCCGCCAACGGGCCCGTGCGCGGTGACGCAGCCAAGTCCGGCCAGCGCCATCAACGCCAGCAGGCCAAGGACGCCTTGCGACACCAGCGCGTCGAGGAAAATGTTATGCGGAGACTCGTGATAGAATTCCGGGAACGCGCGCGCTAGTGCCAGCGATTGGTGTGGCGGAAATTCGAGGGTGAATGTTTCCGGACCATAGCCGGTGAACCATCGACCGGCCGACATGCGGAGCGTGTCGCGCCAGAGGAGCAACCGCGCGCCGCCCAGCCGGTCTTCACTGGACCACAAAACGCGGGCGCGCAACTTTTCTCCACCCGGCGAGACATACAACGCAGCGATCAGCGCCAGCAGCACCAGAGCCCCCGCGGCCCAGCGCCAGCGCAACTGCTTGCGCACAACGAGGAACAGAGCCCCGGCCAGCAGCCCCAGAAGGGCCGCGCGTGTGCCGCTCAGGACGATCGCGAAGCCCGCCAGCCCGGATGTTGCGATCGCCCACGCTCTCCATGCGCGGCGGGTCTCAGACTGCGCCAGCGCGGCGCCGGCGAAGACCACGTAAAGCAAATAGGTGGCAAGATAGGTCGCGTGGCCGAGAGTCGCCGGCGGGCGCACGATCATGAACCGGCCTTCACCAAAGTGATAACCGGAAGACGGCATGAACGGGTCGAATCCGAAATACTGAACGATGCCGTAGATCGCCACCGGAAATGCCGCCAACACCGTGATGCGCAGGAAAGGACGCAAGCGTCCACGGTCCGTAGCCAGGAACTGCGCCGCCGTTACGGCAAGAATCAGTACGGCGATCTCTGCAAACAATCCGCTCCGCCGCCACGTACTTCCGACCAGGGACACCACGTGGTGTTTCGAAAACAGGGTCGCAAGAAGAATCGCCAGGGCTTGTACGGCGACGAGAATTTCAAACCATTTGAAGGTCGCAGTGCGCGGGACGGGAACTTGTCGCGGGTGTAGGAGCGCCAGCGCGCTGCCGGCCAAAATGACCACTACTTTCGGAATTACGTCGAAGGAAAACGACCAGAAAGGAAGAATGAGAAGCGAGGCCAGCGCCGCCACTCCGGGCAGCAGATAGCTCATATCAGCTACACTACCGCAAGGGTCCTCGAAGTGTCCGTGATTTCCGGGATACGAGATTCCTCCGGCCAAGATTCCTTCGACGCGCATCAATACTTGCAGTACTTGCGGCGGCGCTGGAAATTTATTTTTATCGTGTGCGTCGCCGCCGGCGCCGCGGCGCTGATCGTGAGCTTGCTGCTCCCTAAACAGTACACGGCAACCGCCAGCATTCTGATTGATTCCCCAGCCGGCAACGATCCGCGCTCGTCTACCGCGGTGAGCCCGATATATCTGGAGTCCCTTCGCACATACGAGCTTTTCGCCTCAAGCGATACGCTATTTTCGCGCGCTCTTGACAAGTTTCACCTTCGCGACGCGCAGTCGTCTTCAACACTCGAGTCTTTGAAACGCAGGTTGTTGAAAGTCACTAAACTTCGGGACACGAAGGTCCTGCAGATCTCGGCCACCCTGCGCGATCCCAAGGAAGCGCAGGCGCTGGCGCAGTTTCTGGCACAAGAAACAGTGAACCTGAGCCGCGAGGCAAACCGCGCGGGCGATCAGGAACTGCTCGACGACGCACAGCGGCAATCAGATGAAGCGCAAAAGCGCCTGGAGCAAATGCAGACCGCCTGGAGCGATTTCACCTTGCGCCAGCCGCTCGAACCCTTGCGCGCAGAAATGGACACCCTGATCGGATTGCGCGATAGGGTGCGCAAGGACCTCCTCGATTCGCGGGCCGAGCTGGCGGAGTTTACAGGGCGGGCGGCAGACGAGCGGACGGCCGGTGTCCGTGCTCGTGTCGAAAGTCTTGAAAAGCAGGACATCGAAATCAGCCGCCAGATTGAGACCAAGGCGGCGCTGATCTCGCGCCGCACTGCCCGCTCCGAGGAACTGCAACAGCAGCTGCGAACCGCCATGGGATTTTACGACGCGGCGGGCGCCCGCCTCCGCGATTTACGCGCTTCTGCCGGGCTGCGCGGTGAGCGCCTGCGAGTGATCGACCCCGGAGTCGTGCCGGAAAGACCGAGCTTTCCGAATATTCCCCTGAATGCGGCGCTGGCGCTGGCCGTGGCGCTGGCCGGTTGCATCACGTATCTCACGTTGACCTTCCGCCCCATGGAGCGGTAATCCCCTCATGAGCGCAGTTCGGACGTTCGAACCGCAGCGCTGGCTTGCCGGCACGCTGCTGGTAGCGTACGCAACGGTGGTTGCGCTGATGCGAGGGCCGGCGCAGTGGGCAATCGCCGCGATACTTCCGCTGGTGCCGGCGCTGTTATGGCTTGTCCGGTCAGCCAACGCCTGGCTGGGTCTGTTCTTCGTAGTCGCGCTGCTGGCGCCGCCCCTGCCGGTCGCGCTAGGCGACTCAGGTCCCCATCCCGCGCTCGTGTTTGCCGCGGTGGGCCTGGCAATTGGGTTCCTGCGGTTCGGTGAGTGGCGCTTCCGGCGAAACCTCCTCGCGGGCTCACTCGTGTTGTTTTTCGCCGTATTGGCGATCAGCATTGCGCCGGCGGCAATTTATTCAGGGGAACAGATCGCGCTGCGGAGCCTGGCGCGTGTCGGGCTGATCGGCATTTCGGTATATGTCTTTTTCTACGTCTCGGCGGGCCCGGGGCGAAGAGGCCGCGGAATCTCAGCGCGTTTGCTGTATTGGGTCGCCCTGGCATCAGCCGCGTTCGCCTGTCTCGATTTTTACTTCCAGTTCCCCGCGCCGGCTGGATTTGAGACGCAGTTCGTCTGGCTCGATACCGGTATTTATCGCCGCGCGCAGGGCGTGTTCTATGAAGCGAGCACACTCGGAAATTTCTGCGCGTTCTTTTTGGTGATGACCGCGGTGGCGCTCTCCCGCCGCGCCGGGAACCGTATTGTGCTCATGGCGGGCGCTGCCGTGTTCGCGGTGGCTCTGATTTTTTCCTACTCACGCGCGTCCGTGTTGAATGTTGTAGTAGCGCTTGCGGCGTTCGCTGTGCTCGAGCGCTCGCGGCTCACGGTGCGCCGCTTGGCAGTCCTGATTGCGGCCACGTTGGCCGCGGGCGCCGTCATTGTGTATCAGGTATTTCCGGCCTACTCCCAGCTCTATTGGGCACGGTTGTCGAACTCGGTAACGGAATTCTTTGCATCGACGGGCGGGGTCTTGGCCGGGCGGCTCGAGTCCTGGCGGACGCTGGGACAGTTCCTGATCGAACATCCCTGGCACGCGTTGTTGGGCGTCGGCTATAAGACCCTGCCGTACTCCGACTTCATCGGAAGGCCGGTAGTGGCAGACAACATGTACCTGAGCCTTCTGGTCGAAACAGGCGTCGTGGGGTTGGGAGCGTTGCTCGTGCTGAGCGCCGCGATTCTGCGCGAAGCATACGCAGCGGCGCGATCCCCGGACTCCGAAAAGTCGTTTTACGGTACCTGGATTCTCTGTTTCTGGATCGGACAGATGTTCCAGATGTTCTCCAGTGATTTGCTCACGTTCTGGCGGGTGCTGCCGGCGTACCTTTGGGTGCTTGCGATGGCCGTCCGCCGATGAAGATCCTGTTCCT
>Ga0066709_100002355_pt1 | contig 13713 bp, 11 predicted proteins | sample GraSoiAngelo_158_FD_79665 | JGI IMG/M metagenome (GOLD analysis project Ga0066709, IMG submission 79665) | Grasslands soil microbial communities from the Angelo Coastal Reserve, California, USA - 14_1009_16_30cm | ecosystem: Environmental > Terrestrial > Soil > Grasslands | place: USA... | reverse complement strand
TCGTCACGAGCAGGTTTATAGACCTCGCGATCCGGGCGACCGCCGTCGTCACGAGCAGCCCTGAAGGGCTGCGCTACGACGATCGGGCGTAGCGCAGGTCTTTAGACCTGCTCGTGATCGCCGACTGAAGGGCTACGCTACGACGATCGGGCGTAGCGCAGGTCTTTAGACCTGCTCGTGATCGCCGGCTGAAGGGCTGCGCTACGACGATCGGGCGTAGCGCAGGTCTTTAGGCCTGCTCGTGATCGCCGACTGAAGGGCTGCGCCTCCGACGATCGGGCGTAGCGCAGGTCTTTAGACCTGCTCGTGATCGCCGACAGCGTCCTCTTAGGGCTTGCCCGTGATCACGATCAGGGCCTGACCGCCGAAGCTTTAGCGGGGGCGGAAGCCCTGCGCTACGACTGGCTTGACGTCGTCACCGATTCCGTATTAACTAACTAGTTAGTCAGTACGCCGATGCCCCGCGCCGCCGCCGCCCTCGCGGCTCCCCCCGATTCCCGCGCCCGGGTCTTCGCCGCCGCCGCGGCCGAGTTCGCCGCGCGCGGCTACGCCGGCGCCAACGTCGATCGGATCGCGCGCGCGGCCCGGGTCAACAAGGCGATGATCTACTACCACTACAAGAGCAAGGCCGCGCTCTACCGCGCGATCCTCCGCGACATGTTCGACGCGGTCGGCACCCGCGTACGCGCCGTCGCCGCCGCGCCGCTGGCTCCCGAAGAAAAAATCCGCGGGTTCGTCGATGCCATCGCCGCCGAAGGGGAAGCCCGCCCCCACTTTCCGCCGATCTGGCTGCGCGAGATCGCCGAGGGGGGCGCGCACGTCGATCAGGCGACGCTCGAGTACATCCGCCACGTGCTGCAGACGCTCGGCGGCATCCTGCGGGAAGGGCAGCGGGCCGGACGTTTCCACCCGGCCAATCCGCTGCTGATCCACGCCGGCATCGTCGCGCCGCTGATGCTCTTTCTCGCGACGGCGTCGCTGCGCCGCAAGCTCGGGCGCGGCGTGCCCGAGATCACGCGCGACGCGGTCGTCACGCACATCCAGCGCATCACGCTCGCCGTGCTCGAAGGACGGATCGCATGAACAAGACAGCCATCGGCGCCGCGGTCTCGTGCGGCCTCCTCCTGCTGGCGGGCTGCCGGTCGACGGCCGGCGCGCCCGGCAACCGCGCGTCCGGCTACGTGGAGGCAACGGACGTCCGCGTCGCCGCCGAGGTCGGCGGCCGCGTGCTCGACGTCAAGGTCGCGGAAGGCGATCGCATCGCGGCCGGCGCCGCGATCGCCACGATCGACAGCACGGCGATCGAGATCGCGGTCAGGCGCGCGCAGGCCGAACGCGACGCGGCCGCGGCGCAGCTCAAGCTGCTGCAGGCGGGCTCGCGTGTCGAGGACATCCGCCAGGCGGCGGCGCAGGTCCAGTCGGCGCAGGCCGAGGTCAAGGCCGCGCAGGCGGAGCTCGACGCGGCGTCGGCGGACCTCGAACGGTTCGAGGCGCTGCTGCGCGCGAACGCGGGCTCGCGAAAGCAGCGCGACGATGCGGTGACGAGACGGGACGTATCGGCGGCGCGCGTCCGGGCCGCGCAGGAGCGCGCGCAGGCGGCCGCCGACGCGCTCGCGCGGCTGCGCGCGGGCGCACGGCCGCAGGAGATCGAAGGCGCGCGCGCGCGTGTGGCGGCCGCGGACGCGCAGATCGCGTCGCTCCAGAAGAACCTGGCCGACGCCGTCCTGAAGGCGCCGGTCGGCGGCCTCGTCACGTCCAAGTTGATCGACGCGGGGGAGATGGTCCAGCCGGGGACGCCGCTCGTCGTGATCACCGATCTGGATCACGCCTGGGCGAACGTGTACGTGGACGAACCGTCGGTGCCCAGGCTGCGCTTGGGCGCGCCGGCGGTCCTCGTCACGGACGCCGGACAGCGGCTCAACGGATCGATCACGTTCATTTCGCCGAAAGCCGAGTTCACGCCGCGCAACGTGCAGACGGCGGAGGAGCGATCGAAGCTCGTCTACCGCGTCAAGGTCAGCGTCGATAACCGCGACGGCGTCCTGAAGCCGGGCATGCCGGTCGAAGCGGAGCTGGGGCTGAAATAAGTAAGTTGATTCACCAACGGCAAGGCGGACATGAGCGACAGTGCGCTCCGATTCGACCGGGTCACGAAGAATTACGGCGCCGTGCGCGCGCTCGACGACGTGTCGTTCGCGGTGCCGCGCGGCGCGATGTTCGGCCTGATCGGGCCCGATGGCGCCGGCAAGACGACCGCGATTCGCCTGACCGGGGGACTCCTGACGCCGGACGGCGGGCGCATCGACGTGCTCGGCCGCGATCCAAAAAAAGATCATCGCGCGCTGACCGGCGCAATCGGCTACCTGTCGCAGCGCTTCAGCCTCTACGGCGACCTGTCGATCGACGAGAACGTCGCCTTCTTTGCCGAGATCCACGGCGTGCGCCGGTACCAAGACGCACGCGATCGGCTGCTCGAGATGACGCAGCTCGCGCCGTTCCGGCGACGCCGCGCCGATCGATTGTCGGGCGGGATGAAGCAGAAGCTCGCGCTCGCGTGCACGCTCGTACACGAGCCGGAGCTCCTGCTGCTCGACGAGCCGACCACCGGCGTTGACCCCGTATCGCGCCGCGAGTTCTGGAAACTCCTCGCCGAGTTCCTGGCGCGCGGACTGACCATCGTCATGGCGACGCCGTATCTCGACGAGGCGGAGCGCTGCTCGCGCGTCGCGCTGCTGCACGACGGCCGGTTGATGGCGCTCGACGAGCCGCCGCGGCTGCAGGCGGCGCTCGCGGGACAGCTCCTCGAAGTGATCGTCGACGCGCCGCGGCCGCCGATCGACGTGCTGGCGCGCGTGGACGGCGTCGCCGACGTGCAGTCGTTCGGCGATCGCGCGCACGTTCGTCTGGCCGGAATCGATCAGCGGCGCGGGGCGGAGCGGATCGGCGAGGCGCTGGCCCACGCGGGCGTGAAACCCGTCAGCGTCCGCCCGATCGCCGCGTCGCTCGAGGACGTCTTCATCGATCTGATTACACGTCTTGACGATCGAAGATCGAGGACCGAAGACCGAGGACCGAAGGCCGAGGATCGGAATGCCCTCGGACATCGAACAATATGAAAACGCTGCTCATCGTCATGGCATCGGGATCCATCGTCCTTGCACAGGCGCCGCGGCGGGAGCTCCCGCTCTCTCTGGCGGACGCGATCGCAAAGGGGCTCGCCTACAGCGCGCGGCTGGCCGAGATGGACGCCCGGGCGAAAGCGGCCGACGCCGCCGTGGCGGCGAGCGTGGCCGCGGATCGCCCGAGCGCCGCCGCGGTCGGGGGGTACACGCGCACGAATCACGTGGAGGAATTCACGATCCCGATTCCGGGGCTGCCGCCGCGCGTCGTCTACCCGGACATTCCCGACAACTACCGGGCGCGCCTGGATCTCCAGTGGCCGATTTACACCGGCGGACGGAGCGATGCGCTCGAGCGCGCCGCGCGCGCCGAACGCGGGGCCGCGGGAGAGGACGTCGCGGCGGCGCGAGCGGACCTGCGTCTGGAGATCACCCGCGCGTACTGGGCGCTCGTCACCGCGCGCGAGACGGAGGCGGTCCTCGCGCGGTCGCTCGAGGCGATCGACGCACAGGTCAAGGATCTGCGGGCGCGGCTCGAGCAGGGCCTGATTCCGCCGAACGATCTGCTGTCGGCGCAGGCGCAGCAGTCGCGCCAGCGGCGGTTCGCGATCGAGGCGCGCAACGTCCGCGCGGTGGCGGAAGCGGACCTGCGTCGCCTGACCGGGATCGAGGACGCGGGGGAGATCGTGCCTGTCCCCGTTTCCCCTGAAATGGTGGCAGCCACCAATCCCCGGCAATTGGCGGCAGCCACCGATCCCCTCATCGCCCAGGCGCGCGCCGAACGCCCCGAGCGCAAGGCCCTCGAGGCGCGCATCACGGCGGCCGACGACCGCCAAACCGCCGCCCACGACGCCGCGCGGCCGTTCGTCGCTCTCGCCGGCGGCTACGATTACGCGCGCCCGAATCCGCGCATCTTTCCCCGCACGCGCGACTGGCGCCAGGCGTGGGACGCCTCCCTCAACGTGACATGGTCGTTGTGGGACGGCGGCCGCCGGGCCGCCGACGAAGCGCTCGCCGCCGCGAACGCGCTCGCCGCACGCGCACGCCTCGACGAGTTCGACCGGCAGCTCACGCTGGAGGTCCGCCAGCGATGGTACGAGCTCGACTCGAGCCGCGCCGCGGTCGCCGCGGCCGAAGACGAGCGCACCGCCGCGGCTGAAGCGGAGCGCGTCGTCGGCGAACGCTATCGCGCCGGCGTCGCGACGACGACCGACGTCCTCGAGGCGCAGGTGGCGCGGCTTCAGGCGGACCTGGACCGCACCCGCGCGATCGCGAACGTGCGGCTCGCGGAAGCGCGCCTTGCGAGGGCCCTTGGACAAGAACCGTAACGCCATCGAAGTGCGGCGTCTCACGCGGCGCTTCGGCGGCTTCGTCGCCGTCAGCGACGTCTCGTTCGACGTCCGCGAGGGGGAGATCTTCGGCTTTCTCGGCAGCAACGGCGCGGGGAAGTCCACGACGATCCGGATGCTCTGCGGCCTCCTCGCGCCGACGTCGGGCCACGCGACCGTGGGTGGCGTGGACGTCACGCGAGATCCCGAAGGCGTCAAACGGCGCATCGGATACATGTCGCAGCGCTTCTCGCTCTACGAGCTGCTGACGGTCGATCAGAACATCCGATTCTTCGGCGGCATCTACGGCCTCGACGACGCGCGGCTGGCGGAGCGGCGACGCTTCGTCATCGACATGGCCGGCCTCGCCGGACGCGAACAGACGCTCGCGCGCGATCTCGCCGGCGGCTGGCGGCAGCGGCTCGCGCTCGGCTGCGCGATCCTGCACGAGCCGCGCATCCTCTTTCTGGACGAGCCGACCGGCGGCGTGGACCCGCTGTCGCGCCGCCATTTCTGGCGCCTGATCGATACGCTCTCGCAATCGGGCGTGACCGTGCTCGTCACGACGCATTACCTGGACGAGGCGGAACGCTGTCACCGCGTGGCGTTGATCCACGCGGGCAAGCTCGCGGCGATCGGGACGACCACGGAGGTGAAGCAGATCTTCTCGGGCCGCCCGATTCTCGAGATCCGGACGGACCGTCCGGTGGACGCCATGCGCATCCTCGACGCGACGTCCGGCGTCGAGAAGACGAGCCTGTTCGGGACGGCGCTGCACGTGGTGCTTCGCGGACGCGACGTCACGCCGGAGCGCCTCGTCTCGCCGCTCCGGGCGCAAGGGATCGCCGTCGAGAGCGTGGCCGAGGTCGCGCCCTCTCTCGAGGACGTCTTCCTCGAGGTCATCGACCGTGCGGGAGGGACCGCCGCGTGAGGAAGGCGCTCGCGGTCTACCGGAAGGAGTGGCGCCAGATCCTGCGCGATCGGCGCACGCTGCTCATCCTGGTGTTCGTCCCCGCGTTCTTCCTTCTCTTGTACGGCTACGCGCTCAACTGGGACATCCGCCACATCGCGCTCGCGGTCGAGGATCGCGACAACTCGCCCGAGAGTCGCGCGCTCGTCTCGGCATTCGTGAACTCGAGCTATTTCGATCAAGTCGCGCTGATTCACTCGCCCGCGGAGGCGGAGCGGCTGCTCGATGCCAACGAGGCGCGGGCCGTGCTCGTGATCCCCGAGCGCTTCGGCCGCGACGTCACGAACGGCGTTTCGCCGCAGGTGCAGGTGCTGATCAACGGCGACAACGCGAACACCGCGACGACCGTCATCGGCTATGCGACGAGCATCGTTCGAGGGGCGGGCGTGTCGCTGCGGGGCGCGCCGCCGGCCGGGCCGCGGCTCTCCGCCGAGCCCCGCATCTGGTACAACCCGGAGCTGCGGAGCACGCTCTTTCTGGTGCCGGGCCTCATCGCGTACATCCTGATGATCACGGCGGTCATCTCCACGGCACTGTCCATCGTCAAGGAAAAGGAAGTCGGGACGATCGAGCAGGTACGCATGGCGCCGATCGGGACGTTCCCCTTCGTCGTCGGCAAGAGCATCCCGTACTTTCTGATTTCGCTGACGTCGGCGGCGCTGATCATCCTGGCCGCGATGGCGCTCTTCGGGCTGCCGATGCGCGGAAACTGGCTGTCGCTGCTGCTCGCGCTGTCGCTGTTCATCGCGGGCGCGCTCGGCACCGGCCTGCTGATTTCGACGGCGGCGGACACACAGCAGGTCGCGTTTCAGGCGGCGATGCTCACCTCTTTCCTCCCGACGCTGATGCTCTCCGGGTTCATCTTTCCGATTTCCAGCATGCCGCGCGCGTTGCAGCTCATCACCTACGTCGTGCCCGCCCGCTATTTTCTCGTCGCGCTCCGCGGCATCGTCCTGAAGGGGACGCCGCTCTGGCTGCTCGCGCCGCAGATGATGGCGCTGACGATCTACGCGCTCGCGATGCTGGCGCTGGCGTCGGTACGTCTCGCGCGGGAGGCGCGCTGATCCATGCGCCGCCTCCGCTGCCTCGTGTGGAAGGAATTCCTCGAGCTCCGGCAGAATCCCCGGCTCTTCGGCATCGTCATCATGGCGCCGATCATCCAGCTCCTGATGCTCGGCTACGCGGCGACGACCGACGTCAAGGACGTGCCGGTGGTGGTGGCCGACGGCGATCGCTCGCAGGCCAGCCGCGATCTGATCGCGGCGTTCGACGCGTCGCGCAACTTCACCGTCATCGACACCGTCTCGACCGTGTCGCAGATCGATTCGTATCTCCAGCGAGGCCGGGCGTGGCTGGGACTGTCGATTCCGCAGGGCTACGCTGAGGCGTTGCAGTCGGGACGCGGCGTCGCGGTGCAGCTCGTCGCCGACGGCAGCGACTCCAATTCGACGACGGTCGCGCTCGGATACGCGACGTCCTTGATTGGGGGATACGCGCAGGATCTGGCCGCGCACGCGGCGGCGGGCTCGGTTCCGAAACAGGGCACGGTACTTGATGGGCCCGCAATCGACGCTCGCGTCCGCGTCTGGTTCAACCCTCAGCTCGAGAGCCGCTACTTCATGATCCCCGGCGTGCTCGCGCTGCTGTTGCTTCTCGTCACCGCCAACCTCGCCGCGATGGCCATCGTCCGGGAGAAGGAGCTCGGCACGCTCGAGCAGCTCAATGTGACGCCGCTCCGCCGCTGGGAACTGATCGTGGGCAAGCTGTTGCCGTACGGGGTGATTGCGCTCGTCGACGTGTTTCTCGTGACGGCTGTCGCGATCTTCTGGTTCGAGATCCCGCTTCGCGGCAGCCTCGCGCTGCTGCTCGCGATGAGCGTGCTCTATCTGGTCTGCACGCTCGGCCTGGGCCTCTTCATCTCCACGATCTCCGAGACCCAGCAGCAGGCGATGATGACGGCGACGTTCTTTTTCCTGACGCCGATGATCTATCTCTCCGGTTTCATCTTTCCGATCGAGAACATGCCGCGGGCGATCCAGCCGCTGACGTACCTGATTCCGCTCCGGTACTTCCTCGTCATCGTGCGAGGGATCTTCCTGAAGGGGATCGGGCTCGACGTGTTGTGGCCCCAGGCGGCCGCGATGACCGCCTGGGGATTCGGCATGCTGGCGCTCGCGGTTGCGCGCAGCCGGAAACGGATGGCATGAAGAAAGCTTTTAGCTGGTAGCTTTTAGTTCATGCGCCTTCTGCTCGTCGAAGACGATGACACGATCGCCGAGTTCGTGGAGAAGGGCCTCCGCGAGGCGGGGTACGCCGTCGATCGGGCGCGTGACGGCGAGACGGGGCTGGCGCGCGCGCTGGCCGACCACTACGACGCCGCGATCGTTGACGTGATGCTGCCGCGGCTCGACGGGCTGTCGCTCATCGACGCCGTCCGCGCGCGCGGCGTGCGCACGCCGGTGCTGATCCTCAGCGCCAGGCGCTCCGTCGACGACCGCGTGCGGGGCCTGCAGGCGGGCGGCGACGACTACCTGACGAAGCCGTTCGCCTTCGCCGAGCTGCTCGCGCGCGTGCAGGCGCTCATCCGCCGGTCCACCGGCGCGGTCGAGCCGACGCGGCTCACCGTCGGCGATTTGTCGATGGATCTGCTGACGCGCAAGGTCCAGCGGGGCGCGGCGGCGATTGACCTCCGCCCGCGCGAGTTCGCGCTGCTCGAATACCTGATGCGCAACCCCGGCAAGGTCCTCTCGAAGACGATGATTCTGTCGCAGGTGTGGGGATACAGCTTCGATCCGAACACCAACGTCGTCGACGTGCTCGTCTCGCGCCTGCGCGACCGGATCGATCGCCCATTCGAGAAGAAGCTGCTGCACACCGTCCGTGGCGTGGGCTACGTCTTACGATCGTAATGGCGCTCCGAACAATCGGCCTCCGTCTTTCCCTCTGGTACGCCGCCGTGTTCGTCGGCAGCACGGTCGTGCTCGTCGGGTTGACGTATGCGCTCCTCGCGTCGTCGCTCGCGCAGCGCGACCGCGACATCCTGACCGCGACGCTGCGCGAGTACGCATCCCGCTACGAGGCCGCCGGACTTCCCGCGCTCGAACGGTCCGTGGAGCTGGAGCAGCGGACCGGCCGGCGCGAACGGCTGTTCGTGCGCGTGCTCGGTCCCGACGCCGACGCGCTGTTCGTCAGCGTCCCGTCCGGGTGGGAGACGTTCGAGCTGGGACGGCTCGGTCCGGAAGGGGACGGCGCGGTCTCGGCGGCGCCGGCGCGCGATCGCGACGCCGTCCTCGAAGTCGTGTCGGCCCGCCTGCCCGACGGCACGATGCTGCAGGTCGGCAAGAGCAATGAGATCCGTCTCGCGCTGCTTCGCCAGTTCAGGGTCGTCGTCGGCTGGGTCTCGGTGCTCGCGATGGGCGTCGGCCTCCTCGGCGGCTTGATCCTCACGCGATCGACGCTCCAGCCGCTCTACGACCTGATCAACGTCGTTCGGGGGATCATCAGAACCGGCCGAATCAAGGAGCGCGTGCCCGCGCGCGCGTCGACGGGCGACGCCGTCGACGAGCTGATTGCGCTCTTCAACACGATGCTCGATCGCATGAATGGACTCGTCGGCGCGATGGCCGAGTCGCTCGACAACGTCGCCCACGATCTGCGGACGCCGATGGCGCGGCTTCGCGGGACGGCGGAGCGCGCGCTGCAGTCGTCCGATCCGGCGGCGCACCGCGAAGCGCTCGCGGACTGTCTCGAGGAGTCGGACCGCATCCTCGCGATGCTGAACACCCTGATGGATATTTCGGAAGCGGAGACGGGCGTGCTGCGCCTCGCCCGCGAACCTGTCGGGCTGCGCGCGCTCGTCGAGGAAGCGATCGGCTTGTACGAGCACGTCGCCGAGGCGAAACGCGTCACGGTGACGCTGGCGCCGGGAGACGAACTGACGGCGAGCGCGGCGCGCGACCGCCTGCGCCAGGCGTTCGCCAACCTGCTCGACAACGCGATCAAGTACACGAGCGAAGGCGGACGCGTCGAGATCGCCGTTGCCCCGAACGGCGGGGAGGCGGTCGTCACGTTCGCCGACACGGGCCAGGGCATTCCGCCGGAGGAGCTGCCGCGGATCTGGGATCGCCTGTATCGCGGCGATCGGAGCCGCTCGGAACGCGGCCTCGGGCTGGGCCTCAGCCTGGTGAAGGCGTATGTCGAGGCGCACGGCGGCCGCGTCGAGGCGTCGAGCGAGCCAGGCCGCGGCTCGGTGTTCACGGTGCGGCTGCCCTTTCTGTCACGTTTGTAATCTTCCCGTAATCCTCCCGCAAGCCTCCACGTCGTCTTAAACGGCATGGAGGTTCTCTCAGCAATGCACAACCGACTTGTCAGAACGGGAAGCCTGACCACGCTTGGCGTCGCGATCGTGGCGCTCGTCGCGTGGAACGCTCCCGAGCCTCGTGCCGCCGCGGCCGCCCCAAGAGCCGCCGTGACGGCTCCGGCGACGGCATCCGCCGCGCCGGTCGCGTCTTACGCTCCCGTCGTCGATCGCGTCATGCCCGCAGTCGTCACCGTCCGGGTCGAAAAGCGCGCGTCGGCGGTCCCCACGTCCGGCCAGGTTCCCGACGATGACCTGCTGCGACGGTTCTTCGGGCCGCAGATGCGGATCCCGCGGCAGCCGCGGGGCATCGAGCGCGGCCTCGGCTCCGGCGTCATCGTCAGTCAGGACGGCTACATCCTCACCAACAACCACGTCGTCGACGGCGCGGACGAGGTGAAGGTGGAGCTGCCCGATCGACACAGCTACACCGCGAAGGTCGTCGGCACCGATGCGCCGAGCGATCTCGCCGTGATCAAGATCAACGCGAACGACCTGCCGACGCTGCCGCTCGGCGACTCCGACGCAGTGAAGGTCGGCGACGTCGTCCTCGCGGTCGGCAATCCCCTCGGCGTGGGCGAAACGGTCACGTCCGGGATCATCAGCGCCAAGGGGCGCACCACGAGCAGCGGCGACGCGTATGAAGATTTCCTTCAGACCGACGCGGCGATCAACCACGGCAACTCCGGAGGCGCGCTCGTGAACACGAACGGCCAGCTGATCGGGATCAACTCGCAGATCCTGTCGCCGTCGGACGGCAACATCGGTCTGGGATTCGCGATCCCGTCGAACATGGCGAAGAGCGTGATGGAGCAGTTGATCAAGAACGGCACGGTCCATCGCGCGAAGCTCGGCGTCACGATTCAACGCATCACGCCTGACCTGGCGCAGAGCCTGGGACTCGCGTCGGCGAATGGCGCGCTCGTCAGCAACGTCGAGTCGGGCAGTCCGGCGGACCGCGCGGGACTGCGTCAGGGCGACGTGATCACGCAGTTCAACGGCAAGCCGGTGACCGACAACAACCAGCTTCGGAACAGCGTGGCGGGCACGGCGCCCGGATCGGCGGTCACGCTGCAGTACCTGCGTGACGGCCGGACGGAAACGGCGCACGTGACGCTCGGCGAGCTGGCGATGAAGAAGGACCGCGCGTCGCGCGGATCGGAGCGCGGCGGCGACGGGAAGTTCGGGCTGAGCGTGCAGCCGTTCACGTCCGACATGGCCGACGAGCTCGGCGTGCCACGCTCGACACAGGGTGTCGTCGCGGCCGGCGTGGATCCGGCGGGGCGCGCCGCGGACGCCGGCATTCAGGAAGGGGACGTGATCGAGAAGGTCAACGGCCGTCCGGTGAAAACCGGGGACGAGCTGAAGGCCGCATTGGACCGCGCCGGCAGCAAGCCTGCGCTCCTGCTCGTGAACCGCAAGGGCACGGACATCTTCCTCACGCTGCGCGCCGACTGATCGCGAGCCTCACCACCAGGAGCCGGAGACCGGCGCGGTCTTCGGCTCCTTTCCCGTCACGCGCCTCTTGCCCTCAGGTTCTCGACGGTCTCGCCCCAGACCTTCCACTCGGGATCCTCATGGAACTCGATCTCGAGCGGATACTTCGGGTGTTCCTTGAGCCGTTTGTGCAGCCGCGACATGAAGACGTCGCGGTTGCGCGCGTAGTACACCCACTCCTTGACGCCCATTCCGGTCGTGACCTGCATGAGCGTCGAGTTGTCGTCGCTCGACAGCGGGTCCAGCGCCTGCTCGAACCGGCGCTGCTGCTGGTTGACGGCGTCCGGCGGTTTCACGCCCGACGGCTCGTACGGCCATTTGATCACGACCGCCGTCGTCAGCGCGGCGACGTCGGGGCGCGGCGGCTTCGACATGCGGATCCGGAAAATCGCGGCCTGCCCGGACTCCGCGTTCTGGGCGGTGACGATCTGCCAGGCGTTCAGCTCCGCCGCGACGGACTCCCGCGTCTTGCGGCGGCCCGGCCAGAGTCGTTCCAGGAAACTCATCGGGGTCACGAGATAGTATCACCGAGGACCGATGACCGAGGAGCGAGGACCGGCCGCGGACATCGAATGGACGCGCGCGAACCTGCGCGAGGTCTTGCCCGACCTGCCGTCGCCGCAGGTGATGGACTTCCTGATCGACACTCTGAATCGCGCGGAGCGTCATTACGCGGGCGCTCTCTGGGCCCCCGAGAGCGAGCTGGGACCCATCGTCCGCATATTCTACGGACGTCCCTATTTCAACGTGTCTCAGCTCCGGTACCTCGCGGCGCTGGCGGGCACGCCGCCCGCGCGCATCTTCCGTGCGCTCGGCCACAGCGGGACGACGTCGTCCGAAGACGAGCGCCGGGCGCCGCGTCCCTGGAAGGGAATGCTCCGCGCGCTGCCGAACCTGATGAGGATCATGTGGTATCAGGTCCGGCTGCGGCACTTCGTCAACGTGAACCTGGCGAAGATGCGGCGGCGGCAGGCGCGGTTCGCGGCGCTGCCGGTGGCGTCGCTCGCGGATGCGGAGTTGTCCGCGATCGCCCGCGAATGGGTGGTCACGAGCCCGCCCGAATTGATCCCGATCTTTGTGTTGACGGGCGTGATGGGCTTCGAGGATGCGCTGCGCAGGATTCTCGACGGCGTCGGCGTGAAGTACGACGCGTTCGTCCATCCATGGCTCGCGGCGGGCGAAAAGTCGGTGAGCGCGCAGCAGGGATTCGATCTGTTGCGGCTGGCCCGCGGCGCGCGAGCGGAGCCCGCGACGGCGGAGTATTTCCGCGGGGGCGGCGCCCTGCCCGGATATCGCGATCGGCTCGCCGGCACCCGGTTCCTCGCCTCATTCGACCGTTTCCTGGACGAGTACGGTCACCGCGGTCCTTACGAATCGGACTGGGCGCTGCCGCGCTTCCGCGACGATCCGTCTCCGATCCTGGCGGCGATCCAGGCTCACGTTCGCGCGCCGGACGAGCCGGATCCGGACGCGATCGTCGCCGCACAAGAGCGCCGCGCGCGCGACGCGTGGGAGAAGTTCGACGCCCGCCTCACCACGTGGCAGCGGCTGACCGTCCGTCGCAGGGTGCGATGGCTCGTGCAGCGCATCAAGCAGATGTACGTGTGGCGAGAGTTGTATCGATCCGAGCTCACCCGTGTGCTCGCCGCCGGGCGCCGCATCTACCTCGAGCTGGCGTCCCGGTTCGCGGCGCGCGGGTGGATCGACGCCGCGGATGATTTCTATCTGCTGACACTCGGCGAGGTGGCCGCGGCGATCGGGCGCAGGTCCGGCGAAGGCCCGCGCGACATCGTTGCGGCGCGCCGGCGGGACATGACGGAGTGGGCCGCGCTCGACATGCCGCTGATGCTTCGCGAGTCCGAGCTCGGCGCGATCCGCGGTCGCGCACCGGCGCCGCCGATACGGGCACAGACGGAGTTGCGCGGTCTGTGCGTGAGCAACGGGGTCGCCGAAGGGCCAGTCGTCGTTCTCCGCACACCCGACGAGTTCGGTCGGATGCAGCGGGGAGCCATCATCGTCGCACCGGCGACGGACCCGGCATGGACGCCGCTGTTCACGCTCGCGTCCGGACTGATCGTGGAAATCGGCGGGACGCTGTCGCACGCCTCCACCGTGGCGCGCGAGTACGGCCTGCCGGCGCTGGCGAACGTCACCGACGCCACGCGACTGCTCAGGGACGGCGACCGGGTGCGCCTGGATGCGACGGCGGGGACGGTGACGATTCTGGCGTCGACGTCCACGGCCGCAGCCGCGGAATGAACCGTCTCACCTGGCGAGCGGGTCGGGACGCAGCTGGAACTTCACGAGCTTGCTCGTCGTACCCTTGCCGGTCTCCATGTGGAACGGCGCGCGCGTGCTGACGGTCGACCAGATTCCGCGGCCTTTCCAGCCGGCGTTCGGGTCGTCGATGCGGCCGTCCATCCACTTCGTGTAGTAGCCGAG
>Ga0066709_100002354_pt1 | contig 13714 bp, 11 predicted proteins | sample GraSoiAngelo_158_FD_79665 | JGI IMG/M metagenome (GOLD analysis project Ga0066709, IMG submission 79665) | Grasslands soil microbial communities from the Angelo Coastal Reserve, California, USA - 14_1009_16_30cm | ecosystem: Environmental > Terrestrial > Soil > Grasslands | place: USA... | reverse complement strand
GGCGCGCGCCGACTGACTCTTCTGTTACATAGCTTATGTAATGGGGATTCCGGGCTCGTATTTCTCGCGCCTCAGGATCAGCGTCGTTTTCTCGCTGTCGACATTGGCGGCGGCGGTGAGATCCTTGATGATGAAATCCTGCATGGCGTTGAGATTGGGCCTCACGCATTTGAGCATGAAATCGGCCTCGCCCGAGACGGCATAGCATTCGCGCACTAGAGGCCAGCTTTTGACCCGTTCGATGAACTGGGTGAGTTCGCTTTCCGCCTGGCTCTTGAGGCCTACCATGGCGAAAACCATGACCTCGAAGCCCAGTTTCTCGGCATTGAGCATGGCCCGATAGCCTGTGATGTAGCCGGCCTCCTCCAGCGCCCTTACCCGGCGTAGGCAAGGCGGCGGCGAAAGTCCCACCTTTTCAGCAAGTTCCACATTGGTGATGCGCCCATCATCCTGGAGGGTCCTGAGTATCCTCCAGTCGATGGCATCGAGCTGCCCCGTGACCGTCATGGCGAAGCACTATAGCAATAAAATTTCAAGAATGCGCAAGAGGCATCGCACTATGCACAACTGATAGTCAAAGGGTTGAGAAAGCCCCCAAATAAGCTATGTTGTGCCGTCATACCACTGGAGCGCTTTCCGCTACATGCCCGACTTTGGCGGCGGGGAAGCGCTCCACATATTCAACAAGAGCCTTTTAATCCAAACCGGAAAAGGCTCTAGGAGTGAGCCATGACTGATCGTCATGTTCGCGTCCTGATCCTTGGATCAGGCCCGGCGGGATATACGGCTGCGATCTATGCCGCCCGCGCCATGCTGAGACCGTTGATGATCCAGGGCATTCAGCCCGGCGGTCAGATGACGATCACGACGGATGTCGAGAATTATCCGGGCTTCGCCGATGTCATCCAGGGCCCCTGGCTGATGCAGCAGATGGAGGCCCAGGCCCGCCATGTCGGCACCGAGATCATCTCCGATCATATCGTTGAGGTGAGGCTCAATCAGCGCCCCTTCTGGCTCAAGGGCGATTCGGGCCAGGTTTATACTTGCGATGCGCTTATCATTGCGACCGGTGCCCAAGCCAGATGGCTGGGGCTGCCTTCCGAGCAGCGTTTCCAGGGTTTTGGCGTCTCGGCTTGCGCCACCTGTGTCGGTTTCTTCTATCGCGACAGGAAAGTGGTCGTAATCGGGGGCGGTAATACTGCGGTCGAGGAAGCTCTGTTTCTCACCAATTTCGCCAGCGAGGTCACGATCGTCCACCGCCGCGATCACTTCCGTGCCGAAAAAATCCTGCAGAACCGCCTCTTCTCTCACCCGAAGATCAAGGTGATATGGGACTCGGTGCTCGAGGAAGTCGAAGGCGCTGACGACCCCAAGGGCGTCACCGCCGCCAAGATCAGGAATCTTAAAACCGGCACAGTGCAAAAACTTACCGTCGATGGCGTCTTCATCGCCATCGGCCACAAGCCGTCAACCGAACTCTTCGCCAATCAGCTGCCGCTCAATGCCGCAGGTTACATAATCACTGAAGGCCGTTCCACCGCAACATCCGTACCGGGTGTCTATGCGGCAGGCGATGTGACTGACGATATCTATCGCCAGGCCGTGACGGCCGCCGGCATGGGCTGCATGGCGGCGCTCGAGGTTGAACGATGGCTCGCCGCACAAGAACATTTGCGCGAAGCGGCGGAGTAGAGGCAACGGCATTGCGGGAATAGGCAATGCATAAAGAAGAAAAAGCATTGCTATGGATTGGGACAAGCTCAGAATCTTTCATGCCGTCGCGGAGGCCGGCTCCTTCACCCATGCGGGCCACGATCTCGGCCTCTCGCAATCGGCGGTGAGCCGGCAGATCAGCTCGCTCGAGCAGGATTTGAATGTCGCGCTGTTCCATCGTCACGCCCGTGGCCTCATCCTTACCGAACAGGGCGAAGTTCTCTATCGCACTGCCCATGACGTTTTCGCCAAGCTCGCCGCGGCCCAGACGCGCCTCATGGATTCAAAGGACAAGCCTACCGGTGAGTTGCGCATCACCACCACGGTAGGCTTGGGCTCGGTGTGGCTCACCCCGCATCTCACCGAATTCACCGATCTCTATCCGCAAATCCAGGTGACCCTGATGCTCGATGACCGCGAGCTCGATCTCGCGATGCGCGAGGCCGATGTGGCGATCAGGTTGAGACGGCCAGTGCAGCCCGATCTCATCCAGCGCAAGCTCTTCACCGTGCATCACCACATTTATGCCGCGCCCGAATATATCAAGAAGTTCGGCATGCCGAAATCGGTCGAGGATCTCGACAATCACCGCATCGTGACCTTCGGCCAGGCCCCGACTTACCTCACCTCCGTCAACTGGCTTGAGACTGCAGGGCGCATGGACGGCGACATAAGGCGGCCTTTCCTGCGCGTGAACAATGCCTATGGCCTGCGCCGTGTGGTCGAAGCGGGCGTCGGCATCGCGTCTCTCGCCGACTATATCGTCGGCAACAATTCCATCCTGGTCCAGGTCAACCTCCCGGTCGAGACACCGCAATTCGATACCTATTTTGTCTACCCGGAAGAACTCAAGGATTCGAAGCGCGTCACCGTATTCCGCGACTTCCTTGTGTCGAAAGCAAAGGAATGGAGCTTCTAGCTTAAAGGCGGATCGACAGCCGATGGAACTTGCGCCAAGGGGTTGATGGAGCGCTGGAAGCGCGCCGCCGCGATTGGGGTGAAGTGGTCTGATCCGTATGGGCTGACCAACTATCCATGCCAGAAGGCTGAGACCAGCGACAGCACCAATAGGATTGCCACGGTCAAATTGAAGATGCGCAGACGTTTCGGATCATCGAGCCAGCGCCTCACACCGCAGCCGAACAGGATCCACACTGAACAACGGGACACTCACCACCATGAATGTCGCGAGCAGCACATAGGCGCTCTCATGACCTAGTGCAGTCTGTCGCGGCATGCACGAAATGCGAAACTGCAGGACCCGTTTTTTCGTTGCAACTCATTGGAATCGATCATCTTCGGGAGCTTGGTTGGATCACCATCCAAAGTCATGAAAAATCAATGCCATGCGAGTCCAGCATGACACCCATGAGATGTGTCAGCTTGTCTGACATAAGGGAAAAGGGCATCCTCACATGGTCGCATTCATTGGGAATGCACGAGCAGCGGAGGTTACTCCCTCCCCTTGTATCGCTCCGCTGATGTTTCCGGACCACCCTCACCCGGACCGGAAGCGTCCCTTACCGGCACAAGCCCATATCCTTGCCCGGACAGAGTTGTCCGGCCTTTTCTTTACGGTCATCGGCTTTCGATAAATGTGACGAGCGTCCCCGAGCGGCGCGAATGTTTACATATAGAGGTTTTCGCTCTCGAGTCCTGCATAGAGTGGCGCCACGAACTCGCCATAGCCATTGAAGAGCTGCGTATCGACACGCTCGCCAGTGCCCAGAACCTGCTCGGATGCCTGGCTCCAGCGGGGATGTGGCACTTGCGGATTCACATTGGCCCAGAAGCCATATTCAGAGGCCTGCAGCTGTTCCCACATGCCAATGGGACGTTCTTTCACGAAACTCACTTTGACGATCGATTTGATCGATTTGAACCCGTATTTCCATGGCAAATGGATACGGATCGGCGCTCCCATCGATTTCGCCACCGGCTTGCCATAGCCACCGGTGACGACGAAGGCCAGGTCATGCATCGCCTCCGCCATGGTGAGTCCCTCGACATAAGGCCACGGCATGCTGCCGAAGAGGCCGGGCTGCTGGCCCGACGCCATTTCCGGATCGTTGAAGGTCTCGAACCGCACATATTTGGCGCCGGCCTTCGGTTGGGCGATCTCCACCAGCTTCTTCAGCGGAAAGCCCGACCATGGCACTACCATCGACCAGGCCTCCACGCAGCGATGGCGATAGATGCGCTCCTCGAGCGTGACTTTCTTCAAGAGATCGTCGATACCGATCACGAAGGGCTTGTCGATCTCGCCATCGATGGCAATTTCCCACGGCCTTATGCGCAGTTTCTCGGCTTCCGAGGCAATCCCCTTGGACGTGCCGAATTCATAGAAGTTATTGTAGTTGATATTATATTTCTCATCGGTGATGGCGCGCCCGGCATCCTTAAATGCGGGATTGAGGGGTGCTGGATATAGCCCCTGGGATGGATCACCTTCAGCAAAAGCGCGACCTGAAAAGCCTGTCATGGCCGCCCCGGCAAAGCCGGCCAGAACCATCCGGCGGTTCAGGAACACCGCCTCGGGTGTCACTTTGTTTTCGGGGATTTCCCATCCGAACCTACGCTTTATCAGCATCTTGGTGTCCTCAGATTTGTCGAAGGCTAGCTCCTGCCCTCGGTCCCGGCAAATCACGCTCCCGAGAACGAATGGACCAGACGGCCGTCTATCCCACTGATACGATGTCCGGGCGTCCCGCGTTACACAGAATTTTCTGAAAGTTTTCGGGGAACCCGTCACAATCAGGCATGATGCTGGAATTGGCGCGCCTGCCCCTCTTTCGATTGCAGCAATCCGGGTCGGCACCCTCGTTATCGAGGATGGACGAGCTGTGTACACCCAGTATGTCGCAGCCGAGGCCGACATCGATGTCCTGCTTCAAGGTCGAGCCGCAGCGAAGACCGCGTCGCTAAAATGGCAATTCGACAGCAGACAGGAAGCCGGCAGCCCTGTCGCAATTTCGAAACATCTGTTACGAAATATTCGACGAGGTCACTCCGGGATTATGACCGGCGCGAGAGCGCCTTCATGGCAAAGTCGAGCCGCTGAATGGTGCGCAGCAGATAGCCGCGATCGATCGGGAAGGCTTTCCGACACTCCGTGCACCGTGTGGTGAAATGCGTCATGGCCCACGGCATCGACTTGGTCGTGGTACTTTCGCAATGCGGGCAAGTGATAGAAATGCTGTCTGAATCTGCCATCGGGAGAGCCCTTGTCCCGTTCTGATTGAAGCTATCGCTGTTAGTTCAACTTGCGCCGATCGTCAATTGCACTTCGGCGCCGCCGTTTGGAACGTCACAGGTTCTCTCTCGCAGCACGCGAAGTCCTATGCAAAATCGCTCCTGCGGCCCTCTATGGCGGCGTAGAACTCCTTCAGGCGGGGAGCTATCCGTTCGCTGAGAACAACACATTTGCCGATCGCATCGACGATGCGGTCATCACGCTTGGCGGCCAGGTCCTTGAGCAGCCCGTCATGCAGCGAACGCAATTCGGCGAAATCCGGAGACTGGGCCAAGTTCTCATCGCCGGCCACGGCCCATATTTGCATCTGGCTGGAACGGCCTGCCATCGCCACACGACCTGCCGGAAGCACCGCGAGCTTTTGTGTCGCGGTGGCAAGTTCGCCGGCGATTACGACGTCGAAATTTGCCCGCTTGCTGGCCGTCTCGGTCCGCGCCGCGATATTGACGGTCTCGCCGACAGCCGAATAGTCAAAGCGGGTCTGTGATCCCATATTGCCGACGCAGGCCGGGCCGGTGCACATGCCCACGCCGCAGCGTAATGGCCATTGGCCGCGCTCCTTCAAAATCTTGCCGATCGCCTCGTCGGCGTTCAATTCGGCGGTCTGATGGCGGATGCCGAGAGCAGCGAGCGCGGCATAATACTGGTGATTGTCCTTCGACAGTGGCGCGTTCCAGAAGGCCATGATCGAATCGCCGATGAATTTATCGATCGTGCCGCCTTGCGCGATGATCGAGTTGCTCCACCGATCGAGCAGTGTATTGATGAGCGGCACGAGGTTTTCCGGTGGCAGCTTCTCGCTGAGCGTCGTGAAGCCGCGGATATCGACGAACAGCACGGTTATGTTCTTGACCTCGCCGCCAAGCTTGAGGGAATCGGGATGGCTTTCGATCTCATGCAGGACATCGGGAGATACGAAGTGGCCGAAAGCGTTTCGGAGCATGCGCCGGTCGCTGTCGGTCACGAGCAGGCGGAAGGCTACGGTCGCCAGGAAAGTGAGGATGATCCCCAATATGGGAAAAGTGGAATCGATCAGGACACCCAGGGAGCGGAAGGCATAGGCGGAGGCAAAGGTCAGGATTGCAAGCGCGGCGATGCCGGCAGCTGCTCCGGTCAAGGGCGACCAGAACATGATGGCGGCGATGAGCAGGAGGCCAAGTATGAAAAAGGCCAGGAGCTCGGCGCCGCCCACCCATTGCGGACGGATGAGATAATCGCCGCTCAGCACCTGCTCGACGACTTGAGCATGAACGAGGACGCCGGGAACAGTCTCGCCTAGGCTCGTCGTGCGCACGTCGAGAAGGCCAGCGGCGGATGTGCCAATGAAAACGATGCTGCCGTTGATAAGGGGCGCCAGCGCTTCGCGCTCCGTTCCTGAAATGACACGATAAGCTGAAACATAAGTGTCGGGCGAGTTTGGCCGGTACCGAAGCGTGAAGCCGGAATCTTCCGCCACTGGTATCTCAAAATCGCCGACGCGGATGCTGTCGATGGCATTTTCGCTATTTTCTGAAGCATTGACGACAAACGTACTTGCTCCTTGGACGACACGCAGAGCCTCAAGCGCCAGGGAGGGATAGAATCCGGTTCCATCGGTCCACAGCATGGGCACCCGCCGGGCAATGCCTTGCTCGCGGGCCAGATCCAAATTTATGCCACCGAAGCCGGCGGCCACGCTCTCAAGTTTCTCGAGATTGGCGGCAACGCTCTGGATCAGCGGTGGAGCCTTGCTGGCATCGAGGCCCGTCTGCGCGAATCCTGCTGTCCGTGGCGGCACCTTGCGTTCATTGCCCGGAGCATTGGAAAAGGCAAGGACTACCGGGCGGCCTTTTATCGCCTCGGCGAATATCTCGTCATTATCCGGGAACGACGCGGCGATCTCTTGCCGCGCCGTTGGGCTCAACCTCGAAACCAGATCGGGATCGCCGGCGATTCGGCTTGGCGACAAACGGTCGGGTTCGGGGAATACAATATCGAATGCGATGACCGCCGCACCCATTGTGCTGAGTTCGGTGACGAGCTGTCCCAGCTTTTGGCGCGACCATGGCCATTGGCCGAGCTTGGCCAGCGAGGCCTCGTCGATATCAACGATGCGGACCGGCAAATCCTGCTTTTCGCGCGGCCATATCCGCTGCAGCTGATCAAAACCGGCATTGCGCAGATATTGCAAGAGGGGCGGATCATAGCCGCGCAAGAACATCAGGCTGATGAGAACGGCAACGCCGGTCGCGACACCTGTCCATGACTTACGCGTCCCGGTTCGTGTCACAATCGATACCTGCCAGTAAGACTAGCTTCGCACGCCGCGTTTGCCCTATCCCCCGTACCCCCCCTCATCGCCACCATTATCTCTCGGGCCATGGTTTTCAGGCGCCGCTCCGTGTCCGCCTTGCGAGCCGCCACCGAAGAAGTTCTGGTATAAGGTCGCGACCGATCGGCAGGATGAGGTATCGACCCGGAAGGGCTTCGCCAGTGCGCTCTGGTTAAGGATATAGGGCAGGCTCCGGACCGCCTGGCCCTTCGCCCTGCCGGCCAATTCGGCCACATGGTTATTGGCCGCCCGGCCCACGCCGCAGTGGTCATCAATCGATTCGCACTTGCCATAGGCGCACATATTGACCCGGCCCACATGCACCGCCACGAGCGTCGCTCGTCCGGAAGTGAAGTCGAAGGCCGTGCCTCGGATGCCGATGGTCGCATTGGTGGTCTTGATGTCATAGGCATTCTTGGCGCTGTGGCCGATGATGAAGCGGAAAGTACCCCTGAGTGCGGCGACCGAAAACTTTCCGGCCCTGTTGCCGCCGCGCAAGAGGAAGCGGTCGACGACGAGGGTCGAATTCGGGCCGACCACCAGTTTCGTCTCGTCCACGAAAACGATCTGGACATTGCCGCCGCCGGTAACGATCTTGTCATCTTCATAGACAGCACTTCCCGCATCGAGATTGCGGTTGCCGCCGGGGCCTGAGGCCGACGGCGATCCTGATTTGCTGTAGACTTTCCCGATCGGGGTGGCAGCTTGGATAGGCGTCGTAAGGGCAACAAGGCAAATAATTCCCGCCCCTGCAAGTCGTGCAGTAAAAGCCATTCTGTGATTCCTGAGCTAAGCACTCCCTCTCAAGGACATTTTGCTCTATCGGTAGGTAAATCGCAAGACGCTCTCTCCTTGAGGAAATAGCATTCACGTGACCAGCTTATCCTCCACCCGAGAATCGCCAATGGGTGTTCTACCGCGACGCAGCAAAGATTGAATGTCTTGGAATAATCGCCAAGAAATTCACGCGAGAAGTCGGATTTGCCAGAAATATATAGACTAAGCGAGCTTCGCCGGTCGCGGCGGATAGCGTAGCGGAGGGAATGCCTCGATATGGCAACGGTGCAGGAGATGATGCAGGAGCCGGTATTGGTGCTGGCCCCGGAAAACACGGTTGAACAAGCCATCGCGGCCATTCGCGCCATTCCGCGCGAACGTCAATATACCTATCCGATGGTAGCCGACAAGAAAGGCCGGCTGGTTGGCCTGGTTGTGATGCGCGATCTCATCCTGGCGGATGCCAAAGCCAAGATCTCGACCGTCATGATGACAAAAATCTTTTCGCTGCAGCAGGGCCTTGGCATCCACGACGCCCTGAAACGCATCAAAGGCATGGAGATACCGGAATATCCGATCATTGCACGGAACGGCAAATTGCGCGGCGTGGTGCGCGCCGCCAGGCTCCATGAAATCGAAGAAGCTCGTCTGACCGCCACGCCCGGCCGAATGGTCGGTGTCGCCGAAGGCGAGACCGTGGCGACGCCTTTCCTGGCGTCGGTCAAATCCCGGTTGCCCTGGTTGATGATCAATCTCGTCACCGCCTTTGCCGCGGGCCTGGTGGTTGGCAACTTCCAGGACACGATCGACCGCGTCGTGCTGCTGGCCGCCTTCCTCCCTGTCCTCGCCGGTCAGTCCGGCAATACCGGCGCCCAGGCGCTGGCCATCACCTTACGCACCCTGGAGCGCACAGGCGGGACCGACTTCTATTCCGCTGCGTTGTGGAAAGAGATACGCCTCGGCATCGTGCACGGTATCATCACTGGCATCCTCGTTGGGGCGGTGATCTATATCGTCGCCATGATGCAGGGAGACAAAGGACCGGAATTTCTGGCGCTGATCGTCTTCTTTGCGACAATCCTTTCCGTTCTTGTCAGTGGGTTGTGCGGCGCATCCGTTCCGGTCGTGCTCAAACGGTGCGGCGCTGATCCCGCCACCGCATCGAGCATCATCCTCACCACGGCGACCGATATCGTCAGCATGGGCTCCATGCTGACGCTGGCCACCATGCTGATCGCCTATCTGACCTGATCGTCGATGCGCTTCACGCAGCGAGCGTCGCCTTGCGATTGGTCACCACCTGATCCGCAAGCCGGCCAGTGAGTTCGGCCATATGGTCTTGCTTGAAGACGAAGGTCCCGACGCCCGCGGTCGCCGATCTAAGCTCGATGATGAGCGATCCGATCTCGCTCTCCGGCATATGCGCCTTGACCGTGTCCCAGCCCGGCCAGCCTTCGCGTCCGTCAAAACCCAATAGCTGGCCCCTGTGACCGGAGACGATTTGATTGACCCGCGATGTGGCATCGCTCGGTACATGCACTTCGACGGCGACGATAGGTTCGAGCAGTACCGGCGAACATTGCGGCATGCCGTCGCTCATGGCAATGCGGGCTGCCGTCTTGAATGCCATCTCTGAGGAATCGACATCGTGATAGGAGCCCTCCGACAGATTGACGGTGAAATCCACCACGGGAAAGCCGAGCGGTCCTTGCACCATCCAGTCACGCACGCCGGTTTCGACTGCCGGGATATACTGCTTCGGCACGACGCCGCCGGTGATTGTGTCGGTAAAGGCGAAGCCGCTGCCGCGTGGCAATGGTTTGATCTCCACGACGATATCGCCGAACTGGCCATGCCCGCCGGACTGCTTCTTGTGACGGCCGCGGACCTGCACCGACTTGCGGATCGTCTCGCGATAGTCGATCCGCCGCGGCCGCGCATGGGCCTGGATGCCGAACTTGCCCATGAGCCTCTCGAGCGCCACGCGCAGATGCATTTCGCCCTGGCCCCACAGGACCATTTCATGCGTGCTCTGGTTCTGTTCAAGCGACAGCGAAGGATCTTCCTCGATGAGCTTGGTTACGGCACTGGTGAGCTTCACTTCATCCTTGCGGTCGGCGACCGAGATGGCAAGCCCATAGACGCCGGGCGACACATCGAGTTTGATCAGTTGCTTCGTGGTGCCCTTGACAGTCGAGATCGTCTCACCCGTTGCCATATTGTCGAGCTTGCCGAGCGCCACCGTCTCGCCAGCCTCGGCCCTGGCGATCTTTTGGGGCGTCGATCCCATCAGCGTGAACAGGCCGGCGACACGGGCGTCCTGGCCCTTGCCGCCATAGACCGTGGCGCTGTCGGGAATCGTCCCGGAAAGAACCCGCGAAAGCGACAGCTTGCCGCCATGAGCGGTATGGAAGGTCTTGAGGATCTGCAGGACGGCGCCGCCATTTGCATTGGCGAGGCCAAGCCGCTTCGCGGTAGCCGTAACATTCGGGGCCTCGTGGCGCAGCGCCTTCATCAGCCGCAATATGCCATTGCCGTTCTCGGCCGAACCGAACAGGACCGGCGTGATCAGCCCTTCCGACAGCTCACGCGTCAGGTCGTTGAAAACACGGTCGCGCGGCGGCTCGATATCCGAAAGCAGCTGCTCCATCAATGCGTCATCGTAATCGGCGAGTTTCTCGAGCATCGCGAAGCGAGCTTCCTTCTCGCGGTCGAGCAAGTCGGACGGCATGTCGACGACTTCGCTCGGCCCGTTCTCGCGATAGACGAAGGCCCGTTCGAGGGCGAGATCGACAAAGCCCCGCACGATGTCATCCTTCCAGATTGGGATCTGGCGCAGAAGCAGCGGCGTGGCACTTGCCGGCTGCAGGTAGCTCAAAACGTCGCGCAACCGGCTGTCGGTACGGTCGATCTTGTTGATGAAGATGAAGCGGGGGATATTGATGTCGTCGAGCTGCTTGAGGATCAGCTGGAAAGCGGGAACCTTCTTGTCGTCGGGTTCGCAGACGACGACGGCGGCATCGCATCCCATGAGGGCGGCGCGCGCCTCCTGGCCGAATTCGATCGAGCCGGGGCAATCGACAAAGGTGAAGGTCTCGCCCATGAACTGGACGGTGGCTGCGTTGAGTTCGACACTCATGCCATGCGCCCGGGCTTCCGGCGCCGCATCGCCGACCGTCGTCTTTTCGGCAATCTTGCCCTGGCGCGGAATGGCCCCGAGGCGGAACAGGATGGCTTCGAGAAGGGTGGTTTTGCCGCTCAGATAGGGTCCCACGAGTGCGATGCACCGCGGACCCTGACGTTCTCTGCCGTTTGTGCTGCTCATTTGGGACCTCCCTATGACTGCTCCAATGCCGTCGCAGGACCGCCCGTCTTGTGAGGAAACCCCGTCGGGGCGGCTCCTCAGCCCCTATGCTCGCGCCGATTTGCGATTGTGACAAGGGGCAATTGCGGACTGCCGTGCCATCCTGGGGGCCATGACCGACCATGATGAGAAGTTGCGCGCCTTTTTCGACGGTCCGCCCCGGGGTTGGCTTAGCCCCCAAGGATCCGCATGATACCCTTGGTAATTTCGTCGACCGGATCAATCCGCAGATAGGGAGCATTTTCAAGGGACAAATCACGAGCCGCCTTCTGCATGGCCTCACTCTCAACGGCGTTTCTGATCGCGCTCGCAAGCTCGGGCGCCTCGAACCTGCTCCAGCTCAGAACCATTCCCGCTTCACGAGCCATGATCGCCCTGGCAATGAGGGTCTTCTCAAGATCAGTTTTGATCATGACCTGCGGTACGCCCGCCGCGATGCCCGCCATCGCCATGCCGCAGCTGCCGAGATGCACAAGGACACCGCAGTTCGACAGCTCGGCAGGCAGATGTGCAAGACCGCCAGGCGCTCTGATTTTGGCAGCAGCCAGCTGTTTGACCGTCCGCCGCAAGGTAGTGGAAAAAATCGCCTTGCCTGGCAGCCCGGCGCGGACAAGTCCCTCGATGAGCCGCGCATCGGTCTGATGCTGTTCATGAAAATAGACGAATATCGTTTGGGACGGCTGTGTGCGCCGGCCAATAGCTTTTAAATCCGGCGATCCGAGCCATCCATCCTTGCGCTGGTCCCGATATGGGTCGAGGCAGGGGAGGGTCAGCAGGTAGCTCTGGTCGGCTCGATTGATTTGCGGATAGTGCGATATCGGACATTTGTTGAAGCTATGCAAAGCGCTATTGATCCGCTCGACCACTTCACTTTCTTCAAACCGGATGGAAACATCTTCGATCAGAAGCGGAAAAGCCGAGAGCGTTGCGGGCGGCAGGACATAGCCATTGCCAATGTTCACAATTGGTACGCGACCATAATACAGAAGCGAAATGCTTGGCGCATAATCGGCAATGATCAAATCCGGCCGTTCGGCTTCGATGAGCGCATGCCACAGCTGAAAACGCTCGCCGAGGTCATCATAGGGGCCAAGCAGCTGCTGGGCAAGAAAGTCCCCATAGGTGGCACTGGTCATTGTCTTGCGCACATCGGGGGGCGCCGGTCTCAACGGCCAGTTCGGCGCAGCTCTTGTCACGGCCTCCGGTATGCCGATAGCCGAGCCGACATCCGGCCGGCGCAGGCCGTAGACAATTTCAAAACCCAGCGCTTGCAGGCGCTCGCCAATAAGTTTCAACCGCCGGACATGGCCATTGCCGCCGCCAAACTCCCAGCACATCAAAATCCGTCTGGCTTGCCGCATGATTTTTGCGAGTCACTTTATTGACAATATTCCGCGACACCTTTGACGATCTCGGCCACGGGATCGAGCTGCAGATAGCGCGTATTCTCCAAAGACAGATCGCGTGCTGCCTTCTGCATCGCCGCATTGTCCACCGCACTTCTGATCGCGATCGCCAGTTCGGGCATGTCGAACGTATCCCAGGTCAGCATCGTGCCGGCATTGCGCGCGGTGATCGCTTTAGCAATGAGTGTCTTCTCGAGATCTGTCCTGATCATGACCTGCGGTATGCCGGCGGCGATGCCGGCCATCGCGATGCCGGCATTGCCCGCGTGCACGATAACTCCGCAGCTCAACAGCTCGAACGGCAGATAGGCTAGCCCGTCGGGAGCATCGATGCCGGCGGCTTCGAGCTGCTTAACTGTTCGCCGCAGCGGTGTCGAAAAAATCGCCTTGCCTGGCAGACGGGACCGGATAAGCCCTTCGATGAGTCGCACATCAGTCTGCTGCTGCTCATTGAAATAGGCAAACATCCATTGCGAGGGTCGCATTCGCAAAACGATGTCTTTCGTGCTCGGCGATCCGAGCCACCCACCGTTTCGGCTTTCGCGATAGGGATCGAGGCATGGAAAAGTGAGAAGATAGGCCCGGTCGGCACGATTGATCTGTGGAAGATAAGAAATTGGCTGCTTGTTGTGAGGTCGCAATGCCTTGTTGAGCTGCGCAACGACATTATCTTCTTGATACTGCATCGCAACGTCATCGATCAGGCGCGGGAATGACGCGAGCGACGTTGGCGGCAGCACATAACCATTGCCGATGGTGAAAATTGGTATTCGGCCATGGAAGAGGAGTGAGATGCTGGGCGCATAATCGGCGATGATGAGGTCCGGCCGCTCAACCTCAACTAGCGCATGCCATTTCTGCAGGCGCTCCGCCAGATCATCGCGCGGGCC
>Ga0066709_100002353_pt1 | contig 13716 bp, 11 predicted proteins | sample GraSoiAngelo_158_FD_79665 | JGI IMG/M metagenome (GOLD analysis project Ga0066709, IMG submission 79665) | Grasslands soil microbial communities from the Angelo Coastal Reserve, California, USA - 14_1009_16_30cm | ecosystem: Environmental > Terrestrial > Soil > Grasslands | place: USA... | reverse complement strand
TGTGTGGCGGTGCCCGCCACGATCGCCATCGCGTCGTAATAGTGGAACGGCGAGGTCCAGACGACGCGTCGCGCAGGTGACCACAACTGCGCGACGACGTTGAGCAGGTAGAGCACGATCGCGGCGAGACCCGTGGTGCCGAGGACGGCGCCGCGGCGGCTCGCGATGCTCGCCGCCGCGAGCGAGAGGCAGCCGAAACACAGCGCAACGGTCCCGAGGTTCAGCGCGAGCGTCACCGTCACCGCGACCGGCGGCCACGGGGCGCCGGCGGGGGCGAACGCATGGAGCGCGAGACGCGTCGCGGTCGCCATGCAGGTGGCGAGCGCGGCGGTCGTCAAGATCACAACGAGGGCGCTGCGCGCGATCATCATCCGGCGCGGCACCGGCCTCGCCATCGAGAGGTCGAGCACGCCGGCTTCGACCTCCCACGCGGGCTCGCTGCCGACGAAGATGGCCGCTTCCACGAGCGCGAGCACCACGATCGGGTGCGAGTAACCGAACGACACCAGCGCGGGGAACGAGGTGAACGCGAGCCCGCCGAGCGCCTGCTGGATCATCGGCGGCACGAGCGCGGTGAGCTGGCTGAATGCCTGCGACTGGTGCACCTCGCCGGCCATGATGACGAGCAGGAACTGAAAGCCGCCCAGCACGCACGCCAGGCCAAAGAACAGGGCGCGGCTCCGCGCGAGCGAACGCCCCAGCACCGTCCACATCTTCATGCCCGTTCCCGCGTGTACAGGCCGAGGATGTATTCCTCGAGCGTCGGCGTCTTGATGTCGAAATCGGCGACCGGGACGCCCGTCAGCGTCTCGATCACGGGACCGGCGGGCCCCACGATCGAGAACGTCCACTCCCGATCCGACGTCCGCAGGTCGGCGACGCGATCGCGCAGCGCCTGCGGCGGGGCGGCCGGCGCCGAGAGCACGATCCGCGCCTTGCGGGGCAGCGTACGACGGATCTCCCCGAGCGCGGACACGGTGACGAGCCGTCCGCCCGAGACCAGCGCGATCCGATCGCACAGCTTCTCGACCTCGGCGAGCACGTGAGACGACAGGAACACGGTGCGCCCGCGGCCGCGCAGCTCCTGGATCGTCTCGGCGAACGCTTCGATCATCAGCGGATCGAGTCCCGACGTCGGCTCGTCGAGCACGAGCAGCGGCGCGTCGCCCATCAGGGCCTGCACGATTCCGACCTTGCGTCTGGTTCCGTGCGACAGCGCCGTCATCCGTCTGGACAGGTCGGCGTCGTGCAGGTGAAAGCGCCGGAGCAGCGCATCGCGCCAGCGGGGATCGACGGGGCGGGTCTCGAGCGACGCGAGATAACGCAGATACCCCGCGCCGGTCAGCTCGGGAAACAGCGGCATCGCGCCCGGCAGGTACCCGACCGTCGCGCGTGCCGCGAGGCTCTCGCGGCGGCTGTCGTAGCCGTTCAACCGCGACCGTCCTCGCGTCGGCCGCAACAGATCGAGCAGCAGCCTGATCGTCGTCGTCTTCCCGGCGCCGTTCGCGCCGAGGAATCCGAAGACTTCTCCGCGCTCGACCTGCAACGTCAGGCCGTCGATGCCGACGGTCCGGCCGTAATGCTTGGTGAGATCTTCGGTCTCGATCGCCGCAGGCATGAAGACGATGGCGTGTTCCGGCGCAGCTTAACAGAAAGGAATGGCGCTCGATGGATCGCGCGGCGCGTCAGACGTGCGCCGCGCCGGTGAGGCGCCCGATGACGGCAAGGAAGTCCGCAGGATTGAGCCACGGCGCGACGAGACACGTCGCGCCCAGTTCGCGCGCGTCGATCTCGAGCAGGCGGTCGGGATCCGTGCACGTCACGATCGCGACGACCGGCCGCTCCGTGCGCGCGCGGATCGCGAGGTGCAGGCCGTTGTGCGTGCCGAGACGTTCGGCGGCCACGACGACGTCGAAGGCCTCCGCCTTGAGCATCTTCAACGCATCCTCGAATCCCGCGACGACGGTCGGGTCGTAGCCGGCGCTGGCGAGCGAGTCCGCGAGCCGGCGGCCGAGGGCGGCGTCAGGATTGACGATCAGCACTGGCGAGCGTTTCAACACGGCGACGAACGAGTCGGAGCAAAACAACGGCCACGGTTCAGCTGATACTAAGTTTAAGAGGCCGTTCAACTTACGTACGATGTATCCCGTGCCCCGGACGCAGAACTGTCATGGGACGGGTCAATCTGAAACGCCGGTGGGGGTTCGCACGGCGGCCGGGGCGAGCTCAGCCGAAAAGGCTGCCCCCGAGAAACATTCTGTCTACCAATTCCTCCGCGACGGCGACAACGTGTGTGCGAGTGTGCCGCCGCGGTTCAAGCGCCAGATTGCACGCTTCTTCAATCCTGACCGCACTTTGTTCTCTTCCGCTCCGCTGACTTCGTTCTGCCGGGCGATGGCCGGTCGCTTGCAGAACTCCCATCGCACCGCGACTTTGTTACTTGTTCCGGGAGATCTGCAGTGAGAATCCATGGCCAGTTGATGGGCGATAGCCTGCCCTTGATCGAATTGAAGGATGAAATCGAGCGCGTGGCGCGTTCCGATGCCAAGGTGCTCGTGACCGGAGAGAGCGGCGTCGGCAAGGAGCTGGTCGCCCGCGAGATCCACCGGCGGAGCCTCCGCGCGAGCCGGCCGTTCGTGCCCGTGAATTGCGCCGGACTCCCCGAGACGCTGCTCGAATCGGAGCTGTTCGGCCACGTCAAGGGCAGCTTCACGGGCGCGTACCGCGACAAGCCGGGCAAGCTCGAAACCGCACACGAAGGCACCGTCTTCCTCGACGAGGTCGGCGAGATGTCGCTCCGGATGCAGGGACTCCTGCTCCGGTTCCTCGAGACGGGCGAGCTGCAGAAGGTCGGCGCGGAGCGCGCGGCCGGCCTCGTCGACGTCCGGGTGCTCGCCGCGACCAATCGTCCGCTCCCCGATCTGATCGCGCAGGGCCTGTTCCGCGAGGATCTCTTCTATCGCCTCAACGTGATCCACCTGATGGTGCCGCCGCTGCGCGACCGGCGCGAGGACATTCCCCGGATGGTCGATCACTTCCTGCGCATGTTCACACGCGCGAACATTTCGCCGGTGCAGGCGGTCGGGGCGGAGGCGATGGAGGCGCTCGTCCAGTACTCCTGGCCCGGCAACGTCCGCGAACTGGAGAACATCGTCGAGCGGCTCGTCGTCGTCGGCCGCAAGCCGCTCATCGATCTGTCGGATCTTCCGGCGGAGGTGCGCAGCGCGCGGCCGCGCTCGTCACCGATGGCAGCGCCGCCGCCGCCCAAGACCGTGGACGTCGTCGATCATCTCTACAGCCGCCTGGTGGCCGAGCGAGAGTCGTTCTGGACGGCGGTGTACCCGCTCTATATGCAGCGGGAGATTACGCGGACGCACGTGCGCGAAGTCGTGCAGAAGGGGCTCGAGGAGGCGCGCGGCAACTACAAAATCATGGTGCAGCTCTTCAACATGGAGACGCGGGACTACAAGAAGTTCCTGAACTTCCTGCGGAAGCACCAGTGTCAGTTGCCGTTCAAGGAATACCGGCAGGTGACGCACGCGTGACGGCGCGCGCCCGCGCCGGTCACGCGGGCAAATAGCCTTCGACGAGCGACGTGGCCGCGCGCGACGCCTGGGCGTCGTTGTCACGCGCGGCGGCTGGGAAAAGCGGCGCGAGCGCGCCGACCTCGGCCAGAACGGCTTCGACCGTCACGGGCTTCGACATATACGCGGAGGCGCCGAGCGCGAGCGCTTCCTTTTCGATCGTGCGGTCGGCGATGCCGAGCACGATCACTTTCATCTGCGGGCGCTCGCCCCGGCCGCGCAGCAGCAGGTGCAGACCGTTGTAGGGTCCGAGTCGTACGCCCGCAATCAGGACGGCCGGGTCGCTGGCGCGCAGCATCCGGCGCGCGTCGCCGAAGGTTTGCGCGCCCATCGCGACATACCCCGATCGGGCGAGCGCGGTGACCAGCGTCGCAACCAGGCGCGCGTCCTCGTCGACAATCAACACCGTTGTGGCCATCAGAAGCCTTCCCGTTTGATCGATCGCCATGTGCAATTTGAGCGCCGAGACGTTCGTGTCGCTCGCCCCAGGTGGCGAACGAACTCGAACGGACACTTGCGGCGGTTGTCGCTGGCATCGAGCGAGATTCGGTCCATGCGAACCGGCTCACGTTTTGACTGGGTAGTCAGTTCGTTGACCGCTCAGTATCCGTACGACGAGACGCGCGGGAGAGTTTAGTCGCGCTGGCGCGGAACTACAGGCTGCGAAGACCTCGCGTGACGCGCGTCCAAGGCCGGTTTTGCTGGCGATTTTTCCCGCGTCTCGTGCCGGATCGGTGGCGGTCCCTTTGCTATCGCCCTGCTCGTTACCTGGAGCTCGAAACGATGTGGATTTCTGCCGGCATCTGGCTGGTCATGGCGACCTCTCTCCTCGCTGCGGGCGCGCAGGCCCCCGTCGGCGCCCCCCCGGGATCGAGTCGCGCCCTGGAAGTGCGGAAGCTCGCCGCGAACCGTGGGATTACGCCGCCGGCGGGTTACCTCATCGGGCCCGACGACCACCTCGCGATCAATTTCTGGCGTGACAAAGAGCTGTCCGCGGACGTCATCGTCCGCCCCGACGGACGCATTTCGCTGCCGCTCCTCAACGACGTTGACGCCGCGGGCCTGACACCGGAGGCGCTCCGTCTCCGCCTCGTCGAGGAAGCGAAGCGCTTCGTCACCGATCCGACCGCGACCGTCATCGTCACCGAGATCCGCAGCCGCCGGGCGTTCATCACGGGCAATGTCGAGAAGCCCGGCGCGTACATGCTGAACACGTCGATGACGGTGCTGCAGCTCATCGCAAGCGCCGGCGGACTCAAGGAATTCGTCGGCGGCCGGAACATTGTCGTGGTGCGCACCGAGGGGGCGCAGCACGCGCGGTTCTCGTTCGATTACCAGGCGGTCGTGAAGGGACGCAACCTGCAGCAGAACATCGAGCTGAGGCCAGGTGACACGGTCATCGTCCCATGAGATCGACGGGCAGGCGGCCGTTCTTCGCGGTTCTGATCGGCGTTGTCCTGGCAGGTGGCGCCGAGACCGCCGTCGCGCAGCAGCCCCCGTCCGGCGCCGACGCGCCGCGGTCCGGCCTGCTGATCTCGACCGACTCCGGGTACGACACCGCGGAGTCGGGTTCTGGCGACGCGCGCGCCGCTCGGCGCGATTCGCCCGGCCGGCTTCACGCCGAATGGTTTCGCCTGGCGTCGACGCGCCGATCCGTGGTGCGGTTCTGGACAGGCGTCACGGCCGGCGTCCCCGACAGCGATCGAACGCACGCCGAGGCGTTTGCCTTCGCGGCGTCGACGGTGCTGAGCCGGCGGACGCACTTCGATTTCGACGCCCGCGTCAACGCGGCGCCGGTGGACCTGTTCTCGGCGCTCGGCAGCGCCGGGCCGTCCGCGACGCCGGTCACGACGACGTCGTCGTCGTTTACGGAAGGGCGGATGATTACTTACGATGCGCGCGCCGTGCTGAGCCGGGCGCTTGGCGCCCGCACGTCGATGAACATCGAGTTGTCGCACACGGGGTCGTCCACCGAGCGCCGCGGCGTTCGCAACGAACGGATCGGCGGACTCGTGCGCCGTCGCATCGGACCGTTCTCGACGATCCGAGCCGGGTACGCGTTCGACGTCGCGGTGGCCGCATCGAGCGGCGCACAGGCGATCGATCGGCGTCATGACGTGGATCTCGGCGTCGACTACGCGCGGCCGCTGTCGTTTTCCCGCCATACGCAGATTGGGTTCGGGACCGGCACGTCGGTCCTGACGAACGCGACGGGACGTCGTTTACGGCTCGCGCTCTCGAGCAGTCTGGCGCGCGATTGGAGCCGCGCGTGGTCGGCGCGCCTGGAGTACAACCGTCCGATCGAGTACCTCGCCGGCTTTGCGCAGCCGTTTCTCTCGGACGCGGTGACGGTTGGAGCGAACGGACGCCTCGGGCGTCGTACGACGCTGACGCTCGCGTCAGGATTCTCTCGCGGCGGGGTCGGATTCGGCGCCACGCGACCGCAATTCTCGAGCCGATCCACGTCGGGCCGGCTCACGGTGCCGATGGGACGTGCGTGGGCCGTCGAGTTCGAGGCGCACGACGCCCGTTATCAGTTGGGAGCGGCCGTGCCGCTTCCGTCGTTCATTCCGGAGCGGTTCGTTCGGCGCGGCGCGCGCCTCGGGTTCGTGTGGTCGTCGCCGTGGACCGGACGCTGAGGTTCCCGTGCTACCTGGACGTCAATACCGCGTCGAAGACATCCTGCGCATCGCCTGGCGGCGAAAGTGGCTGATCGTGTTGCCGTTCGTGGTGATCTCGACCGCTACCGTGTTCGTCACCAAGCGGCTGCCGAACCAGTACCGATCGGAAACGGTGATCCTCGTCGTGCCGCAGAAGGTGCCCGAGAGCTACGTGCGATCCACCGTCAGCGGCCACATCGAGGATCGACTGCAGTCGCTGCAGCAACAGATTCTGAGCCGCAGCCGCCTCGAGCGCATCATCGACGACTTCAATCTCTTCACCGCTCAGCGCCGCATGAGGCCGATGGAGGCGATCGTCGAAGGGATGCGCGCGGCGATCAAGGTCGAAACGGTCCGGGGCGGCGACGCGTTCAGCGTGTCGTACACCGGGTCGGATCCGCTGATCGTGAAGGCGGTGACCGAGCGCCTCGCCTCGCTGTTCATCGAGGAGAACGTCCGCGACCGCGAGATGCTCGCGATCGGCACGAGCGATTTCCTGCAGACTCAGCTCGACGACGCACGCAAACGGCTCATCGAGCAGGAGAAGAAGCTCGAAGAGTACCGGCTCCGGTACGCGGGGCAGTTGCCGTCACAGGCGGCATCCAATCTTCAGGCGCTCCAGAACGGGCGCATGCAGCTCCAGGCGCTGGATGACGCGCTCGCCCGTGCGCGCGATCGGCAAGTGACGCTCGAGCGTGCGGTCGGGGATCTTCTGGCGACCGAGACTCCGACGGCCGCGCCCGTCGCCGCGACGGCGCCCCCGCCGCCAGCCGCCAGCGGGGATCCGGCGGCTCTTGCGGGATCGACGCCGGCCGAACAGCTTCTCGACGCACGTCGCAGGCTGGCGGCGCTGGAGTCGCGGCTGCTGCCCGAGCATCCCGATATCGCGCGACTGAAGCGCCAGATCTCCCAGCTCGAACCGAAGGTCGCGGCCGACTCGGCAGCATCGGCCGCGACGACGCCGTCGGCGGCGGCGCGTCCCGTCCGCGACGCCGCGCAGGTGGCACGCGAGCGGCGCACTCGTGACATCAGGGCGGACCTCGATGCCATCGGACGCGAGATCGCCGCCCGCCAGAACGACCAGCAACGCGTGCGGACCGAGATGGCCCTCTACCAATCCCGGCTCGACGCCGCGCCGATCCGCGAAGCGGAGATGACGGAGCTGACGCGCGACTACGACACCATCCAGCAAATCTACCGGGGACTTCTTGCCAAGCGTGAGGACTCGAAGGTTGCCGCGAACCTCGAGCAGCGTCAGGTCGGCGAACAGTTCCGGGTCCTCGACCCCGCGCGCGTGCCGGAGCGGCCGTTCAGCCCGGATCGCATGAAGCTCAATCTCATGGGAATCGCGTTCGGCCTGGTGCTCGGACTCGCGTCGGTCGCGGCGCTCGAATACTTCGACACGAGCCTGAAGACGGAAGACGACGTCCGCGCGGTGCTGTCGCTCCCGGTGATCGCGACGATTCCGCTGCTGACGCAGACGATGGGGGACGTGAGGGTGCGCGCCCGGCTGCGTTGGTCCTTTACCGCCGGTGCGGCGGCCATCGTGATCGCGATAGCCACGATCGTGTGGAGATTCAGGGGTTGACGGCCATGCATGATTTCGCATCGAGCGTCGAGCAGCCGTTCCGGATCGCGCCCGTGGACCGGGGCAACGGCGTGCGCGCGACGATCGACCGCCTGCCGGGCAAGGTCGTGCTGAGCCCCGACACGCCGTCCGCGGTCGTGGAGCAATACCGCCGGCTGGCGGCGACGCTGCACCACGCGCAGCGCGATCGGCAGGCGAAGGTCCTGATGATCTCGAGCGCGATGCCTGGAGAAGGCAAAACGCTGACGGCCACCAACCTGGCCCTGACGCTCACCGAATCGTTCCGCCGCCGCGTTCTCGTGATCGACGCGGATCTGCGCCGGCCGTCGATGCACCACACCTTCGGGTTGCCTAACAATACCGGGCTCAACGACGCGCTGCTCGGGCGCGACAACATGCCCACCGCCTTCGAGATGTCGTCCCGGCTCACCGTGCTGCCGGCAGGCTGCCCCAATCCGGATCCGATCGGCGTGCTCACGTCACCGGCGATGCGGCAGCTCGTCAAGTTCGCGAGGGACGGCTACGACTGGGTGCTCATCGACACGCCGCCGGTCGGTCTGCTGACCGACGCGCACCTCGTCGCCCAGATGGTCGATGCGGTCGTGATGGTGGTGAGCGCCGGCGCGGTGCCGTACCGGGTCGTCCAGCGCTCGGCCGACGCGCTCGGCCGCGACCGGATCATCGGCGTCGTCCTCAATCGCGCGGCGGCGGCGCCGTTCGAGCGCGCGTATGGGTACGGCGGCTATGGCGGCTATTACGGTGCGCACTCGCACGAGGATCAAGAACAGGCATGAACGGGTTTCTCGTCAGCCGGTTCACCTGGCGCTCGGCCACGCTCGTGATGTGCGAGGGCCTGCTGATCGCGGGAGCGATCGCGGCGGTCCTGCACGTTCGGCTCGGCGTGCCCGTCTGGCACAGCGCGGACGCCGGTCCGCTGGTTGGACGTCTGCTGCTGATGACGCTGATCTGCCAGGCGTGTTTGTACTACCGCGACCTGTACGAATTCCGCCTGCTCGCCACGCGCGCCGAATTGATCCCGCGCGTGCTCCAGTCCACGGCGGCGAGCGCCGTCGTCTTCGCCGCGCTGTCGATCTTCGCGCCCAGCCTCGTGATCGGGGATGGCGTGTTCGGCGCCTCGGCGGTGCCGGTCGTCGTGTGCGTCATCGCGTGGCGCCTGACGTTCGATTGGTTGTCGCGCCGGATTCCGGCGCGCGAGCGGGTCCTGCTGCTCGGCGGCGGCGGCGCGGCGCTCGAGCTCGCACGCGAGTTGAACGGCCGCACGGAAGGCGCGATCGAGGTCGTCGGCTTCGTCGCCGCTGACGGCGAGGCCGGCGTGGAGTCGCTCGGGACGATCGAAGACATTCCGGCGATCGTTCGCGGGCGGAACGTCGATCGCGTAGTGGTGAATCTGGCGGATGCACGCGGCAAGCTGCCGATGGACAAGCTGCTCGAGATGAAACTCGACGGCGTCCGGTTCGACCATCTCGCGTCGATGTACGAACAGTACACCGGGCGCATCGCGGTCGAGCATCTGCGTCCAAGCTGGCTGATTTTCTCGGAGGGATTCCGCAAGACGCGACTGCTGCGGATGGCGAAGCGCCTCGTGGATATCGCCGGCGCGGCGCTCGCGCTCGCGCTCGCGGCTCCCGTGATGGCCGTCGTCGCGTGCATGGTTCGCTTGACGTCACGCGGCCCCGTCCTTTATCGGCAACGCCGCGTCGGCCAGGACGGCCGCGTGTTCACGCTTCGAAAGTTCCGGTCGATGCGACCGGACGCGGAGGCGGCGACGGGCGCCGTGTGGGCGGGCGAGAACGACGACCGCGTCACGAGCATCGGACGCTTCCTCCGGCGGTCGCACCTCGACGAGCTGCCGCAGTTGTGGAACATCCTCGTCGGCGACATGAGCCTGGTCGGGCCGCGCCCGGAACGTCCCGAGTTCGTCAAGGACCTGACGAAGGCGATTCCGTTCTACGGGCAGCGGCACATCGTACGGCCGGGGCTCACCGGCTGGGCGCAGGTGCGCTACAGCTACGGCGCGAGCGTCGAAGACGCGATGCAGAAGCTGCAGTACGACCTCTTCTACATCAAACACATGTCGGTGGCGCTCGACGCCTACATCGTATTCAGGACCATCAAGAACGTCCTGCAAGGACGTGGCGTGTGATCATGGGGCAGCAGCGCGGCGCGGCAACGACCGACCGGATTGTCAATGCGATGACGGTCGACGTGGAGGAGTACTTCCACGTCACCGCCTTCGACGGCGTCGTCCCGCGCAGCCGCTGGGACACGCTCGAGAGCCGCGTCTGCGCGACGACCGATCGCGTCCTGCGGATCCTGGACGACGCCGGTGTGTCGGGCACGTTCTTCGTGCTGGGATGCGTTGCCGAGCGCCATCCGGACCTGGTCCGTCGCATCGCGGCGCAGGGCCACGAGATCGCGTCGCACGGCTACGCGCATCGGCTCGTCTACGATCAGACGCCTGTGGCGTTCCGCGCCGACGTCGTGCGAGCGAAGGCGATCCTCGAGGACGCGTCGGGAACGCCCGTCCTCGGATTCCGGGCGCCGAGCTATTCGATTACGCCGCGGTCGCTGTGGGCGTTCGACGTGCTGATCGAAACGGGGCACGTCTACGACGCGAGCATCTTTCCGATCCATCACGATCGCTACGGCATTCCGGTGTCGCCGCGAGAGGCGTACGTCATCACGCGGGACGCTGGATCGCTCGTCGAGGTTCCCGCGACGACGTGCCGCTGGGCGGGGTTGAATCTGCCGGTCGGCGGAGGCGGATACTTCCGGCTCCTGCCGTACGCGTGGACGCGGTTCGGCATCGATCGCGTGAACCGCGTCGAGCGCCGTCCCGCGATCTTCTATATCCATCCCTGGGAGCTGGACCCGGAGCAGCCGCGGCTGCCCTGCGGGCTGTTGAGCCGCGTCCGGCATTATCGCAACCTGCACCTCACGGAGAGCCGGCTACGCCGCCTGCTGCGCGATTTCCGGTTTGCGCCGCTGCGCGCGACCGTCAGCGCGCTGCCCCGGTCTCGGCCGGAGCGCTTGTCGACGGCTTACGCGCTGCCGTATCTGTGGTAGCGATCGGCTGAAAAAGCTCGGAGCTACAGGCGCGAGATCGTAAAGCGATACTTGCCGGAGGATTCCAACCCGATGGCATCCGTGAATTCCACCTCCACCGCCATCGCATCGCCAAGAAACGCGCGGACCTTCGCGATCAGCGTGTCCAGGGCTTCTTGTGACCACCCGGGCCCACGCACGATCCGGGCTCGAACGGCGTCACGCCGCTCCTGAATGAACTGGACCTGCCGCAACCCGTCGATGTTCGTGATGCCGTAGGTCGCGAGCACGATGCCGGAGACCTTCTGGCCGTTGAGCGCGGTCAGAAAATCCGTTGTCCGTCCCCCTCGCAATTCGAGGATCGGCAGACCGCGACCGCAGTCGCATCTCGACGGTTTCAAATATCCGACGTCGCGGCTTCGATACCGAATGAGCGGCATCGCGTAGTTCTTCAGATCCGTGATGACGATCTCGCCACCGCTGTCAGGCGCCGCCGCCGGATCCTGCAGGACCTCGAGCAGAAGGTTCTCGGCGTTGACGTGCAGGCCCTGATGCCGATCGCATTCCGAGGCGATGACGGCGAACTCCCGGCATCCGTAGCGGTCGAAGACCGCGCACCCGAACGTCGACTCGATCAGCGCCCGGCCCTCGCCGGTCAGGACCTCGCCTGAGCAGATAATCGCGCGCGGGCGCATCGGCTCCAGCCCCGCGTCCTTCACGAATCGCGCGAAGAGCGTCAACGTGTTGGCGTACGCGACGACGAACGCCGGCTGGTAGCGCTGCAGCCGCTCGCAGAAGCGGCGCATGCGTGGTTCGTCGAGCGCCGACGCGTCGAGCGCCATGTCTCGGCCGAGCACGCGGTTGCGAAACCGGCCCGCACGGGATCCACCGGCGACATCCCTCGGCGCTCCCCAGAGCAGCGCTCTCTTCTCTCCGATGTCCCACCCCGTCCACCGATCGTGCCGGATGACCGCCGCCTCGCGGCTGTCGCGGCGATCTTCGTCGTAATAGAAGACCATCGGGCTGCCGGTCGACCCGCCGGTCATGTCCCTGATGAGCGGCCGCGGGCGGTAGTTGTCGGCGACGAGCTCGGAGAGCGACTCCTGGATCTCCGCCTTCGTCAGGGTCGGAATCCGGTTGATGTCGTCGAGGGACTCGACGTCGCCCGGAGAGACGCCGGCCTCCGTCCATTTCTTCCGGTAAAAGGCGCACTGGTCGAATGCGTGCTGCAGGATCGCTTTGAGCTGCACCCATTGAAGCTCCCGCAGGGCGTCGGAGGAAAGACGTTCGGTCTTCGCGAGTTCCCGCGCGTAAACGAGACGGCGGCTTCCGTTCTTTCGGACCCACGCCGGGAACAGCAGGCTGCGAATGAGAAATGCGGTCGGATCCATGAGCCACAGCCACCCTATCGGGAGACCGCCTCCTCGAGTACGGCGGCGAACCGCTCTGTGAGAACCCTGCGGTCGAACCGTTTGATGTACGAACCGTCCGCGCGCCCGCGCAGTGTCCCCGCGCGCCATCGTGCGTACAGCGAAAGGATCGTGCGTTGGATTTCCTGGACGTCGCCCGGCCGCACCGTGACGCCGAGGCCGCTCCGGTCGAGAATCTCCGTCAGCGCACCGGGTTCGGCGATCGCAAGGATCGGCCTGCCGATGGCGTGGTACTCGAACACCTTTGCCGGGATGTGCGAAGACCCGTGAGTGCCACTCCGGGACAGCAGCAGCAGCACGTCGCTGCGTCGCGCCCACGCAAGCGCCGCGGCGTGCGGCTGCGATCCGCGCGACCGGAGAATTCCCGCCGCTGCCAGCCGCCGAACCGGCGCGCGATCGCCGCCGTCGTCGACGCCGATCAGGTTGATCCGCAGCGCGTCTTTGAGGTGGCCGTTGGCCTCGACGAGTTGTTCGATCGCCTCGAAGAACTCTTGTCCGGTCTCGCCGTAAATCGTGCCCGTGTGGGTAATCGTCACGTGCGCGGGATCGGGTTCGTCGGTTGCCGCCGTGGAGAAATCCTCCTCGTCATAACCGTTGGTAATCACCGCGATGCGCCGTTCGGCGAGGCGCGGAAATTCGGCACGCAGCTCGTCGGGCTCGCCGGGAGTCACGACGACGACGTTCGCCGCGTTCGCGAGGATGGCTCGCTTCACCCGCGTCTGCACTCGCATCAGCGGTCCCTGGCTGAAACCCGGCGGCCGCGTCGAGCCGTTCACAATCCAGGGATCCCGGAAGTCGACGACGTGCGGTTTCCCGAAGCACCTGGCCAGCAGAAACGCGGCGACGTGGCTCGAATGCGGAGGTGACGAGGAATAGATGACGTCCACGCGCCGGGTCAGTAGAACGCGCGCGCCGCGAAAGAACGCCGCCGGCACCCAGAACACGTGCGAATCGGGACACTCGAGCAGGCACCTGGACACGAACTGCTTGAAGCGCGCGAACCACATGCGCCGCGGCGACGTGTTGGTCGCATCGCGATTGTCCAGGGGCGCGGTGCTCGTCGCGGCCGGACCGCGGCGTCGAGATCGCCACGCGGACATTCTTGCCAGCCAGTCGGCGGCGTCCGCATCGCGCGTGCGCAGAACGACGACGTCGGGTGGAAGCTGGCGGCTCAGACTTTCGTCCTGAAATGCGTCCGGTCGGGGCTTGATTGTGACCACGATGGACCGCCAGCCGAACTGTCCCAGATACTTGCAATACTTCAACGTGCGGCGGCCGCCCACGTACGCCTCGGGCGGGAATGCATACGCGATCATCAGCACCGTCCGCGCCGGCGACATCGTGGCGCTCACCGGATCGATCCGGGCCAGTGCGGCATCGGTGGTCAC
>Ga0066709_100002352_pt1 | contig 13717 bp, 11 predicted proteins | sample GraSoiAngelo_158_FD_79665 | JGI IMG/M metagenome (GOLD analysis project Ga0066709, IMG submission 79665) | Grasslands soil microbial communities from the Angelo Coastal Reserve, California, USA - 14_1009_16_30cm | ecosystem: Environmental > Terrestrial > Soil > Grasslands | place: USA... | reverse complement strand
CTGCGCGCTTGCTTCTCGAGCTCTCCGGGCTGACTCAGCTTGCCCCGAAGGGCCGTGTCGAGCAGTTCATCGTCCGGGACGCTGCTCCACAGGAAAAACGACAGTCGCGATGCCAGCTCGAGATCGCTGATCCGGTAAACGCTGTTCGCCGCAACTTGCTTTGGGTTCTTTGGGTCGCTCTCTACGCGGAACAGGAAGTCCGGATTGATGAGCACGGCACTCAGCGCCTTTTCGATTCCGGCGTCGAAATCGCCTTCGCCACGCCCTTCGCGATAGAACGCCATCGGTTCGTCAACTTCAGCTTTGGCGATCGGCCGCCGATAGGCGCGCCGCATCAGCGTCGAGAGAATCTCTCTTGCACACTTCTCTTCCTGTTCTTTGTCTTTGTTTGCGTCGGGCCCACCGGCCAGACGATTTCGGTACACCGCATTACTTGAGGCTTCGCCCTGTCGGGCTTGCGCTTCGCGGCGGCCTTCTTGATTCGGCAATGGCCGGTCCCCCCACGCCCGTCCGGTTGGGCGGCATACAAACAACCGGCGGCGGCTCGGTGTGTCCTCGGCGCCTTTTGGCGCATAAGGTCCGGTCACCGAAAGCTGGCCGATGGCGGGCCCCGTACGGGGATGTCGCCTTTCGTTGAAGCGGGATTGTGTAGGCTGCCTTGCCGTTTCGATAAGCGATGAGCCCTCCTTGACGAATGTGACGCCGAGGTTGTGAGGGCCTGCATGCGCGGCAATGCGCAGTTTCAAATTCTTGTCGAGTGTCGTGTCGTCCGCGGTGGCCGGCTTCTGGATCGTGAAGGTCCCGACCTGCTCCCGGTCGAGCAGCACCAGCAGCTCGTGCGGACGCGCCTCGCGCAACCCGCCGATGCTTCCGGCCAGATCGCGCGCGAGCCAGATCTGGATGTCGTACTCGCCGTCCTGGGGAAACATATAGGGCACGGACACGCCACCGCGCGTGCCAATTGGCAGTCCGGGGACGTGTTCCTCCTGCGAGAGGTCGGCGGGCAGCCGGATGAAGTCGTTCTGTAAAGAGGACTGCGTCCTGCCGACCGCCAGGCGGCTGATTTTCTGGGCGGCCGAGACGTAACGATTCAGGAGCGTCGGCGACAGATCGCCGACGATGACGTTGTCGAAGCCGTGACCGCTCTCATCGGCCGGCAGAAGCGAGCCGGCGTCGACGTCGAGCGCCAACAGGTCTCTGATCGCGTTCTGATACTCGGTTCGATTCAGACGTCGCAAAGTTTCGGTGCGACCAGGATTCGGTTTTGCAGCCGACGCCGCATCGAGCGATGTTTCCAGCCACGTCAACAGCGCGAGGCGATCCGCCTTCGGAGGCTGCGGCATGTTGGCAGGCGGCATGACGCCCGTGTGCAGCTTGCGCACCACCTTCTCCCATAGTTCGGGTTGTGCGTCAGGCCTGGACACGTCGACCCGCTCCAGACTCAGGCCGCCAGTCTTCAGGCGTTCGTTATGGCACGTCGCGCAATAGCGATCGAGGAATTCACGCTGGCTCGAAGTGGCCGCAGAGTGTCCCGCAGACGCCGCATCATTCTGCTGTGCAGACATCTCCACCTGCGCAGAAAGCAAAAGCGTCGTTGCCAGTCCGGCAAGCGCTATTCTCACCGCTCCCCGGAACGAGACGGATCCGGTCATCTACTGCCTCCCTCCGAGCGATTTACGCTGAAGTCTACCTGTGGTTTGCGCTGAAGTCTACCTGCCGGAATTCGAAGGTGTCAAGGACGATTCTCGCTACAATGACGGTCAAAAACAGCCAATACCAAAAGCTAACCAATGCGACTTTGCGCAACTGCACGGCGACGTGCAAGCACCTGTGATATGGGCCCGGTGAAATATTTTCACAATAATCGGTATTAGTGATACAATTTCGCAACAGTGAATGAGTCTCACAATCGATCCCGACCTCGGAACAAGGTGTCGTTTTTTCACGGAAACCGGCGATGAAAGGCTGGATTTCACAACCGGTGAAGCATTTTCATGGTCGTCCTCTTCCCGAGCCCGCGATACCCGCGGGGTATGCAGCCCTTATTGAACGCTTCGAATTATCTGTTCCGCTGCCGCCTCGGCTGGCCGCAATTGCGGAGCGTCATCATCCAGCATCCAATCTGTCGTGGAATCTGCTTACACCACGCCATCGTCCGACGAACACGCTTGAAGGGCAAATCGTTTTTGCACTGAAGTGGGAAGGTGTGGACCTCGGTGTTTTGGTAGGTCTTTTCAAGGTCCTCGAAGCCGGCGAGATTGCCGGGATTGTGCGGGCCACTCCGACCGGTTCCTTTGCACGTAGAACGTGGTTCCTATACGAATGGCTCACCGGACGCGAACTCGATGTGCCGGATCCCGGAAAGGTTCGACTTGTGAATGTCGTCGATACCGAACAACAGGTCGCGCTTCAGAAAGGTACAACGTCGCCTCGACACAAGGTCGTCAACAATCTGCCTGGAACACCTCGATTCTGTCCGATGATGCGATGGACACCGGCGCTTCAAGCAGCCGTTGCAAAAAGACTCGACATGCGCGCAAGAGAAATTATCGGTCGAACACGAAAGGACCTCATCAGCCGTGCGGCCGCCTTTCTTCTGCTCAGTGATTCGAAGTCGTCTTTCGCGATCGAGGGTGAACGGCCGTCGAGCGTCCGCGCAGCACGGTGGGCTCGCGCAATTGGCGAGGCGGGTGTTCGTTCAATCACGATTAACGAACTGGAACGGCTTCAGCGCGTCGTGATAGGCGATGCACGTTTTGTGAAACTCGGGGTTCGCGATGAAGATGGATTCGTGGGAACTCACGACAGGGAAACACAAGAACCGGTTCCCGACCACATTAGCGCTCGACCCCAAGATGTTCGAGACCTCCTTGATGGCATCATTGAGTACGATGGCCGATCGCTTACTGGTGGTGTTGATCCTGTTAGTGCTGCGGCAGCTATCGCATTTGGATTCGTTTACGTTCATCCATTCGTCGATGGTAATGGTCGGTTACACCGGTGGTTGATTCATCATGTGCTCGCCACTGCTGGTTATAACCCCGTCGGCGTTGTGTTCCCAATCAGCGCGGCAATTCTTCGACGAATCGAAGAGTATCGAACTGTGCTCGAGTCGTACTCTTCTGCCTTGTTGCCATTGATCGAATGGCGTGCTACGCCGGACAATAATGTGGAGGTCCTGAATGAGACCGCTGAGTACTATCGCTATTTTGACGCGACGTCGCATGCCGAATTTTTGTATTCGTGCGTCGAACAAACAGTAGAGAAGGATCTGCCGGACGAAATCAATTTCTTGCATGCATTTGACAAATTCTCGTCAGCAGTAAAAGAGATCGTCGAGATGCCAGATCGAGAAATCGAACTGCTTCGTGGTTTTTTGGCTCAGGGACGCGGACGTCTTTCAAAACGGGCTCGGGAAAACGAATTTCGCGCTCTGACCGACGAAGAGGCAACTCAGGTTGAAATTTTGTACAAGGAGCTTTTCGGAGATTTCGACCGCGAGGCGGTATGAATGAATTCGAATTCTCCGTGCCGCGTGCTGATGAGTTTTATGCGTTCTACGTGTTTCACGCGATAATACAAGTTAGGTGACGGAACGATGGAGGGCCTGAAAGTTCAAGTCCCCCTTCCGGCATCCATTCGAAACGGCTTAGGATCTGCATCAGACCTTCATCAGACCGCGTCTTGGAAATGCGAGAAATTGCTCTTGGGTGGATTACGCAGCACGGATACGCAGGCATCTTCTCGCTGCTCGTTTTCGGGATTGTCGGTCTGCCGGTACCGGATGAATGGCTTCTGACCTTCTCGGGGTACCTGATCTTCAGGCACACATTACGATTCCTGCCGACATTCGGGGCGGCATTTCTGGGCAGCGCGTGTGGCATCACGGTGAGCTACACATTGGGCCGCATCTTTGATACGTACGTGCTGGTGAAACACGGACGGTTCTTTCACATCACTCCGCAACGGCTCGCGCGCGTTCATTCATGGTTTGAACGGCGGGGACGATGGACGCTCCTGATAGGTTACTTCATTCCCGGAGTGCGGCACCTGACGGGATATGTAGCCGGTGTATCGGAACTGAGCTACGCGAATTTTGCGCTCTTTGCCTACACGGGCGCGTTTTGTTGGGCAGCGATTTTTATCACGCTTGGTTATTTTGTGGGCGAGCAGTGGGATCGCGTGATGGAGATTCTGCACCAGACCAAACTTCTGACGATCGGTCTGGTGGTCGCTGGTGTCCTGCTCTACGGCGGTTTTCTCTACTTCCGCCGAAGGCGGCTAGAACACGCGTAATTCTTCCCAATTGAGAATCACCTTCCCACTATTTCCGGAACGCATGACATAAAATGCTTCGTCAAAATCGCGGTAGATAAAACGATGTGTGATGACGGGCCGTATGTCCAAGCCGGATTGCAGCAGGACTGTCATCTTGTACCAGGTTTCATACATCTGCCGCCCATAGATGCCCCTGATCGTCAGCATGTTGAAAATCACTTCGCGCCAATCGATGGCAATCTCCTGCGAAGGTATGCCGAGGATCGCGACTCTCCCGCCATGCGCCATGTTGTGAAGCATGTCGCGAAATGCGGAAGCGCTTCCGGACATCTCGAGCCCTACATCGAAGCCCTCTTTCATCCCAAGCTCTTTCTGTGCTCCGGCGATCGACGCTCGTTGGATATTCAGCGCCAAATCCACCCGCATCTTCGCGGCGAGTTCGAGACGGTAATCGTTGAGATCGGTAATCACGATGTAGCGCGCTCCGGCATGACGCGCGACCGCCGCGGCCATGATCCCGATGGGCCCCGCGCCCGTAATTAACACGTCTTCTCCAAGAACATTGAACGTGAGGGCTGTGTGGACCGCATTGCCGAAAGGATCGAAGATCGCGGCGGTATCGCGATCCACCGTTGGTTCATGCCGCCAGAGATTGGTCATCGGCAAAGCGATGAACTCCGCGAAGCACCCAGGCCGGTTCACGCCCACGCCTGACGTATGCGCGCACAGATGCCGCCGGCCCGCCATGCAGTTGCGACAGCGGCCGCAAACCACGTGTCCTTCACCCGAGACCAGCTCACCAGGCTGGAAGTCGTTCACATTCGATCCCACTTCGACAATTTCGCCAACAAACTCATGCCCGATAACCATCGGTACGGAAATCGTTCGCCGCGCCCAGTCGTTCCAGTCGAAGATGTGAACGTCCGTGCCGCAAATTCCGGTACGCAGGACGCGAATGAGGACATCGTTGATGCCGATTGTGGGCTCGGGAACATCTTCCAGCCACAGGCCCGGCTCACCATGCGCTTTGACTAGAGCTTTCACATAAAAATGGTAGTCTATGCCGGCGACGAAAGCTCGTTCCTACTGGACCGGGCGGTCTATGATCGCCCCGCCAGTGTCATCAATTCCACGGCATGAGAGAAGCGTGAATCACGTCAGGCACGCCGCTGCCGCCGACGGACTTGATCGCAAGGTCGACATTCTTTAGTCCGAACGTATGGGTCGTGATCTTATCCAGCGGAAAGCGTTTTGAGGCAATCTGTTCGAGGGCAAGTTCGCACGCCTTGTAGCTGTGGCCGCGTGCGCTCTTGATTGTAATGAACTTCACTGTCAGCTTGCCCACAGGAAAATTCGGGAACTCCGCCATTTCTCCCTGTATGACAATTGTTCCTGCCTTACGCTTGAGAGCATCCACTCCCAGAAGAATCGGCATCGTCCCTGCCCCAGCCGTGCAGTCCAGCACGACGTCAACGCCGCGACCGCTCGTGATTTCCATGATGCGCGTGAGCGGCTCTTCTTTTTCCACATGGATGACGTAATCGGCACCCAGAGCCTTTGCGACTTCGAGGCGCGCCGTATCTTTCGAGGTGCCTGTGACAATGATGAGAGAAGCGCCCGCCTGTTTGCAGATCACTGTCTGCGAGAGACCCTGTTGGCCCGGGCCCTGGATAAGCACCGTTGAGTTATAGCCGACGCCGCCGTCGAAGAGCGACCATTCCACGCCGTTGGCCATTGGAGTGACGAGTCCTGCCAGTTCGGGTGTAACGCCCTTGGGCACGCGGTGTACGACGGCGTTCCAGGGAAGGTACACGTATTGCGCGAATCCGCCCCACAAATGAGGTGCCTTCTCAGCCGATGTATAGCCATAGCGGACTGCGTCCGGGTTATGGCGCCAGTCGGTGTTTTCGCAATGGCGGTATTGGCCGATGTGGCACCACTCACACTTCCCACACATGACGTAATGCTCGACGAACACCAGGTCGCCTTCCTTGAACCCCTTCCGCCGCGCGAACTCTCTGCCGGCCTTTGCGATGACGCCGATGTTTTCGTGACCCATGATGACCGGCGCGTTTGAAGGCGGCGTCTTGTACATCTTGACGTCGGTCCCGCAAATTCCGGCGACCTCCATCTTCAGTAACGCGCTATCCTCGGGAACATCCGGCATCGGGAATTCGCGGATCTCCGTCGTGCTCGGGCCGACTCGCACTGCGGCCAGGACTTTTTCCATCGTCTGAATTCCTCCGATTCCTGTGCAAGAATACATCACGCAGCAGAAGTTTATGGAAAAGGTGACCATTCCTACGCTTCACCAGATGAAGCGCGACCGACGAAAAATCGTTGCCGTGGTCGCGTGGGATTTCCAGATCGCGCAAATTGCAGATCGCGCGGGCGTGGAGGTCATCTCGGTTGGGGACTCGGTCGGCATTAATCTTTGGGGCCGCTCGGATCCGCTGGATATAACGCTGGACGAAATGATCATCGTCTGCAAAGCCGTCCGCCGTGGCACAACGCGAGCTCTGGTCAGCTGCGACTTCCCTTTCGGGCCGCTCCAAGACGGCACAGAGAGCGCTGTAAGAGCCGCTGTACGAATTGTCGAGGAAGCGGGCGCAGATATGGTCAAGCTGGATGGCGCGGCAGAGTTCCCCGACGCGGTAACCGCTATCACGCGCGCCGGCATTCCGGTGTTTGCCCAATTTGAAATGAATCAGCAGGCGACAGAGAACATGACTTCAAAGTTCGTTGCCGACGCGCTGCGCCTGGAACGTGCCGGCGCTTCTCTCCTCGATTTCAAGCATTCCGGACCCATCGCGGGGCCCGCGGTCGTGAGCGCCGTCTCGATTCCGGTCATTGGAGGGATGGGTGGCGGCCCATGGCTCGACGGCCGGATCCGAATGGCGCATGCCGCGATCGGTTATGCGGCAAGCGCGCTCGAATCGAACACCGAGAGTTACGCGAATGTCGCACGAATCACATTGGACGGCCTCGCCGCGTATGCGGATGACGTCCGCGCCGGACGTCAGATCAAAGGCGGCGTGCGAGCTTGATCGACGATAGTGGTTGGGTAGGGCCACTCAGGCTAAAGAGATAAACTGAGACACTACCGTCTGAGATGCCAGGTTCAATCCCATATTTCGGATTTCGGATTTGAGATGCAGGATTTGTCCAATTTCGAAATGTGATTGGAATACACCCGACTCAGGAGAACATGTTGCCGACGGCAGTCATCGACGGCATCACGACACGATACGAAGTGGTCGGCTCTGGGCCGCCGCTCCTGATGTATTCGCCTGCCGGATTCGACGCAACCCTCGATAAGTGGACGACGCAGGGTATCTACGCAAAAATCAGGGTGCTCGATCACCTGTCCGAAAAATATCGCTGCATCATTTTTGATCGGCGGGAGTGCGGGCAGTCCGGCGGCCGCGTCGAAGCCCTCACCTGGCGCCACTACGTAACGCAAGGCAAGGGCCTGCTGGACCATCTGAATATCAAGCGCGCACACCTCATGGGTGGCTGCATGGGATGCTGCCCGGTCCTCGCTTTTGGCATCGCTCACCCAGCGGTCCCGCTGAGCCTGATTTTGTATTGGCCTGTTGGTGGCGCGAAATATCGCATCAACAGCCGCCGACGCTTCGCCGACCATTTGTCGTTCGTGCGGCAGCGCGGCCTGGAAGGAGTTGTCGCTCTAATAAAGACAGAAGGCAAAACGTTCGGCGCCGATCCGAGAGGCGGACCATGGGCCACCGTCATCCGGAATGACCCGGCCTTCGCTGAGTCTTACGCCAGGCAAGACGTGGAGAACTACACTGTGATACTAGACCGCATGGGGCGCGCGCTGTTCGATCGAGACACCGCTCCGGGTGCGGAACCGGAAGATCTGTTTCAACTCGACGTTCCCGCCCTTATCGTGCCGGGCCGTGATGCCTCACATGCGACCTCGGCGGCGAGGTACCTGGAAGAATGCCTGCCGAAGTCTGAATACTGGGACGCGCCAGTCGGCGACCAAACCGAAGAGGCGGCCAACACGCGACTGCTCGACTTCCTGGACAAGGTCACTTCTGAGTTCCCAGACGACCAGTGACGCCCTCCACCTACGGACGGCCCGTCCAACCGGCTCTCAACTTCGCACGATCGATCTGACGGCCGCGGAGGTAGACATTGCCAATTCTTCTCGTATTCGTGATGTCGTCCAGAGGATTCGCGTCGAGCACGACGAAGTCGGCGCTCTTGCCGGGTGCGATCATTCCCAGGTCATCGAGGCCCAGGATTTCAGCAGAGTTCCGCGTCGCCGCCACGATGACTTGTGCTGGTGTGATGCCGGCAGCGACCATGTTTTCCAGTTCAGTGTGCATAGTCCAACCGATGAACTGATCGCCCTGCTGTCCACCGCCGTCGGTGCCCACGCCAATCTTGACGCCTGCTGCGTTGAGCTTCGCGATGCCGCGGGCGAGACGATCCCACGCGTCTTGTGCTCGCTTGAGCGCATCGGGTGATCTCTCCGGAAACCGGCCCTGCAGCCGCTTGATCTGCTCAGCCGACACAGTCTCGGCGACGAGCGAGTGCGGCGGATTAAGCCATGGCGCGTAGATTGCCCGGCGGGGTCCGCCGAGCGCGCTCAGCACGGCGGTGTTCGGATGCTGCTTGAAGAGGGCCACGAGCTCGTCATCAACATCGCTGATCATATGCGCAAAGATGTCGATGCCGGCGCGGAGCAACTCTTTGGCATCCGCCAGACCCGTTGCATGCACGGCGACGCGCATGTTGTGTTTATGGGCCTCATCGATGATCGCGCGATACAAGTCGGGTGTCAGTTTCTTCACGCTTCCGCCGCGGTCGTCCACCCAGGTTTTGACGATTTTGACCTTCTGCGCCGCCAGTTCACCCACGCTCGCTCGCGCTCCTTCTTCAGTCGTGACGACGTAGGCCGCGTGCCGCATGTTGGTCGGCGAGATCTCGTCAATCGGCGATAAGCCCCGGCCGGCGGTCAGAAAGCGCGCCGCATCGGGGTACTTGCCGGCGAGGAGCTCATCGCGTATCTGGTACGGCAGAACTCCGAAATCGGTTCCCATGGCCTGGCTGGCGGCAACGCCAAAGTAGGCGAACCGGTACATGTGGTCGAGAATGTTCTCTCTCGTGTAATTCTGCGAACCACTGGTGAGGTTCTTCATGTAGCCGATGTGGGAATGCGCGTCGATGAGCGCGGGAATGACAGTCTTGCCTGTCAAGTCGACACGCGTGGCTCCCTCTGGAATCTGTAGCGCACCCTTGGTTCCGACGCGGGAGAACCGGTCGTTCTCGACGAGAAAGGCGGAATTCTCGATCGGTCCTCTGCCGTCGCCGACGATGAGCCGCGCTCCTTCGAACAGAATCACACTTTTTGAAGTTCCCTGCCTTTGGGCCGTGGCGTTTGTCCGCCCAATTGTGAGGAGCAAACAAGTGACGAGCACGAATGCTGACCGATGCATTCGACCTCCTTTGACGAACTCCGAGCCGATCCCGCCCAGTACGTGCGCGGCGTAGCGGGGTCTTAACGATGCCGTGTAAAGTAACCCCACTCTTACAGGAATGAGCGGAGGGAGATTCACAATCCTGATCCCTGAACCTCGATAACGTCGGGGATCTCGCAAAAAAGCTAATCGATCTTGATGCGCGATCGGAACTGCTGGTTCTCGTTACAGACGAACTCGATAGGTTCTTCGTCGGTCAGGAGACGCTGGTTGATTCGTACCGTGAACGGTGTGGTGTAGGCCTTCGAGTCGTCGATCGTGACGTCGATCTCCAGCTTGCCGAATATCGGACGGCGGAATCGCTCGATGAATCGTGCCTGCTCGGAATAGGGACTGCCGCGCACGTCCAGCCAGCCGTCATACGGACCGGATTCGGCGCCGCGCAAGTTGTTCGTCTCGACGACGAGGGTATCACCTTCCCAGCGGCCGACCGAGTAGCCGTACCACCAGGGCTGCGGCTCCCCTGGCGTTGGAAGCGGCCGTCCGTCCATATAGATGTAGCGCAGTCCGTAATTGGACTCATAAAGGATGACGATCAGCTTCGGCGTCTGCACGATCTTGCGCGGCTGCGGCTGCATATGAAACTGTGTAATGCCCATCGGCAGGCAGTTCGCGTCGGGATTATCCTTGCTGTTTGTCGCCATCCGTTTCTTCTTTAGCTCCTCCGCCCACGGCGTTAGGGGCAAGCCGCCCGGAAGATTTGCACCAATGTCCCAGAAGGTGGCCGTTGGCGGCGACTTCGGATCAGCAGGAAACGGCGAAGCCGGCGGCTCGACCGCAACGCCGCGCGTCCCGTCACGATCGGTCACGACCCCAGCCAGTTCGCGCGGCGGCGGGTCACGGTCAGCTCTGGTCCAAACGCCGGTGAGATCCGGTTTGCCGTCCGGCGTCCGCGGCATTGGCCCTTCCATGAGAACGCGGCCTTGAGCATCGCGCCCAACATCCCGCTCCGGGTACTTCGGCCACTGCGCCGAAAGCGATATGGAAGATGCCGCGACTATGACAACAAGAGCGGTGGCGCGCTTCATTGGTGCTCTCCTTGATGGTTCTAATGTTCTACCGGTTTTCGGTTTGGCTGGATGCCGCAAACAACCTCTGACCGGTGCTGGCCAATGTCACTGCTCTGGCATTCGCGTGGTTGCTTCCATCTTTTGCGCGACTGGCTTCCACCGTCACGGCATCGCCAACTTTCATCGAATTCCTGGTCCAGCCGGATCTCATCAGCCCATTCGGGCTCCCCATTTCGAAGCCCCAATTCGTGACGTTACCCGCCTCGTCTTTCACATCGATGTAGAACCAGGTGTGTGGATTCATCCACTCGATTTTCGTCACCGTACCCGTCAGCTTGAGCGGTTTATTGGCATCAAATTCAGCCGCGAAAGAATGGTGCGCGAACGATGGCACGGACGCCAGGAGCAACACCAGGCCGGCGACACAAACGGCGAAGAGACTTCTCATCATCACAACCTCCGACCGACTAGGACTTTATATACCGCACTGCTAACTGTGAACAGATTTTTCGGGACTAGATCATTTTGAATTTCCTGCGACGGAATTTCAAAGTGACCCAGTACCGGTTTCAAACTGACGCACTACCGAATTTCCTGTTGCCGTCTGATCTCGCCGTGCACTAGTCTCTTGACGCTTATGACGCAGTGACATGTCTGTACCCGCGGCGGTGGAACGAATTGGGATTCACCGGCGAAGCGCCAGAGATTTTCACCTTTGAAAAAGACATATAGTGAGCTCACCGACGATCTGTACCGGCGCCTGTGCGGCCGCTTTATCGAAGAATACGCAAACAAGGTCATCCTCATTCACACGGTGGATGAACGCAGCTGGGCGCATCCGGCGATCCTCAGTTACTTCGAAGTCGTTGCCATCGACTGTCGCAACATCAGGCTTGCCGCCTACACGAATAGCCAGACGACGGAAAACATGCGGAAGCGAGGTAAGGTCACGTTGTCGGTGTTCGACGAGCGCCTCGCCGCCTACATCAAAGGCACTGCGACCGAGCTGTGCGCTCAGATGCGCTCCGCTCCTCACAATTCGAAATTGAATGTTTTCGTCGAGCAGGTGCTGATCGATTCCGCGGATCCGGTGCTGGAACCGGGCGCTTACATTACGAGCGGAATCAGATATCAGAACCCGAACGCTGGAAGTCTTGGCGTGCTTCAAGAACTGCTGCTGCACTAGGGTTCAGAGCAAATTTTGAAATTGGACGAAATGTCTTCGCTTGATTGAGTGTGAAGTAGTTCAGCTCTTGTTCCGCATCCTATACATCGCCCTATTCGCTTTGTGGAGCCGCTTCCATTTGCGTTTCAGCTCCAACTCCGCGGACATATCCTGCTTCCGTTCCAGAAACGCGAGTTCTTTTCGAAGCTTGATGTAACTGTCGTAGCGACCGTTCGACACGTCTCCATCGTTCAACGCAGTGAGAACTGCGCATCCAGGCTCTGCAACATGCCGGCAATCACGGAAGCGGCACTCGGAGGCCAAACGCTCGATCTCATCAAAGGCGTGGTTCAAGTTCTCTTCACTGGCCCATAGCTGGATTTCCCGCATGCCGGGCGTATCGATCAACAGAGCGCCGCAAGGAAGTACGACCAGACTTCGCGATGTTGTGGTATGCCGTCCGCGGCCGTCTTCGCTAACCGTGTTCACCGCTTGCCGGTCAAACCCGCACAGCCGATTGATTAAGGTTGATTTGCCAACCCCGGAAGATCCGACTAGTGCCACAGTGGTGCCGCTATGAAGATGCGGCTCGAGTTGCTCCAGACCGAATCCACGTTGTGCACTGATGGGATATACGGGAACACCGGGAGCGGCAGCCTCCGCCTCGAATTGAAACTGCGTTACGTCCTCGCGTAGATCCGCTTTGTTCAAAACAATCACGGGCTGCGCACCGCCCTCCCAGATGAGCATCAGATATCGTTCGAGCCGCCGCAAATTGAAATCTCGATCAATAGCGCTCACGACGAATACGGTGTCCATATTCGCGGCCACAATTTGCTCGTCTGTCCGGCGGCCTGCGGCTTTGCGCGACAGTTTGCTTCGTCGCGGGAGGACGTCGTAAATGGCAGCACCGTCGCTCTCGACCCAGTCTCCAACGGCAGGCCAGTCTTCCACGGTGGCCAGTCGGTGTCGCAGACGTCCAGACATCTGCGCTAGAAAATCTTCACTCGCCGATAACAAACGCCACGTGTTCTTGTGCACTTCGATCACGCGGGCTGCGAAATGTGTGCTTCGTTCTTTCTTCTGCCATGCTTCTTCGTAAACGGAATTCCATCCAAGTTGAGAAAGTGTCATTTCCAAATCCTCGCCAAAAAAGTGGGAAGTTATGCCGCGTGTGCAATCAGGCGCACTACGGCCGCCATTGGGATTGCTGGAGTCGGAAGCTGCCGTGGATTAGCCGGCTATCTGGAAGACAGACGGACGGCAGTTCTTGTGGCAAGGACTTGGATTGTCAGCAGAAGGCACCTCCGTAGCAGTTTGGACCAACAGCGTACTATCACTCGCCATTTCCCGGAAACGATTTCGAAAGCTATGACTCCAATGTGTGTCATAGACCCCCGATTGCTTCAAATACGTATTTCAATGCGAACTGCATGCTTCTGGCGTCGCGCGAAGAGTTGATCACGCCAAAGGTATTGCTGTTCAAGTTCACGCCGGATCCATTTTCTGATCACTGTTCGTCAAATTGAAAGCCACCGCCGAAATCCCACCTCTGACCTTCTTTATCTCGGAAGATCCTCGAGACTGCCGCATCACCTCTCCAAACCTTGTCAAGGCACGGTGGGTAATTGTCGGGTAATTGTGGCAATACCAAGTTAACTTGCGGTTTCGACTTTGACGTGGGCCAGCGGACGGACCCGCCCTGCTCTTCGTCGTATAATCGGCCGAAAGGTGTTGTGACATGCCTCGAACTG
>Ga0066709_100002350_pt1 | contig 13719 bp, 10 predicted proteins | sample GraSoiAngelo_158_FD_79665 | JGI IMG/M metagenome (GOLD analysis project Ga0066709, IMG submission 79665) | Grasslands soil microbial communities from the Angelo Coastal Reserve, California, USA - 14_1009_16_30cm | ecosystem: Environmental > Terrestrial > Soil > Grasslands | place: USA... | reverse complement strand
GCGCTGCGAGGCCCGGCTTCCAGATCGAAGCCTCGCCCCAGCGGACCGAGACAGCTGACCAGGTCGCCAGGTCGCATGCCGAGGAGCTCCGCCGTCCCCACACCGACAGCTTTGAGGACGACTTCGATGCGCTCTCCGTCAACCCGGTAAACGGAGAAAGGCCGCCGCAGAAATGGACCGGCGATCCCGAGGTTGACGAACTGGCCGGCGCGAACCGAGGCCGCGATCTCTGGTGCCTCCATCGAAACCACCGCCATGCCTGGCGCCACTTCTCGCGTCGCGACAATGGGAGCGTTAAGCAGGAACACCGTTTCGCCATTCCACGATCGTGCGGACCTCGATCTCCTGCGGCTCTCCGGCCTCGGATTCGACCAGCGCGGCGGCGGTGTCGAGCGAGGTCAGGCAGGGAATCCTGCGCTCGACCGCTGCGCGCCGGATCTCGAAACCATCCTTGAATACCGGACCGCCCGCCTCGGCGGAGTCCGTGTAGATGTTCGACATCGTGTTGATGACGAGGTCGACCTCGCCGTTCGTGATGACGTCCAGAACAGTCGGACCTTCGTCTCCGATCTTGGCCACGACGCGGGGCGAGAATCCCGCACGCTGGAGCGCCCTGGCAGTGCCCTCTGTGGCGACCAGCCGGCATCCCATCTCGACCAGGCGCGAGACGATCGGAAAGATCTCAGGCTTGTCGACGTCCGCGATCGTGAGCAGCACGGCACCGTCACGCTTGACGTGAACCCCTGAGGCAGCGAAAGCCTTGCGCAGCGCCGCCGTCAGAGTGCGACCGATGCCGATTGCCTCGCCTGTCGACTTCATCTCGGGCCCGAGGTACGAGTCGACCGCCGGGAGCTTGTTCATCGAGAAGACAGGCGCCTTCACGGCGACGAGATCGCGCGGCGGAACCAGCCCGGTCGTCCAGCCAAGGTCGGACAGCTTCTGGCCGAGCATGACCTTCGTCGCCAGGTCGACCATCGGAACCCCAGTGACCTTGGAAAGGAAGGGGACAGTGCGCGACGCCCGCGGGTTGACCTCGAGCACATGCACCTTGCCGCGATGAACCACGTACTGCACGTTGACAAGACCCCTCAGCCGCAGATGTCGTGAGATCCGCACCGTGTAGTCGATGACGTCGGCGAGCGCGCCCGGCTCGAGGCCCGACGCCGGGTAGACGGCGTACGAGTCGCCCGAATGCACGCCGGCCCTCTCGACGTGCTGCATCACGCCGGGGATCACCACGGTCTCGCCGTCGGTGACAGCGTCAACCTCGACCTCGTCGCCCTGCAGGTACTTGTCGACGAGCACTGTGCCCCGAGGCATCGCGCCCACCGCCCACACCATGTAGCGCTGCAGCTCGCGACGGTCGTGCACGATCTCCATCGCCCGGCCGCCGAGCACGTAGGAGGGCCGCACCAGGACCGGGTAGCCCGCGCGATCCGCGATGCCGATGGCCTCGTCGACTGAAGTCGTCGTGCCTCCCACCGGCTGCGGGATGCCGATCGCATCGAGGGCGGCGGCGAACGCTCGGCGGTCCTCAGCCAGGTCGATCGCCTCCACGGCAGAACCTGAGATCGGCGTGCCGCGCTCCTCCAGAGGGAGAGCCAGGTTGATCGCGGTCTGACCGCCGAACTGGACGAGAGCCTCAGCGACATCTTCCGCCTCCGCAACCTGCGCGGCGCCGTCGACGTCGAGCGGTTCGAAGTACAGGCGGTCGGAGGTGTCGAAGTCTGTCGAGACAGTCTCCGGGTTGGAGTTCACGAGCACCGCCCGGACGCCGGCTTGGCGGAGCGACCATGCGGCGTGAACCGAGCAGTAATCGAACTCGATGCCCTGGCCGATGCGGATTGGACCCGACCCGATAACGAGCGAGGTTCGGGCGGCGACGGCCGAGCTTTCGGTCTCCTCCTCCCAGCACGAGTAGTAGTAGGGTGTGGCCGCCTCGAACTCGGCGGCACATGTATCGACCACCTTGTACGTGGGTCTCGACCTCTCCACAGTGTCGCCGCGAAGGGCCTCGATCATCGTGTCGGAGAAACCGGCCCGGCGCAGGTCGCGCACGTCGCCCTCCTTCTCGAGGCGGGTGATGGTCGCCAGCCGGTCGATAAACCAGCGATCGATGCCGCTGCGCAGCGCGAGCGACACAGGGTCTGCTCCTCCCCTGAGCGCGTGCAGCAGGGCAAACAGGCGCCGGTCGTTCGGCTGATCGATCAGCTCGGGCCGCTCGAGCTCGGATGCTGACGGTGGCTTCTGCTCCAACGACCGCATCGCTTTCGTGAGCGCGGCTTCGAAGGTGCGCTCGATCGCCATCACCTCACCGGTGGAGGCCATCTGCGTGCCGAGGCGGCGATCGCCGGCAGGGAACTTGTCGAACGGCCAGCGGGGAATCTTGACCACGCAGTAGTCGAGGGCCGGCTCGAACGCCGCAAAGGTGCGGCCGGTGACCTCGTTGCGAATCTCTTCGAGGCGCCTGCCCGCGGCCACCTTCGCTGCGACGCGAGCAATTGGGTAACCGGTGGCCTTGGAAGCGAGCGCCGACGACCGGCTGACCCGCGGGTTCACCTCGATCACGTAGTAGTCGGAGCTCTTCGGGTCCAGCGCGAACTGCACGTTGCAGCCCCCCTCGATGCCGAGCGCGCGGATGATGCGGATGGCCGACGACCGAAGCATCTGGTGGTCGCGGTCCGATAGAGTCTGGGCCGGCGCCACCACGATCGAGTCGCCGGTGTGGACTCCCATGGGGTCCAGGTTCTCCATGTTGCAGACCGTGATGCAGGTATCGGCGGCATCCCGCATCACCTCGTACTCGATCTCCTTCCAGCCCCAAAGCGAGCGCTCGACCAGGACCTGGTGGATCGGCGAAGCTTCGAGCCCGCGCTGCGCGATCGCCATGAGCTCCGCCTCCGTCGTCACGAAGCCTCCGCCGGTGCCGCCCAGCGTGTAAGCGGGCCTGATGACGAGCGGCAGGCCCGCCTCGGCGGCGAAAATCTTGACCTCGTCGAACGATTCGCAAACTCTCGAGGTGGGGACCGGCTCGCCGATCTCCTCGAGCATCTTCTTGAAGGCCTGCCTGTCCTCGGCCTTCCTGATGGTGTCGATGTCCGCGCCGAGGAGCCTGACCTGGTATCGCTCCAGGACGCCCGCATTGGCAAGGTCGGTGGCGAGGTTGAGGCCGGTCTGCCCCCCGAGCGTCGGAAGCAGCGCGTCGGGGCGCTCCCGCGAGATCACTCGCTCCACCGCCTCAACGGTGAGCGGCTCGAGGTAAACGCGGTCGGCGACCTCCTCGTCGGTCATGATCGTGGCGGGGTTGGAGTTGACGAGGACGGTCACTATGCCTTCCTCGCGGAGCGCCTTGCACGCCTGTGTGCCCGCATAGTCGAACTCAGCGGCCTGGCCGATGACGATCGGCCCGGAGCCGAGGATCAACACTTTTCTCGGCTTCGGGGGCGGCGCCGCCCCGCCCACGGCCCGCAGCACCGGGTGGCGTTCGCGGACCATCGCCAGAAAGCGGTCGTACAGGTGCTGGTTGTCCTGCGGGCCCGGACAGCCTTCGGGGTGGTACTGAACGCTGAAAGCCGGCAGCCTGCGATGTCCCAGGCCCTCGACCGACCCATCGTTCAGGTTGCGCTGGCTGACGAAAAGGTCGCCGGCGGGGATCGAGGCCGCGTCGACCTGGAATTCGTGGTTCTGGCTCGTGATGTGAACCAAACCGGTCTCGAGATCCTTGACCGGGTGGTTCGCTCCGTGGTGGCCGAAAGGAAGGCGCGAGGTGGTGGCACCTGCCGCGCGACCCAGGATCTGGTGGCCGAGGCAGATGCCGAACATCGGTATGCGGCCGAGCGCCTGGCGAGCCAGCTCCACCGGCCCATCGAGAACGGCCGGGTCGCCTGGCCCGTTGGACAGGATGAGCCCGTCCGCGCCTGTCGCCTCGATGTCCGCCCACTCGGCGGTGTGCGGGAGCACGATGACCCGGCAGCCGCGCTCCTTCAGCGAGCGGAGGATGTTGCTCTTCACCCCGTAGTCGACGACCGCGATCGAAAGGCCGGCGCCATCAGTCTGCGACCGGGGTCTCAGCTCACTGGGCAGCGGGTCGAGCCACTCGACCATCGCGGGTCGCGATGTCTCCGCCACGAGGTCCTGGTCCGAAAGCGGTGTCACTCGGGCCGCGGCAGACGCCAGCTCCGCGAGTCGCGCCTGGCTCGGCGGACGGTTCTCGTGCGAAAGGACCGCCCGCATCGTTCCGTGATTGCGCAGGTGACGAGTCAGCGCTCGAGTGTCGATCTCCCTGATGGCGGGAACGCTCCATCGGCGCAGATATTCGTCGAGCGAGGCTTCGCTCGAGTGATGGCTCGGCGCCGGACATGCCCAGCGGACGATCATCGCCCGCGCCCACGGTCGCTCCGACTCGGCGTCAGCCTCACGCACGCCGTAGTTCCCCTGGAGTGGATAGGTCATGCACAGCATCTGGCCCGCGTACGACGGATCGGTCAACACCTCCTGGTAACCGGTCATCGCGGTGTTGAAGACGACCTCGCCCTGCCCGGGCACGTCCGCGCCCAGAGCAAGCCCCACGAAGGCCCGCCCGTCCTCGAGCACCAGGGCCGCGTGCTCTCTCCTGGCGCCGTTCGTGTGCCCTTTAGCTGACAACGATCACCGCCTGATCGATCCCGTCCTCCTCCTCGACGAGAACCTCGACCCGCTCCGTGTCGGAGGTCGGAACGTTCTTGCCCACGTAGTCCGGGCGGATGGGCAGCTCCCTGTGACCGCGGTCGACGAGGACCGCCAGCTGGATGGAGCGCGGCCGGCCGAAGTCCATGAGCGCGTCCATCGCCGCCCGCGCGGTGCGGCCGTGGTGGATGACGTCGTCGACGAGGATCACCACCTTGCCATCCACATCGGGCACGCGCGAGATCGCTCGGTGCGAAGGCTCACGGAGGTGGCGGTCGTCGCGATGCCGGCTCGTGTCCAGCGCACCCACCGCGACCGGCGCGCCTTCCAGGCCCGCCAGCTTCGCCGCGAGCCGGCGAGCAAGGTGGTCGCCCTTGGAGAACACGCCGACCAGGACGAGATCATCGACACCGCGGTTGCGCTCCGCGATCTCATGAGCGATTCGCGAAAGGGATCGTCTGATCTGGTCCGCGTCCATCACCACGGCTTTCAGGCGCCGGTCGGTGACGCTCATCCCAGGACTCTGTCTAGAAGGGCCATTCGGATGTGGAGGCCGTTGTGGGCTTGGCGGAAATAGGCGGCGCGCGGGTCGGCGTCGACCTCGGGCGCGATCTCGTCGACGCGTGGCAGCGGGTGCATGACGATCGCGTACTTCCGCATGAGCCCGAGCGTGCGGTTGTCGATGCGATAGACGCCTTTGAGCGCCTGGTAGGCCTCCTGGTCGGTGAAGCGCTCCTTCTGGATTCGCGTTTGATAGACGACGTCGACCTCCGGCAGCACGGCATCGAGGTCCTCGGTCTCGACCCACGGGACTTTGTGCTCGGTGAGATGGGCCTTGAGGTCGTCGCGCATTGCGACCTGCGGCGGCGCGACGAACCAGATCTTGATGTCTTTGAACTTGCTCAAAAGGTAGGCAAGAGAGCGGACCGTCCGGCCGTTCGCCAGGTCGCCGACCATCGCAATCCTGATTCCGTCGATCCGGTTGAGCTCGTCCTTGATCGTGTAGAGGTCGAGCAAGGCCTGCGTTGGATGCTGGCCGGGACCGTCCCCCGCGTTGATGATCGGCACGGAGCTGACAGCTGCGGCCCTCCTGGCCGCCCCCTCCTCGTTGTGTCGCAACACGATCACGTCGGCATAACCGCTGACGATGCGGATCGTGTCCTCGAGAGTCTCACCTTTGGCTGTTGACGAGAACTCGCGGGCATTGTCAGTGCCCATGGTCCACCCGCCCAGGCGCATCATCGCGGCCTCGAATGAGAGGCGAGTGCGCGTCGACGGTTCGTAGAAGAGAGCGGCCATGACCTGGCCGTTGAGGCGGGTCATGAATCGGTGCGGCTCACGCTTGATCTCTTCCGATCGGGCAAACAGCTCTTCGAGCGTCGACCGCGAGAACTGCTGGCTCTCGATGACGTGCGTGAGGCGAGAACCGACGGCCATCAAAAAAACTCCTTCCCGGCCTCTCAGGGACCGGACTTAAAGGACCTCGGCGCACGTGCGGCGCTCGGCGGATTGTACCTTAGAGCGGATGAACAGGCGACCGGGGCACGTCGTGGTCACGACAGAGGTTGCGGTCTGCTCGTTCTGCGGCAGACCACGCACCTTGCGGACCGAGCAGCATCAGCTCGGCGCGCTCGTGCGCACCATCGTGACCTGCGAGACCTGTCACCGCACGCTGTCGAGCTCAATCGGCGTGGCGAGCCTCGAGCCTGATGCGCTCGAACCCGTTGCGGTGTCGCCTGAGCGGCCGTCGGCGCCTCCTGCAAACGTGCCGCCGCCGAGGGCCGCGCCGCAAAAGCCGGCCGCCAAACCGGCGGCGCGGAGCAAGGCCACGGGCGGCACGACGAAGGGAGCCGCTTCCAAGAGCCGGGCACCAAAGAAGACCCGGTGACCGCCGCGGCGGTCGCGGTCGAGCGCCTGGAGAAGACGCTCGGAACGAACAAGGTGCTGCGCGGTGTCTCTTTCGAGGCCAAGCCCGGCGAGATCTTCGGGCTGCTCGGTCCGAACGGTGCGGGCAAGACAACCACCCTCCGGATCATCTGCACGCTGCTGTCGCCCGACGCCGGGACTGTCGAGGTGATGGGCTTCGGCACTCGGAAGGCTCCGGAGGAGGTGAGGCGCCGGATCGGCGTGGTGACGGCCGACATCGGAGTCTATCCACGCCTGTCGGCGCGCGAGAACATCGAATATCTCGGGAGGCTGTGCGGCCTTTTTGGTGGCGAACTGACTCGCCGCGTCGACGGCGTGATGGAACGCCTGGATATGGGCTCATTCGCGAAGCAGCGCGCCGAAAGCCTTTCTTCAGGTCAGAAGCAGAAGGTCGCCATAGCGCGGGCCATCGTCCACGACCCGGACGTGCTGATGTTTGACGAGCCAACGTCCAACCTGGACGTTCTCGCTTCCAAGGAGGTCCGCGAGTTCATGGTCGAGGCCAAGGGCCGCGGCAAGTGCGTGATCTTCTCCACGCATGTGATGCACGACGCAGAGCGCCTGTGCGACCACATGACGATCCTCCATCACGGTCGCGTGATCGCCAGCGGTTCCACCGACGAGGTGCGCGGTGGCCGCCGTGACCTGGAGGACTCGTTTCTCGCGCTGGTCGAGGCCAACTGATGCTCCCGGCGTGGATCGTGTATCGGAAGGAGCTGCTGGAGATCGTGCGGGATCGACGGACGCTGATGGCCATAGGACTCGCCGCGCTGGTCACGCCACTCGTGCTGATCGTCGTCTCGCAGGTTTCGACCAGGACGGCCACCCAGACGTACACGATCGGCTACTCGGGCGAAATTCCGGTTGGGCTCGACATATTGCTTCGCGCTACCGGGCTCAAGCTGGTGACAGTGGCCGACCCATCGGAGGCGGCAAAACATGAGGTGGACCTCGGGGTCGCGTTTCTTCCGGCGCAGATCGACGAGTACTTCGACCCCAACCGGCAGAGCGCGCAGATCGCCGACGTGCGCCTGCAAACTGTGCTCGGCCAATACGACGCGGCGCAGGCGGCGGCGGCGCTCAAGAGTCGGGGCATCGATCCCGGCATCCTCACCCCGATGCGGTTGGTGTCGCATCCATTGAGCTCGCCAGTCCAGGCGGCGTCGAACGCCTTCCTGAGCTTCTTCCTGCCGTACATCCTCATCACGATGATCCTCACCGGCGGCTTCTCCGCCGCCCTCGACAGCTCGGCGGGCGAGCGCGAGCGCAGGACCGTGGAGAGCCTGCTGCTCACGCCGGCGCCACGAATCCAGGTTCTGCTGGGCAAGATCGCGGCGATCACGACCATCAGCCTGGTCGCCGCCGTGGCCGCCATCGGCTCGATGTTCGTGGCGCTGACTCAGATCGCGATTCCAGGGCCGGGCGGATCGGCCGGTCACATCGTTTTGAGCCCAGCGGCGGCTCCCGTGATGATCTGGTTGGCTCTCCTCATCGCCATGAGCTTCAGCGCGCTGACGCTGGCGCTGGGCACGCTCGCCAAGAGCTTCCGCCAGGGCCAGGCGTACGTCACGCCGCTGTACTTCATCACGATCCTTCCGGCGTCGCTGATCCTGTTCATCCCTGACTTCAATCCCTCGCTTGCCTACTACCTCATCCCGATCCTGAACGCCGTCCTCGTCCTCCGGGACGCCATCGTGCATAACACTGTCGCGTGGCCGGCCCTCGGGGTCACCACGATCAGCCTTCTGGCGACGGGCGCCCTTTCCTGGTTCGCCGCCTTTCGCCTCTTCGCACGTGAGGCTCTGCTCACCAGGTCCTAGGGACGCCAAACGGCGCGCGAAGTGGCAGACTGAAGCTGGAGCGATTGACCTTGACAATGCCGCCGCGTGAGGAGCTGCGCAGCCTCGATCGGCGGCGCATGTACGAGATCTTCGCCCCTCTTGACGCCGACGAGCGCCTTCCGCGTGAGCTCCTCCTCGAAGGGAGGCGCTTCCGCTCGGTGGGACGCCGCGAAGCCGCCGGTTTTCTATGGCTCCCGGCCCTGCTCCTGTCTCTTACCGCGGTTGCGTGGATGGGCGGCAGCGCGCCGGCCGCGATTGGAGTGGCCGCCGTCGTGCTTGCGTCGCTCTGGCTGTTCGCCCATTCGGGCAAGCGCTAGGGCGCAGCAGCGGATAATTCGGACATGAACAGTGCTGTGATCGTTGCCTGCGGCCGCTCCGCGATCGGTAGGGCTCGCAAGGGATCTCTGGTCGACGTCCGGCCCGACGATCTCGCCGCCCATGTGGTGACGAAAGTCCTGGAACAGGTTCCACAGCTCGACCGCTCCGAGATCGAAGACCTCATCTGCGGCTGCGGCCTGCCGGGAGGAGAGCAAGGCCACAACATAGGCCGCGTCGTGTCCATCCTGGCGCGCCTCGACGTCCCAGGCGTCACCGTCAACCGGTACTGCTCGTCTTCGTTGATGACCACCCGTATGGCCGCGCACGCAATCGAGGCAGGCGAGGGCGACGCATTCCTGTCCGTCGGGGTCGAATGCGTTTCGCGTTACGGCAGCGGTTATCCCGACGCACCAGACACGTACAACGCCAAGCTCGTCAGGGGCAACGCCGAGGAGTACCCGGACATCTACATCGCGATGGGCGAGACCGCCGAGAACGTGGCCGGCCGGGAGAAGATCAGCCGGGACGAGCAGGACCGCTACGCGGTCAAGAGCCAGACTGCGGCGGTCAACGCGCGAGACAACGGCTTTTTCGATCGCGAGATCATCCCTGTGCCACTCCCCAACGGCGAGGTTTTCACCAAGGACGACAGTCCACGGCCGGGAACGACGGTCGAGGTGCTGGCGACCCTGAAGCCCGCCTTTCGCGAGAACGGCACGGTGACCGCGGGAAACGCGTGCCCCCTAAACGACGGAGCCGCCGCCGTGGTGGTGATGTCCGAGCGCCGGGCCAGGGAGCTTGGAATCAAGCCCCTCGCGCGCGTGGTCTCGACCGGACTCACCGCGCTGGAACCCGAGCTCATGGGCCTCGGACCGATCGAAGCGTCGAAGCAGGCGCTCAAGCGGGCGAAGATGAGCATCGGCGACATCGACATCGTCGAGATCAACGAAGCGTTTGCTGCGCAGGTCATCCCTTCAGCCCGAGGCATTGGGGTCGACCCGTTCAGCGACAGGCTCAATCCTCACGGCGGCGCGATCGCCCTGGGTCATCCTTTCGGAATGACCGGCGCACGCATCCTCTGCACGCTTCTCAACGGCCTACGCGAGAAGGACAAGACATACGGACTCGAGACGATGTGTGTCGGCGGCGGCCAGGGGATGGCCATGATCGTCGAGCGTCTGAACTAACAGCTCAGGTCAGGCGGCGTCTTCGGCGGTAGCCTCGTCGCGGAATTCCTCTGATGCCTGCCTTGCGGTGCCGGTTCTCAGGACGGTGGCGGCGAGAAGAATGCCGGCGACGAGCAGTGCCGTGCTGATCGCAAAGACCAGGCGGAACCCGCCTGTCAACGCGGACGCGGCATTCTCGCCCTCGGCCAGCAATAGGCCGGTTTGAGATGCCGCCACCGTGGCGAGGACGGCGAGACCCAGCGCCCCACCGACCTGCGCTGTCGTGTTGAGGAGGCCTGAGGCAAGGCCCGAGTCGCTTTCGGTCGCGCTCGACATGGCAAGCGTTGCAAGGGCCGGAAAGGTAAGGCCGGCGCCGATGCCCAGCAGCACCATTCCGGGCAGAAGATCGAGGAGATAGGTGCTCTGAACGGGCACGCGGATGTAAAGCGCGAGCCCGATCGCGACCAGGATCAAGGACGGGAGCAGGATCCTTCGAGCGCCGAACCGCGCCGTCAGGCGCGCCGACATGCCGAGCGAGAGGGCCCCGATGGTCAGCGCGACCGGCATGAAGGCGATCCCGATCTGCAATGGATCGAGACCGAGAACCCGCTGCAGATACAGGGAGCTCATGAAAAAGAAACCAAGCATCCCAGCGACCAGCAGGAACTGGATCAGGTTGGCTCCCCACACATTGCGCGGCCGGAACATGCTCAAAGGCAGAAGCGGGTTCTGCGCCGTTGCCTGGCGCGCGACGAACCCCACCAGCAGCAGAACCGAAAGCAAGCCGAATCCGATGGTATGGACGGAGGCCCAACCATAGGCTGCGGTTTCCACGATGGTGTAGACGCCGAGCATGAGAGAGGCGGTCACAAGAACCGCCCCGACCACATCGGCGCCGTTGCCCAGCCCGATGCCGCGATCGGATCGGAGCAGCCGCCACGAAAGGAGCGCCGCAGCGATGCCGATGGGAACGTTGACGAAGAAGATCCAGTGCCAGCTGATGGCTTGCGTCAGGATCCCGCCGGCAAGGAGCCCGATCGAGGCCCCCGCCGAGGCGACGAAGCTGTACACGCCGAATGCACGAGCCTGCTCACGCGGCTCGGGGAACATCGTCACGATCATCCCCAGGGCCACGGCCGAGCTCAGCGCACCGCCGACTCCCTGGACGAATCGCGCAGCGATGAGCACCTCGGGGCTCATCGACAGGCCGCAAAGGAGCGACGCGGCGGTGAACACGCCCAGGCCCGCGAGCAGGATGCGCTTGCGGCCGATCAGGTCCCCGAGCCGTCCCGCCAGCAGGAGCAGCCCGCCGAACGCGATGAGGTAAGAGTTCACCACCCACGCAAGGCTCGATTGCGAAAACCCGAGGTCGCTCTGGATCGATGGAAGCGCCACGTTGACGATGGTGCCGTCGAGGATGATCATCAAGATCCCGGCGCAGAGCACGTAGAGAGCCGCCCAGCGCCGTTCGCCCAGGCCCGCGAAACCAGAAGGCTTGGAGGCTTTCACAACCTCTAGAACGGACGAGCACCCGCGCCTAATTCCGCCGGGCGCGATCTAAACGTATGGGCGGCATAGCCGCGGCGTGCGTGGCGGTCGGTTTGCTCACAGTGCTGGTGTTCCTGCGCTCGCACGGCCGCGTCCGCAGGGATGCGGCGATCAGGCGACCCTCGGCGGCCGAGGGTGCGGCGGAGGCTGCCTAGCCGGTTCGAATAATCCCGCGAGGTCGGGGCGGTCCATGTCCTCGGCCAGCTGGCGGGCGCCACGGCCCTGGTAGTCGGGCAGGGTTGGGTCGGCCCCTCTCTCGAGCAGCAGGCGGACCATCTGCGCGGAACCGCCCATTACCGCGCCATGGATCGGCGACGCCGCCTCCGCCCGTTGGTTGACATCCGCGCCTGCCGCGAGCAGGCGTTCCGCGATCGTGACGCTGCCGCCGATGGCTGCGAAGTAGAGAGCCGGCAGGTCGTGAACGCCTCGTGCTTTGGCGCGTGCTTGGTCGGCGGCCAGCTCGGAGTCCACCTGCTCGAGGCGTCCCAGCACGCAGGCGGTGAAGAAGTCAACCGGCGCGCCGCGCTCCAGCAGCAGGTCGAGGATCGGCTTGTTCCCCATCTGCGTCGCCGCCTCAACGGCTGTCTCATTCCACGGAGCACGCATGTTCAACGCATCGGGGTAGACGTCAAGAAGGTCGCGCACCCGGGCGAGGTTGCCGTGGGCGTTTCCGACCAGCTCCTCGATCACAGCTGGTTCGACCTCCGCCATCAGCGCGCTTCCATTGGGCTCAGTATCGCCGCCTCCGGCGCCGGTGTGGAACGAAATAAGCTGAGGTTCGCCACAGGTTGGATGTTTGAACACACAAGTAGCTCATTGGGGCAAGGAGAACACCTATGCGCGCCTTCGCTGTCGACGAATTCGGCCAGCCTGGTTCGATTCACGATCTGCCCGACCCGAAGCCCGGCGATGGTGAGGTACGGGTCCGAGTGGCCGCGGCTTCGCTGAACCCCTTCGACAACTTCGTGATCCAGGGATACCTCAAGGATCGAATGGAGCACCGCTTTCCTGTGATCCCCGCCGGCGATTTGGCGGGAACCATTGACGCTCTCGGCCCGAACGTTCAACAGTTCAAGGTCGGAGACCACGTTTTCGGCGTCACTGGAAGGATGGTTTTAGGCGAAGGCACGCTCGCCGAGCGGACTGCAGCGTCGACCGGCACGATCGCCAAGCGCCCCCAAGCTCTGGGTGACGTCGACGCCGCGGCCATGCCGCTCGCGGGGGTTTCTGCGCTGATGTCGGTGGAGGCTGCCGCACCAAAGCCAAACGATGTGGTCGTGGTGATCGGGGCCTCCGGAGGAATCGGCAGCTATGCGGTGCAGCTGGCGGCGATTGCCGGCGCGCGCGTCATCGGTGTCACGAGCTCGGCCAACCAGGAGTACGTCAAGAGCCTTGGTGCGCACGAGGTGATCGATCGCACCGCAGGCGACGTCCTGGATGCGCTGAAGTCAAAGCACCCTGATGGCGTCGCCTCGATCATCGACACGGCGAGCGACGCGCCTTCGCTCGCTCGCTTGAGCGAGGTCGTGCGCAGCGGCGGGACCATCACCTCGATGAAGGGCTCGGCTGCCGTCGAAGAGCTGGCGAAGCGCGGTATCACCGGAGTGAACATTGCCACGCAGGTGACGACCGCCAGACTCGCCCACCTCGCGGACCTGGCGGCGGGCGGAAAGCTGAAGGCACCTCGCATCCGCACGTTCCCGCTCGAGCAAGCCGGAGACGCATTCAAAGTCCTCGGCAGCAGCGGCGGCAAGCTGGTGGTGAAGGTCTGACGCGACGCAGCCGGGGTCAGTCCAGGAGGTAGCGCTCCAGGAACTCGGTGGTTCGTTCGTGCACCAGGACCTGGTTTTCGCGCCGCGAGAAGCCATGGCCTTCCCCTTCGAACGTGAGGTATTCGACCGGGCGCCCCAGGGCGCGGAGGCGCTCGACCACCTGGTCCGATTCCTCGCGCGGTACCCGCGGATCGTTGTCGCCCTGGATCACCAGCAGCGGGCACCTCACGTTGTCGATGTAGGTGATCGGCGACCGTGCTATCAACTTCTCTCGATCGGTTTCGAGGTCGCCGATCCAGAGCTTGTTCCACCGGCGCCAGTTCGGCGGGTCGTTCTCGAGCATCGTCACGAGGTTGGACGGCCCGTAAACGTCGACTGCGCAGCACCAGTACTCAGGAAGTCTTGTGACGCACGTCAGGGTCGCGAAGCCACCGTAGGAACCGCCGTACACGGCGAGGCGCTCCGGGTCGAAGTCGGGCTGCG
>Ga0066709_100002346_pt1 | contig 13723 bp, 10 predicted proteins | sample GraSoiAngelo_158_FD_79665 | JGI IMG/M metagenome (GOLD analysis project Ga0066709, IMG submission 79665) | Grasslands soil microbial communities from the Angelo Coastal Reserve, California, USA - 14_1009_16_30cm | ecosystem: Environmental > Terrestrial > Soil > Grasslands | place: USA... | reverse complement strand
CTCGGAATGTTCCTTGATCCCGGCGTACATGGGAATGCACCCGACGCCTTCGGGTAAAAGTCGAATGAATTCCACTAACGAGCCCGAGCCGTAAGTTGGTTTCACTACACCGACAGTTCCACGCCATGTTCCAGACGACATTTGAGCCTCCTTTCATACTCCTGTGAATGATCCCGTCATCCTATTGGCGGTCTACACAAAAACACAAGCGTCTTTTATTCACTGCTCCATCCACTCCATTACTCCATCATTCCAGCGCTTTCCTCTCCCTTGACCTCAACGCAGGATGATTCTACATTCGCCCAGTCAACGATCATTGACCAGGATAGGAGAGGATTCCATGAGCGACAATCATAGCGTGCCTGAAAGCCCCGAACTACTGGCGCTCCACGCGCGCCTGGCGGACTATTCCCTCGGTGGACATTGGCAGACGCGTGAGCAAAATCCGGATCTTGTTGCCCACGTCTGGCCGTGGTCAGTGATCTATTCATGCCTGATGGAATCCGGCGAGGTGGTGAAACTCGGCGGCGTCGATGACGCCGCGAATCGCCGCACGGTCCAGCTTGTTAATCCGTCGCTGACCCATAGGAAAGCGACGTCGCGCACGCTGCAGATGTCGATCCAACTGGTCAAACCGGGCGAGCGCGCCGAATGCCACCGCCACACGGCGGCGGCGCTCCGTTTTGTCGTCGAAGGCGACGGCACTGGCTATACCAATGTCGAAGGCGAAGAGATGCTGATGGAACCCGGCGATTTAGTCCTGACGCCGAATTGGACCTGGCACGACCATTTCAACCCGGGAAAAAATAACATTGTCTGGCTGGATGTGCTCGATGCCCATCTAACTCGTCATCTCGACGCCGGGTTTCATGAAAATTACGCAGAAGGTCCGGCGCAACCGATCGTCAAGCGCGACGGCTACTGCAAACAGCAGTATGGCGCGATCCGCCCGCGAATGACCCGCACAAGCAACGCGGCGCTGCCATACACCTATAAATGGCGGCATACGTTGAAAGCGCTGAACGAAGTCGCCGCGGCGGGCGCAGTCGATCCGCACGACAGCGTTTTGCTGGAATACGCCCACCCGGTCACCGGCGGTCCAACGATGCCGACCATCGGTTGCTGGATTCAAATGATACCGCCGGGTGAGTCAACGAAATCTCACCGCCACACGAGCAGCACCATCTATCATGTCGTTCAGGGACAGGGCGTCACGTCGGTGGGAAAATCAAAGGGCGCGACAAAAGACTTGGCCTGGGACACCCATGACTGCTTCTTCGTGCCGTCGTGGAATTGGCATCACTTCAAGAACACTTCGAACAAGGAGCCGGCGATTATTTTTTCGGTCACCGATCGACCGGTGCTCGAAAGCCTGGGGCTGTTCCGCGAAGAGGAAGCTTGAGCAACGGAAGGATCGAGCATTTTGTGATAAATCCAATCAATTCAAATTTTCCAAACTAATAAGGAGGAACTCATGGCGACAGTAGCTGAATTAAAGAAAACGGTAAAAGGATTGCTCATGCCGATCCCGGCGGTGTTCGACGGCAAGGGCGAACCGGATCTGCCGATGATGGAAAAATTGACCGACTGGTATTTGGACTCCGGCGTCCATGGATTTTTCATTCTCGGATCGCAAGGCCAGGGCCCGGCGACCACGATCGAGCAACGCAAGTCGATCGCCGAGACGGTGATCCGCCGCGTCAACAAGCGCGTGCCGTGCATCGTGCAGATCGGCGCGGTGGAGCCGTACACCAGCATCGAGCTCGGCCATCACGCCAAACAGATCGGCGCCGATGGCGTCGGTATCGTCGGTCCCTACTACTACAGCGACCGCAACGAGTGGGAATTGATCGAGCACTACAAAGTCGTCGACAAAGAGGTCGGCATGCCGATTCTGCTCTACAATAATCCCGAATATTCCGGCTATCCGATTCCGCCGGCCATGATGAAAAAAATGCGCGACGAGATGCCGAACATTTTTGCCGCAAAGCTCGCCATGGGCAACATCGACCAGGCCGTGAATTACCTGCGCGTGCTCTCGCGCGAGTTCGTCATTTTCATTCCGATCACCCAGATGCTCCCGGGCATGCTCGTCGGCGTCGCCGGCAGCATCGCAGCAGGCTCGCCCGTCACGGTGCCGGAGGCCGGCGTGCAATTGATCGAAGCGATCTGGGATAAGGATTTAGACCGGGCGCAAAAGATCCAGGTTTTGCTGCTCGAACATGGCGAACGCATCGCGCCGATCCGTGCCTACGGCAGAAGAATCACTTTGGAAGGTCTGCGCCTGCGCGGCCTGGCGGTGAAAGAATACCCGCGCTGGCCCACCAAGCCGCTGTCGACGGAACACATGAAGCTTTACGAAGAAAACATGAAACGCTTCCTCGACGAGCTCGCGGAATTGACACCCGCGCAGAAGAAAAAGGTGGCGATATGAGCACAGATGGAATATTGGAGTACTGCGTTCTGAATCCATCACTCCAACACTGCAACTTTGACACCAAGCACTAATTGCGATTCGAGAGGATTCGATCATGCCACGTCAGTATAAATGCATTTCCAGCGACGGCCACATCGATCTCAACCCTGACATCTGGCGGGATCGCGTGCAGGCAAAATGGCGTGACCGTGCGCCGAAACGCGTGAAGATGCCCAACGGCTCCGACGCCGTGGTGATCGACGGCGGCAAGCCCAATACCATCGGTATCACCCGCAGCGTCCGCGTGCCGCACGCGGACCTCGCCAAACAAGTTCCGACCTTTGAAACCTGTGCAGGGACTGGTACACCCCAACAACGCCTCGCTGAACAGGATCAGGACGGCATCGACTGCGAAATCTTATTTTCTCAGATCACGTTCGTGTTGCGACAGACCAAAGACGACGAGTTCTACAAAGACTGCATACGTGCTTACAACGAATTTTTGGGCGAGGAATATATGGCGCCCGCGCCGGACCGCATTGTCTGCATGGGCACCATCCCGATGACGAACGTGAATGACGCCGTGAAAGAACTCGAGCACTGCGCCAAGCTCGGCATAAAAGGGATAAAGCTCGATCGTTATCCGAGCGGCAAGAGCTATCCAACGCCCGAAGACGACAAGTTTTGGGCGGCGGCGCTCGACCTCGGCATAGCGCTTACCAACCACAACAACGGCAATATGGGGTCAGGCAGAGGCGAGCCCGATTTTCTCTACCCAAAGGATCCGGGCCACGACGTCCATCAGAAAGACGCTTTCAAATTCTTCACCCGCTTCAGCAACGATGCGATGACCGCGGCGACGCAAATGGCGTTTGCCGGAGTCTGGGATCGCTTTCCAAAACTGCAATTCTACTGGGCCGAAACCATGATCGGTTGGTTGGAGTATGGGCTATGGCAAATCGACGATCACTACCGGCGCTACATCGGCATGATCCACGACAACTGGGGACTTAACAAATTGGAGCGCAAACCGAGTGAATACTTGAAGGATCGTAATTATTGGGGCTTCTTGCACGATCCGGTCGGTGTCAAGCACCGCGACTGCATCGGCTATGACAAACTTATGTGGGGCAGCGACTTCGCCCATGCGGCGAGCGAGTTCCCGAACTCCCAAAAGCATTTGTCAGAGGACTTCAAGGGCGTGCCGGAAAACGAAAAGCGCGCCATGCTCGTGGATAATTGCGTAAAGTATTTTCACTTAAACGACTAGTGTAGCCAAAGTGCAATTCTCCGAAGACGACTGGAACCATTGGAACCACTTGGAACTACTGGAACCGTTCCAAACGTTCAAATCGTTCCAGTCGTTCCAACCGTCTATGAGTTTCGCAACAGCGCGTTGAGGAGTCAGATAATATGAGCGATGTAGGCACCACCAACGAAGACCTTGAACGATTTCTCGCTGAGCATCACCTCGTCGGCGCCGGTCTGAGGCGCGACGGACGGGCGGCGCCGCGCCAAGGCAACACCGCCGCGCATTGGAAATGGGACGGCATCTTTCGCGGCTTGATGCGCTCCGGCGAGATTGTCACTGTTGGGCCGAACGGCATGACCGGCATGCGCTCTGTCGTCGGCATTGAAGCACGCAAGTTTCCAATCTGGATGAACGCGCAGATTCTTATGCCCGGAGAACGCACCCAGGCGCACCGCAATCTGCGCAGCGAGACACGCCTGGTCTGCCAAGCGCCCAAGGACGCTGTCTTCGTTTGTGAGTATGAAGCTTATCCGATGGAGCGCGGTGACGTCGTCATCAGCCCGGCATGGACTTTTCACGACCACTGGAACAAAGACACCACGCCAGCGATCTGGATCGACGGCTACGACAACGGCTACAACCCGAATGTAAACGTCAACGAGCGCATGCCCAACGACGAGCCGTACGAGGAAATTAAAAAACCGGCGGCCTACGGTCAACGTACACTCGGTCTAGCGCGGCCGATATCCAACGAAGCACCTTTTCCGCTGCCGCCGATGCGCTACCCGTGGGCCGATACGCACGCGGCGCTGATGGCGCTCAGAGAAAACGGCGAGACGGATCTTTATGATGGAATCATGATCATGCTCGCGAGTCCGGTGGACGGCGGCCCTACGTTGCCGACGATCGCCTGGCAAGCGCAGTTGCTAGCCAAAAAACAAAGAACCCTGCCGCACCGCCATAACAGCACGACTTTCTACTTCGCTTTCGAGGGCGAAGGCGAAGTGGTCATCGAAAGCGAGCGCTTGCAATATCAGCAAGGCGATATTTTCGCCGTGCCCGCTTGGACCTGGCATCATCATGAGAACACCAACGACGATGACACGATTCTTTTCTCCATCGACGATTGGCCGGCGATGAAGAAGCTTGGCTTCTACATGAAAGAAGAGGCGAAGGGATTCTAGCGATTCGCTGATTGTCCGCTATAACACATCATTCTGCTTCCATTTTGTGTAGGGGCAACCCCCCGTGGTTGTCCTTACGGCAAGGGGCAGGCACAGGGGCCTGCCCCTACATGAATCACACACACAATATCCCTATGGAGACTCGCGCAAGATTCGTGTAAGAGAAACAACGCTGTGGTACATGGTCCATTAACCGCGGAAAGATCGCCGGCAACCGCTAGAGCTCAACAATGCCCGGCGCGGGCCAAAATCGCCGTGCGGCTCAACGGACTGTGGAAAACTTATCCTGGCGGAACGAACCCAGCGGTTAAAGATCTCTCACTCGATGTCTACGACGGCGAAATTCTCACCTTGTTGGGCCCCAGCGGCTGCGGCAAGACGACAACTTTGCGCATGGTGGCGGGCTTGGAGACGCTCGATGCTGGAGATATCTTCTTTGGCGATCAAGCGGTGGTCATCAGCTCACGTCGACTAACTCTGCCGCCAAACAAGCGCAACGTAGGAATGGTTTTTCAATCTTACGCCATATGGCCGCATATGACGGTAGCGGAGAATGTCGCGTTCCCGCTCAAGGCGTGCGGATTCCCCAGGCATGAGATCAGGGAGCGCGTGGTGCGCGTCCTCGACCTTGTCGCATAGGGAAGAATAGCCAACGAGGCGATTGCCATCATCTAGGTGGAACAGATCGACTGTAGGAGAAGTAATCATGCAAATCGTCGGCAAATCTGAGAGCGTTGCGACAATTTTATCGGTCCTATTTTTTCTATCCGTCATATTGGTGCGCTCGGTATTCGGTGCTGCCGCGCCGGCGAATTTCGAACAGGAATGGTCCAAGCTCATCGCCGCGGCCAAGCAAGACGGCACGCTTGCAATCGCCTCCGGCGGCGCGCCGTCCCGCCAGTATCGCCCGGTGATGGACGCGTTCACGAAGAAATTCGGCGTCAATATAGAAGTATCGACCGGCAACGCGACGGACACGGTCAACCGCCTGTTGGCCGAGCGCAAGGGCGCCAAGTACACCGTGGATGTTGCGTTGATCAGCTCCCGCGAAAGTAACCAGAGGCTGCTTCCGTCGGGATCTTTGGTTCCCCTCACACCTCTACTTATTCATCCCGAAGTGGTCGACATGTCCGCTTGGTACCGCGGGCGGCATTGGTACGCCGACAAAGCATCGAGCTACGTGTTAATTTATCACGGCTCCAAAGAGGATCAGTACGAGAGTTGGTATAATACCGAGAAAGTCAAGGATGCCGAAATTTCAACCATAAAAAAACAAACCGACTACTTCGACCCGCGATGGAAAGGAAAAATCGCCGGCCAAGGCATGGGCGATCCGTCCGGCATCCGGCAGATGATCGATAGTTATTTTGAACCCGATCGCGGGCAGGAATGGATTCGGACCTATTTACTCAATGCCGGAGTGACGTTCTCGGACGACCGCCGGATTTTGGAGACCTGGTTGGTCGGGGGGAGATTTCCCTTCTATGCCGTTGCGACGGGAAGCGAAGAGCTGATTGCGTTGGCGAAAAAAGGACTGCCCATCAAGCAGGTATTTTTTCCGAAACAACTCGGCGTGATCCGCGCCGGCGGCTCCGGCTGCTGTATCTCGGCGTTTGCCAACGCGCCTCATCCGAACGCGGCGAAACTGTTTATCAATTGGTTCCTCTCCCGGGAAGGCCAGACCTTGACGCACACGATGATTCCCAACCTCGATCGCTCGTCTCTGCGCAACGACATACCGGTCGGCGAGGTGGTGCCGGAGCAACGGCGCGCCGCCGGCGTAGAGTACGCCTTTCCGGACGCCGACCCCAAGTTCGGCGCGCGCCAGGAAGAAGCACAAAAATGGGTTTACAAGATCTGGGAGTCGAGGCAGAAATAAAAAACTTGTTCCAACGGTTCCAATAGTTTCAAACGTTCCGTTAGCCGAAACACGGCACGAACAGCCGATGTCGATCGAAACGTCTGGAACAATTGGAACTACTGGAACGTCTGGAACTATTAATCGCCCGTGGACCAATCCTCTACAATCGATCGGTTGAGTATTCCGCACAGCGTGGCCGCGCCCCGCCTGACGAAAGGCCACTTCGTCATGGCGGCGGTGCTGCTCATGCTCGGCTACTTTCTCATCTGGCCGGTGCTGTTGCTGTTGATCAATAGCTTCAACGCCGCATCGGATTGGTTCGTTGAACCGCGCACCTGGGGAGTGAAGCATTGGGTGAATGCATTTCAGCGCCCCGGTTTACTTCGTTCTTTAGGTAATTCTCTGCTCATCTGGTCGATGACCGTGACTTGTAGTTTTCCGATCGGCGTAGCGATCGCCTGGGTTTTAGCGCGCACGAAAATTCCATTCAGCCATACTTTCGAGTTTTTGTTTTGGGTCTCCTATATGGTTCCCGCTCTTCCCACTACCATCGCTTGGATCACTCTGTTGGACCCGGACATCGGCATGATCAACGTCGCTCTGAAGAAATTGTTCCAACTTGACCAGGGACCGTTCAACATTTTCAGCATTCCCGGCATCGTGTGGGCGAACTTGATGGGCCACGGCATCTCGATCAAGGTGATGCTTTTGACGCCGGCCTTTCGCAACATGGATGCGACGCTGGAAGAAGCCGCCCGGGTCGGCGGCGCCGGCAATTTAAGAACTCTTTTCAAAGTCACGCTGCCCCTGATGATTGCGCCGATGATGATGGTTTTTGCTTTGCAACTCCTGCGGGTCTTTCAGTCTTTTGAAACGGAGTATCTATTAGGCTTGCCCTTCGGCTTCTTTGTCTACTCAACGAAGATTTTTGCGTTGATCAGAAACCAGGTTCCCAATTATGGAGAAGCCACGGTCCTCGCCAGCATCACATTGATAATGATCGGGTTGATCATTCCGCTGCAGCGCTGGATTCTTGAACGGCGCCGCTACACCACCATCACCGGCAGTTTTCGACCTGGCCTCATCGATCTCCGCCGGTGGAACTATGTGGCCTTCACGGTGATCGCCTTGCTGCTCACCTTCCTGACTGTCGGGCCCCTAGCCATTTTAGTGTTGGGAAGTTTCATGCAGCGAATCGGTTACTTCGTGTTGGGATTTACCCTCGACCATTGGCGCTTCGTGTTGACTGATCCGGTGTTTGTCAAAGCGCTTCGCACCACGCTGATTCTTGCCGCCACCGCGGCGATTCTAAGCCCGCTTTTGTTTTCGATTCTCGCTTACATTTTGGTACGTACCCGCTTGCCGGGCCGGGGCGCGCTGGACGCGATGATCTGGTGCGCCGGCGCCATTCCGGGCATCCTGGCCGGGCTCGGTCTTTTGTGGGTATTCATCGGTACGCCACTGCTGAATTTTATGTTCGGCACCATCTGGGCACTAATCCTCGTCGTCCTGCTTCAAGGCAAGACCACCGGCGTCAACATCATGAAAGGCGTATTCGTCCAGATCGGCGCGGACATGGAGGAAGCCGCGCGCGTCTCCGGTGCGGGCTGGATCAGGACCTATTTTCGCATCTGGCTGCCGCTATTGATGCCGACTTTGATGCTGCTGGCGGTGATGAATTTCGTCAGCGCGGCCGGCGCCACCAGCAGCATCATTTTGCTCGCGTCCCGCGATACCATGACGCTGTCACTGATGGCTCTCGAGTTATCATCGACCGCCGTGAGCAATCGCGAAGCGGCCAGCATCATCAGCATCTTCATCATCGGTTTCACCATGACCGGCGCTTTGCTCATCCGATACTTCGGCCTTCGCTTCGGTGTGCGCCATGACATGCACGCGGCCGCTTCCGGGCTTGGAAATTTACCCCGATCCAACGTCGCGATTCAAGATGTAAGCCGCATCACATCCTGAAGTTGTAGGGGCAGACCCCCGTATCTGCCCTTCTCAGTTTTTTTTCAAAGAGCGGAAGGTGTTCTTGTTGGGACAAATTGTCTCTTTGCCAAAGGGGGACGAACGGGATTTTCGTCATATTGCTTTTTCTCCCTGTCTGAACTAAGCAGGCCTATGATTTGAATAGGAGGGTCTCGCGATGGCTGAAACCAATGTCGCCGATACGTTAGTTGGGTATCTGAGTTCTAAAAATGTACGCCATATCTTCGGAGTGCTCGCGCATACCTCGTTTGCCATCGGCGATGCCATAGCCAAACGTCCTCATATGAGCTTTATCAACGCGCAGCACGAAGGCGGCGCGGGAAACATGGCGCTCGGTTACGCGCGCGCCACCAAGCAGCCAGCCGTTTGTCTGGTTTCCGCGGGTGGCGGCGCGACCAATATTGTCACCGCCGTCGCGCAAGCTCACAAAGAATCCGTGCCTTTGTTCGTCATCTCTTCGGACATCGACACCGCCGCCTCGGCGAAAGGAGCTTATTCGTCGTTCCACGGCATGGAGCATGTCCGACTGTTTCAGCCGATCACCAAGCAGAGCGCAAAACTTGAACGCGTCGAAGAACTAGGATCGCTGCTAGACACGCTCTTCCGCCAGACCATGCGCGGACGCCAAGGTCCAGTTTTTCTCATCGTCCCCGAAGATCTGCAGCATGAGAATCTTCCCGAGCCGTTGAGCTTCACGCCAACCGCCGAGCCCGTTGCCCCGGCGATGGACGCCGGTGCCGCACAAGCAGCCGTAGACCTCCTGCTCCAAGCCAAAACTCCGGTGGTGCTCGCCGGCACCGGCGTCGACTGGGCCGGCGCCCACGAAGAAGTGCGCGAGCTTGCCGAATTGTTATCGCTGCCGGTCGCTGTCAGCTATACGGCCAAAGGCGTGTTTCCTGAGAATCATCCCCTCGCGCTCGGCTGCCTCGGCTTCGGCAGCCGGCCCTACTCGCGCAAGTTTTTTCAAGAGTCCGATTTGATTCTCGCCCTCGGCGCGACCTTTAGCGAAGGCACGACGATGCGCTTCGGACACGAGATTATTCCCGAAAAAGCCAAGATCATACAGATCGACACGGATCCCGAGGAGCTCGGCAGCAATTATCCGACGGCCTTGTCGATTCAAGCGGACGCCAAGATCGCCCTGCGCGCGATCATCGATCGCGTGAAAAGCCGCCAACTAAAAGCGAATGGCGCAAGAGCGCAAGCGATCCAACAAGCCAAACAAGCCTGGAAAAAAAATCTCGATGAGAAAACAGTTAAGTCAGGTTTGACTTACGAGTCCGTGATGAAAGCTCTCAATGAGCTACTCACCGGTAAAGAAATTTTAACGACGTCAGGTATGACAGGCGACACGCTGCGCGGCATCGATGCGGTAACGCCGATCATTCACGCCGGTGAATTCCGCGCCATCGGCACCGCGCTCGCGACCGCAATGGGCGTCAAGCTCGGCCGCCCCGACGCGCGCGTGATCTGTGTAACCGGTGACGGCTCGTTCATGATGGAACAGCAGGAGCTGGCCACGGCGACTTACCACAAGATTCCGATATTCGTTCTCATCCTGCGCAACAACGCCTACGGCGGCATGAAGCGCGATCAGATAAAATCCTACGAAGGCCGCGTCATCGGCACAGAGCTTTTCGTCCCCGATCTTCCAAAACTCGCGGAGCTCTATGGCGCGAAGGGCTTCAGCGTCACACGCAAAGAGGAGTTACGACCGGTCTTTCAGCAAGCGCTCGCGTCGGACGACTTCGTCGTCGTCGATGTGAAGCTGGATTAGTGCAGCGAAGTATGTCCCGACAGACCACACTGTTGTTATTGAAAGTTTGGGGTCGATCATACGCACTGAGCGACCCGGAGTAGGGCAATCGAGTATTCAATCGGAGGCGTTATGCGATTCTTGATCCTGATCCTAGCTCTATGCCTCATGGCCTGTGCCACCCAGCCAGTGTCCGTTATCAGGCGCCCGTAATGCCGTCCTCACATGTCCTAGCACCCCAGGATGCACGGTTATAGAGTGTCGCTCACAGGCTTAGGACGAAGGCTCGCGTCCCCTCCGTTGGTCGCAGTGGAGTCCATGCTCGCTCGGCTGACGAGTGTGGATGGCGTGCTCTTGGTTACAGCTACCATCTTAGGGCTCTCCATAATGCTTCTTGGCTGTGCTTGGAGGACCGCGTCAGCCCAATCGACGGGCCAGAAGCGAGCGTTGACCATCCTTGTTTTCACCAAAACCGCAGGATTTCGCCATAACTCGATTGGCGCCGGAGTGGCGGCCATCAAAACGCTGGGTAACAAGCACAATTTTCATGTCGACGCCAACGAAGAAGCATCGGTGTTCACTGATAAGCACTTGGCAAGGTACCGATGCGTCGTCTTCCTCAATACGACGGGTGATGTCCTCGATAGCAACGCTCAGGCGGCGTTCGAGAGATTCATCCGGCGCGGAGGGGGATTCGTCGGCATCCACGCGGCCACGGATACCGAATACGCATGGCCATGGTACGGTAAGCTCGTGGGAACCTATTTCGATAGTCATCCAGCCATCCAACCGGCGACCCTGAAAGTGGTAGATGCGACACACGCCTCAACGAAGCACTTGCCTGCCGCATGGAGGCGCAGTGATGAGTGGTATAACTTTCGTTATGATCCGAGCCCCCGCGTTAATGTCTTGATTCAAGTTGATGAGACTACGTATTCGGGCGGCAAGATGGGCGCAAACCATCCCATCGCTTGGTATCATCAGTACGATGGCGGCCGGTCGTGGTATACTGCGATGGGCCACACCCAGGAATCCTACCAGGACCCGCTCTTTTTGAACCATCTCTTGGGTGGCATCAGGTGGTCGGCCGGTGCAATGCCAGAATAGATGAGCGGTTTTCGTCGCCTGTTATCGAGGCTACGAGGTGACGCCGACGAGATGAAAAATTCTCTGATCCCGATTTTACGCGATTTTTCGGATAAATGACCGAGAGAGGATTGTTGGTCTTACGTGACGGTTACCGTTTACAGCGGGACGCTTCGATTTTTTATAAAGGAAATGAAAGGAAATGGGGTCAGGAAAGGAAATGGGGAAAGGAAATGGGGTCAGAGAACCTTTTTTCTTGACGATGTGCTGATCCGGCGATAGGTTCCCCCTACCACACCGAGATGTCGCATGCCACGCTCGCCGCGAATCACAATTCCTGCTTATCCTCATCACATCATTCAGCGAGGCAACAATCGCCAGGTGACTTTTTTCGCCGATGAGGATTACCGTTTCTTTTTGGCATGTCTTCGACAGGCAAAGATCAAATGTCATTGCAGGATTTACGCATACGTATTGATGACGAATCATTTTCATCTTTTGGTTGAACCGGCTGAAGTAGGGGATCTTGGTCGATTCATGCAGAGCGTCGGACGCAGGTATGTCCGATACGTTAACGAGACCTATGAGCGTTCGGGTACATTGTGGGAAGGGCGATTTAAAAGTGCAGCGGTGAGTCGAGATGAATACTTGATAGCCTGCAGCCGATATATCGAATTAAATCCCGTGAGAGCTGGATTAGTGGCACATCCGAAAGATTATTACTGGAGTAGTTATCAGCGCCGGGCATTGGGCCTGTTGGATCGTTGGCTGGATGAGGACCCTTGGTACACAGGGTTGGGAACAACTGAAAAACAGAGACAAGAAAAATATCAACAATGGATAGACTCACAGATTGGTGAAGGAGAATGGGAAGAAATCCGACAAGCAACTCAACGTGGTCGCCCGATCGGGCGAGAAACATTTCAGAAACAGGTGGAAGCGGCGACGGGACGGCGTTTGGTAGGCGAAGCCCGAGGACGACCCAAGAAGGCCACGGCAATTGCATCCGAAAAAGTTCTCTGACCCCATTTTCTTTTTCCATTTTCTTTTTCTGCATTTGAGCTACCACGTCGCCGAACTTTACGAGCAAAGGGGTTTGCTATGACACGCAAAGAAGATCTTAAACCGGTTTTCCAGCAAGCGCTGGGTCGTTACAGCGCCTGCGCTTCTGGATGTCTGCTTAATATTGAGAGGATACCTGCATGCTAGATGGAAAATTGCGAATCGCGCCGACGTGCTATCACGTGCTTCATCTCGTGCCGGTCATGACGGCGCATGAGATGAACTACTTCTACGATGAGGGGCTGCGCAACGACGACGGTGGGGTGGCTTATGAGATATTCACCAATTCAATGGTGCCGTTTGGTTTGGAAAAATTAGGGATCTCGCAAGCGATGAAAGAAAAAGCGATTGACATCGCCCTCGATGTGCAGACGCGCACGGTATTTTACCAGCGTTCTAGAGGCGCCGATCTCTATATTATTGCCGGCTGGAGGAACCAGCATATTCACGTCTGGGTGAGTCCGCCGCACATCAAATCCCTCCAGGAGCTCAAGGGAAAGAGAGTTGGTATCAGCGATTTCGGCAGTAATCGCCACTGGGGCATCACGATCTGGTTGCATAAGGCGGGGCTCGATCCAAATCGCGACGTCGAGTTTGTCCGGGGAATTTACCATCCGGTGCACATCGACGCACTGCGCTCGGGCAAGGTCGACTGCGCGCCGGTCGCCGTCTGGGAAGCCGAAGAACTCGTGAAAGAAGGTTTCAATGCGTTAGTCACACTGCAGCAGCAATATCCCAACGGCCGTCCCGAGCGCATTATCGCTGCCAACAGCCGCATCCTCGAAGAAAGGCCGGATCTGGTCAAGGCGTTTTTGAGGGCGATGATCCGAGCCTACTGGTTCATGCGCGACATGCCTAAGAACTTTGAGTACCTCTATAATCTTGAAAGACGGCTTCGTTGCGCGAGTCCGGATCCCGAAGAACGCGAAATAAAGTTCGCCGGCGAATCACCGCAGCATCTCGAGGCCATGCCTTTTCCCATCGATGGATTGGCGACCGGCTTCGAGGATCTTTTGCGCGAGGAGAAGGCGATCGGCGATCTAAATTACGACGTGCCGCCGATCAGCGAGGTTTCTGCGCAAGATCTTGTCGCAGAGGCGTTCAACGAGCTACG
>Ga0066709_100002344_pt1 | contig 13726 bp, 8 predicted proteins | sample GraSoiAngelo_158_FD_79665 | JGI IMG/M metagenome (GOLD analysis project Ga0066709, IMG submission 79665) | Grasslands soil microbial communities from the Angelo Coastal Reserve, California, USA - 14_1009_16_30cm | ecosystem: Environmental > Terrestrial > Soil > Grasslands | place: USA... | reverse complement strand
GATGAGGAGGAGGTGCCCGGGCATCCCCGTATCATCGCGACTGCCCATGACTCGCGCCCGGACCTTTGCGCTCGGCGGCCGTCGGGCCGCCCTCGCCGTTGCCCTGGGCGGCGCCGTCGCCCTAGCCCTGCCGGTCGCCGCGCTCGACCAGCTGATCCTCCCGCCAAGCCAGGAGGGCCGATACGTCTACGACCTCGCCGGCATCTGGAATGCGTCGGCGATCGACCAGGCCCAGTCGACCGCGGTCGCGATCCGCGACCGGACCGGCGCCGAGCTTGCGATCGTGTCCTGGCCGAGCGACGACAGCGATGTCTCGACCGGCACCGCCCGTGCCGACGCGATCACCATCATGGATACCTGGGGCGTCGGCAGGGCCGGCGTCAACGACGGGCTCGTCGTCCTGTTCGACATGGACTTCCAGAGCCGCAGCCACGGCCAGATCTACCTGTACGCCGGGAGCGGCTTCCTCGACCGCTATCTCAACGAGGACGAGGCAGCGGCCGTCGTCAACGATGCGATGCTCCCACGGGCGGTCGATGGGGACCTCGGCGCGGCCCTCCTCGACGGCCTCCAGCGCATCGACCATGCCGTCCAGCCCGGCGGCAACCCGGACCGATGGACGCAGGCCCTGATCAACGCGCTGCTCGCGGCGCTGGTCGTCGGGGTCGGCGTCGTCGTGTTCGGCCTGTTCCTGCGGACCTGGTGGGAGCGCGGCCGCGATGCGCGGGTCGTGCTCATCGACGACTCGGTGCTGCTGCCGGACCCGCCGCCGGGGCTCACCCCGGCGCTCGCCACCGTGCTCCGCAGGGACGCCGTCGACAAGGACGGCTTCACCTCGGCGCTCGTCGACCTCGGCCATCGAGGGCTGGTGACGTTCGAGCAGGCGCCCGGTGACAAGAAGCACGTCGACCTCGTCGTGCCGCCGAGCCCGCTCATCGATCCGAACTCGCTCGAGGCCCGGCGCCGCCCGCTGGGCACGGCCGAACGCAGCCTCGCGGACTCCATCGCCACGAAGGCGACCGGCGGCGTGCTGAGCTGGTCCGAGCTCAAGAGCGGCGAGGGCGCGAAGCTGTGGGAGTCGTTCAAGAAGGACGCCGGCCGGGCCGCCAGGGCCGCCGGCTACTTCCGTGACGACCCGAACCGGCTCACCGGGCGCTGGCTCGCGGTCGGCATCGCCGTCATCGCCGCCGTCGTCGCGTTCGGCTTCATCTTCGCGTTCGACACGTCCGAGAACTCGAACCTGTTCCGTGCCGGTCGCGGTTTCCTCGGGCTGCCGATGCTGATCGCCGCGGTGCTCGGCGGCGTGATCGCGCTGTTCAGCGGTCGGCTTGCCGCCCGCACCGCGGACGGCGCCCGCACCCTGGCCATGTCCCTCGCCTACCGGAACACGCTCAGGTTCGAGATGGCGGCCTCCCGCTCCGTCGACGAGGCGGTCGAGAAGACGAAGTCACGCCTGCCCTGGATCACCACGCCGGACCTCCTGACCGTGTGGGCCGTCGCGTTCGGGCTGAAGGACGAGATCGACGACCTCATCAAGGCGACCTTCGCCCAGGCGCAGGCGACCGGCGTCGCGGCCTGGTCGCCGGCGTGGTACTCGGGGGGCGATGGGCTGGGCTCGGTCTCGAACATGTCGAGCATGATCGGCTCGATCGGCACGACGGCCGCCTCGTCCTCGGGCTCGGGCTACGGCGGTGGGAGCAGCGGCGGCGGTGGCGGCGCCGGGGGCGGGTTCTAGGTCGTCTCCGGCGTGAGTGCGGTAGGTCCCTCGAGCACCTGGACCGCGTCGGCTGCCCCGTCGTAGCGCTCCGAGGTCGTCAGGTAGATCACCTGGAAGTCGGCGCTGACGTCACGCAGGAGCTCCAGCGCGCGTTGGGCGCGCTCGTCGTCGAGGGTCACGAAAGGGTCGTCGAGGACGAGCGGCGGGCGCCGGTCGCCCGTCACGAGCCTGACGAGGCCGATCCGGGCGGCGAGGTAGACCGTGTCCAGCGTGCCCTGGCTCAGCGTCGACACGTCCACCCAGTCGCCGCGCTCGGGGGCAAAGACCCGGAGTGACAGGTCCTCGTCGTCGACCTGGACGCGCCGGTACCGGCCCGCCGTCACGCGCTCGACGTCGGTGACCATGCGCCGCTCCAGGTAGCGGGTCGCGGTCCGGATCGTCGCCCGCTCGGCGGCGTCGAGGGCCTTCTGCGCCGCCTCGTACACGCGAGCCCGCCGTTGGAGCAGCTCCAGCTGCTCGGCCCAGCTCGCGGCTTTCTCGGCGTGGCTCGCCACCTCCTCGGCGTCGACCGCGTTCTGCTCGACCCGCGCCTTCGCTCCGGCCTCGGTGTCGCGCGCCAGGCTGAGCGCGCGATCAGCGTCGGTCACTGCGACCTCAAGGCGCTCACGCGCCCGTGGCTCGCGTGCGATCGGGCCGAGCTGCTCGAGTGCGCCGGTCTTCTGCTCGACGTCGAGCGCCGCCTTGTCGCGCAGGTCGGGCAGCGTCTCGGTCGGCTCGCGCCCGACGAGGCCCTCGAGCTGGGCGCGCAGCCGGAGGATCTGGCCGATATGCGCCTCCTCGGCGGCGACGAGCGCCTCCACGGCGGCGAGATCCGGCAATTCCAGGGCCGCCAGGAGGTTCGTCAGAGTGACCTCCTCCATCTGCAGCTCCTGCTCGAGCATCGAGCGGCCACGGAGCCGGCGCTCGATCTCCTGCGAGCGCATGTCCTTGTTCTTGCGCATGTCCTGGGCCCGGATCCGCTGGCGCCGCCCGACGAGGGCGAGGATCGCGCCCGCGAGCACGAGGCCGGCGGCGAGGATCCCGGCGCCGGGGAGCTCGAGCCCGCCGGCGGTGTTGCCGATGCTGATCGACGGGAGGGCACTGGGCAACACGCCCAGCTGCGCCGCGACGGCGATGCCGACGCCGACCAGGATCAGGACGACGGCCGCGATCGCTGTCGGGCGCCACGCGCGCGGGGTCGGCGCCTTCATCTCGAACTGAACCTCGACCTCGCCGGCCAGCGCAGCGCGGATCTCGCGGATGCGCATGTCCGCCGCGCGCACCTTGGCCAGCGCCTCGCGGAGGGCAGGCAGCCCATTCGGCGATGGGTGCGACGCCTCGAGCTCCTCGACCTGGCGGCTGACGTCGACGGCGGTGCTGTATCGCTCGAAGCGCTCCTTGGCCTGGTCGCGCTCGGAGATCAGGCGCTCGGCCAACCTCGCCTTCTCGAGCATCGAGCGCTTCTCGGCGAGATCCGCCTCGGCCGTCGCCCGGTCTTCGCGCGACTGGGCGAGGAGGTCGCGGTCCTTCTCGAGCTGCGCGAGCGCGGTCTCGCCGTTGCGCTGCGCCGCGGTCGCGGCGGCGAGATTCGCCTCGGTCGCCTTGAGCTGGCCCGGGTTCTTGTCGCCCTTCGCGTTCAGGATCTGGAGCGCGCGGTCGAGCTTGCGCCGAGCTCGGCTCGTCCCGCGATCTCCGCCCGAGATCGACGCCTGCAACCGATCGCGCAGGGCCGCCTCGTCGCGGGCAAGGCCGTCGAGCTCGTGGTGCCGGACCGAAGCAGTCGAGCGGAAGAAGGCTTCACTCGGGATGCCCGTCAAGTCCGCCAGGACCTCGTCGGCGCGCGTCGGATCGGTGATCGTCTCGCCGTCCGCCTCGAGCTTCACGGTGCCCTTCGGGCCCCGAAAGGCCTTCTCGAGGCTGCCCTTGTGGACGCCGTCGAGGTCCTCCTGCTCGAACTCGAGACGGACCCACGGCCGGTCCTCCTCGCCCGCGTTCCACGAGCGCATGCCCTCGACGTCGCCCGAGCCGGACGTCACCCGCCGGGTGAGGGCGAGCTCGAGCGCGCGCTGGATCGTGGATTTGCCCGATTCGTTCGGGCCCCGGATGACCGTCAGCCCGGGCGCCAGGTCCAGGTCCAGGTCGGCGTGGCGCCGGATGTTGCGAAGCTGGAGGCGGGTGATCCTCACAGCGTGATCTCCGCGCCCGAGAGCAGCAGCCGGCCGAGCCGGAGGGCATCGCGGAGCTCGCCCGCGGCAGCCTCGTCGTCGGCCGCCTCGGCTTCCGCGATCTGCGCCTCGAGGTCGCGGATGAACGCGCCGAGCACGGTGTCGGGCGAGGCGAGCGGGCCCTCCGGCAGCGGCGAGACCGCCTTGTCCCGGACGCGGAGCTTCAGGAACCTGTCGGCGAGCTCGCTCTCGATCTCCTCGACGTGCACGTCCAGCTCGTCCGGTCGCACGCCGATCAGCTCGACGTCGAGCATCAGGTCCGGATCGGCGCGATCGATGAGCTTGGCGACGAGGCCCGGCTGCGAACCCACCGTCGCCGCGTCGAGCTGGATCCGCTCGAACCTGGTCCGGCCGACCTTGTGCTCCTCGACGGTGACGCGCTTCTTCGCGTCGACGGCGTCGAGGGTGACGAGGAGCACCTTGCCGGCGCGGTCCTGGTCCAGCGCGACCGGCTCCGGGGCGCCGGAATAGGCATACGTCGTCCGGCCTGCCTTGCCCTTCGACATCGAGTGCCAGTGCCCGAGCGCGAGATAGTCCAGGTGGGTTGCGGCGATCTCGTCGGTCGTGATGACCACGTCGTCGCCGTCGGTCTTGCCCTCGATCGCGAGCGCCGCGTGGAGCAGGCCGATGTGCCACGTGGCCCGCTCGTCCTTGCTCACGTCGAGGTCGAGCAGCGGCGAGTGCGGCGCACGCTTCGTGGCGAAGCAGCGACCGTGCACGACCAGGTCGAGGGACTTGAGGTGCACCTCGGGATGATCAGGGTCGAGCACGGTCACCAGGTCCGAGCCGACCGCGCCGGCGAGCGCCGGGATGTCGTAGGCGCGGTAGATCGAGGCTCGATCGAAGACGTCGTGGGTGCCGGGAGCGACCACGATGCGGATCCGAGCATCGACCAGCCGCTTCAGCTGCGTGGCGGCCCGTTCGACCGAGCGGCGCGGCTGGACGTTCGAATCGAACAGGTCACCTGCGATCAGGACGAGATCGACCTTCTCGGCCAGGGCGAGGTCGATCGTCGCCGTGAAGGCCGCGAACTGGCGCTCCCGCTGTGTCGCGGCCCGATCGCCGAGGTCCGCGTGACGCGCCCCGAGGTGGACGTCGGCGGTGTGGAGCAGTCGCACCATGCCCTGTGAGTCGCCCTCTCCCCCGGCGGCGCCCCCCGGCCGGCACGGCCTGGCGAGCGAGGCGCCCCCAATTGCTCCCCGCTCGCCTGTGCGAACGGTCGCAGGCCATTGTGACAGGTCGACTGGCACGCTTCGACCGGCTGACGGACCCAACGCCGATCCCGGTGTATTCTTCGCCGCGCATTCACCAGGTGCGCCCCGACCACGGGACTCCGGATCGGCACCATGGGTCGCGCGGCGCCGGGCTGCGGCTTCCGCGTTGCCGACAGTCCCCCTCCGGCGCACCGACAGGCATATCCACGCGCTCCGGAGGACCTCGTGACCTACGCCGATCGAACCCTGAACTGTGTCGACTGTGGCTCCGAATTCATCCATTCCGCCGACGACCAGCGCTTCTACTCGGAGAAAGGGTTCGCCTCGGACCCGAAGCGGTGCGTGAGCTGCCGCGCGAGCCGTCGAGCCGCTCGCGACGCCGGCTATTCCGCCTCCGACCTCGGCGGGCCCCGGGGCTACGAGCGCAGCGCCCCGACACGCGAGTACTTCGCCGTGCTCTGCTCCGAGTGCGGCAACCAGGCCCAGGTCCCCTTCCGACCGCGCATGGATCGGCCGGTCTACTGCTCCGACTGCTTCCGCAAGGCGCACCCCGACTGACCGCCAGTTCGGGCCGGCTCCGCCGCCAGGCCGGGCCGGGGTTCCAAGGTTTCTGCCAAATGCACAGCACGTGACCGTTAGTCGGGAGCCCATCGCCCCAGTCGCTGCGCAAACGGGCGTCATGCTCGAGATTCGCATCGATCGTCGCCCTGCCCGCGGGATATCGCACGCCTGGGGCCGCGGCGTGTACCGCCCCGCTGCCGAACGTTCACCGGGTGGGCATCTGACAATGTGGGAGCGGGCGCGGTCCCGAGCGGCCTCGCGGCGGGTGTGCGAGGTACTTGCCTAAACTCGCGCCGATGACGACGGCGCAGCGCGGGACCCTGGCCGCGGCCATCCTGGGCTCGGCGATCGTCTTCCTCGACGGCACCCTGGTCTACATCGCCCTCCCGCGCATCGGCGCACAGCTGACGAGCAGCGTGCTCGGCCGACTCGAAGGCCAGACCTACGTCAGCTCCGGGTACCTTGCGACGCTGGCCGCGTTCCTCGTGCTCGCCGGCGCGCTCGGCGACTACTACGGCCGGCGGCGGATGTTCGTCATCGGGCTGGTCGGGTTCGGCGCGACGTCCGTGCTGTGCGGCCTGGCCCCGAACCTCGAGCTGCTGGTCGTCGGCCGTGTGCTCCAGGGCGTGGCCGGCGCGCTCCTCGTGCCCGGCTCGCTGGCGATCATCACCAGCACCTTCGAGGGCCCGAGCCGCGCCCGCGCGTTCGGGCTGTGGGCGGCGGTGACCTCGGCGCTGACGACGCTCGGCCCGCCACTCGGCGGCATCTTCGTGGACTCGCTGGGCTGGCGTGCCCTGTTCCTGGTCAATGTGCCGCTCGTCGCGGCCGGGGTGTGGTTTACGACGCGGTACATGGCCGAATCACGTGACGAGACGGCATCGGGCCACTTCGACTGGCTCGGCGCGGTCGTGGCGGTCCTGGCCGTCGGTGGCCTCGCGTTCGGAGCGACGCGCGGCCAGCAGCAGCAGTGGCGGGACCCGATCGCGTTCGTGTCGATCGGGATCGGCGCGGTGGCCCTGGTTGCGTTCCCCATCCTGATGGCGACGCGGCAGCATCGGCTGGTGCCGCTCGCGCTATTCCGCATCCGGGCGTTCAGCGCGGTGAACCTGTCGACGTTGCTGATCTACGGCGCGCTGTACACGAACTTCGGGTTCCAATCGCTGTTCCTGCAGGGGACGCTCGGCTACAGCCCACTCGGCGCCGCGATCGTCGGCCTGCCGAGCGGCATCCTGCTGACATTCCTGTCGGCGCGCGTCGGCTCGCTGGCCGGACGGCTCGGCGTTCGGGGGTTCATGGTCGCCGGCCCGCTGCTGATGGCGCTCGGGTTCCTGTGGTGGGTGCGCGTGCCGCCGACGTCGCACGGCTGGAGGGCGGTCATCTCGGATGCCTCGACGCTCGTGCCCCCGATCGACGTCTTCATCGACCCGTTGCCGGCGACGGTCCTATTCGGCATCGGCATCTCGCTCCTGGTCGCGCCGCTCACGACCGCGCTCATGAGCTCGGTCCCGGTGCGCAACGCGGGCATCGCCTCGGCGATCAACAACGCGCTCTCGCGGGTTGGCCAGCCGCTGATCCAGGCGGTGGTGTTCATCGTCGTCAGCGGGGCGTTCTACGCGACGCTGGCCGCGGCGGTGCCCGGCACGGATCCGAGCGCACCCGAGCTGCGCTCGCAGTACGAGGCGTTCAACGCGCCACCGAAGGACGCGCCGCCGGAGCTGGCGGCCGCGGCCAGGGTGGCGTCGACCGACGCCTACCACCTCGCCGCAATCGTCTGCGCCGGGCTGATGGTCGGCGGCGCGGCGGTCAACGCCGCCGGCTTGCGCGACCCCAAGGTCGGCGCGAGCTCGCGCGCGCCGGATAGCCGGATAGCCGGATAGCAGGACGGGCCGGGATCGCTCCCGGCCCGCTGCTGGGCGTTGGTGTTTTTCCGGAGCTTCAGGCCGCGGGTGGGGCCGGCGGTGCCGGCGGTGCGGGCGGCGCCGTCTTGGGCATGGCCTGGTACTCGCGCCACGTGCCGAGGACCATCATGCCGGCCCCGATGAGGTTCACGACGGCGCCGACCAGGACGACGATGAACAACCCACCGAGGAAGCCGAAGCCGAGCCCGCCGAACACGCTGCCAATCCCGATCAACCCAAGCAGGCCCAGGATGGCGAGCAGGCCGATGATTGCCGAGATCGCGAGATTGATGATCTCGACCTGGATGGGCCAGGTGATGTTCGACGTCGGCGAGTATTTGAGGTAGTACACGACGGCCACCGCTGCCGCCAGGATCAGCGTCAACCAGCTCGTGCCGATCAGCGAAACGATGAACACGATCACGGCGCCCCAGAGCGCCATCCGTTCGTTCGCGCTCAGCTTGCTCATGAACATCTGGGCCATGCGATTTCCTCCCTCGACTTTCGACTGACGTCGATCGAGCGGCGCGGCCAGCGCCGGCCGCCCATGCACGCGAGAGCGTAGCGACCTCGATGCCCGGCCGAAAGGGGTTCAGCGCAAGTCGTGACGGCGAATTCGCTCGAGATCGGCCGTGGTGTCGACGTCGAGCAACGTGTTTGCCTCGGGATCGAAGGGCAGCCAGGTCGGAGGCGGGAGTTCAGCGTGGGCCATCCTGTCGACGAGGGCCTGCAGCGATCGATGACCCGAATCGAGCGCAGACGTCGCGGCGCGCAGGGCGGCATCGACACGCACGGCAACGGGCAGCACGGCGCGACGCGGCGCCCGGCCGTCATCGGCCCCGGCGCTCGGAGGCAGCCGGCCGAGGAGCACCGCTTCGATTCCTCGAGCCTCGGCGAGCTGGTCGAGCATCGATCGAAGAACGGCAGGCACCAGCCGCGGCATGTCCCCGCCGACGACGATCGCGACGTGCGCGGGGTCGGCGTCTGCACCGCCGAGGACGTTCGCGAGGGCCGCAAGCGGTCCGGCGAATGGGTCGACGTCTCGGATCAGGGCAACCGGCGTCTCGCCGGCCCGGAATCCTGTCGGGAGTCCCGGCCCGGCGACGACGATCCCGTCCGTCACGGCCGCCACCGCGGTCATCGTGGCCTCGAGGAGCGACGTGCCGTCGAGATCGGCCGCGAGCTTGTTTTCGCCGAACCGGCTCGCTCGACCCCCGGCGAGGATGATCCCGGTCCTCACCTGGCGATCTCGGTCGGCATGGCCTCCCGCTGCGGCGCGCGTGGCCCCGGGATGTGTCCCTCGGGCGTCCGCTGGAGGATCCCGCGCCGGTCGAGGTCCTCGAGGATCGCGAGCACGTAACGCCGGCTCGTACCCGTCGCGTCGCGGAATGCTGCCGGGGTGAGCGGGGTAACCCGCGCCAGGTCCAGCGCCATCGCCGCGAGGCGGTGGTACGTGGGCGCCGCCCAGGCCATGTCCGGGCCGATGCGAACGATTCGACCGTCGGCCTGCAGCGCGCGCAGGCCTTCCGGCGGGCAGCCGGCGGTCGCGGCTGCTGCCTCGAGAGCGGGCGGCGCAGGAACCCCGAGCGCGACCTCGAGGCGGTCCATTGCCTCGAGCAGGGCAGGCGGCAGGTCGTCGCCGCGCGATGGGTCGCGCAGCGCCTCGCCGCGGCGCGCGAGACGGCCAGCCTGGATGAGGCCGTCGAGCAGTCGCGCGATCGCCGCGGCCGCCGCTGGCGCGTCGCGACGCTCGATCGTCGCCAGAGAGCGGAGGCGCCGCAGGAGCGCGGCGCGCGCTCGCGGGAGCGGCAACCCCGGGCTCAGCGGCGACTCCGCGTGGTGGGCGGCCACGAGCGCGAGCGCCGCGTCGGTGAGCGCCGCGCCGACGTCCTCGGCAAAGGCCAACGGCGCTGCGGTTGACTGGCCGGGCTGGACGGCATCGGCGGCAAGCGCACCGTGCAGGTCGATTCGTGCCGCGTGGATTGCCTCGGTCCGGCCCGTGTCGACGGCGGCCGACAGCCGGTCCAGGCGCTCGGGCGTGAGCCGCTTGCGCGATGCGGCGCGTGGCGGCGCAAGGTCGAGGATCCGGAGGCCGGCCAGCACCGTGCCCGCGGCGGGCTCGCGGAGCACGCCCCGGTCGCCGGCGAGCGTCGCAACCGGGCGGGCGAGCTGCAGGAGGGCGATCCCTGGGCTCCCGGGGATTCGGCGCACGGTCGCGTCGACCTGGTCGGTGCCGATGTGGAGTCGCAGGCGTGCCCCGTCCCGAGGCGGCGCCGACCGGAGCCGGACCAGGATCCGATGAGTCGCTCGGACGAGCGGGTCGGACGTGAGGACGTCGCCGCGGTGGATCGCGTCGGCGGTGAGCCCGACGACGTTCAGCGCGGTGCGACCCCCATCGTGCCGCGGCCGCGGCACGCCGTGGACCTGCACGGCTCGAACCCGGACAGCCTCGCCGCCCGGTTCGCGCCGGAACGTCGCCCCGACCTCGATCGGGCCGCCGCGGAGGCTGCCGGTGACGACCGTTCCCCGGCCTTTCACCGTGAACGCGCGATCGACGGCCAGTCGCGGTGCCGCCTCGACGCCGGCGCCGTCGCGCGATGTCGACCACCGACGACGCACCGCTCGATCGAGCTCGCGGAGCGCGGCGAGGAGCTCGTCCATCCCGTGCCCGTTCACGGCGGAGACGGCGACCACCGGGGCATCGGCGAGGCTCGTCCCGGCGGTGAGCGCCCGGCTCGCAGCATCGATCTCGGCGACTCGCTCCGCGTCGACGAGGTCTGCCTTCGTCACCACGACGAGGCCGTCCGCGACCCCGATCGCGTCGAGCAGTTGGAGGTGCTCGACGGTCTGCGGGCGCGGCCCGTCGTCGGCCGCCACGACGAGCATGGCCGCGTCGATCTCGCCGGCCCCGACGAGCATGTTGCCGATGAGGCGGTCGTGGCCGGGTACGTCGACGAAGTCGAGCTCGACCCCGTCGTCGAACGCCAGGTGCGCGTAGCCGACGTCGATGGTCATGCCCCGGGCCTGCTCCTCGGGCAGGCGATCCGCATCGATCCCGGTCAGCGCGCGGAGGAGGGCTGTCTTGCCGTGGTCGATATGGCCCGCGGTCCCGATGACGACGGTGGCCAAGGGCGTCAGCGCTCCCCGCCGGGACGATACTGCAGCGCGGCCGCGAGGACAGCGGCGAGCTCCGCGTCGTCCTCGGGCTCGACGGTGCGCAGATCGAGCACGACCGCACCGTCGACGATGCGACCGATCACCGGCGGCGACCCCGCCCGGAGCTTCGAAAGGAGCGGATCCGGCGGCACGCCGAGGATCAGGACCGCCCAGGACGGCAGCATCTGGCCAGGCAACGAGCCTCCACCGATGGTCGATTCCGTGCGATCGACGGCGAGCACTGGGCACGGTTCGTCCTGCCCATGGTCGGCCTGCGATTCGGCGACCGTCGTGAACACGTCGACGGCGCGTCGATTGAGCTCATCGAGCGACGCGCCAACCTGCCGCCACACCGGGATTTCCATCTGCGCGACGCCGGCGCGGTACAGCCGGAGCGTCGCGGCGAGCGCTGCGAGCACCACCTTGTCCGGCCGCATGGCTCGCGCCAGGGGGTCCCGCCGCAGCCGTTCCACGAGCTCGCGGCGGCCCGCGATGATCCCGGCTTGGGGCCCGCCGACGAGCTTGTCACCTGAGAACGTCACGAGATCGGCGCCCGCCTGCAGCCGCTCACGGGGCATGGGCTCATGGGCCAGCCCGAACCGGGCCGTATCGAGCAGGGCGCCCGAGCCGAGGTCGTCGACGACGACCGCGCCGTGGCGATGCGCGACTTCGGCCACCTCGGCGGCGTCCGGCGCCTCGACGAACCCGGTCTGGGCGAAGTTCGACGGATGGACCCGGAGAACGAGCTTTGCGCGGCCTTCGGCGAGGGCCGCCTCGAAGTCGGCCACGCGGGTGCGATTCGTCGTTCCGACCTCGACCAGCCGCGCGCCAGCGCGCCGGACCACCTCGGGAATCCGCACGCCGCCGCCGATCTCGACGAGCTCTCCGCGCGACACGGCGACGCCACCACGACCCGCCAGCCCGACGGCCAGGGCGACCGCCGCGGCGTTGTTGTTCGTGACCAGCGCCGCCTCGGCGCCGGTGAGCGCGATGACCTCGTCCTCGACCGCGCTGAAGCGCCGGCCTCGCCGGCCGGTCTCGCGGTCGAGCTCGAGCAGCGAGGGCGCGCCTGCCGCGGCGACGGCGGCTTCGATGGCCGCCCGTGGCCACGCCGCGCGACCCAGATTGGTGTGCAGGATCACCCCGGTCGCGTTGATGACCCGTTCGAGGCCCACCGCACCTGCCCTGGTCGAAATCTCCAGGTCGCGCAGCCGCCGCAGCATCGTCGCGGCGAGCTCGTCGGCCGATGACGCCTTCGAACCGCCCGCCAGCGCGGATCGCTCCTCGGCGACCACCTCGCGCGCAACCGCCCGCACCGCCGCTCGATCGCGTCCGTCAAGGCCGGCTTGCGCCGCCCGCAGCACCGCATCCACGCTCGGAGGTCGCACGCCCGGCATCGTACGCGTCAGTGGCGGGAGCGCATGGGAGTCGAACCCACCGCGCGACGCCGAACGCCGCGCCACCGGTTTTGAAGACCGGGGGATCCACCGGGACCCCTCCGCTCCCGTGCCATCCTCGCACACGCTCAGCCGAGGCCGAGCTCCGCGCCCAGGAACCTGGCTCGTGCGGCGCGCGCCTTCGCGCTGCGCATCGCGTGATCTGCCGAATACCACTCGATGCGCGGCTCCCCCTCGGGCGCGAGCGGCGCAGCCCGCGCAAGCTCGATGGCCGACATCGGCGCGATGAAGAAGTCGCGGTCGCTGAACTGCCACAGCGTCGCAGCCCGAAGGTTACGTTTCGCAGTGATCGGGTCGTACGGCGAAAGGCGGCGGAGATACTCGAACCGGTCGCCCTCGACCTTCCAGAAGCGGAGGAACCAGTCGCGGGACGCGAGCACGAGCCCGTGCATCGCCCCGAAGTCGTGTCCGACGAGGCCGAGCGGCGCACCCTTCGGCAGTCCATCGGTCAGCCGGTCGAGCGCGGCGGTCAGCCGGAGCTGTTCGAGCTCGAGGTTGGCGATGTCGGTCTCGGCATCGACCGGGTCCGGCACCCACGGCAGCCGCCCGGCGGGCAGGACCGATCGGACCCCGAGCTCGGCGTCGGCGCGTGCCTCCGACAGGAACTGGGTCCGATCGCTGCGGTGCTCGCCGAGCCAGTGCAGGAACAGGATCCCGGCCCGAACCCTGCCGTCGGTCGGCTCGACGACGTACGCCTCCACCCGGGCATCGTCGCTGCCCAGGACCTCATCGGTGACGCGCCCCGTCATGGCGGGCATTGTGCGACCGGGACATATGATCAGCGCGTGCTCGATTTCGAGGTGCCGACGATTCGCCTGACCGAGCTGACGACCTGTGGTGGGTGCGCCGCGAAGCTCGGCGCGGACGCCCTCGCCGAGGCACTCTCCGGACTCGGCATCGACGACGGGCTCGACGGCGCGGGATCGGCCGACCTCATCGCGGGGCTCGACCCGCCCGACGACGCCGCGGTCCACCTCGTCGCGCCGGACCTGGCGGTCATCGGCACGCTTGACTTCTTCCCGCCGATCGTCGACGACCCGCGCACCTTTGGCGAGATCGCGGCGGCGAATGCCCTGTCCGATGTGTTCGCGATGGGTGGTCGCGTCCTCTTCGCGCTCTCGGTCGCGGCGATCCCCGAGGACATGCCCACGCCCGCCTTCCGCGCGATCCTCGACGGGGCGGCTTCGAAGGTGCGCGAGGCCGGCGGGATCCTCGCGGGCGGGCACACGATCCGCGATCCCGAACCGAAATATGGCCTCGCCGTCATCGGCGTCGCCGCGCCCGATCGGCTGCTGCGCAAGGGCGGGGCGGAGCCAGGCGACGTGCTCGTGCTCACCAAGCCCCTCGGGACCGGCCTCCTCGTGAGCGGGCGCCGCCGCGGCAGGACGTCCGATGCCGATCTGGATGCCGCCATCGGCTCGATGCGCTCCCTCAATCGACGCGCGGCCGAGGTCCTCGT
>Ga0066709_100002343_pt1 | contig 13726 bp, 13 predicted proteins | sample GraSoiAngelo_158_FD_79665 | JGI IMG/M metagenome (GOLD analysis project Ga0066709, IMG submission 79665) | Grasslands soil microbial communities from the Angelo Coastal Reserve, California, USA - 14_1009_16_30cm | ecosystem: Environmental > Terrestrial > Soil > Grasslands | place: USA... | reverse complement strand
TCGACCGCCAGTTCTTCCTGCTGAGCTGGTTCTTCGGCCACTTCCGTGACGACCTGCCGGGCGATGCGTTCCTGCGGTACGAGGACATCGTGGCCTCGAACGGCGCCGCGCTCGCGGCCGTGGTGTCGAGCGCCGCAGGCCTGGCCCGCCCGCTCACGAACCGCAACCGCAGCGCGGTGTACGACCCGGCTGCGGTGGCTGCATTGGGCCGGCGTCTGCTCGACACCGACGGGCCGTGGTGGCATTTCTACACGCCCGACAGCGTGCGTCAGCTCCTGCCGGACGCGTGAGCCCAGAGCGCGGGCAGGTCGTTCAGCACCTCGAGGAAGCGGGCTCGCTCGACACCGAGATCGTGCTCGTGCGCGGTGGCCGACCCGGCCGCCACCAACCGCTCCATCTCGTCCGGAGGCAGGGCCATGGCCGCCTCGACCTGGTCGAGCACGTCCGCGTCGGTGTAGGCCGGGCGCAGGCTGTTGACCCCGGGCAGGCAGAACGACCGGTTGCCCACACAGTCCGGGCACACGACCAGCGTCCGCAACGCCATCCCCTCGAGCGCGGGGAGGTAGAAGCCCTCGGTGCGACGCGGGAGGAACAGGGTGACGCGGGCGCGGTTCATCCACGCCAGCAACTCCCGGCGCGGCACCGGATCGCCGAGCAGGTGCACCCGCCGCCCCGCCCGCTCGAGCCGCGGGAGCAGCACGGCACCCCGCTCGCGCTGCTTCGTCGCGACGACCAGCAGGTCGAAGTCGCGGCCCGCAGGGGACGAGGGCGCAGGCAGCGCGTCGATGTCGAGGCAGTTGGGGATGGTGAGCACGGGCCCGTTCACCCGACCGGTGCCCTCGATGGCGCGCGCCACCTCGAGGCTCACGCAGATCCGCACCGCCGGGTGGTGCAAGAAGGCGTAGCGCGGGTCGTCCGGCTCCGCGTGGCGCACGTGCTGCACGAGGTTGATCACCGGCCGGCGGGGTCGACGCCGCGCCCAAGGCCGGATGCGGCGCCAGTCGAGACCGGCGAGGAAGACGGCGTCGGCGCGAAAGCGCTGCGGCCGCTCGACGACGGCGTCGCGCGCGTCCGCCCAGGGGTTGCCCGCGTCCCAGACCGACTCCCGGGTGAACGAGACGTGGGCGGTGTGCGCGGGCGAGCTCCGCACGTGGTTGAAGTAGTCCCACACCTTGAGGTGCCCCCCGGTGAACCGGCGAAAGTCACGGTAGAAGAGCACCCGCTGCATCGACGTCGCGCACGGTACTCGGCGGCACGGTACTCGGCGTGAGGGTCCTCTACGTGATCAACGGCCTGGGCACGGGGGGCAGCGAGCGCTCGCTCGCCGAGCTGCTGCCGGCGCTGCGGGACGGCGGCGTCGAGCCGGTGATCGCCTGTCTCTTCCACCGCCACGAGGGCGTGCACGAGGCCCTGGCGGCCCGGGGCTTCGACGTGCGCGTCCTGCCCGGCCCCGGCTGGGCGACGCGCGCCCGCGCCTTGCGCCGCCTCGTGCGCGCCACCGGGCCCGATCTGGTGCACACCGCGATCTTCGAGTCCGACGTCCTCGGGCGGTGGGCGGCCCGGCGCACGTCGGTGCCCGTGCTGACCAGCCTGGTGAACACCTCGTACGGTCCCGCCCGCCGAGCCGACCCCCACGTGCGCGCCTGGCGCCTGCAGGCCGTGCGTGCCGTCGACGGGTGGACCGCCCGCCACCTGACCACGCACTTCCACGCCGTGACCGAGGCGGTGAAGGAAGCCGCCGTCGACGCGCTGCACGTCCGCGCCGACCGGGTCACGGTCATCGAGCGCGGTCGCGACCCGGAGCGGCTCGGGCGAACCACACCCGAGCGCCGGGCGCGGGTGCGCGCGACCCTCGGCCTGGGTGACGACGACGAGGTCGTCCTCAACGTCGGGCGCCAGGAGTACCAGAAGGCGCAGCGCGACCTTCTCGACGCGTTCGCGTTCGTCGCGGCCCGCCGAGCCCGCGCCGTCCTCCTGATCGCGGGGCGAGAGGGCAACGCTTCGCCCGAGCTGGCGCGACAGCACGCACGGTCGCCGGCGGCCGATCGCATCCGCTTCCTCGGCCACCGCGACGACGTTCCCGACCTCTTGGCGGCGGCCGACGTGTTCGCGTTCCCATCGCTCTACGAGGGCACGGGCGGCGCCGCGATCGAAGCGATGGCGATGGGCCTGCCCATCGTGACGAGCGACATCGACGCGATGCGCGAGGTGGTCGAGGAAGGCCGCAACGCCCTTCTCGTGCCGCCGCACGCGCCGCGCCCGCTGGCCGAGGCCATCGCCGCGCTGCTCGACGACCCCGCCCGCCGGCTCGCGTTCGGCGCGAGCAGTCGCGCCATCTTCGAAGCCCGCTTCACGCTCGCGCGCAGCGCCCGCGCCATGGTCGAGCTGTACGGCCGGGTCAGCGGGTGAACCAGAACGACGCGCCGTGCTTCGGCAGCGCCGGGTCGAGGCCGAGCTCGCCCCACAACGGCTGCAGCTCGCGTCGCAGCTCCTTGTCGGCGCACACGAAGTTGACCGGCAGCACGATCTCCACGTCGCGCGCGCCCAGCAGCCATGCAGCCAGGAGGTACTGCTCCGAGTACCACCGCCCCACGAGCTCGGCGGGGTAGTCGCGGGGCAGGTAGACGTCGTGCACGTGCACGAGCACGCCGGGCGCGAGGCCGGGCACCACCTCGAGCAGCAGCACGGTGACGTCGGAACCGGTGAACGTGCGGTGGGAGCCGTCGATGAAGAGCAGGTCGCCGGGGCCGAGCTCGAGGAACGGTTGACGGTCCTCGAGCGCCTCGACCGGCCGGCGGATGACGAGGTCGCAGAGCTCGTCGACGCGCGCCCGGGGCTGCGGGTCGATCGACGTCAGCGTGGTCGCCAGCCCCTCGTCGCGGATCGCCCGCCGGGCGAAGCGGGTGGAGTGGCCCGAGCCGACCTCGACGTAGCGCTGCGGCCGGTTGCGACGCAGCAGCCCGTACAGGGCCACCGCGTCGAACGGCGGCAGGAACGGGTTGTCCCAATGGGGCTCGAGCGCCGCCGGGTCGGAGGTGACCGGGATCGCGCGCAGCTCCGGGGCGTAGGCCGTCAGCGCCTGCAGCGTGTCGCGATAGCGGGTGCGGCCCGCCTCGATCAGCTCGTCGATCCCGGGCAGCAGTGGCTGTCCGTACCCCCAACGGGGATGCGGCGTGAACGGGTAGTCGAGCCAGATGGGGAACCGCGTGCCGGAGAGCCGGAACGCGCGGTACGCCTCCGACAGCGCGCGCCGCGCTCGCATCGCCACCGGTCTAACCGCCCTGCGCGGTGTCCGCCGCGAGGGCGGTGACCGACCGGCGCACCGTCGACCACTGGTAGCGCTCGAGGAAGCGCGCGTGCGCGGCCTCCACGAGCCGGGCCCGTAGCGCGTCGTCGGTGAGGGCCGCGTGACAGGCGTCGGCGAAGGCGGACGGGTCGTCGGCGACGAGCAGGTGCTGGTCGGCGACCGCGTCGAGGCCGGCGACCCCCGCGTGCGTCGCGACGACCGGGATGCGGTGGGCGAAGGCTTCGAGGATCTTGATGCGCGTGCCACTGCTGTAGCGCACCGGCACCACGACGACATCCGCACGAGCCAACTCGGTCGCCATGTCGTCGGCCCACCCGGTGGAGAGCACGTGGGGAGGATCGTGCAGCTCGCGGACGCGCCCGTCGGCCTTGCCGACCAGGTGGATGACCGCGTCGGGCAGACGCGCGCGCAGCCGCGGTGCGACCTCGGCGACGAGGTAGCGCGCCGCGTCGACGTTGGGCGGGTAGGTGAGCAGCCCGGCGAACAGCAGCGCCGGTGGCCGCCCCGCGCTGGCGCGCCCGAGCGGCACGCCGGGCGCGTCGTAGCCGTTCGCCACGACCACCGCGTTGGCCACACCCAGGCGCTCGGCGTCGGCCCGGCTGCAGACGACCACCTTGTCGACGGACCGGGCGACGGAGCGCTGCAGGTCGCGCCAACGCCGAGCGTTGACCCGGGCGAGCGCCCCCCGAGCCAGGTCGGCGGGATGCTGCACCAACGAGCTGCCCGGTCCCGCGTGCCCGTTGGACGACAGGCGGTCGAGGATCTTGGCGTCCTCCAGGTCGTCGAGGTCGACGATCGCGGGGGCCGCGATCTCGTCGCGGAGGGCGACGTGGGCGCCCGCCCGCTCGTACCACACCAGGTCGTAGTGCGGCGCGGCCCAGCGGCGGAAGCGGCGGCGCACGGTGTCGTGGTCCCATCCGAAGAGCTCGGCGGGGAACGCGCCCGTGACCAGCCAGGACGCACGCCGGAGGCCGCTGTACCGCGAGCGCGGCCGCCACGCCACCTCCACCCGCTCCACCGGCGCATCCGCAGGCACGGCGCAGTCCTCGGTGCGCGTCGGGTCGACGAGCGCGAAGAGGTCGACGGGGCCGAGCTCCGCGAGCGCGCCCAGCACGTTGGCGATGCGCATGGTGTTCCCACTGCGGACCGGCCACGGGAACGTCTCGGAGACGACCAACGTCCTCACGCCTACATGTTGTCTTACAGTCGGTCGGCCCATGAACGCGACGACCCGTGACACGCTCGACCGCCTCCTGGCCCGGAGCCCGGCCCAGTGGGCGTTCCACCGGCGCGCGGGCGAGCGGCTCGTCGTCCTGGCCTACCACGCGATCGACGACCCGGCCCGCTTCGCCGCCCAACTCGACCATCTGGTCGGCGCCGCGTCCCCGTTGCCGCTCGACGTGGTGGTCGACGCGGTGCACGGCCGGCGCGCCCTCCCCGATCGAGCCGTGCTCATCACGTTCGACGACGGAGCCCGGAGCGTCTACGACGAGGCGCTCCCGCTCCTGCAGGAGCGTGGTCTACCCGGCGCCGCGTTCGTCGTCACCGGCCTGCTCGACACCGACGAGCCCGACTGGTGGACCGAGGTGGAAGCGCTCGCCGCGAGCGAGGGGGCCGCCCTCGTGCGACGGCTCAAGCAGGTACCCGACGACGAGCGCCTCGCCACCATCGCGGACCTTCGGCGCGTCGCGTCGTCGCCCGCGCCGCGTGTCGCCAACCTGCGGCGGACCGAGCTGCGCGCGCTGGAGTCGGCCGGGATCGCGGTCGGCAACCACTCGCACACCCACCCGTGCCTGCCCCGGTGCCGCGACGACAAGATCCGGTCCGAGGTGGCCGACGCGCACGCGGCACTGATCGACGCGCTCGGGCACGCGCCCACCGCCTTCGCCTACCCGAACGGCGACTGCGACGCGCGGACGCGAGAGGCGGTCGACGCCTTCGGGTACGAAATCGCCTTCCTGTTCGACCACCGCCTCTCGCCCGCCGTCCCGACCGACCGGCTGCGCGTCTCGCGCTTGCGCGTCGACTCGACCACGAGTCTCGACCGCCTGAGCACCATCGTCAGCGGCCTGCACCCCGCGATGCACCGGTTGCGAGGCGGCTCCTGAGTGAGGGGCATTCCCGACGCGGCTCGGGCCGCGGCCAAGCGCCTCTCACCCCGCCACCGCCGCTGGCGGAGGCTCCTCGACAGCCTCTCCCTCGATCCCGACCGCCTCCCGCGCCCGGTCACCGCGCCCGGCGCTCGCGACTTCGTGATCTGCGGGTGCCCGCGGACAGGCACCGCCCTGCTCACGGCCATGCTCTTCCAGCCGCCGCGGGTCGTGACGGTGATGGAGCCGTGGGACGGGATGCGGTTGCCTCCCGACGAGCTCTTCGCATCGCTGCGCCGCGAGGTCGCAACGGGCCGGCTGCGGCGGGGCCGGCTCGACCTGTCCGCGCTCGAGCACGACGGCGCCGTGGTCTGGTGCCGCGACGGTCAGCGCGAGCACCGGGTCGACGCCGCGCCCGATCATCTGCTCGGCGTGAAGTGGCCCGCGTTCTGGCGCTACCTCGAGCTGCTTCCCGCGACGCGCTTCCTCGTGTGCCTGCGCGACCCCGCCGCGACCGTCCACTCGTTCGCGCGCGTCGGTGGTCGCCTGTCAGAGGGTCTCGACTACGAGACGCCGTTCAACCGGAGAATGAACGAGGCCCTCACCACCGCCACTCCCGACCCGGCTGAGCGGCGCGTCCTGTTGTACGACTACATCAACGAGCGGCTCCTGCCGCACCTGAGCCGGCCCAACGTCCTCGTCGTGCGTTTCGAGCGCTGGTTCACCGAGCCCGCCGCGCTCGTCGCCGACATCGGCCGCTTCCTCGGCGTCGAGCTGCGGCCCGGCGTGGCGCGCGTCGACGCCCGGCAGGCGCACGCGCCCGACGACGAGGAGACGCTCGCGCTCGTGCGCCGGTACTGCCGCACCGCGCCCGCGCTCGGCTACACCCTGCCCTGACCGGGCCGGACCTGCCGGGCGAGTGCCCTAGAACAGCTCGACGTCGCCCAGCGTGAGCCGCCACGAACCGAGGGGCGGCTGCACCTGCTCGGTGACGCCGCGCCAGGTGAGAACGGGCCCCTGGCGCGGAAGCGGGAGGTATCCGGCGGCGGGCGCGCCTCCGCCGAGGCGGATGGCGTAATCGGCGCCGGCGGCACGCGGCACCGCGCGCAGGACGGCGGCCGTGGCGCGGCGGTCGCCGTCGGGCACGAGCACGTCGGCCACCACCGCCTCGAGGGCCTGCCCGCGACGTCGCAGCCGGAAGACGGCGAACCCTTCCTCGAGGCGAGTCCCGCGGAGCAGGACGCGATAGGCGAGCGGCGGGAACCCGGTGTAGCGCCAGCGGATGAACGCGGGCGTGCGCCGCGTGCGCAGGCCGTCGACGCGGGGCTGCGATGCGAGCAGCCCGTCGAGCGCGCGCTCGTCGGTGAGCGCGTCGCACGCATCCAGGCCCGCACCCGTCGGTGTCGACCAGAGATCCGCGGCCGTGCGCGCCCGGGCCATGCGCGCCATCGCGGTCGGAGAGCGGGGTCGGGCCGACACCGGCAGCCGGCCCACGACCTGCCAGCCCATCTTCAGATAGCCCGGACGGCTCTGGTCGTTCGGCGTGTTGAAGATGAAATGCAGGCCTTCGCGGCTGAGGTCGTCGATCGCGTGCAACGTGAGGGCCGAGAAGATGCCGCGACCCTGATACGCGGGATCGGTCGCGGTGTCGACGGCACGGGCGGCGCGCACCACGTCGTCGCCGCTTTCGAACTCCCAACGCAGGAGCACGCGGAGACCGACCAGGCGCTCGCCGTCGAGCGCGACCCACGCAGGCGACGGCCCGAACGGGTTGTCGCGGTGCTTCCACCGGAAGAAGGCGGTGTGGTGCTCGTCGGCGAGCCAGCCGAGCGACGTCTGGAGCAGGCCGAGCACGGCGGGCTCGTCGGACGCGGTGTACTGCCGCACGGCGAGGCCGCGCATCTTACGTGATCACCACGCGTCGCACGGCCTCGAGGCGAGCCAGACCGTCGACGGTGTCGGGCTCGAGGTAGTTGCCCTCCGCCCACTCGTTCCACGCGGTGACGAAGACGAGCCGGTCGTCGAGCGGCTTGGACCCGGCTGCGTCGACCAGCTCGCGCAGACCGGCTTCGAACTCGTGCGCGGTGCTGTCGACGAGGACGACGCCGTGCTTGCCGCGGCGGGGGGTGCTGTCCCAACCGGCCATGATCGTCGGTAGGTAGGGAAAGTCGAACCGGGCCCGGCGCCGGTTCATCAGCCGGCGGGCGTCGGCGTACGAGTACACCCTCAGGCGCGCGCTCATCACACCGAGACGCGCGTTGCGGCGCAGCCGGGCGCGCCCGGTCCCGTCGGTGAGCGCACCGGGAAGATCGCCGAGCTGGGGCTCGAAGTCGAGCGTGGTGTCGAAGCCCAGCGTGCGACAGTCGGCCGTGCGGTTCCACGAGTTGATCCCGATGAGATAGGGCTCGCGCAGGCCCGCGCGCGCACACTCGCGACGCAACGTATCGGTGGTGCGCCGCGGCTCGGGCAGGTCGTCTGGCCGGTAGACGAGGAAGAGAGGACGCCCGTGCACCCGGAGGGCGCGCTCGTCGCCCAGCGCGGGGATCAGCCAGCGCGCGTGCTCGAGATCGTCGTCCGGCGAGTAGCGCTGCTCCTGCAGCACCTCGCCCCGTCCGAGCCACGTGCGGGTCCAAGGCTCGTTGGCCCAGGCCAGACAGAAGGGGAAGTCGGGCTCGCCCGACCGCAGCACCTCGTCGAAGGGTCGCTCGAGCAGGCGCTTGCCGCTGAACCAGTAGTGCCAGTAGCAGAACCCGGCGAGGCCGTGGGCCGCGGCGAGCGCGGCCTGGTCGGCGCGCGTCTCGGGCAGGCGCAGGTCGTAGAAGCCGAGGTCGGCGGGCACGCGCGGTTGGCGGTGGCCGCGGAACAACGGGCGCGCCCGGCTCACGTTCGTCCACTCGGTGAAGCCCGTCCCCCACCAGCGGTCGTTCTCGGGGATGGGGTGGAACTGCGGCAGGTAGAAGGCGACGACCCGGGCACGCACCTGGTCGGCGCCTCCCGTCTCAGCCGTCGTCATCGTCGACGGGTGGCAGCGCAACCCCCTCGAGGAGGTGCTGGCGGCCCAGCTGGCGGGCGAACGCCACCAGGTCGCCGCGCACGCGGGCCGGGTCGGTGGCGAACGTCCGGCTGAGGTCGGCGGTGAGCTCGTCGAGCGTCGCCGTCCCGTCAAGACGGGCCCAGACGACGGTGGCGACGGCGTCCAGCAGGTGGAGGACTCCACTCGTCTCGTCGTAGAGCACGGTCTCGCCGTCGAGCTCGACAGCGGTCACCCATGCTCCAACGGCCGGCGCGTAGGCGCCGTTGATCCGGTCGGGGTGGATGGACGCAGTCGACACTCTATCCTCGGGGTGAAACGACGAGCAGAGCTGGTGGGAACGGCCTGATGCACATGCGATCGCAGCCGCGCGGCCCGGGAGCCGGGGCGTGAACCGGTCCCTCGGCTTCTCGGGGACGAGGTCGGCGCGTCTCAACGGCGACCGCGCGGGCGGGAAGTCGCCGCGCAAGGGCTCGGGCTCGATGTTCGGCATCATCTTCGCCCTCATCATCAGCGCCTGCATCAGCGCGGCGATGGCGAACTCGAAATCGTACGACGTGGCGGGTGCGTTCGTGGTGACGCCGATCCTCCTCGTCGTCTCGCTGCCCTTGTTGCGACGCCTCGCGCAGAACGAGGCCGATCCCCGCATGCGCCGCCTCCTGCTGGTCGCGCTCGTCATGAAGTTGATCGGGGCCATCGTCCGTTACGCGGTCATCTTCGAGGTCTACGCGGGGTCCGCCGATGCGGCCGGCTACCACGACGACGGCGTCAAGCTCGCAGAGCAGTTCCGTCACGGCAACTTCACCGTCGACGTGGGCAAGGTAGTCGGCACCGGGTTCATGCGCATCCTCACCGGCGTCGTCTACACCATCATCGGGCCCACCCAGGTGGGTGGGTTCATCTTCTTCTCGTGGCTCGGCTTCTGGGGCCTCTACTTCTTCTACCGAGCGTTCTGCATCGGGCTGCCGACCGGCGATCATCGCCGCTACGCCCTTCTCGTCTTCTTCATGCCGTCGCTCCTCTTCTGGCCGTCGAGCATCGGCAAGGAAGCCTGGATGATGCTGTGCCTCGGGATCGCCACCTATGGCGCGGCGCGGGTGCTCCGTGGCCTCCATGGCGGCTATCTCATCGCCGCGACCGGTCTGCTCGGCGCCACCATGGTGCGGCCCCACGTGAGCGTGGTGTTCATGGCCGGATTCATTGCCGCCTATTTCCTGCGCCGCACTCCCGGCCGGCAGTCCGCGCTCGGCCCGATCGCCAAGGTCATCGGGATCGTCGTGCTCATCGCCGCCTCCTCGGTGGTGCTGCGTCAGAGCGAGGAGTTCCTGAAGGTCGACTCGCTCAACTCGCAAGCCGCCGACCAGGTCCGTCAGAACATCCAGAAGAACACCACGCAGGGGGGCTCGCAGTTCGACACCGCGAAGAAGGGCGGGCTGTCGTCGCTGCCGTTGGCTGCTGTCACCCTGGTGTTCCGACCATTCCCGTGGGAGACCCGCAGCGCTCAGGCGCTGTTCGCCTCGCTCGAAGGCGCGCTGATCTTGTTTCTGTTCATCCGGGCGCGCAAGCGCCTGAAACGCATCGTCCGCGTGAGCTTCGAGAACGCGTACGTCGTGTTCGCCACCGTGTACTCCATCGTCTTCATCTACGCGTTCTCCGTGGTGGGGAACTTCGGGATCGTGAGCCGCCAGCGGGTGCAGCTCTACCCGTACATCTTCGTCCTGCTGGCGCTGCCGCCGGTGACCGGAGAGGTGAAGAAGCGGCGACGATCGAAACGCGCCCGCCCGGCGCGCGGTCGTGGCTCTCGCAAGATGACCCTTCGGGTGTGACGCGGCGCGGCGTCGCCGCCGGTGCCTACTCGCCCCACGCCATGTCGCGCCCGAGGAGCGCCGACAGCTGCTCGTTCCGGGGTGCGAAGTACCGGGCCAGGTCTGCCTTCGCGGCGTCCGACGGGCCCCGCTCGCCGGTGCCCGGCTGCGGACGGCTGTAGTTCGGGAACGCGCCGGGCTGCCACGCGGGCAGCTCGAGGAACTCGAGGATCTCGCCGAAGGTCCTGGCGGGACGATGGAAGAAGTCCTCGCTGCGCACCACCAGGACCCGGTCGCGCCGGAAGTGGGTGAACCAACGTTCGAGCTGTTCCGCATAGGCCCCACGTGCGGCGTACGAATAGCGGAGCAGCTGCGCGGGATGGCCGAGCGGGTCGTCTCGGAGCCGGGCGCGATCGGGGGCGGTGCGCTCCTCCTCACGCGCGATCGCCTCGTCGAACGACAGGTCCTCGAACCCCAGCCGCACCATGTGGCGGTAGTGGGAGTACGCCCGCGCGAGCGGGTCGCGCAGCAGGGCGACGAGTTTGGCGTCGGGCACGAGGTGAGCCGCACGCTCGGGCGCCAGCGGATGGAACAGGTAGTCGGGCGTGGCCTCGAAGCTGGCGACGCGCGCGTGCACCCGCCGGCGCCGCACCGCGAGCCGCGCGCGGGTCGGGAAGTGCGTCCGGTACCACGCCTCCCCCATCGCGAAGTGGCGGGTGAAGTAGCTCACCTCCTTGCGCGTGGCAGGTACGACGCACGGGTGCAGGCCGAGGTCCTTGAACAGCGAGTCGGTGCCGCAGCGCTGGCCCCCGATGACGAGGAAGTCGGGCAGCACGCGCAGGCCGCTGGTCGGCCGGCGCGCCGCGTGGCGCATGCGCTGGACCGTCCGCCGGGTCGACGGCGGGAGGCGGGCGCTCAGCACCTCGACCGGCTTCGACACGGCGAGCGGGTGCGCCGGGTCAGGCGCCGGGCTCGCGCGCCTCGATGACGTCGCGGCGCGACAGCTCCTCGAGCACGGGCGCGATGTCGGCGGCGACCTCGTCGGACGTCGTGCCGTAGACGTCGGCCAGCGCCCGGGCCGCCTCGTCGAGCGCGATGGGCTCTGCGAGCAGCTGCCAGAGGTCGACGCCGGAACCCTCGAGCGTGAACACCTGGCTGCCGTCGGCGGGCAGCAGCACGACCGCGTCGCCACTCCGCCGCCACAGCACCCGCTCGCGCCGGGCGTACCGCCTCGTCACGACCCGACCGCCGAGGAGCCCTGCTCGTGGCCTCCGGGGCCGGCCGGGCCCTGCTCGTGGCCTCCGGGGCCGGTGGCCGGGCCCTGCTCGTGGCCTCCGGGGCCGGCCGGGCCCTGCTCGTGGCCTCCGGGGCCGGCCGGGCCCGGGGCCACGTCAGGCAGGACCCTCGCGCCCCAGGAAGTCCTCCGCGCCCGCCGACCACGACCACCGCAGGCGGGGCTTGCCGTCACTCACACGCGAGCCGGGCCCCGCCGCGGGCGCCTCGTGCACGACCGGCTCGTCGGCCGAGGCGTTGGTGGTGTCGGGCCCGGTCTTGGCCGGCGCCCTCGCCGAGCTCTTCTTCGCGGCCTTCTTCGCGCTCCGGGCCTTGGTCGCGCGGCGGATGCCACCGCCGGCCGGGCTCTTCCAGCTCGGCAGGTTGAGCTGGTACTGCGGCGGCCGGCCGTAGGGTGAGCGCACCCGGCGGCTGGTCGGCACGCCGACGAGCACGACACCGAGCACCCGGGCCCCCATGCGGACGAGCAGCTCTCCCATCCGGAACGCGGCGTCGTTGGTGGTGGAGCCGCACTTCAGCACCGGGATCACGCAGTCGACCTCGGGCATGAAGTCGATGGCGTCGTTGACGATCAGCGTCGGCGCCGTGTCGATGAGGACGAAATCCGCCAGGTTCCGGGCCTCGCGAACCAGGTCGGCGGCCCGGGCCAGCAGCCGGCCGGGGTTGGCGACCCGCGAGCCCGCGGCGATGACCTGCACGCCGGGCACCTTGGTGTCCTGCGCCACGTCGGCGAGGCTCGGGGCGTCGGGGCTGCCGGAGAGGACGTCGCTCAGGCCGGGCTCGACCTGCACGCCGAAGAGCCTGTGCGCCTGCGGCGCCCGGAGGTCGGAGTCGAGCACGAGGACGGTGTGCCCGCTCTCGGCCAGGCACACGGCCAGGTTGGCGACGGTCATCGTCTTGCCTTCACGCGGGCGAGGCGAGCAGACGAGCACGACCTTGGGGGTGGCCCCATTGCTGTCCCCGACCGGTCGCCATTCGCCCACGCCGCTCGGGACCGCGGCTGCGGCCTCGACCTCGGGGTGTCCGCCGGAGGCGTCGGGAGTGGGTGGCGCTTCGGTGAAGACGCGCGTCGGCATGCGCAGCAACGAGGTGCGCAGGACGCGGTACCCCTCGGCTAGCGGCGAGAGCGGTCGGTTGAAGGCCAGGATGCCCGGCACGCGCCGGGCCCGGCGGGACAGGAGTGGGATCTCTGCCACCACCGGGAGGCCCAGGAGGTCTTCGACCTTGGCGCGGGTGCGCAGGCGGGGATCGAAGAAGTCGATGGCGAAGGAGACGCCGGCCCCCACCAGCAGCCCGATCAGCAGGCCGATCACGGCGCGGATGCGCCGCGGCTTCGGGTGGAAGGTGGCCGCCGCCCGCTGGGCGAGGAAGCGGGAGAGGTCGGTGCGCCCGCCGCGGATGCTGCCCGACTCGAGCGTGAGCAGCGCTGGGAGCGGGTCGGGCCGGTTCTGGATGATGTCGACCTGGTTCATCGCCCGGTCGACGCGCACCTGGAGGGGCTGACGCCGGGCCTGGAGGGCGGCGACCGTGCCCGCGTCGGGCGCGCGCGCGATCTGCAGGTTGATGTCGTTGATCTGGCCCTGGATCTGCTCGGCCGCCTTCAGCTGGGAGTCGATCTGCAGCTGCCGTCGCTGCGTGGTTTGGTCGGCGAGGACGGTCTTGAGGGAGTCGGCGAACGTGTCCGCGATGAGCGCCGCCCGCTTCGGGTCGCGGTCGTTGGCGGTGATCGTCAGCGTGCCGACCTCTACGTTGGGTCGGGCCTGGACGTTGGCCGACCGCACCAGCTCGAACGCCTCCTTCTTGTAGCCGAGGCGTTCGGCCGCGAGCTTGGGCACCTCGCCCACCTTGATGAAGAGGGCGTAGACGTTGAGCGGCTTCTGGGTGTCCTCCGGCGCCAGCGTGTTGTTGGCCAGGATCAGCGTGTGGGCCGCCCGCACGCTTCTGGGGAACGGCACGACGGGCGGCTTCGCCTTGGGCGCGGTGATGACCGCCGCGACCGCGCCGATCAGCCCGAAGGCGACGATCAGCCGCCAGCGCCGCTTGACGAGCTTCAGGTACTCGATGAGGTCCAGTTCGGCTTTCCGTTCACCAGATCGACCACGAAGCCCATGTTGGGGTCGTCGTTGATCGATGTGATCCCAGCGGGTGCCTCGACCTCGAGGTCGAGCGCCCAGGCCCCCCTGGCCAGATCCAAGAGTAG